>WNFC01009911.1_pt1 | contig 11571 bp, 8 predicted proteins | sample 5400541 | NCBI WGS metagenome assembly WNFC01 (sample SAMN13153342, study PRJNA577476) | soil metagenome | isolation source: 120 cm saprolite under Douglas fir tree site 2 hole 2 replicate 1 | place: USA:California | collected 2015-04-18
AAAAGTTGGAATTAAATACAAAAAGCCCACCTGAACTAAGGGCGATTAGCCAATCAGCGAATTTGTCGATCAGTTCAGGATGCGGTGGTTTATTTCGGGCCGCGTCGATCCGAGTGGAATTGGCTGCCGTCGCCTTGATGAATGTCCGCTGTTGGGGGAAGAGCAGAAGACATTTGCTCAGCCGGAGCTTTTCAGCTTTTGACCCCGGAACCGACATCGACACGACCGGCGTCATCCACCGAGCCGCCGGACAACTAGGGCAGACGGACTGTCATCCGGAGAACCTATTGTGCATCGAATGCGACCGACGCACGTGCGCGGCAGGTCCAGAGGCCGAAATCACAGTGATTCGGATCGACAACATTGCCGTAAGCAGGTTTGCGATCATCGCCATACAGACGATGCCCATCGCAAGTTGGAGGCAACGGAAGTACTTGGCTTCGACGACCGGAGGCACCGGCAAATCGACGGCATAGTTCTCCCCGATGATGTGCTTTGAGCGTCGCCGCTCAATAGTATTGAAATGTGCTATGCCTGAGACCAAGCGAATAATCTGACAGATAGTTGGCCTCCGCGATGAAACGCCCCAATGAGAGAACCTGCGGAACTTGTACGGCTTGCTGCGATGGCTGGCTGCAGATCGAAGTGCGCGGATATAAGATTCGGCCAGGCAAGCCATGTCCTTTCAGTGTCGAGCATCAATGTTCGATTTACAGGGAACGTCCGCAACATCCGTGCCGTGAATTCATTTGCGGATGGTTGGCCGCCTCAAGTCCACTTCCGGAATGGATGCGTCCGGACAAATCCGACATGATCATGCTTGCTGCGAATTTCATCTGGCACGGATTGCCGGTCGACGTGCTGGTCGCGGCCGCAGAGCGTCCCAAGAAAAAAGCACTGGACTGGATGATGAAGTTCAGTTCCGAAAAAAAGCGGTTGCTTATCTACCAATTGAAAGATGACTGGTTTGCCTTCGGTCCGCCAGCGTTCCAGGCTGAAATGCGGGAACGCATGGAGCGAGGCGAAAAACCTTGGACGGACTGATCGGTTCGCCGCAAACTGCTTAAAGTTTCAATCCCTCCCCGCATACTTGACAACCTCGGTCCTATGCCCGCGACGCAATTTCAGCTTAGCCATTTTCAATAACAGATTTTCTCCACGGCTTGAGCACCACCAGGGCAAGCGCGGACGCAAGAATATTTGCGCCGAAGAGCAGCCGTGCCTTTCGCTGTATAAAGCAGTCCGGCATTAGTGGTGGCAAATCGTGGACCGAATGTATCGGTGCATGTCGATGGAAAAAGAGAGTAAATCTCACCCCAGGCGAAAAATACAAGGCCTGACAGCAATACAAACCAAATGGGGTCCTGGCCCCAAAGATAAAGCATGTAGATGCCGACGCCTTCGAGCCCGAAAGCAATGAACATCGTATTTTCGCGGCCGATCATGTCGGAAACCCAACCAAAAAACGGACGTGTCAGGCCATTGAGCACCCGGTCGATGGTTGCCGCGAAGGTTACGGTCGTCATGGTCATCGCCATAAGGGTGACAGGGATGCTGTCGATCTTCCAGTCCGCAGCAATCGGCTTCAAATTTGCGGTTACCATCAATCCTCCGGCGCCTACGAGCACGAACATCAGATACATCAGCCAGAACACCGGATGGCTGATCACTTCGGTGGGCCCGTAGTTGCGACGACTCTGAAAAATTGCCGCATTCTGGATTAAGCCCGGCACCTGCCCGGCTTTCGGAGCAAGCAGCAGAAACGCCAGTAAGATAATCAGGATTCCTTGTCCTAAGCCGAAATATAGGAAGGTGGCCTGAAATCCGGACTCTTTAATCATCGCCTGAATTGGTGCGACCGTAAGGGCTGAGCCCGCCCCAAAGCCTGCGGCGGTAATACCTGCTGCAAGACCGCGCTTGTCGGGAAACCACTTGAGAGCGTTTCCAACGCAGGTGCCGTAAACAGCACCGGTACCGATGCCAGCAATAATCATGCCGAAATAGTAACCGTTAAGAGTTGTTGCATAAGAAGTTATCGCCCACCCTGCACCACAGAAAATCCCGCCGATAAGAACCATGAGGCGTGGGCCGTATTTATCAACGAACCAACCCTCTATGGGCACAAGCCAAGTTTCGAAGATTACAAAGAGCGTAAATGCCCATTGGATCGATGCGCGATCCCAACCAAATTTTTTCTGAATGTCGGGGACAAAGAATGTCCAGCCGTACTGATAGTTGGCGATCATTACCATTGCGACAACGCCAACCGCCAACTGCGTCCAGCGATATGCGTCGCTTACTCGCGAGGCGCCTGGAGCCGCGCCGTGAACAACATCGGTCACAGGGCCTCCCCGCGCTGCTCAGATAAGTCGCGCGAGCAGTTCCGAGGCATCTTGGTAGGCGAAATGCCACTGCCCAAGAGCGTTTGCGTCGCACAAGCCTGGTTGCAGCAAAGTGTCCATTAGCGGCCAATTTCATCTGGCGCGGCCTGCCGGTCGACGTGGCGGTCGCGGTCGGGGAGCGTCCAAAGAGAAAAGCGCTGGACTGGCTGATAAAGTTCAGTTCGGAGAAAAAGCGGTTGCTGATCTATCAAGTGGGCGATGACTGGTTTGCCTTCGGTCCCCCCGCGTTTCAGGCCGAGATTTCAGAACGCATCGGCCGTGGTGAAAAGCCGTGGGCAGACTGATCGGTTAAACGTCCCTTCGTGACGGCGGTCGCAGCAAGGGGCACAATTAGAAATTGCGTGGCCTCACCACCAAAAACTCCCATCAGATGTTAGGTCCCGGCTAAGGCCAAGCGAACTCACACAATTTGGGTCGCGCAACCCGAGGATGCGACGATAAATCGCATCAATGCGACAAATTGCTGCATTGCAATAGTATTACTGTACCATTTTTGCGACAGGCTTCGAATATTTCGTTAACCAGTCGCCCGAGCCTTCCAATTGGCATTTGGTATACATTACGCTCCCTTCGCTCGGAAGTTGAATCGGGCTCGAACGCGGGGGACACGCCATGAGGAATAAGCTTCTTTCGGGGACTGCCTGTGCTGCTCTTTGCCTGGTTTCGTTCAGTGGCGCGGCGCGGTCTGCAACACTCGATGACGTCATGGCGCGGCTCGACAAGATCGAAAAAGAGAACGCCGAACTGCGAGCGAAAGTCCGCAGCTTGTCTGCGGCAAGGCCGGTAGCAGCTGCACCTGCACCGGTCGCCACCGATCCAAGCAAATTCAAGGGCAATCCGGTTCTGCACGCCGCCGTCGCGACCTCGCCGAAACCGCCGCCCGGTCCGATGATTGGCGGCATCCCCGTAAAAGCGGGTCCGCTGGGACCGTTGATCGATAACACTACGGTTACGCTTTACGGGTCGCTCGACGTATCCGCGGACGTCTTTAATCCATCAGTTTACGATCAAGGAACAAAACTCGGCGTCGCCAGCAATATTTCGAGTTTCGGTGTTCGTGTCAGGCATAACCTGGCGCCGTATGGCTGGGACGGCATGGCGGTGGTCGCCCAATTGGAGTCCCAAGTCGACATCGCGTCATTCCCAACCGAGCGCGCCGCATTCGGAACGCGCGACAGCTTTTTAGGGGTGGAAGGGCCGTGGGGCGCCATCAAGGCCGGCAAGACCGATACGCCCTACAAGAAAAGCACGGCCGCGATGGACCCGTTCTCGCGAACGCTCGGGGATTATAATTCGATCATGGGAAACACGGGCGGAGACAACCGCGCCGAGTTCGATTTCCGAGTGGCCCACGCGATTTGGTATGAATCGCCGATCTTCAACGGCTTCCAGTTCAGTGCGTTGATCTCGCCGGGCCAGAACTACGCCAAGGACAACAGCGATTTTTCCTACGGCGATTATTTTCAATGTAATGGCTCTTCCGCGCGCGGCAGCGGCAGCAACTTCCCCAACTCGAGCGGCGCGCTTCCCGGCAACATCGGCGGCAACGGTTGCACCGATGGTTCCTACGGCAATGCCTATAGCGCTGCTTTGACCTACAAGAACGGTCCGTTTACGGCGCTCGCCGCCTATGAGCTTCATGAGCAAACCAATCGTCACGGCGACGATGGGCTTGAACCAGCCTTGGCCGGTACGGCCCTTTTTGGCCCGCTCTTCCTGGCCGATGGTTCTCAAGTCTTGACGGGTACGCACAACGAATGGGCCGCGAAGATTGGCGGCGGCTATCGTTTTAATGATGGCTTGGGCGACGTTCAGTTAAACGCCTTCTACGAGTGGATTCGGCGGGAAGTAACCGCGATCGAACAGCCGTTCAATGAACGTTCGCGCGATGGCGTGTTTGCCAGCGCCACGCAGTTCATTGGCAAGTGGGCCTTGAGTGCGTCTTATGCCCACGCGTTCAAAACTCCCGGTAACCCGGCCATGTTGAGCGTCAACGATCCGGTGCTTGCGCCGATGGCAACATTGCAAGGAAATCTGTTCGACGATTCCGCCAGCCAGTATGCGATCGGCGCCCGCTACTACTTCAGCGACTGGGCCAGCTGGTACATTGTCGGCTCCCAGATCAATCAAGGTCCGGGCGCGCACTACTGTCTTGGTGCGAGTGGCCATGGCTACCAGGTCTGCTCTCGCGATCAGTTCAACAACACGATCGGCGGCGCGACGATCAGAGCTGCGACCACAGGGATGACGTTCAACTTCTGAGCGCTTATGAACAGGTGATGAAGGGGGACTTGGTGACGAGTCCCCCTTTTTCTCGTCTTAAACGCGTCAGTTGTTGTAAGAATTCCAATCGGGAACCAGACAATGGATATGCAACCGCCGCCAGCCTTTGTGCAGATTGCGCAGACCGAAGTCCCGCCCGAGGCGCCAGTCGATCCGGTACCGATCGCGGTCAACGTGTCGAAATACATTCCTGAATCGGCAACCGCGGTCACGATGATCGTAACGCTTACGCCGCCGACGGGTCAGGCCGTCATCTATGCGGCCGGCCACGAGAATGACGGGACCTTGTTCAAGGGGCCGCGTTCGATAGACGAAGTCAAGCTTTCCGGTCCGATCATCTATGTGAAGCTTTATGGAGCAACGAGTTTCGATATCCAATACACTAACTACCGGCAGCCCTATTGAACGCGGTTTCCGCTTGAGAACGAACGAAGCTGTGGGACATTCGACACCGGAACAGCTGTTGGAAGATGCCCTCGCAGCGCATCGCAGGGGCTCGATCGCGGATGCGAAGCGCATTTACGTTTCGGTGCTGAGCATTGATCCCACCAACGCGGCTGCCCATGGCAATCTTGCAATCATTGCGGCCCAGCAGGGCGATCTCGCAGCCGCCGAACGGCTGTTTCGTCAAGGGATCAAACTGAGGCCGAATGATCCGGCAGGCTACAACAATCTCGGCTCAGTCTTGCAGCAGCAAGCCAGGCTGGATGATGCGATCGCTGCTCACCGCCACGCCATAAGGCTAAATCCCAATTATGCCGAAGCCTTTTTGGCTCTCGGCAATGCCCTCAAGCAGCAAGGCAAATTTGAAGAGGCGATGGGCTCGTATCGGTCCGCTATCAAGGCGAGACGTGATTACGCCGAAGCTCACAACAATGTGGGTGTGCTGCTTCAGATGCAAAGCAGGCTCGGCGAGGCGGCAGCAGCCTATGGCGAGGCGGTGGCGCTGAGGCCGGCATATGCGGAGGCTCAATTCAATCTCGGTGTCGTCCTGCATCAGAGGCATGAACTGGATGCCGCCGAAGCTGCGTATCGACGGGTGATCTCACTCAATCCCGGAATTGCCGTCGTCCACAATAACCTGGGAACCGTCCTGAAGGACAAAGGTCTCCTCGATAAGGCACTGGCGGCTTTTGAAAATGCCATCAAGCTGAAGGCCGACTACGCGGAGGCATTTTACAATCGCGCTACAGTACTGCAACAGCAAGCCAGAATGGAAGAAGCGTTGGCGGCTTACAGTCAAGCCATCAAGGTTCAACCGGATTACGCTGACACGATCAACAATGCCGGCATTGTCCTGCAGGAACTCGGACGCCCCGGTGAGGCGGTCGATCTTTACCGCCGGCTGCTTGAGCGGATGCCGGCTCACGCCGATGCGTACAACAACATGGGCGCGGCGTACCTGGCGGAAGGGCGACCTGATGAAGCGCGGGCGGCGTTTGAGCAGGCGCTGATCCACAGGTCCGATTTTGCCGAAGCATTTTACAATCTGGGAAACGCCTGGCGTGAGCTCGGTCATCTCAGCGAAGCGATCGCGGCCTATCGCAACGCATTGCGACTACGGCCCGATTACGCCGATGCGTTCAGCCAGCTCGTCTATCATCGTGCGCAGGCGTGCGAATGGGACAACTTCCAAGCCGACCAGGACAAGCTGCTGGATATGGTGCGGGCCGGAGTTCGTGTTCCGCCGTTTTACCTGCTTTCGACGCCGGCGTCCGCATCCGATCAATTGATCTGTGCCCGGCACTGGATCAAGCCGATCAGGCCGCCGCCGGAAGCCGTCTTTGCGCACGACGCGCGCGTTGGGAGCGGACGCATTCGCCTTGGCTATTTGTCGGGAGATTTTCATCAGCATTCCACCGCGCACCTGATGGCAGAATTGTTCGAGTGCCACGATCGTGACCAATTCGAGGTGTTCGCTTATTCCTACGGTCCCGACGATAAAAGCCAGATGCGCGCGCGGCTCGATCGGGCGTTCGACCGTTTCGTCGATATTCGTACGCTGTCGCATCGCGAGGCGGCGCGGACGATCCACGCCGACAAGGTCGACATCCTGGTTGATCTCAAGGGCTATACCCATCACGCCCGGCCGGCGATATCAGCCCATCGCCCGGCGCCGGTGCAGGCGAGCTATCTCGGATATCCCGCTACCATGGGGGTGGATTTCATCGACTACATCATCGTCGATCCGTTCGTGGTGCCGGCTGGCCAGCAACCTTTCTTCTCGGAAAGGCTTGTTCACCTTCCCGGCAGCTATCAGGTGAATGACCGAAGGCGCGAGGTGGCAAGCCCACGCCCATCGCGAGAGGATCATGGATTGCCACCCGAGGGGCCGGTGCTCTGCAGTTTCAACAACAGTTACAAGATCTCGCCGGTATTCTTCGATATCTGGATGCGTCTGCTCCGGTCGGCTCCAGCCAGCGTGTTGTGGCTGCTCGAGACGAACGGGCTGGTCAAAGGCAATCTGCGGTCGGAAGCCGGGAAACGCGGAGTGGATCCTGCCCGACTGATCTTTGCTTCAGTTGTGCCACCAGCCGAACATCTCGGGCGCCATCAGCACGCCGATCTGTTTCTCGACACACTGCCCTGCAATGCGCACACCACCGCCAGTGATGCGCTGTGGGCCGGACTGCCGGTCCTGACCTGCAGTGGAGACACCTTCGCGGGCCGTGTCGCGGGCAGCCTTCTGGCGGCGGTCGGCATGCCGGAATTAGTGACGGGATCGCTTGAAGAGTATGAACAGACGGCTTCGGCTTTGGCGCGAGATCCTCAACGCTTGATCGCGTTGCGGCAAAAACTGGAAGAAAAGCGCGACACCAGTTCGTTATTCGATCTGCCAAAATTGACGGGAAATATTGAAGCAGCCTACACGCGGATGTGGCAGACTTGGCTTTCCCAAAGGAAGCCGGTCGCATTCTCGATTGAAAGCGCTTGAAATGTGAGGGACAGAGATCATGCTGATGCGAACCATCGTCACGCTTGCGACCGTTCTCTTGCTCGGCACCAGCAATGGATTGGCCGATGCCTATAAAGCACGAAGGCATCATCACCGCGCCTACATTGTTCGGGATGACGTTGTTCCACCGGCGACATATGGCGGCGGCCGGCTCGTGATGCATCCCGCCTCGAACATTGCATGCAATACGCCGTTTCGGGCGACGCGCGCGCTGCCCTGCGATCAGCCGGTCTGGGTCTACGGAAGCCCCTGCGAGGTGGATTTGGGTCTCGGACGCTATCGGCGGTGCGACTAGACCAGCAGCCATCGTTTTCGAGATATTGCCATGAATGCCGGGGGCCGTGCCGAACAGACGCTCGCAGCTGCGATGGCTCATCATCGCGCCGGTCGTCTGACTGAGGCTGAGCGCCTCTACCGGCGTGTCTGCGATACCGATCCGAAAAACGCGCGGGCGTTCCACCTGCTCGGAGTCGTCGCGCATCAGTTGAACCGCTCCGATGCCGCCTCGCTTGTCGGGCGGGCCGTGATGCTCGATCCCGGTTTCGCCGAGGCGCACAACGACAGAGGCGTGATCCTCGCCGCCAGCGGATTATTTGCCGATGCACTATCCTGCTTTGAAAGGGCAGTGGCGCTTGATCCCGGGTATGACGAAGCCCGCAACAATCTCGGACGGGGATTGCGGTCGCTGGGGCGCCTCGACGAAGCAGTGGCGCAGTTTGAACTGGTCCTCAAGCGCGCGACGGATTCGCCCGTTGCGCATTTCAATCTTGCCTCGGTGCTGGAACTGGCCGGCCAAAAGCCGCGCTCCGAGACGCATTATCGGCGCGCCATTTCGCTGCGCCCCGATTTTGTCGATGCTTACATCCATCTTGCCTCCTTGCTTCAAGACATGGATCGCCTGCCTGAAGCGTTGGCTCATGCCGAACGCGCGGTCACGCTGCGTCCCGACAGTGCCGGCGCGCGCAACAATCTTGGCAACATTCTAAGCAATCTTGGCCGGCGTAACGATGCGATCGCGCAATACGAGACCGCTCTGCGGATCGATCCGAACTCGTTCATGGCGCATTACAATTGTGGCGTAGCGCTGCGCGGCGAGACAAGGATTGCGGAAGCGAGAGTCCATTTCGCCCGCGCGTTCGCGCTCAAGCCGGACTTTCTCGAAGCCGACCTGGCCTTGTGCATGGCAGAACTTCCGGCTCTTTACGAAGTCGCGTCCGAGATCGCCGAGCGGCGCGGCGCCTACGCAAGCCGGCTGGCCAGGCTGTGCGCGGAGGTGGAAGGCGCTCAGGCGCCTGCTGCCATCGCAGACGCGATCGGCTCTCATCAGCCGTTTTATCTGCCTTATCAGGGCCGCAACGATCGGGAGCTTCAATCCTCGTATGGGTCGCTGGTCTGCAAAATCATGGCCGCGAGATACCCGACGCCCGTCTTGCCAAAATCTCCGGGTCCGCACGAGCGGATCAGACTGGGTATCGTCAGCGGCTTCTTCAGGCAGCACTCGAACTGGAAGATCCCGGTCAAGGGATGGCTCCAGAATCTGGACCGGGATCGATTCCATGTCTCCGGCTATTACACGGCTGGCGAACGCGACGGCGAGACCGGCGCCGCGGCGGCATCGTGCGATCATTTCGTACAGGGCCCGCGCTCGCTCGATGGCTGGCGGCGCACGATACTGGACGACGCGCCCCATGTTCTGATTTTTCCCGAAATCGGCATGGACAAGGTGTCGGCGCAATTGGCGGCCCAACGGCTCGCAGCTGTTCAGTGCTGTTCGTGGGGACACCCGCTCACCAGCGGACTTCCGACCATCGATTACTTCATCAGCAGCGATCTGATGGAGCCCGCTAACGCTGCGGACCACTATTCCGAACAGCTCATTCGGCTGCCGAATCTTTCGATCTATTACGAACCCGCCGAAGTCCCGCGTACCGGGATCGACCGCGCACAGCTGGGTCTGCGCGCAAGCGCCGTGGTCTATTGGTGCTGCCAGTCGTTGCCAAAATATCTGCCGCAATTTGACGCCGTGTTCGCACGCATCGCGGCCGAGGTGCCCGACTGTCAGTTTACGTTCATCGAGTTCGGAGGCGGCACGGGCGTCACCCAGATGTTTCGAGCCCGGCTCCAGCGCGCATTCAAGGCGGTCGGTCTCAACGCAGGAGATCATTGCGTTTTCTTGCCGAGACTTGCACCGGACCGTTTCGTCGCTGCCATCGGCCAGTGCGACGTCGTGTTGGATAGTATCGGCTGGTCAGGATGCAACTCGATCCTGGAGAGCCTGGTTCACAACCTTCCGATCGTGACCTACGCCGGAGAGATGATGCGCGGCCGGCACACGGCCGCTATTCTGGATATGATGGGTATCAGCCAGACGACCGCGCGGACGATTGACGAGTACATTTCAATCGCCGGTGTTCTCGGCCGCACCAACGCCAAACGAACTGAATTGTCCGCGGAGATCGCGAACAAGAAGCATCGCGTCTATCGCGATCGCACATGCATCGCGGCTCTGGAGGCGTTCCTGGATCGAGCCGTTCGCGACGGACGCGCACCTTTGCAGCGGTGAGTGGCTGTCCGAATAACTCAGACTAGCCAATTTTCGACGTGCCTCGTTCTAACGCCAATCAAAGTCAGAACGCGTTCCTGTACCGCGAAAGCGCTTGGGGGCTACCATAGACCCACATGGGCTCGCCGCACTGGCTTGGACCGTGGTCGGTCATGCAAGCGGCGCTCCAGGACGGCGCCGCGACCTCGCGGCCCTCCTCACTCCCATATGCTTGGGGCAGAGCGTTGCTTTGGTGCATTCGCGTCTGAGCCGTAGCCGAGATGGCGAACGACGGTACGAGCAGCAGCCCTACTAGAAGGTATTTCATCTTCATTGTTCGGCTCCTTATTTACAGGCCCTGTTGACAACGGCTGCTTCACGTGGCCAAAAACGTGTCGACACAATTGAATCCGGGTTCTGAACGCTAGAAACTGGATGCCGTCTCCGGCAGAAGGTAAGATCAGAAAAAGCAGGCACCATTAAATTAATTTTTTTACGGGCTAAATTCGGATTTAATTGAAAGATCGCATATCTACAGTGCTGCATGCAGGCGGCCCTTCAGGGCAGAGCTGCCGATCTCGCGGCCGTTGGCCACATATGTCTGCGTTCGAATGCCATCTTTGTGACTTCGTTCCTGAGCCATCGCTGGCGTCGCGAGTGACGGCACGAGCAATGGCGCCGCCAGAATGTATATTGATCTTCATTGTTCGGTTCCTTGATTGCGAACGCGCTCCACCGAAGGCACGCCTAAGTTCGCTTTGGATTGCGCATGTTCTTCTATGGTAGGACTGAGGTTAGAGCCCGGATATTCCTAAACAGGCAATTCTGCCGAACACGTTCGCGGGAGCAAGATCGCCGACGACGGAATGTTGTGAACCAACTGCCGAAGAGCGTGGTGCGGTAAAGCCGCACGCCACGTTCTGTGGGAACCGGGAGCGGGCGACCGCCTCCGGTGACCCGGTGGGATGGGAAACGGAGCGTTGCCGAATGGCTCAAGCTACCGCGCCCATCCTCGACTCTCTACCAAAACGGACCTGCCGGGCAGCGCGGCCGCCGTATGCGCCGTGTATTCGGCAAACACCTGATCAGGGGTCCCGATCAGGACGTGCGTGTCCTCGGGCCGGGCGCCTATTATGGACCTGGCGGAATCGGCGAGTTGCGAGGCGCCCCGGCGCCGGCTCTGATCATGCCTCAGGCCCGCGACGCGGCAAGGGCAGCGAGACTTTGGGATGTCTCCGAGAAACTCGCCGAGACCTCCTTCAATTGACGGCGGGGCAGATGCAACTCGCAAAGAACGTCATCGACCTCGGACTTTCGACGAACAATCTGGAGCCGATGTTGCGGTTCTGGCAGCAGGATGCCGGCCTTCGCTTCGACCACGTATTGCC
>WNFC01014992.1_pt1 | contig 11571 bp, 10 predicted proteins | sample 5400541 | NCBI WGS metagenome assembly WNFC01 (sample SAMN13153342, study PRJNA577476) | soil metagenome | isolation source: 120 cm saprolite under Douglas fir tree site 2 hole 2 replicate 1 | place: USA:California | collected 2015-04-18
TGGCGCTACGCGTCTTCTGATCGATGCCCGGCGCGACGGCGACGACCGAGCCCGTAAAGGTCTCGCCAGGATACGACGGGACTTGCAGAGCCACGGATTGACCCTTCGAGACACGCCCGAGCTGGGCTTCATCGACGTTGACTGCGACTTCGAGCGACGGCGGGATCAGCACCACGATCGGCGACGTTGGCCCTACCAGCGCCCCAGGCGACACCTGGCGATCGAACACGACGCCGTCGACAGGGGCGAGGATCTGCGTCTCGCGGACGCCCAGTTGCGCGAGCTGGACTGCTGCCTCAGCCTGGTCGACGCCTGCCTGGGCCGCTTGCAGATCGGGTTCGGTGTACGGATTCTGGCGCGCTCGAAGCTGCGCTTCGGCTTGACTCACGACATGCTGCTGCTGCTCGAGGTCGAAGCTGGTGAACGGCTGCTGGGCTTTGTGGAGCTGCTGATTGGCCTGCTCGACGAGCGCGCGCTGGGCTTCGATGTCCTGGGCCGTGGCCGGTTGGGTGGCCATCAGTAATTGCTGCTGCGCTTGAGTGACCGCGTCCTGGGCGCTCTGGACTTCTTCGTCCTGCGGTCCGGCAGTGATCTGGTCGAGTCGGGCCTGATCGGACTTGAGTTTTTCGCGCGCGGCATCGACCTGCGCTTGTACGGCTTTGCGCTGGGCGTCGAGGGTTCCGTTCTGGGCGGCGGCAAGTCGGGCCTGGGCGACGCTCAGATTGTCCTGGGCCGCGGTGAGCAGACTCCGGGCCTGGTCGTGCTGGGCTTGAAGCTGCGCGCGCTGCGCCTGGACGCCGCCATTGGTCAGTGCATCCAGCCGCGCCCGGGTGGCTTTGACCAGTGCCTGCGCACTGGTGACCTGGGCCTGGACGGCCGCTTGCGTGGCGGGCGCCCCACCGCGCCGCAGCAGATCAAGCTGACCCTGGGCGGCATCGACGGCGGCGCTCCCAGCTGAAACCGCCGAAGTCGCGGCGGCTTTGGCGACGCCACAGGCGGTGCTGTTGGGTTGCTGGTACGGCTGGCCGGTGATTGGACTAACCAGCGGCATGCACAGCCCCGAAGCCTTTTGTTCGAGGGCGGTCTGGTTGGCCTCGGCGGCATCGTGCTGAGCCTGGGCCTGGGCCAACGCTGCCTCAGCCTGGGCGATGGACGCCTGGGTCGGGCTATTGGCCTGGTTGAGCGCCGCTTGGGCGGCATTCAGCGATGCCTGGGCCTGGTCGTACGCGGTCTGTGCGGCCTGGACGTCGGCTGCACTCGAGCCCTTCTGGTTCTCGAGGCCAGCATCCGCTGAGGTGACCGCGGATTGCGCCGCGGCGGCCTGAGCAGAAAGTGCATCGACCTGCGCTTTGAGACTCTCCAGATCGGCCGCGGATGTACCGCCTAATGCGGCGTACGAAGCTTCGCTGGCGACCACCTGGGCTGTATCGGCGGCAACCGCGCTGGCGGCTGCCTGGCGAACGTCGTCGGTGGCGCCCTTCTGGAGCAGCGCCAGCTTCTGCTGGGCGGCGTCGAGCGCGGCCTGGGCCATGGCAACTGATTCGGCTCGGCCGCCTTTGAGCAACACGTTGAGTTTGGCCGTCTGGGCGGCCAGACCTGCCTGGGCGGCGGCGACATCTTCGGCACGGCCCTGGGCTTGCATTGCGGCCAGCCGCGATTCCTGCTGAGCCAGGCCTTCCTGGGCAACCGCGACATCGTCAGGTTTGGCGCCGGCCTGGATCGTGGCCAGTTTCGCCTGGGCCGCGGCGAGGTTGGCGCGCGCCTGCAGCACCTGGATCTCGGGTGAGTCCTGCTCGAGCTCGGCCAGCACGTCGCCTACTTTGACGGGCGAACCAAGATCGACGAGCACACTCTTGACCCGTCCTGACGCCTTGGGCAGCACGGTGATCTGTTCTCGAGCGCGCACGTCGCCGCTATACGCGACAGTCTGCTGGATGTCGCCGCGCTGGGCAGCCGCGGCGGGCACCGCAATGGCCTGGGCCTGGGTCGACGCGCCGGGTGCCGCGAGTGGCCCGCAACCGGCTGCGACCAGAGTCGACGCCAGTATGCCGCCGACCAATGTGAGGCGATTCATGCCACGGCCTCCTCAGGTTGGTGTTTGTTGGCCATCTCGGCGGCCTGAATCAAATACGTGAAGGCGGTCTCGACTACCTGTAGCTGCTCCGCGTCGAGGTGCGACAGCACCGCTGTAATGACTTCGTTTCGATAGCGCAGCAACTCGTCCACCAGCGTCCGGCCGCGCGGCGTGGGCAGCACGCGCGTGATGCGCCGATCGTCCGCGTCTTCGCCACGAGTGACCAGGTTCTGCTCGGCCAGGCGATCGACGATACCTGTGATCGTCGACAGGCCGACGCCCAGCCGCCTGGCGATCTGGCCGCTTGTCGCGCCGTTGTTCATCGCGACACACATCAGCGCTTTGAGCTGGGGCATCGTCAATTCGACGCTCAGCCAGGCGCGATCGCGGCCTGGATTCAAGTTGTGGAAAAGCGACCCCGAACAGTCGATGATGCGCTGGATGACTTGCACGCGTTCGTCCATTGTTTGCCTGCCCCTGCCGATACTATTCGGTCCGAGTCAATAGTTTCAGTGGAGCGAAATATACACGCAGGTGAAAGATCGCGCAAGCCACAAGTAAGAACTTCATTTACGTATCCGGGTTATGGGGGCCTGCGGCCCCCGACCCGGAAAAGCCAGCGGGAGGAATTTGTGGGTTACTTGAGGATGAGGGTTTTGCGGTCGGCGTTGCGGCGAACGGTGAGGCTGGTGGGTTGGCCAGGAATACGGCGGCCGGCGATTTGCTCGAGGTCGGCGACCGAGGCGACGGGGCGGCCCGAGAATTCCTCGATCACGTCGCCGACCAACAGGCCGGCGCGCTCACCTGGTGAGCCCTCGCGGACCCCGCCGACGTACGCTCCAGGGCCATCCGCCGCGTCGATGACCTTCAAGCCCAGGCCGGGCGCGCGACGGTGCCGCGCGGCCATCCGCTGCAGACGCGGCACATCGAAGCCGACGATGGCTTCCTGGTCGTCGGCGATCACCGGCACGCCCATCTGGCGCGTCCGCTGGACCATCTCCTGGGCGGCCTGACGATCGACTGAGACATCGACGGTCTTGAACTCGACGTTCTCTTTGCGAAGGAACTCCTTCGCCTTAACGCACCAGGGTCAAGTGGGTGTGGTGTAGACGGTTACTTGCGCAGTTTGAGCCATGCTTTCAGGCTCGAGTTTAGCTCACGACTTATAACCAGCAGCGACTTTGAATGCCGTCGCGGCTGCTTCGATCGTCACATCGACGTCTGCCGGTGTGTGCGCCAGCGATACGAAGCCGGCCTCGAATTGCGACGGCGCCAGGTAGACGCCGCGTTCGAGCATGGCGTGGAAGAAGCGCGCGTATGCCTGTGTGTCAGCCGTTTTGGCCGAGGTGTAATCGGTCACCGGGCCCGTGCAAAAGAAGCCCGTGAACATGGACCCGACACGATTGGTCGTGTACGGGACTTCGGCGGCACGGGCCGCCCCGCTCAGGCCGTCGGCCAGCTGCGCCGAGAGGGTCTCGAGATGGCTGTAGACGCCTGGTTCAGCGAGCAGCCGCAGTGTTCCAGCGCCGGCCGCCATTGCAAGCGGGTTACCCGAAAGCGTGCCGGCCTGGTAGACGGGGCCGAGGGGTGAGACCTGCTCCATGAGGTCGCGTCGACCACCGTATGCGCCAACCGGCAAACCGCCGCCGACGATCTTGCCCAGGCAGGTCAGGTCGGGGGTCACGCGAAAGCGTTGCTGGGCGCCCCCCAGGGCGATACGGAAGCCGGTGATGACCTCGTCGAAGATGAGCAGCGCGCCGTGGTCGCGGGTGATCGAGCGCAGGTGCTCGAGGAAGCCAGGCTCGGGCGGGACCACGCCCATGTTGCCCGCGACGGGCTCGACGATCACCGCCGCGATCTGGTCCGGATGCGCTTGAAAGGCGTCACGGATGGCCGGCAGGTCGTTGTATGGGACGGAAAGCGTCTTCCTTGCGTAATCGACTGGCACGCCGGGCGAATCGGGCTGGCCAAAGGTCAGCGGGCCCGAGCCGGCCTGCACCAACAACCCGTCGGCGTGGCCGTGGTAGCCGCCATCGAATTTGATGAGCATGTCGCGACCCGTTGCGGCCCTGGCCAGGCGCAATGCGGACATGGTGGCTTCGGTGCCTGAGGAGACGAAGCGGACCAGGTCGATACTTGGAAATGCCTTTTGGACCAGGTCAGCGAGTTCGATTTCGGCCTCGGTGGGGGCGCCGAAGCTGGTGCCGCGGGTCGCGGCATCTTGAATGGCGGCGACGACGCCGGGGTGGGCGTGACCGGCGATCAACGGGCCCCAGGAGGCGAGGTAGTCGACATAACGATTGCCATCGACGTCCCAGATGGTTGAACCCTTGCCCCGGGCGATGAAGCGTGGCGTACCGCCCACCGCGCGGAAAGCCCTTACCGGGGAATCGACACCGCCAGGCAGCAAGGTCTTCGCCCGGGCGAAGAGCTCGGCTGAGCGCACCGTCGACGAGGAGACGAGGCCGTCAGCCATCAGGCGTCCGCCGCCTGTCCGCGTCGGCCATGGGTGTCACTGCCTACCGCCGCTGCGCGGCTCCTTGGCGAGTGTCAAATCTTTTTCCCCGAAGGGGTCCCCTCTGGGGCCGACACTCGCCGCCTCGTCCTGGGTAGCTGCCGCGAGCCAGCGGGCGATGTCTTTGGCGTAGTAGGTGATGGTCATGTCGGCGCCAGCGCGGGCGATCGACGTCACGGCTTCCATAACTGCGCGGCGCTCGTCGAGCCAGCCCTGGAGGGCGGCGGCTTTGAGCATGGCGTACTCGCCGCTGACGTTGTAGGCGGCGAGGGGGACGTCGGGATAGGTCGTTTTGACCGCGTGGACGACGTCCAGGTACGGCAGCGCAGGCTTGACCATGACCATGTCGGCGCCTTCGGCCAGGTCGAAGCCAACTTCGCGGACTGCTTCGCGGCCATTGGCCGGGTCCATCTGATACCCGCGTCGGTCGCCGAACTGGGGCGCCGAATCAGCGGCCTCACGAAATGGCCCGTAGAACGCGCTGGCGTACTTGGCGGCATAGGACAGGATGGCCGTATCAACTAAGCCACGCTCGTCGAGAGACGACCTGATCGCCTGCACGCGTCCGTCGAGCATGTCTGAGGGCGCAACAATATGTGCGCCTGCTTCTGCCTGCGCCAGCGCCGCCCTGGTCAAAAGCTCGAGCGATCGGTCGTTGTCGATAAACCCTGGCTGGTCCGATGGACCTGGGATGCCGCAATGGCCATGGCTGGTGTACTCGCACAGGCAGGTATCGGCAATCAGCACCAGCTCAGGCGCCGCGCGCCGGATCGCCCGCAGCGCTTGTTGGACGATGCCGTCATCTGCCCAGGCTTCTGAGCCTTCGAAATCCTTCGTCCGCGGCAGCCCAAACAGGAGCATCGCCGGAATCCCGAGGTCGGCAACTTCGCGGGCGTCTTCAACCAGGCGATCCACGGACTGGTGGAAGACGCCTGGCATCGAGGCGATCTCTTCCTTGACGTCGCCACCTGGCACGACAAAGACCGGGTAAATCAGGCTGTCGACGGACAGTCGGGTCTCACGGACCATCCGCCGTAGTGTCGGCGTGCGCCGCAATCGGCGCGGCCGCGCCTGCGGGAATTGAGCTCGAACCGAAGCCATACTCAGGTTGTCCTTCCGCGGGTCGGTCGCAGGACCCGCAAGATGCGCGAGCGAGAGCGGCCGAGGCCGCCCGGATTCGCAGCAGCCGCGTCGCGCAAGGCCACGGTCGGCCCGTGCATCAGCTTGTTGACGATGCCCGCGGTCAGGGCGTCGACGGCCGCGACCTGCTCGGGCGTCAGATCCCGCAACCGTGGCGCCGAACGCCGCAGCTCGCTCTTGCGGATCGTCTCAGCGTACGTACGCAGCTCGGTAATCGCGGGGCTGACAGCGCGGAAGCGCAGCCACTCCACCAGACGGTCGGCTTCGTCCAGGGCCAGGGCTTCGGCGTGGCGGTGCTCCGCATGCCGGGTCGCGGCGTCGACCGGACAGAGCCGCTCGAGGTCGTCGAGGTCGATCAGCTTGACCCCGTCGAGCTCACGGGCACCTGGATCAATATCACGGGGCAACGCAATGTCGAGCAGGACCAGCGGTGGGCGGCCAGCGCGGTTCGAGACGGCGCGTTCGAGCGTCCCGAGCTCGACGATCGGTTGACGCGAGGCCGTCGCGCCCACTACCAGGACTGCTTCGGCCAGAGCACGCGGCAGCGCTTCGAGCGAGTCGACTTCGATGGCCGACCCGAATTGGGACTTGAGCCGTTCGGCGTGTGCCGGCGTTCGGTTCAACAACTTGATACGCACTTCACCTCCACCCGCCAGAAGTGATTCGACGGCGGCGCGGGCCATGACGCCCGCACCCAGGACCACCACAACCTGGCCGTCAAGGCGCTCCGGCAAAGAGCGGCGAGCGACGCTGATGCCCGCTGAGGCAATCGACGGAACCTTGCCCAGGCGCGTCCCACCCCTGATCCTCCGCGCGGACTCGCCGACGCGCTGGAAGACACCCCGCAGCGCGGGTGGCAGTGGCCCAACGCCCTCCGCCGCGCGCAACGCCTCGCGTACCTGGCCACGGATCTGTTCTTCGCCGACGACCAGCGAGTCGAGGCCGCTGGCTACGCGGACCAGGTGGACGAGCGCATCACGGCCGGACGCTGACTTGAGATACGGCTGGACGACGGCTGGCTCGATGCCGGCCGCCCGCGCCAGGCAGCGCTGCAAGGAACGAATCGCCACTGACGGGCGGCCGTCGACCCAGGCGTACACCTCTACCCGATTGCATGTGGACACGAGCACCGTGCTAAACGACGCCGGCGCATTGGCGCGCCAGGCGGCTTCGTCGACCGCTAGCCGCTCGCGCACGTCGAGCGGCGCGGCGTGATGGCTGAGGCCGACCATGACCAACTGGGCCATCAGACTGCCTGTTCTCGCGGTTCGGCAGCGCCGAGCGCGCCACGGACGGCCAGAACCAGTGACTCCATAGTCGTCTTGCGTGCGACGGCGGCGACGCGCAGGTTGGCCTGGCGTGCGGCCGCGGCCGTACTCTCGCCGAGGCACGCCAGTGCCGCTTGTGCCAATGGTCCGCGACCGATCGCCAGGAGAAGGGAGGCAATAGCCGACGGGCTGCAAACGGTGATCGCCGCGACGCCGCCCGCGCGCAGGAGCGCGACAGACTGCTCGAGGGTCGCGGGCGCAACGGCGACAGTGCGATAGGCCACCGGCGCGCTGACGCTGACGCCCAGCGCGCGCAAGCCGTCGATCAGCTCGTCCCGACCCGCCGCCGCGCGCGGCACCAGCACGTATTGCCCAGGACGGACCATGGGTCCGAGCACATGCAGCGCCGCCGAGGCGCTGAACCGGCGCAGGGCGAATTCCGAGGTCACGTCCAGGGCGCGCGCGGTGGCCGCACCGCACACGACGCGATTGGTGCGCAGCTCGGTCTTGAGTGAGCTGCCGGCGTTCTGACTGGCGAGAACGACCCAATCGAACACGCCCGCCCCGAGATCTCGTCGAGCGGTCTCGAACTCGGACGGATCCCACGCCGGCTGGATTTCGATGGCCGGCGCTTCGAGCGGTTCGAAGCCCGCCTGCCTGAGCAGATGGCTCAACTCGGCTGCCTGTTCGCGCGGGCGGGTGTTGAGGACGACCGGCGCGCTCACGCGTACACCACCCGCCGCTGCTCGCCTGCACCAGGCGCGCGCAGGCGCTCCGCGAGTTGATCGGCCAACTCCTCGGGGGCATCCAGACGGCCGGCCACCGAGGCGACGTTCAGCGTGCCATCCTCGAGCGCCAGACCGCCGAGTAAATGCAGTCCACCGTCGGGTTGGGGCGTTCCGAGCGCGCCAACTGGCAACCGGCAGCCGCCCTCGAGGTTGACCATCAGCCGTCGCTCGGCGCGCACTGAGGCGGCCGTGGCCGGATCGTGCAAGGGTGCGACGAGCTCGGCGATGGCGCGATCGCCGGCACGTGTCTCGATCGCCAGCGCACCCTGACCAGGGGCCGGCGGGAGCAGCTCGGCCTCGAGCACGACATACGCCGCCTCCAGCTCCAGCCGGCGCAGACCGGCCCGCGCCAGGACGATGGCCTCGTACTGGCCCAGACCAAGCTTTCTCAGCCGCGTGTCGATGTTGCCGCGGATCGGGATGAAGTGCAGGTCGGGCCGCGCCGCGTGCAGGAATGCGGAGCGTCGGGCGCTGCTGGTGCCAACCCGCGCGCCGGAGGCCAGCTCCTCGAGAGCCCGGCCGTCGATCGTGATAAGCACGTCCAGGGGATCGTCGCGCACCGGAATGGCGGCTAGCGTCAGGTCGGCCGACAACATCGGGGGCACGTCCTTGAGGCTGTGGACGGCCAGGTCGATCTCCTCGTGCAACAGCGCGTTTTCCAATTCCTTGACGAACACGCCGGTGCCCCAATCCGGTCCGGGCTCGTTGGTCGATTGACTGCGGTCGCCGCCGGTGGTGATCGGCACCAACTCGATTTCCAGGCCCAGGTCGGGATGGGCTTCGATCAGCCCAGTCGCGACGAGGGCGGTTTGGGCGCGAGCCAGCGCGCTGGAGCGTGTGCCGATGCGGATCAGGCGTGTGCCCATGCAGCCCCTCGCGCCTTGCCCAGCGCGGCGACGAAGTCGGGCTCAGCATTGGGGGCGTCGACTCGAGTGAATCCGCGGATACCAGCGGATGTGGCCTGCTCGCGGCCCGCGATGTCGACGTCGTACAGCGTTTCGAGATGGTCGGCCAGAAACTGCACGGGCGCAATGACCACGTCCGTGTGCCCGGCGGCGGCCAGCTGTGGCAGCACGTCGAGCATGTCCGGCTTCAGCCACTCCTCGGGCGTATGCCCAGCGCTCTGGTAGACGAAGGACCACTGCTGTGGCGCGAGGAGGGCGGCGGCGGCCACCGCGCGGGCGGTATCTGCCAGTTGGTCGACATAATCCGGTTCTCGATCGACGACGCGTCTGGGCAGGCTGTGCGCGGTGAGCAGGACGGGTATGCGATCGCGCTGCGCGTTGGGATAGCGCGCCAGGGCGGCACGAATGCGACTGGCCAGGACGTCGATAAACGCGGGATTCAGGTGCCAGGCGCCCACAGTACGTGTGGGTACGCCGGTCGCCGCGCTCTGGATTGCCTGGTCGTAGCCGCCCATCAGGATTGGCGAATACTGCGGCGACAGGATCACGCCCAGAATTCGTTGGGCGCCCCGGTCGACCAGATCACCCACAGCACTAGCAATGCTCGGCTCGGAAAAGCGCATGCCGGCGGACGCCACGTACTCGACGCCCAGCAGATCAGCCAGCGCCGACGCTTGCCGCTGGGTGATCTCGATCAGCGGCGACATACCGATCGCTGCGTATCGCCGACGGAACTCGGCCAGCAGCGTGGCATCCGGTTCACGCCCGCCGCGAACGCGGGTCATGTAGGCACCGACGTCGTCGAGGTCGCGCGGCGACCCGTACGTCATGAGTACGACGCCGGTCAGCATCAGGCGGCCGTCTCGGCGTGTACGGCGTCGACCAGACGCTTGAGGACATCGGGGTCCGTCTCGGGCAGCACGCCGTGGCCGAGGTTGAAGATGTGCCCGGGTCGGCCGCCGGCGCTGGCCAGCACTTGACGCATGCCGTCATGCGCCACCGGCCAACCCGCCAGCGCACGCACGGGGTCGAGATTGCCCTGGATGCCGCGATCGAAGCCGATGCGCCGCCATGCATCGTCGAGCCGCACACGCCAGTCGACACTCAGCAAGTCGCAGCCAGCCGCGGCCATCGCCTCGAGCAGCGCCGCGTTGGAGGTGCCGAAGTAGATCGTCGGCGCGCCCATCGGCCGCAGCGCGTCGAAGATACGGCGCATCCACGGCAGAACGGAGCGCTCGTAGTCGGCGGGCGCGAGCGCCCCGATCCAGCTATCGAAGACCTGGATGACGTCGGCGCCGGCGGCGACCTGGGCTTGCACATAGGCGATCATGCCGTCGGTCAACCGATCCATCAAGGCCGACCACACGGCGGGCTGACTCAGCATCAGCGACTTGGCCAGCGCGTAATCTCGCGAAGGGCGACCCTCGATCAAATAGCAGGCGAGCGTGTACGGCGCGCCACAGAAACCGATGACTGCCGCGCGGCCGTCGGCGAGCTCGTGGCGCAGGCCGCGAATTGTTTCGAGGACGAACGGCACGCCCTCTTCGGGCACGAGCGGCCGCAGCCGTAGGACACCGGCCATGTCGCGGATTGGCGCGTGGATGACCGGGCCCAGGTCGGGCTGAATCTCGAGTGAGACGCCCATCGGCTCGAGCGGCAGCATGATGTCGGCGAACAGCACCGCGCCGTCGACGCCGAGCTCCTTCACCGGCATCAGCGTGATCTGCGTGCACAACTCGGGCGTCTTGGCCATGGTCATGATCGGATAGGTCTCGCGCAGCTTGCGGTACTCGGCCAGGCTGCGGCCAGCTTGACGCATGAACCACACAGGCGTGGCGTCGGCTGGTTGTCGTCGACAGGCCGCCATGAGCCGCTCTGCGCCCGTCATCGACCGGCTGGCGACGGTCATCCCAACAGCTCCAGAACTTCGGCGACGCTACCCGCCACGCAGGTGAAGATCGGCGTCTCGCGTTCGGTATAGGCGCTGGCCTCGCCACCGCGCAGTTTTTCGACCAGGTCGAGAAAGTCGGCGGGGTAGTCGGTTTCGAAGGCGACCACGAACTCCTGGTCGTCCAGGCCGAACGAGTAGCTGGTGTTGATCTTGACTCGCGGAAACTCGTGGCCGACGCGAATGTGCTCGTCCATGGCCCGCTGCCGCTCTTCGAGCGAAAGTCGGTACCACGGCCGCTTTTTGACCATTGGATAGACGAACAGGTACTGCCGCCCGGTCGGGCGGATGCGCGTCCGCCGACCTTCACCGTCGCCGTCAGCATGCTCGTGGCGATCGACGTACTGTGACCGCTTGGTCATGGCCAGGTACGAATAGGGCGTGTCCAGGTGGGCACCCATCGGCGAGCGCAGCACGGCTGCCTGCAGCTCCTGGAAATCTTCGAGGCGCTCGGTCACCGTCCAGAGCAGAAAGTCGGCGTCGGCCCGAGTGCCGAGGGTGCTGTACGCGCGCAAGACCGGCAGACGCTCGGCGAACGGCTCCAGCGCCGCCAGCAGCTCTGTACGCGCAGCGTCACGCTGACCGGCCGTGAGCTGCCGCCACGTGGGGCGCGCCTTATAGAACAGATAGCGGATGTACTGGCGAACCGTCGGTGTAGGCGCCTGAGTCGACTGCGGCGCGGCGCCGGGCACAAGAGTAGTCATGAGAGGTGGTGAGTCCTGGGCCTCATAGTGAGCCTATGAGAACGACGCAGCGGTCGGTGACGGCGGTGGCCCCTACTTTGACCGGGGACATCTGCCTATTCTTTGAATAGGTGAACGCCCCCAGCACGCGACTGAAACTCGGGGCGCTCGGGCTGGCGATGGCGATAGTTGTACTGGCCCTGCCCGCGTGGCTGCCGCTGTTTGGCACCGCGCTCGCCGTCGACGACGC
>WNFC01037184.1_pt1 | contig 11569 bp, 20 predicted proteins | sample 5400541 | NCBI WGS metagenome assembly WNFC01 (sample SAMN13153342, study PRJNA577476) | soil metagenome | isolation source: 120 cm saprolite under Douglas fir tree site 2 hole 2 replicate 1 | place: USA:California | collected 2015-04-18
TCCCGGGCAGCCCGGCCTGCACGCCAGCGTGCGGTGCTGGCCGTGGCGTATGCGCTGCCCGTGTTCCCGCTGGCTGTCATGGTCCCTGAGACCGGCGGCGCGATGCGGGTCCGGGCGTGGCCGGAACTGGGCTTGTATGCCGATGACGTGCTCGGAACCGGGATATTCCTGATCTTCCTCGGGATGCTCGCGGTCACTCCCCTGGTCACGGTCACGGGGCAGCGCTGGTTCACCCGGCTCCGCTGGTATTACGGCGTGTGCGCGGCTCTCACGGCGGTCGCCGCGCTCGGCATCATCATCGTGGTTCCCGCCACGGGCGGCATGAGCGGGAAGCTGGCCGGGAACGTCATCACGTTCACGGGCACGATGGCCATACTGGCGTTCATCCCGCTCGGGCTCACGGCATCATCGGCGGCGCAGCGATGGCTGGGCCGGTACTGGAAGCCGCTGCACCGGATCGTATTCGGGATATGGGCGCTGCTCCTGTTCCATGTGTGGCTCATCATGGGACTGCATGGCGTCTTCCTGAACTTCGCTGCCATGTCGCTGCCGCTGGTTATCCTGAGGATTCCCGTCGTGCGCCGCTGGTGGAACGCGCAGCGGAAAGCACGCCACATCCGGGCATCACAATTGTGGGCGGCGGGCATCCCGCTCGCGCTCATCTTCGCATGGGGTCTCGCCGGGCCGGTCATGGATGAAGCACGCATGGGCTGGCTGGCACTCACCGCTCAGCAGATCCATGTCTAGCGGGCGGCATCGCCGTGAGCCCGGCCGTCAGCAGGGCGCCTACCGGAAGACGATCATCCTCGTGGTGATCATCCTCTGTGCCGGGCTCACGGCGGCGGGGGCCGCGATAACCAGCAAGGGGTGGCGCTGCTTCACGGCGAGACCACCCGGGATCCCCGCTCAGCTCGTGGCCGCCCGTGGTCACGAGGCACCACGCACCGGAAGGACAGCACGAGGATGCGGATAGCCAGTGTCATCACCATGATCGCGTGCGCCGCCGTCACGGCAGGCACATCACTCGCGATCACCCAGCAGCCAGCCACGCCGGGCGCCGTCACGCTCGCGGATGCCGTGAACCTGAACTGCACGCTCACTGTCCCGGCCAGCCCGCTCAGCCCCGCCGGGCTCGCCACGCCTTATCAGCTACAGGCCACCGACCCGGCCGCCGGGCCATGCGCCATGTCCAGCCCGGACCAGCGGGCATTCGTCCAGGCCACCGTGATCTCGCCAGGCGGCGCGCTTGCCGTCTACCCGCCGCTCGTCATCACCGCAGGCACCGTCCCCGCTGCGCTGCCCGTGCTGCCGGTTATCCCGCCCGGTTCCATCGTCGCGATCTGGGTCGGCTTCAACGGGAACACGCTCCTGCTCGACGGGGCCGGGGCAGGCGATTTCGTGAACGGGCTGAACGGTGACCCATTCGGGCAGGTCAGCTACAGCACGACGGCGCCAGCCTTCTTCGCCGCCGCCCTCCAGTCCGCAGCAATACCGGCCGCCGGGACCGGGCTCGACGGCCAGCCATGCCCCACCGTCCGTGATTTCTCCCTGGTCGATCAGGACCAGTCCGACAACGTCACCAGCACCTACCGGGTGCTTGCGGACGGGACCACAGCCCAGGACACGGCAGCGAACATCGCGCTTGGCGGGCACCGGGCCGGGAACGCCAGCGACAACCGGCTGCTTGACGTGTTCCTGGACCCGGCGCTCGGCTGCACGCCGTTCACCGCGCCGAGCCTGGCCGACCCGGGGGCGATGGTGACCTCGCAAGGGCTCAATGAGCTGTCAGCAGCCGTGAACCAGGGCCAGCCGATCGCGCTCGTCCCGGTCAATGACCCGATGACGACCGCCGGCGGCGCTTTCTCACCCGCGAAAACAAACCTGTACCGGGCAGGTGTCGGCCAGCATGTGATGACCGCGCCGTCCGCGAACGGGAATGCGCACGCCTACTGCGGGAACATCAAGACCGTGGCACCCGCCCGGATCGCGCTCGATGCGCCGTTCACGAGCGTGTCACCCAGCCCGGACCCGGCACTGAACCTTCATGATTTCCTGGTGGCCCGGTATGCAGCCTCGGTGCAGATCCTCGGCTGTAAGGTATAACCCAGCCGTGCCTTCCGCTTTCATCGCGGCCCGCACGCTGGTCAGGAAACAAAAAAAAGCCCCGCCCGGACTGGAACCGGGCGGGGCTTTTTTTCTCAGCAGCGCCCGATGTAGGCGCCGGAAACATATGTTGTCCAGGCGGTGAGTCCTGAGTTCGCCTCAATGGTGACGGCCAGCCGCGCATTGCCGAGCGGATCATAGGTGGGCGTGTAGCCCGAGGTCGGGCTGATCTGCCAGTAGCCTTCCTCGCCGTACACCGGTCCCGTGGCGTACTGCCCGCCGCCAGACTCGGCCATAGCGATCGACGCCATCAGCAGGGCGATGCTCCTAGCGCCCCCTGCACGCGCCCACAGCGCCTCAAGGCCGCCGCATGACAGCGTTCCGGACGGGATGTACCCGGACGGGGCGCTGAGGGCGTGGCGGGCAGCGTGGCCCCGTACGCGGACATGCCAGCCTGGCAGGATGAAGTCCGGGTCAGTGATCCAGGGATTGAGCGCCCACACCTGCCGCCACGTCATGCCATGCCGCGCGCCGATCGCTGAGAGGCTGTCGCCTGCGGCAACGATCACCTGCCGGGGATGCCGCCGGTACGCGGTGAGTGCCAGGGGCCGCGCATGGCTGCCAAGGGGACCGGGGGCGGATGTGAAGGCGGCAGGCATCCGGGGCGGATGTGCGGAGGCGGCGCCAGAAGCAGGTGAGGCCGGGGCGGCTGATGCCGCGACGATGATTGCGGTGCCAGCGGCCCCTGCCGCCAAAATCTCCGCCCGGGTCCGGGACGCCTTGCGGTGCCTGCCGTGATAACGGGATGACATGGCTCCGTCTTATCACGAGTTCACCCCATCCGCAGTATCACAATCACCTGACCACGCCCATCGGAGTGCATGAGGGCGGACCCGCCCAGCGGGAGCGCGCTCACCTGCGCCATCCGTGGCCGGGTGGTTGTGATACTGCCCATCGGAATGCACGAGAGCGTGGGCTCTCACCCCCAGCGCATTCCCGCCTAGCGGGATCGCGCGGGTGACCGGCTGGCCGCATACCCCGCAGCTCCGGGCGCGCCGCTCCACCACCTCAATGATGCCGGGCGCGTGAGCGGGCAACTGATCCGCCGGAAGATGAAGCAGGACCCGATACGGACCGCATTGCGTCCACCATGCCTGCTGGCCTTCATGCCATGACCATTCACCCGGCGTCGCAGTCTCCGCGTTGCCGACAAGACCGCCAGGGTTCCGGTCAACACTGAGGGATACCTGGTAGTCATGCCCGGTCCCCGGCTGATGATAGGCGAGGTCGGCTACCTCGCCAAGAAAGCTGTACCCGGCCGTGTGGACGCGAGCGCCCGCCAGCTCAAGCAGCGCCTCTATCCGGCGGCGCTCCTCCATGAGCAGCTCGTAGTTGTCCTGGTCGCGCAACGTGATGTCCTTTCGTCCATGCAAGCTGATGACCCCCCCGGGGACCGGGCTTCGTGTCCCGGACCCGGGGGGGTCACTTGGTGTCACATCTTAGCGCGCCGCAGCCGTCCTTCCTGCGCTTCGGTTATCACGCGGTGGATGCTGAGCTTGCGCGCGGCCATGAAGGCAAGCAGGCTATCCCGCGCCTCATCGGAGGCAGTGATCATGCTTGCCAGCGTGGCCGTCTCGTCAGCATCAAGGCGTTCCATCACGTCGTAGCTGTAGCCGCGCAGTTTCCCGGCCGAGCCATCGTCCCATCGGACCAGGATCTCACGCGTGGTCGCATGGATGCCGGTCGCCGTCCCGTTGCGGATAACATGCTTGCTGTCGCTGAGACGGTCCCTGATAAGCGTCGTGAACGGGACGGAGACCTTCACCGCCGCCCGCCTGCTCGCCGTGATCAGCCTCTCATGGAGGCTCTTATAGGTCTCGGCTGCGAAACTTGCCTGGCCGAGCGTGGCATGGAAGATGCCGTGCTCATCCACCGTCACCTCCACCTCCGTCCCCCGGACATCCATCTTCCCGACATCCATGCTCATGCACGTCTCCTTTCTCAGCGCGACAGCGCCGCTGCCTGGGACATGGCCTCCACGGCCAGCCCCTCCATCTCGAATGCGACATCGGCGTCATCCTCACCCTGAGCCGCAGCCGTCACCGCCTGGAGAATCCCCCCGGCCGTCGGGTCGCCGCCCTTGATGAACATGTCCAGCACCGAGCGAGTCTGAGCTTCCGTGAACCGGAGGCTTTTCGTCACCGTCTCGACCACGGCAGCCGGATCAGTGACCGGGATGCCTGCCGTCTCCTGGATCTGCCGGATCTTGCGCTCGACGTACCCGCGATCCATGAACGTCGCCACGGCGTCGCGGGCTTGCGCCGTGATCAGCGCTAGCTGCTTCTCCATCGTGTCGGCGCTCACCTGAACGATGCCCTCATCGAGCCGGGTGCCCAGGTGGATCGATGAGGTGGCATCTTGCGCGAACGTCATCCCGTTGTCGCACACCCGGATCACGATGCGCGGCGTGAGGCTGAACCTGCCCTGCCCTACCTCGCTGTTCGTGAGCACGAAACCGGCGAACACCAGCGGGTTATCGGCGCCGCGCTTCCCGCTGAACGGCGACCGGTAGTCCTTTAGCAGCGTCGGCGCCACTGCCGCGACATCCTCCGACTCGACGCACACGTACATCCGGCGCTCCGTCAGGTCGCATTTCACGACCCGGGCTTTCGCGCCGGACTGCCGCACGCCATCGAGCGCGGCGGTCAGCGTGTCCAGGTGATCGATCGGCTTGTAGCTGTCGGACAGCACCGCGCGGACAACGCCGCTGAACGGCTCATCGCCGCCACGGAACGCGCGGACCAGGAACTTCCGGTTCGGCACCTGCCCGAGCCAGCCGTTCACGTTCGCGTCGTAGAGATCCGGCAGCTCATTGCGCATCCGCTGCAAGTACGGAAGCGGGATGCCAAGCTTGCTGGCCAGCCCCTGCTCCGCTACCCCGGTCAGGCGGTAGACGCCGTCGCCGGGCAGTACGCCGCTATCGGTGAGCACGGGCTCCACGCCCATGACCACGAGGTTCGCGCTGGTCGAGATCAGCGCCGATGCTGGGACCACCAGGTCGAGCTTGCTGTCGTGCTGTGCCGTGAGGATGTCAGCAAGATCACTGAGGGTCGCGTTGCGGGTGGTGAGAGTATCAGTCATGCGCGGGCTCCTCTTGAGAGTCATGGGTGTGGTGACGGGTGCCACCGGGCCACGCCCCGTACGGGGGCCGGGGCGTGACGCGCTAGCGCCGTCAGCCGCGATACAGGTCGCGGACGCGCCTTATGTACTCGCGGGCTTCTGCCAGCGTGCGGGCACGGAACAGCAGCNNTCCCAGCTCACGTTCCACCGCCCGCCCGCCAGCACGACTTTGTGACCTTCTATCCGCCACCAGCCCGGACGAATGCACAGCTCCTCCAGCGGCATCACGGGGCCGGACTCGCGCCCGGTCACGGCGCTGGCTTCCGGATGCCGGACATCTCACCGAGGCCAGCCCGGTAACCATCCTCAGTGAGCCGGTAGACGACATTGCCGGAACTGCGCCCCTTCAATGCCAGTCCCTTCCGGCACAGCCGCGCCGCCACCTGGTGACAGCCAGCCGGGCTCATGCGCTTGCCCCCCAGGAGAATCGAGATCCGGTCGCCAGTGAACCAGGTGTGGTGTTCCCGGGCCATGAGCAGCACAACCATCCGCTCGCTCGGAGTGAGCCTGATCGTCACTGGCTCTCAGCTCCCCGGGAACACGTTGAAGTGATACACAGCCTCGCCGTACGCCTGAAGCGTCGTGAGTGGCTGGCTGGTGTAGGCGTTCGACCCGTTCAGCAGGAGGTCGTTGTGATATTGGAGGATGTCCGTGCTCAGGGTCTGGTCGGTGGCCGCCGATGAGGCAGTCTCCAGCGGCGCGATGTACGCGACCCACGCATCAGTCGTGAAATCGGTACCTGGATAGGTGGGCGCCATGTCGAACGTCCGGACGATCTTGAGCGCCGCCATGTTCCCATGCGGGGCCGGATGACCTGCCGTGCCCGCCGAGGCGCACCCGCTCAGGGCTGCGGCTGCCAGGATCGCGCCCCCGATAAGTCCCCCGCCTAGTTTCGCGATTTGCATGGTGCCGGTTACCTTTCCTCTAGCTGGTCGATCGGGAAAAACTGGGCCAGTTCCGCAGGCGTCGCCACGTAACCAGCCTGGAAGCCGTGGCGCTTGACGCACAGCCAGGTACCATCCCCCGGCGGGTCGCCAAGCTGAGACGGTGCAGCCGTCATGGTGAGCGTGACCACTTCGACGGTCCACACGCCGTCACGAGTGATGTAGGCGGTCTCACCATCCCCCCGGGAAGTGCCCGTAATCATCGCGGGCCGCGATGACAGCCAGATGCTCGTAACGGCGGGCGACAGCGGCAGCCGAGCGCCCGAAGTACTTGTATTCCGGGGCAGTCTTCCGGCACGCCACCGCATGCCGCGTCCACGCCTCGGCGTTCTCACGGCTCGCATCCGCAGTGCCCGGCGGGAACTCACTTGCGCGAGTCTCAACCCAGGCCGCGTTCAGCCTGGCGGTTTCCGCCAGGAATTCGAACTGCTCAGCCTCCGCGATCAGCTTGCGCCCGTACCGGTACAGCCTCGCTGAGTCACGCCATGCCCGGCGTGCCATGTCGTCGTAATCGTGATCCGCAGTCGTCGTTGCCATGTTCATTACCTTCCCCCAGAAAGGATTCGCGGGCTAGGTACCCGGTAGGGCGCACGTCCGGGGCAGGGGGGAACTGGCGGACGTGCGCCCGGCTGGTGACTAGCCGAACCAGAGCTTGATGATCTTCTTCGTGGCTGGCGGCGCATCCGGCTCCGGGACGGGCCGGGGACGCTTCTTAACCTGCACCTGCACCTGAGTGGCCATGTCAGAGCCCCACCTCAGAGTTTGTGAGCATGAAAGCGCAGATATTCGGCAACCCCCACGGCCTTGATCTTGTTCTTGCTTTCATACACACGGATGCCGTTCACTTCCACCAGCCACGTCTCGTAAAACAAACTGCGCCGGACAAACACCTTCCCGCCCCTGCCTGCAGCGGCTGCGGGAGACGGCGCGTCGAAGGATGCTTGCATGGCCTCTGCGGCCTGCTCGTAAGTCAGCTTGTCGAACATCGTTCTCTCCTATCAGGTGCAGCCGTGCCTGGCGGATGCGATCATCCGCCGCGTAGTACGCGTCCCAGTCGCGCCGCCAGTTAGATGTCAGCGCGGCCAGCCACAAGCGCTCAAGCTCCAGTGGCATGCCGGGCTGATGCGCAGGGGTCATATCCTCAGCCCCTGCCTGTCATGCGTGAGCGAATGCTCCGCATAAGCCTCCCATCCGTCAGAGGGCTCGAAAGGGACGGATCTGATCCGGGTCGAACACCATCGCGCCGTACGCGGCGTACTCGCCATCGAGTCGCACTATCGCAGTGAGTACGGTCCCCACGTTCATCCTGATGACGGTTCCTGGCTCGTCCCGCGCGCCGATGGACTCATCGGTGACGGTGACCCGCTGGCCTGCCGCATAGATATGATCGCTGAACAGCATGTCAAGCTCCCTTCGTGGATCATCCTTCCTCGTGGCGGTGGCCGGAATCGAACCGGCTGGGCTATCATCCGCTGGCTACCATGCACAGCACCGCCTTATGCGGACCTCATGGGGAGGCAACCCGGTCTTGCCTTCGCGCACCCACGCGCCCCCTGCCCGCTTGCTCACTGGCCGCTCTCGCGGACCCCGTGAAAGCTACGGCCGGTTCTCACCCTTAGTATCCCCCCCACGGTCACGGCTCCTGGCCCGTGCGCCCTGATGTCCAGTTCTCAATGTGCGGGGGGATTCTGGCTGGTCCCGCCTCGCGGCCCTTCCGGCTAGCCCCTGTGTGCCGTTGTCCTGCACCTCTCAGTACACCGCCATAGCCACGCTTACGCAATGTGATGTGCGTCACAGTCACCAACATTCCCACGCATAGGCAACACGCGTTATCGTGGGTGATCATGATCAAGCCCTACCCGCGTCCCAGTCGCCGCGTGGCACTCAAGCCCGGCGCGCTGCGTCGCGCCCGTGAAGAACGCGGACTGACCCTGATCCTGCTGGCCGACCATTCCGGCGTCAGCTACAGCCACCTGGCCGCCATCGAGAAGGGAAGGGACGGCATCTCCCCTCCCGCCCTGGCCAGGGTGGCGCTGGCACTCGGCGTCACCGTCGCGGACCTCCGGTCAAAGGAGCATGACAATGGCACGACCCCGCCTGCCTGAGACGATCCGCCGCGAGCTTATGTATGACGCCATCGCGCGGCACATGCTGGCCTCCCTCAAGCCCGACCAGCCGATGCCCCCCGAGTGGTACAAGGATGCTGCCTGTGTCGGCACCGACCCGGAGCTGTTTTTCCCGCTCAAGGATGTCACGCCCCGCAGCGAGCGTGACCGCGACGAGCACAACGATCATTCCCAGGCAGCGCTTATCAAGATCGCGAAACGGGTCTGCAACGGCGACCCGGCCACAGGGCGGCCAGCCTGCCCGGTGCTGCTTGAATGCCTGGCCTACGCTATGGCGCATCACGAGAAGCACGGGATCTGGGGCGGCCTGACGTTCCCGGAACGCAACCAGCTCCGGCGGGCGCGATATGAGCGGCGCCAGCGCGCCGAGCGGGCGGCGTTCCGGGCTGCCCTGCGGGCCGCCCGGCGTGACAGCGCGTGAACCGGCAGCATGTTCGAGGGAAATCCGGGTACCCGAAAACAGCATGTAAATTGACCTCGGACCAGCCACTATCCCGCGATTTCAGTCCGCGTGTGATTGGGTGCAAACGGGGGGTGCAGCCGTCTCCGTGGCTCTCAGGGCCGCGTATGGCCATGTCCGGTATGCCGCACGATTATCAGGGGAAGGCACGCTAGGTGAGCACCCTCAGCCGTCAACCAGCACGGACGCCGAAACCCCGGAAAGAGAACGGGGAGTATTCCGAGATGATGGGGCGCATGCTGCGCGCCTACGGGCGCCGTGTGGCCGCCGGGGACATAGAAGACCTGGGTCCCTTCCGCGAGGTTATCGACCAGGCCGAAGCCGACCTGGCCCGCGCGGTGACCGGGCTGCGCGGGCAGGGATACTCGTGGGCGGATGTCGCACGCGGGCTCGGCATGTCGAAGCAGGGCGCGCACCAGAGGTTCAGGACAAAGGAGGATGCATGACAAGACTGCAAGCCTGGTCGGTTACCCGGATGCGGATCACGGAAGATCCCATGATCCGGGGGAAGCGGCTCGGCCGTCACGTCCACCACGATTCCCGGTCGCTGGCCTACCCGTGGGCGGGGCTGCCGGGCGCCAGGCTGGGCGGGCCAGGCTCGTGGGCCACGGTCCTGCACGCGCGCCGCATACCCATCCTTGATCAGGGTCAGGCAGGTTCCTGCACCGGCAACGGCGAGGTCGGATGCCTCGGCACCGACCCGCTGTTCGATGCCCGCAAGCAGGGCGTGACGCTCGATGAGGCTGAAGCACTGGCCGTCTACTCGGCGGCGGAAGTCATCGACGGCGACGGCCCGTACCCGCCGCAGGACAACGGGTCGTCCGGGCTGTCGGCCGCGCAGACCTTCCCGGTCAGCATCGGCATCAACTGGTACGGCTCCTTCGATTCCCCCCCATCGTCGGCTCTCCTCAGCATCTCGCCGGGCGCCTCGGTGCGCGGCGGGCATGAGGTGATGCTCAGGGGGATCGACGTGGACTCGCAGACCGTGTTCGGTGATAACTCGTGGGGACCTGGCTGGGGGCTGGGCGGCAGTTTCCAGATGGGATGGGTGACGCTCGACCGGCTGCTGCACGAGGATGGTGATGGCACGGTGTCGCTGCCGCTGAGCCTGCCGCCGCCGGTTCCTGTGCCGCCGCCCCCGCCGCCCCCGCTGGTCCCCTCGCCTGATGTGCCTGACCGGGAGCTGTGGGCTTCGGGGTCGGCGTGGGCAGCGCGGAGGCATGCGGGGGGAAATGCTGCGGCTGCCGCCGCGCTCCGGCTGTGGGCTTCACGGAAGGGGCTGGCATGATGCTCGCGGCAGCGCACGCGGTGAGGCACGCCCGGGTGACCGGGTGGGGCTGGTTCTGGCTGGCATGGATCATGACGGGCGCGGCAGTCGAGATCTACTGGGTGAGCGTCGCATCGGCTAACACGCTGTCGGATCAGATATGGGGCGCGGAAGGACTCGACTTCGCGCATCCGCTGGATTTCGCGTCGTGGCTGCCGCTGCACTGGGGGATCGCGATCACGCTATGGCTGCTGTTCGGGTGGCTGAGCGTGCATTTCGCGTTCGGGTGGCTGCGGTGAGACTGCGCATCGGCTCCCGGCTCCAGTTGTACGCGGAGCGCCGTGATGTCTGGGCTGGCTTCTACGTCGCGCCCGACGCCATATATGTCTGCCTTCTCCCGATGCTGGTGATCCGGTGGCAGCGGTGAAGACGGCTCCCGCCTATGACAGCCACATGGAAGTCCTGTGGTCGCGCATCGGCAAGCGTGACCGGCAACGCCAGGCCATGGAGGCGAACGCGCGGAAACCGTCGCCGCGTATCCCCCCCATGAGCGCGGAACGCCGGATGACTGGCTACTGGAATGATCCCGGGCACTGGCCGGGGCGCGCGCCCACCGGGCGGCAGCTACGGCGGATCATGCGGAAGGCGGGAATCCTGGACCCGCAGGTCGTCCTGGCCGAGTGGCCCGGGCACAACGCCGGGTTCTACGGGATCGGCCGCCGCCCGTGAGCACGCCATCGGTGCTCTTGATGGGCGGCCCGGAAGACGGGCGGCTGCTCGGCCGGGTGCCAGAGCACGCTGCGCGGCTGTTCGTGTCCACCTCCCCGCACATGGATGCGCGGGGCCGGTCGCTTCCCGCCGTGACCTCGTTCGCTGTCGCCGGGAGCAACGAGCTGCCGCATTCAGATGCCAGTGCCGTCTACGTGCGCACCGACCGCACATCTGCGCAAGGGCATGCCGTCTACGATTACATGCCGCTCGTCTCGCGGGGTTGACGGGAGGAGTACAGTTGGCTCCGACACAACATGCCCGCGCATGCCAGGGAATCGCTTGTAAGGTAAGGGGAAACGTCATGCCAGAGCGAAGGCAGGTTTCCGATGTGCTCATGCCCGATAGAGCAGCGGGGGATGCACTGCTCCGGGTGCCACCGCAGTTTCAGCGGGCTCAGCAACTTCGACCGGCACCAGACCATGAGAGAGGGACGGACGGCCTGCCACGATCCGCTGGAACTCGGGATGGTGGCCGTGCGCCACATCGGCGGGCCGGGCGGCCCCCCCGTCTACGGCAGGCCAGCCCCGGCAGACCGGCCCCGCCAGTGGGGGACGCGCTCACCGGGGAGCCACGCCTAGGCCGCTGCTGGATGTGCGGGATGGACAGTGAGTGCTACGCGCGGGTCTGCCCGCTGCGGGACTGGCCATGAGCCGCGCCGCGCAGCCGACCGCGCCACTGCCCGCCGTCAACGGGCAGGTGCCGCCCGCCGGGGACCTCC
>WNFC01013273.1_pt1 | contig 11568 bp, 10 predicted proteins | sample 5400541 | NCBI WGS metagenome assembly WNFC01 (sample SAMN13153342, study PRJNA577476) | soil metagenome | isolation source: 120 cm saprolite under Douglas fir tree site 2 hole 2 replicate 1 | place: USA:California | collected 2015-04-18
ATAGGCTCGGCAGATTCGCCCGCCGCGCCCGCCGCGATCCGCCCGGTGATCTCGGCCTCGACCTCCTCGGCCACGGCGGCGAACAGGCCGGCCTTGTCGCGGAACTGGTGGTACAAGGCGCCTCGGGTAACCCCGGCCGTCCGGACGATCTCTTCAGTGCCCACGTCGGCGTAGCCGCGCGCGCCGAACAAGCTTCGGGCCGCGCGTACCAGAGCCTGCCGGGTCGCCTCAGAGCGGAGATCATGCTTGCTCCTGGCCATGCTTGTCGCAACCCCTTGCAATAAGTACAGTCTGTATGTAAATTACATACAGACTGCTTGTATCTTACTCGCCCGACACCTGGAGGAGCCATGCCCCACGCCGAACTGTCCCACGGCACCCTGCATTACCGCGAATCTGGCGCGGGCGCGCCTGTCGTCTTCCTTCACGGCTACTTCATGGGTGGCGGCCTGTGGGATCCGGTCGTGCGCCGGCTCGATGACGAGTTCCGCTGTCTGGTCCCAGAGCTGCCGTTCGGCGCGCACCCGGCTCCACTGCGGCCGGACGCAGACCTGAGCGCGGCCGGGCTGGGCCGCCTGGTCGCCGATTTCCTTGATGTCCTGGACCTCCGCGACGTGACCCTGGTCGGCAACGACAGTGGCACTGCCATCGCCCAGGTGGTCGCGGCTCGTCACGCCGAGCGGGTCGGCGGGCTCGTGCTCACCGCCGGCGACGCGTTCGACAATTTCCCGCCCAAGCCGTTCCGCCCGCTGATCGCCGCTGCGCGCTCGGGGACGCTGACTCCGCTGCTGGCGATGCTCAAGTCAAGGCCGCCACGGTCGCTGCCGACCGGGTATGGCTGGCTGACCCACGGTGACCTGCCGCATGATCTGATCGACCAGTGGGTCGCCGCCTACTTCGCGGACAAGGGCGTGCGGCGCGACCTCCGCCGGCTGACCGCGGCGCTTGGTGACGACGAGTTCATGAACAAGATCGCCGCTGAGCTGGCCACCTTCACCAAGCCCGCGCTGCTGGCCTGGGCCGGCGACGATAAGTTCTTCCCCGCCGACCACGCTCGCCGGCTGGCCGCCATACTGCCCGACGCGCGCGTGGAGGTGATCGCCGGCAGCCGCACGTGGGTGATGCTGGACCAGCCAGCGACAACCTCTGACCTGATCGCCGAGTTGGCCAGGCGCGTCGCCGTTGTGCCAGCAGCCCGGCCCCGGATGGCCGGGCAGTAGGGTGGCGCCGTGCCGGTGATCGGATGACTGCTCAGGCGTGGAGCACAACGATCACCACAAGCAATGCCACCACGACAACGAGGAGAAGCATGCGGCCAACGGCCGCGGCCGTCCGGATCAGGTGTGAGACGAGGCTAACCAGCTCGATGTGAACGCGGCCAACTAGCACGAAGCAAGCCGCGAGCAGCAGAAGGGCGGCCGGGCCGGCCGCGATGTGCGCCGGGAGTCCCGCTACCGCCGCCCGGACATGGACGCACGCGGCTGTGATGCACGCGTGCCGCATTGCGATCGCTAGCAAAGGAGCTATCGTAGACATGGAAGTTCTCCCGGTTGTCTAGGCCTGGGCGATTCCGATACGGGCGCTCCCGTTGCCGCGGGAGCGCCCGTCGCAGTACGCACTCGCAGTACGCACTGCGCGACGACGGCCTGGCTGATGACGGCGGTGCTAAACTCCGAGCATCGAACCTCATCACTTCAGTTAACTTCAGTTAAGTTTTCTCATTCTCCCTGCGCGGCTAGCTAGAACATGCATAGCTTTACTTTACCCTCTGAAGTGTTAGACGAAATGCTTTGCTGTGGTAAGACGTCCCTTGCCAAGTGGGCAGGCCGCAGGCCAGGGGATCTCGTCTCGGGCCAGCCGGATCGGCGCATCTAGCAGGGGCTTCTTCGGGGTACCATCAGATTGCGGCCTTGTTCAGCCCGTCGACTGAAGTTCATGTAAAGTGAGTTCGAATGGATCCTGCTAGCGACCCGCGCCAGTTGCTGGCGCGAAGATTGCGTGCGCTGCGAGAGGATCGCTGGCCGGATATCAAGGTCACGCAGTCGCAGCTCGCGAGGGCGCTGAGCGCGGATCGCCCGGTAAGCGTTCCACTCATATCGTCCTGGGAGTCCTTGACCAACCCGAAGATCCCGCCTATCCCACGGCTTGAGGCCTACGCCACCTTCTTCGCCACGACGCGCTCGATGACCGGCCAGGAACCCAGGATGCTTGATGCCGGGGAACTGACACGGGCTGAGAACGCAGAGCGGGACGAGCTGATCAAGCAGTTGCTGCGACTGCGCAGCCAGGCCCTTCGCGTACCTGACACGATGGCCGTCGACGACGTCATCCAGTCGCTGAACGTTGGTTACTGGCACTTCGCGGACGGCAGGCCTATCACCATTGTCTGCGCCCAGTTGCCCGAGGCGATGCGGGACAGGATTCCCTATTCGAAACCGTCTGACCCGGACTATGTCGCGCTCTATGCCTATGCCGACCTGGACTCCCTCATTGAACTGCATGGCCACATCAGGGCCGCGAATCCAGGCAATCAGGTCAACTTCCGGATAGCTTCCCAGCTCACGCCCGACGACTACACCACACATCTGATCTCGCTCGGCGGCGTTGACTGGAACCTCGCTACCCGCTCACTGTTCGGTCAGCTGGCGCTGCCCGTGCGGCAGGTGGCCGACTGGCAGTCACCAGATGGCCCGTACTTCGAGGTCAACAACGCGGGGCAGACGGAGCAGTTCCGCCCGCGGCTGGCAACCGTAGACGGCACGAAGGTCCTGCAGGAAGACGTGGCGCTGTTCGCTCGTTCAGTCAACCCGTTCAACCGCAAGCGGACGGCAAGCATCTGCAACGGAATGTATGCGAGCGGCACATACGGTGCGGTGCGCGCGCTAACCGACGCGCGTTTCCGGGATCGGAATGCCGAGTATGCGCGAGCCAGGTTCGGCCGCAGCGAGAACTTCTGCATTATCACGAAGGTCAAAGTGGAGAACGGGACGCCGCTGACGCCGGACTGGACGCTTTCTGATGCTCGCTTGTTCGAGTGGGAGAGCGAGTCCTGATGGCCGTTCTTGAGACCCCATATCATCACGGATCGCATTGCGACTTGCTGTGGACACCCGACAGTTCGCAGCCTGGAAAGATCGACGCGATCATGGTGCCGACCGTGCGGCCGCCCGTCTACTTGGCCATGGCGGCCAAGCTAGCCAGGCACCTAGGCTGCCCGCTGGTAACACTGCATAGCGGCCGGTGGACCAGTGCTCGAGCAGCCGCGGACCGGATCGGTTCAGGCGTCGACCTCATTGCCATCGACGTTCCTGACCTGTCCACTCTCCGGCTGATGGACTTGGAAACGTCGCGGCTCCTGGCTGGCACGAGGTTCGCGCGGAAGACGGACACAAGCGCAAAGCGCAACCTTGGCTTGCTGCTGGCGCATGCGCTGGGATGGCAGCGCATCATATTTCTCGACGATGACATCCAGGTGCCGGATCCGGGGGACCTTCGGCGGGCGGCCGGCCTGCTCGATACGTACAACGCCGTCGGCCTGGAGAACCGCGGGTTTCCCGATAACTCAGTTGTCTGTCACGCATTCCGCATGGTAGGCGGCAGCCAGAATTCCTTCATTGGCGGCGGAGCCCTGGCTGTTCATACCCGCCGCAACCGGTCCTTTTTCCCTGAGATATACAACGAAGACTGGTTCTACATGCTGGACCCTGGGAAAGGCATCCAGTCGCTTGCTGTGGCTGGTGCTGTCGAGCAGAGCCCGTATGAACCGTTCCGTAATGCGGACCGGGCGCGCATGGAGGAATTCGGCGATGTGATGGCCGAAGGCATCTTCTGGGTATTGGACCAAGGCCATCCGCTCGATGCGGCCGACGCCCGGCACTGGCGTGAGTTCCTGGCGCGGCGCAGGAGATTCATCGAGTACATCCTCGGGCACCTCGGTACGGCGCCGGTCACAGGGGCCGAGCGTGACCGGGTGGCAGCAGCGCTCCGCGCGTCGCTCGGACGGCTTGCTCATATCGAGCCGGGCTTCTGCGAGCGGTACCTGCAGGCCTGGATCACCGATAGGGCCGGGTGGGAACGTCACCTACGGACGATACGCCGTAATCTGCCCGTCGAGTCGGCCCTCCGAACGCTGTCCAAGAAGGGCTGCAGCCCGATCAGCTATATCGCCCAGCGTGCGCCGGGCACCGGCGACGGCTAGGCGGCGTACTTGAGCACCAGGTTGCCGAGCTGGGGGAGCGCGGCTTCGACGTGCCTGACCGCGCTGCCGCGCACGGAGCCGTAGGCCTTGATGATCGTCGGCCGGTCGGAGGCCGCCGCGCGGGCGTCGGTGACCGACAGCAGGGCCTCCGACACCTTTTCGCCGCGCTTGGCCAGGTAATCGCCGAACTCCGAGCCGCCTGAGGTATTGAAGTCCGCCCAGAACGGCTGGAGATTGTCGACCATTTGCGGCAGCAAAGACTCCACCATGAACCGGACGTGGCCAGGGGCGAACGTGATCACCGTCTTGTAGGCGAGCTTGACCGCGGTGCCTGAGATCCCCGACATGCTGGCGACCTCCTGCTCAAGCAGCGCGTAGCAGTCGGCGAGCACCTGCGGCCGGGCGTCCGGCGCGAGCAGGATCTCCTGAAGCGTGGCTGCCATGGGATTCTTCTCCTCCTGGTCCGGGCCCGGCCTGCTGTCCGTTATAGGAGCTTAGTAATAGCGACGGTGATACGGCGTCTCTGACGGTCTTGACACGGGCGGGCAGATTGCCACAAGATCGGTCAACACCAGCAAACACCGGGCGAGGAATGGCCGACGTTCGAGCCCGGTAAAGCGCCGGAAGGCCGGGAAACGGGCATGCTGCCGAGTCAGCGCCGCCACGCGATTCTGGCCGAGGTCAGGACCGCGACAGCGGTCTCCGCCGAGGCCCTCGCCCGCCGCTTCGCCGTGTCGGTCGAGACCATCAGGCGTGACCTGCGCTCGCTGGAACGCGACGGCATGCTCGACCGCGTCTACGGCGGCGCGACCCGGCCATCAGGCCGGTCGAGCGAGGGCAGTTTCGCCGCGAGGAGCGTCAGGAACATCGTGCGCAAGCGGGCCATCGCCGCTCTCGCGGCAAGCCTGATCGAGCCCGAGGAAACGATCATCATCGACGTCGGCACCACAGCGCTCGAAGTCGCGCGGGCGCTGCCACCGGCCTTCCGCGGGCGAGTGCTGACTAACTCGGTACCGGCGGCGATGGAGCTGTCCGCCAGGAGAGATGTCGAGCTCCTGCTCTCCGGCGGCCAGGTCCGGGCGGGCGACGGGGCGTGCTCTGGAGCCCACGCCGATGGGTTCTTCGGCGAGTTCTACGCCGACCGTGCGTTCCTCGGCTCGGGCGGCGTGCATCCGCACGCGGGGCTCACCGACTACTACCCATCCGAGGTGGTGGTCAGGCGCACGATCATCACGCACACCGCCGCTTGCTACGTCCTCGCGGACTCGAGCAAGCTCGGGCTGATCGCCGTGCGCCGCGTCTGCCCGCTCGACCAGATCACGGCCGTCATCACTGACGACCAGGCCGACCCGGACCTGGTCTCCGGGCTAGAAGGGTCCGGCGCGACCATCCTGATCGCGCCGACCGAACCACAGCCAGCCGCACAAGCGGGCTGACCTGAAGGAGGGTCCATGGTGCAGGACACCGCGAGCACCACCGTCGAGCGGTTCGGGTATAAGCAGGAGTTCGATCGCTCGCTTCGCCGCTTCGCCTCATTCGCTATCGGCTTCTCGTTCATCTCGATCACGACCGGTATCTTCACGACTTACGGGTCCATCCTGAAATCCTCAGGGCCGCTTGGCATCTGGACCTGGCCGCTGGTGATCGTTGGCCAGACCGCCGTTGCGCTCGTGTTCGGGGCGCTCGCGGCGCGCATGCCGCTCGCCGGTTACTCCTACCAGTGGATGTCCAGGCTGGCCAATCCGCACATCGGCTGGCTGGTCGGCTGGTTCTCGTTCGCATTCCTGGTTGTGGACGTCGTGGCCGTGGACTATGCGCTCGCGTCGACGGTAATACCGGCTCTGTTCAGCTACGCCGGGACGATCGCCAACACTTGGCTCGTGACCGCATTGATAGTCGCGGCCCAGGGAGTCCTCATCATGGTTTCCACGCTGTGGTCGCAGCGGGTGAACAACGCAGCCGTCGGAACCGAGCTCGTCGGGATAGGCGGGCTCACCGTGCTGATCCTCATCGTCGGCGCGGTAGCGGGCAAGCTGACCTGGGGGCATTTGTTCAGTAAGGCCGCAGTTCCGGCCGCAGGCTACTTCGGCTTCGGCGGTCTGACGCACGACAGCCCATGGATCCTGGCGTTCCTGCTCGGCGCGTTCACCATCGTGGGCTTCGAGGCGTCGGGGAACCTCGCCGAGGAAACCGACGAGCCGGAGCGGGTCGTTCCGCGCGCGATGTGGACCTCAGTGGTGCTGTCCGGCGTGCTCGGGATGATCTTCTTGATCGCGATCGGTGCTGCGAGCTACAACCTCAGCGCCCTGTCGGCGTCGGGCACGCCGGTGGCCGACATCGTCACGCACGTACTCGGCTCGGTCGTCGGCAAGGTGTTCCTGGTGTTCGTCCTGTTCTCCATATTCGCCTGCGGCCTGGTCATCTTCATCACGGCCAGCCGCTTGACCTGGGCCATGGCCCGCGACGAGCGGTTCCCCGCCTGGCGCACGATGCAGCGGGTCAGCCCGACCTTCAGGACACCGCTCATCGCGACGCTCACTGTCGGCATCCTGATCGAGATTGTGCTCGCGGCGTTCGCTAATAGCACGAACGCACTGTTCAAGCTATTCAGCGCGGCCACGCTGATGCCCGCGATCATCTACTTCGTCACGGTCCTGCTGTTCACCGTGAGCCGCCGGCGGCTGCCTGGCGAGCATGGCTTCCAGCTACGCCGGTGGGAAGTCCCGGTGATCACAATCGCGCTGGTCTGGCTGGTCTTCGAGCTCACGATCTTCCGCGACAGTTCGTTCGCCGGACCATGGCTGTACGTAGTCATCATGGTTGCGATCGGTCTCGTCTACTACATCTTCATGCTCGCCACCGGGCGGTCGCTGACGATGCCCGGCACGGACGCGAGCATCTCGGGCCAGCCCTCCGACTCCGGTGCCACCGGAGGCACGTCTGCCGGCGGCACGTGAATATCCTCGCCATCGACCAGGGCACCTCGGCGACAAAGGCGGTTCTCGTCGGACCCGGGCACGACGTGCTCGGGTCCGCCGAGGTCCCGGTCACGGTCCGGGCCGCAGCGGACGCGGTCGAAACCGACCCGGACGAGCTCTACCAGTCCGTCCTCACGGCCGGACGTACCGCGCTCCGGTCCGCCGGCACGCAGGCGGACGCGGTCGCGCTGGCCAACCAGGGCGAGACGGTGCTGGCCTGGGACCGCCGCACCGGCCGGCCGCTGACGCAGGCGATCGGATGGCAGGACCGGCGGTCGGCCGGAGTCTGTGACCGGCTGGCGCCGGCGGCACAATGGCTCACCGAGGTCACCGGCCTGCCGCTCGACCCGTATTTCGCCGCGCCTAAGATGACCTGGCTGCGCGAGAACCTCACCACTGACGGTGTCGTCACGACAACCGACACGTGGCTGCTAGCAAGGCTCGGGGCCGACTACGTCACCGATGCGGCGACCGCGTCGCGCACCATGTTGCTCGACCTCGATGCCGCCGACTGGTCCCCACGGGCGTGCGAGGCATTCGGACTCGACCCGTCCGCGCTGCCGGCGGTCGCCGACTGCGCCGGGCCCGCCGGCGAGACCGGCGCCTTCGGGCCGCTGATCCCGGTGACCGGGCTCGCCGTCGACCAGCAGGCAGCTCTGGTTGCCGAGCGCTGCTTGACCGCCGGCCAGGCGAAATGCACGTACGGCACCGGGGCGTTCCTGCTCGCCACCACGGGCGGGACGGCGGTACGGTCCACGTCCGGGCTCTCCGCATCGGTCGCGTGGCGGCTGGATGGCGTGCCGACTTACTGCCTGGACGGACAGGTGTATACGGCGGGCGCGGCGATTGGCTGGCTGACCGAGATCGGCCTGCTCTCGGAGGCGGCCGAGATCGACCCGCTGGCCGGAAGCGTAACCGACAGCGCGGGGGTGATGTTCCTTCCCGCGCTGGCCGGCCTCGGCGCGCCGCATTGGCGCCCGTCGGCTCGCGGTGCCTTCCTCGGCCTGAACCTGGCCGCGACCCGGGCGCACCTCATCCGCGCGGTCGTTGACGGGCTGGCCGCGTCGGTCGCGCTGCTAGTCAGGTCGGTGACCGACGACCTCGGGGCGGGTCTGTGCAGCCTGCGGGTGGACGGCGGACTCACCAGGTCGCGGGCGCTGCTCCAAGCGCAGGCCGACCTGCTCCAGATACCCGTCGAGGTGTACGAGACCCCGGACGCCACGGCCCTCGGCGTGGCAGCGCTGGCCAGGCTTGGCATCGGCGCCAGCGACGACCTCGCCGCCGCGGTCGGCCCGCTGCGGATTGCCGCAGTCGTGGAGCCGAAGATGAACCCCGACGAGGCAGCGGAGCGGCTGGCGACGTTCGACGCCGCGCTCGGGCAGATAATCGCGGGAGCCTGGTGAGCGAGCCTGTTGACGTACTGATCGTCGGCGCCGGGGTCGTCGGGACGGCCATCGCGCGCACGCTCGCGCACTACGACCTGCGCTGTGTCATGGTCGACGCAAGCAATGATGTCGGGACGGGGACATCCAAGGCGAACACCGCCGTATTGCATACCGGGTTCGACACGGTGCCAGGCAGCCTCGAAGGCCGCCTTGTCAGCCGGGGCGCGGCGTTGCTGCGCGAGTACGCTGACCAGGCGGGAATTCCGGTCGAGCGGACCGGGGCCCTGCTGATCGCGTGGAATGCCGATCAGCAGGCGGAGTTGCCCGCTATCGCGGACAAAGCTCGCCGCAACGGCTATCGGGCCGTGCGCCCGGTGACGGCCGCCGAGGTATACAGCCTGGAACCGCACCTCGGCCCTGGCGCACTCAGCGCACTCGAGATCCCGGGCGAGAGCATCATCTGCCCGTGGACCACCCCGCTGGCGTTCGCTACCGAGGCGGTCGGCGCCGGGGTGCGCCTGCTGCTGACGACCAAGGTGACCGGAGTGCGACCTGACGACTCCGGGCGACCAGCCGGGCCCTGCCACGAGGTGCTCACGACCTCGGGAACGCTGCGCTGCCGCTGGCTGGTCAACGCCGCCGGGGCGGGGACGGGTTCACCATCCGGCCGCGCCGGGGGGAGCTGATCGTCTTCGATAAGCTCGCGCGCGGGTTGGTTGGGCACATCCTGCTCCCGGTGCCGACCGCAGCTACCAAGGGCGTGCTGGTCGCGCCGACGGTATACGGCAACGTGCTGCTAGGGCCGACCGCCGAGGACATCGCCGACCGAGCGGACACGGCCACGACAGCCAGTGGCCTGGCCGGCTTGCTGGCCGAGGGCAGGCGGATCATGCCAGACCTGGTCGACGAGGAGATAACGGCTACCTACGCTGGGGTGCGAGCAGCAACAGAGCACCAGGACTACCAGATCCGCGTCGACGGGCGGCGATGCTACGCCTGCGTCGCCGGGATCAGGTCCACCGGCCTGACCGCCTCGCTGGGCATCGCGGAGCACGTCGTGCAGCAAATGCAGACTGAGGGCCTGGCGCTGCGGACAGGGAAGCGAACCGGCCCGCCCCGGATGCCGTTTATCGGCGATGCGGGCGTGCGGCCGTACCAGGACACCGCCAGGATCGCTTCCGACCAGGCCTACGGCGAGATTGTCTGCCACTGCGAGCGAGTCACCCTTGGCGAGCTCAGGGACGCCCTGTCCAGTACCATCCCGCCCGCCGATGCCGAGGGTCTGCGTCGCAGGACACGGGCGCGCAGCGGCCGCTGCCAGGGCTTTTACTGTGGCGCTGCGGTGGCAGAGCTGCTGGCTGGCTCCCGGACGCGCGCCGGTGAACCGGAGCCGATGACCGGCTACCCGACATGACCGCCGGCGGCCGGCTGCCCGACCTGACGGCCGATGTGCTCGTCGTCGGCGCCGGGCCTACCGGGCTCGCCGCAGCCGTCGAGCTGCGCAGGCTGGGCATCGAAGGGGTGCTCGTGGTCGACAGGGAGCGGGAAGCGGGCGGAGTCCCGCGGCATTGCGCGCACACTGGGTACGGGGTCCGGGATCTGCGGCGGCTCATGACCGGGCCAGCGTATGCCCGTCACTACGCAGCTGTCGCCGCCGCTGCCGGCGCCGAGATCAAGTGCCGCACGACCGTGACGTCCATTGGCCATAGGCCGGGCCCGGCCGGGTCGCCCGGTACCCTCCAAGCCACGCTCACCAGCCCGGCAGGCATGCATACCGTCCGCGCTGAGGCGGTGCTGCTCGCGACAGGCTGCCGGGAACGGCCGAGGTCCGCTCGCCTGGTCCCTGGCGACCGCCCGGTTGGCGTGATGACGACGGGGGAACTGCAGCAGCGCGTCTACCTTGCCGGAGAACAGCTCGCTGGCCCGGCGCTGATCGTCGGAGCCGAGCACGTGAGCTTCTCGGCGCTGCTGACCCTGGCCCACGCCAGGGCGGAGGTCATCGCCCTGGTCACCGAGCGGGCGAGGCACGAGAGCTTCGGCGCGTTCCGGCTCGCGGCGGCGGTGCGCTGGCGCACGCCGGTGTGGGCTTCGACGGCAGTCAGCCGGGTCATCGGGAGGGACCGGCTGTCAGCGGTCGAGCTGCGGGAGCTCCCGACCGGCGTCACCAGGCGGGTCGCCTGCGAGACCCTGGTCTTCACCGGGAACTGGATACCCGACCATGAGCTCGCCCGCCTGTCCGGTGCGAGCCTGGATCGGGGCACCCGCGGGCCCGCGGTCGACACGGCACTGCGGACTTCGGTTCCGCGGCTGTTCGCGGCGGGCAACCTGGTGCACCCCGCGGAGACCGCTGATGTGGCGGCGCTCGGCGGTCGGCACGTCGCCCGCACCATTGCCGCGGCGTTGCGCGGCGGTGCGCCGGGCGCGTCCTCGGGCGTGCCGCTGCTGGTCGCCGAGCCGCTGGCCTGGATCTCGCCGGGCATGATCAGCGCCGATCTTGTTGCGCCGCCGCGGGGCAGATTCGTGGTCCGCGGCACCGACCTCCGGCTGGCTGAGATTGAGATCCGCCAGGCGAACAGATCCCTGGGCCGGGCCAGGGTTCGCCTCGCGCCCGGTAGAAGCTCAAATATCGGGGCGCGGGCCGGTCCGGCTGACTGTCAGGTAGCCGCTTCGCAACCGCATGAGCGCCGCGCTGTCAACCTCTGCCGGGTCCACGACGTTGAAGCTCTGGGCACTGGTCGCCTGCGCGACGACAGCAGGCTGGGCGAAGCGGGCCGATCGCGTCGTAGTGCCGGAGCATCCGGACACGACCAACTCTGTCACCTCTGACGTAGCCGACTGGCACGGTGAGTCTGGTTAGCGGGGCCTGCTGATGTCCAGCAGGCCCCGGCGCCGGAGCTTATAGCTGAGCGATGCCACGTCGAGCACCGCAAAGTTCCGCAGGCTCCCGTCCGCGGCCAGTCCGGTGACCTGGACGGGCCCATAACCGAAGTCGCAGGTCCGCTGGTAA
>WNFC01010201.1_pt1 | contig 11567 bp, 11 predicted proteins | sample 5400541 | NCBI WGS metagenome assembly WNFC01 (sample SAMN13153342, study PRJNA577476) | soil metagenome | isolation source: 120 cm saprolite under Douglas fir tree site 2 hole 2 replicate 1 | place: USA:California | collected 2015-04-18
CCGGTTTATCCGCCACTCGCGCGCCAGACGCGCATCTCCGGCACCGTGCGCCTGCACGCCATCATCTCCAAGAACGGTTCGATACAGTCTCTGGAAGTTATCTCCGGACATCCTTTGCTGGTTCGCGCGGCGATGGACGCCGTGCAGCAATGGAGGTACAAACCGACGCTGCTCAACGGCGAACCGGTGGAGGTCGATACCACGATCGACGTCATTTTCTCGCTTAACCAATAGTACGGCGCGCTGCTCCGGTCGTGGGGCCGGTGCAGCGTTCCGGGTGCCTGAAGATTTGCAAACACTTTAAGGAGCAAACGAATGGTAGCTACGATTTATGTTTATGCGATCCTGTTCCTCCAGTCGACCACTGGCTCGAGCTGGGATCTCCGGTCCATGTGGTCCCAGATGAGCGCTTTGCCTCGCACGGTGGTCGTCATTCTGTTCGTCCTATCCATTTATTCTTTCGGCGTGATGATTGACCGCGCCCTGATGTATAGCGCCGCGCGCAAACAATCGCGCGTCTTCGTTCAGCAGGTCGCCGGAGCGCTGAAGGATGGCAAGCTCGATGAAGCCATTGCCATCGCCGAGCGCAACAAGAAGAGCCACATCGCCAAGGTTGTTGCCACGGGGCTTTCGGAGTTCCAGTCCGCTTCGCAGCAGGTTTCTGATGCCGACGTCATAGAAGCGGCCAAGCGCGGCCTCGAACGCTCGGTGGCCATTGTCCACGCCGAAATGAAGCGCGGCCTCTCCGCTTTGGCGACTATCGGGTCCACTGCGCCGTTCGTGGGCTTGTTCGGCACGGTGGTCGGCATCTTGAACGCCTTCAAGGGCATCGAGCAGAGCAAGGCTACCGGTCTGTCGGCCGTCGCCGGCGGTATCGCTACCGGTCTGTCGGCCGTCGCCGGCGGTATCGCGGAAGCTTTGGTGACCACGGCGCTGGGTCTTCTTGTCGCGGTCCCCGCGGTGTGGGCATACAACTACTTCACCAATAAGGTCGAAGCCTTCGACGTCGAGATGGATAACTCCTCCATGGAGCTCATCAACTATTTCATCCTGCGTCGCGGCGCCAGGAAGTAGGTAAACATGGCTGCACCAGTAACCCACGCACGGTACAAGCCGGTAGCCGGGAGTCAGATGTCGACACCCAATGTCATTCCCATGGCGGACATCATGCTCGTGCTGCTGATCATCTTCATGGTGGTCACGCCCATGTTACAGAAGGACCATCCGGTGGACTTGGCCCGGTCGTCGACGAAATCCGTTCGGCAGGCGTCGATCAGGTCGGCCTCTTAACCGAGCGGAACGAGAGGGCTACGCCTCCTCCGCCTCCTCCGCCACAAGCGGACTAACGGCAGGGCGGCACAAGGTAATCATTCGTTTGCTGTGAGTTTTGCTAGGTTCAACGCCGCGCCGCTTCCCACAGCGGCGCGGTACAACGGCCCGCAATCCTCGCTAGGGGCGGGCCGACAGGAGAAGCTCAATGGGAATGCAGGTAGGTGAAAGTAAAGGCGGTGCGATGGCGGAGATGAACGTCGTTCCGCTGATCGACATTTTGCTGGTGCTCCTGATCATTTTCATGGTCATCACGCCGCTCACGCCCAAGGGTATGGACACCCTGGTGCCGCAGCCGAATCCCAACCAGAAGCAGGACCAGGAACTGGAAAACCAGACCGTAGTGGTCCAGGTGCTGACCAACGGCAAAGTCAAAATTAATAACGAAGATTCCACCTGGGAAGGCCTTGGTCCGCGCATCGAGCAGATTTTCAAAGATCGCGCGCTGAAAATCGCTTTTGTGAAGGGCGATAGCGACGTGCTGTTTGGCGAAGTCGCCCGCGCCATCGACATCATGCGCGGCGCTGGCATCGATAAAGTCGGCCTGATCACCGCCAAGCTAGAGGCCGGCCAATAGAATTCTCCAGGGGCTCAAGTCCCTGAAGAGATGTTCGCAAGCTTGCTCTCTCGGATGTGAGAGTCCTCCTCGCGGGAATTCCCCGAACGAGGTGGCTCATGGGTATCGCAGTTGGCGGTTCGCATCGCGGAATCTTCGTTGAGATGAACGTGGTTCCGTTGATCGACATTTTGCTGGTGCTGCTGGTCATTTTTATGATCATCCCGCACAAGCAAAGCGGTTTAGCGGTGGAGTTGCCGCAGCCCGCACTCCCGGTTCAGGCCGATACGCAGCCAGAGGCAATCGTCGTTCAGGTGCTTGCCGATGGATCGTTGCGCATCAATCAAGAGGCCGTAGAGTGGGACGGGTTGCTCAGCAGGTTGGAACAGATTTTCGGATCCAGGGCTAATCGTACGGCCTTCGTTCGCGGTGATAGCGCTCTGGAGTTTCAGGTAGTCGCCAAGGTCATAGACGTTATGCGTGCCGCGGGTGTATCGTCTGTTGGCCTTATGACCCCTGGGCTGGAAAAACTGGCGGAAACAGATTAGATTGCCTCTCGCAAGGCGCATTTGAATTCTAGCGCGCGTATCGGCTAAGACCGGGCCGCGCACAAGTGGGGATGGACGCTTCATGACTCATGCATCGCTTCAAATAAGTGCTCGCCGGGTTGCCGCGCTCGCCGCCATCTTGGTTCTCGCATTCGCAGCTTCCGGCTGCAACAAGCTGAAGGCTCGCGACCTGCTCAATAAAGGCGTAAATGCCTTTAAGAACGGCCAGTCGGATGCAGCCATTGAATATTTCAAGCAGGCCAAGGAAGCGGACCCCGCTCTTCTGAACGCGCGCCTCTATCTGGGCACCGCATATGCCAGCCTGTACATTCCGGGCGCACCCTCGAAAGAGAACCAGGATCGCGGGAACCAGGCCATCCAGGAATTCAAGGAGATTCTGGAGAAAGATCCCAATAATCTTTCGGCCATCGACCAAATCGGATCGATCCTTTTCTTGATGGGTGGCACGCCTTTCGATCCCAAGAAGTTCGAGGAATCCAAGACTTATCACCAGAAGCACATTCAGTTGAAGCCCGACGATCCCGAGCCTTACTACTGGATCGGTGTCATCGACTGGACGCTGGCATTTCGAGGCAATGGCGAAATGCGTATGGAATACAACAAGAACAACATCAAGAAGCAGGTCAGGGAGACTGACCCGCTGCCACCCGCCATTCGCTCTGCGTATGCTTCCAAATATGGCCCGTTAGTCGAAGAAGGAATCGCCGACCTGCAAAAGGCCATTTCCCTCAGGCCCGATTACGACGACGCCATGGCGTACCTCAACCTTCTCTACCGGCGCAAGGCCGACATGGTGGAAAGCAAGGAAGAGCGCGAAGCTTTGTTAAAGCAAGCAGAAGATCTGGTCGACAAGGTCAAGGAAATCAAGCAGAAGCGTTCCGAACAGCCGCAGGCATCCTGAGACTATTTTCGACTGACCATGGGCGTCCGCGAGGGCGCCCTTTTTTCTTTGCGGCTGGGAGACGTCGACACTCGCGCAATATCGTTCTTCTGGCGTAAAATAGCTCATGCCGTCGTCCAGCAATTTACCCCTCCATTTTCACCGCGACCGCACCGAGCGCGAGCTGGACGCGCGCTTGGACGAGCTGCTGGAGAAGCTGCGCAAGAATCGCCCCTCGGAAGATCCCTGGATGGTGCGGCGCGCGTACGAAATCGCTGCGGAGCGCCACCGTGACCAGCTTCGCAGTTCCGGGGACCCCTATCTCACCCATCTTCTGGAAGTCGCGCACATCCTCGCGGACATGCGTCTGGATGCCACCACGCTCACGGCCGCCCTTCTGCATGACGCCATCGAGGACACGGAGTACCCGGTTTCACGCATCGAGGAGCGCTTCGGTATTGAAGTTGCGCGGTTGGTGGAAGGCGTCACCAAAATTGGCCGGCTGAACATGATGGCTCCCGAGGCGCGCCAGGCCGAAAACGTCCGCAAGATGCTTCTGGCCATGGTCAATGATGTTCGCGTCGTGCTGGTCAAGCTCGCCGACCGTCTGCACAACATGCGGACGCTGGAATATCTGGAGCCTCAAAAGCAACAGCGCATCTCCCGCGAAACTCTCGACATTTATGCGCCCATTGCTCATCGGCTGGGCATGGGCATCGTCCGCGGTGAGCTGGAGGACCTGTCTTTCCGCTATCTCGAGCCGGAATCGTTTATGGCTTTGCAAAAGGAAGTTTTGGACAAGGCTCCGTTCCACAAAAAATTCCTCGAGGAAGTACAAGGCACCATCCGTTCCAAGCTCGTTGAAAACGGCATTCCCGCGGAGCTCGAAGCGCGCGTCAAAGGCTTGTATTCTTTGCACCGCAAAATTGTGCGCCAGGAGCGCGGTCTCGAGCAGGTCTACGATCTCCTGGCCGTTCGCGTCGTCACCGATACCGAACGGAATTGTTACGCGGCCCTCGGCGTGATGCATCATATCTGGCGGCCTGTCCCTGGGCGATTTAAGGATTACATCGCCATGGCCCGGCCCAATCTGTACCAGTCCCTGCACACCACCGTTCTTCACAGTGGCCAGCCCTTCGAAGTGCAGATCCGCACGCAGGAAATGCACCGCATCGCCGAGGAAGGCGTGGCGGCGCACTGGAAATACAAGGACGGCAAGCCTATGCAGGAAGACGATCAGCGCATCACGTGGATGCGGCAACTGATCGAGTGGTCGCAAGAATTGGAAGAACCTGGCGAATTTCTCTCGACGTTAAAAGTCGATCTGGCCCCCGTCGAAGTTTATGCGTTCACGCCCAAGGGGCGCGTGTTGGAGTTGCCGCGCGGCGCCACGCCCGTGGATTTCGCTTATCACGTACACACCGAAGTCGGTCACCAATGCGTCGGCGCCAAGGTCAACGGCCAAATGGTTGCTCTCCGCCACGAGATTGTCAGCGGCGACGTCGTTGAAATCCTGACGCAGAAAGGTCATACGCCCAGCCGCGACTGGCTTAGCTTCGCCAAATCCTCGCACGCGCGCAGCAAGATCCGCCATTGGATCAATCTGCAAGAGCGCGAAGAAGCCATGGAAATGGGCCAACGGCTGCTGGAAAAGGAAGCGCGCCACTTCGGCCGCAGCCTCAAGAAAATTCCAGAGGAGGATTTGCTGCGGGTCGCATCGGATTCCGGTCTCTCCAAGATTGAGGATCTCTATGCGGCGGTAGGCTTCGGAAAATATTCCGCGCGCCAGGTTCTCACGCGCGTTCTCGGCGATGCCGCGAAAGCAGCCGAGCCCCCGGCGGAGGACGCCAAGCCGACCCTTGTCAAAACCGTCAAGCGCATGCTCGGATTTGGCGAAGCGCCGCTCATCGTCAAAGGCTATGACGATCTTCTCGTGTATCGCGCAAAGTGCTGCAATCCGATTCCCGGCGACGACATCATCGGCTACATCACCCGCGGACGTGGAGTCGCCGTCCATACCCGCGCCTGTCCGAACGTCCAAAATCTGCTGTATCAAACGGAGCGCCGCATCGCCGTCGAGTGGGGCGGCGCAGGCGCTGTCACGTTCCAGGTGCAGCTCATGATCCGCGCCCGCGATCGCGCCGGCCTCTTGGCTGATATTACCGCCGTAATCAGCGGCGCCGGATCCAACATCCACAGCCTGGAAAGCCGACCGGATCGCTCGAACGCGCGCATCGACGCCAGCTTGGAAATCGCCGATCGCCGCCAGCTCGAGACCATCCTCGCAAATATCCGCAAAGTCGCCGGCGTGTATGATGTAGAGCGTGTCTACCAGGTCTGAGCTCCTACTTTTCAGCCCCCTGCTTTCGATTTCTACATACTGCGCTTTCGAAATTCGACGATTCACCTGTCCTTCCGCACAAGTATCCCCGACGGCACACGCCAACCCGTTCGCCTTGCGGCGCGCTACCATAGAAACATGACGTATCGCGCGTTGCTTCTCGGTGTCTGTGTCCTTTTCGCGGCCGGCTGTCACCAGCATCTTCTGACGGATTACCGTCCGCTCGACCAAGCGGGCATGTGGTCCAGCGGGCTCGAGCAACTCAAAGCGCTGAACACCTCGGATTTCGAGGTCGCCCAACTCGTCAAGGCCAAGCAAGCGCGACTGAGTGATGATGCTTGCGTAGCTCTGGTCGCCGCCGCGCACGAGAGAAAGCACAGTTTCACCAGCGGTGACTCGACCGCGAATCTCGCCAGGGCGGGCTATTCCGAAGACCAGATTCTTGAGATTGCTCGCGCCGATCAGCTCGATGCCATCAGCGGGGACGCCGTTGCGCTCCGCCTCATCGGTTTATCCGATGGCTTTGTGCAGTTTATTCTGCAACGCCGTCTGCAGGGACGTCCCACAATTGGCACTCCGCAAATCGCGCGCCTGAAAAATACCGGTCTTAGCGAAACACAGATCTTGGACAAGATTAAGGCCGGCATGACCGACGCGCAGGCCGACCGCGAAGTCGCCGCTCGCGAAGCGGCCCGCAATCACGCCGGCACCGGCTTCGTCCGCGTCCGCGGCCGCAAGGCTCGCTGACCGCCGACGCGCAGCTCACTCCGGCGCAACGTCATAGCTTTTTTGCGGGAATTCGTGTCCCTAGCTACAATCGTAGTGCTTTGAAACCGAGCCGCCGACTCTGTCCGCTTCTTATTTTGCTGCTTGCTGGCGCCGCTTATTGCGCGGCCGGTTGTGCGGCCTCGCTGGGCCCCGGCTACACCATTGTCAAACAGCAGATCACCGTACAATTCGTTCCCGCGCCGCAGCCCGTCATTCGAATCGAAGGGGTCTATCAACTCAAAAACACGGGAAACCAGCCTCTCACTTCCCTTGAGTTGCGTCTCCCGGGCCGCCGCCGTTTTCATTTTTCTGATCCCAGCGCGCAATGGGACAAGACCACTCTTACCCTCGCTGCCGCGCCCGACAATCCACGCAATGTCCTTCTCACCTTCCCGCAGCGCTGGCGGGTTTCCTCGCAGCACACTTTGCGTCTCTCCGGTGAATACCAGCGGCCCGGTTCCGACGAAACGGCCCTCAGTTTCACTCCCGACGCATTTTTTCTCCCCGCGCAGGGCTGGAGCCCGGAACTTCTCCCCGAGCGCGGCATGCTCGCCACCGGCGGCGTGCCACCGAAGTCGTGGATTCTCGTCGTGCGCGTCCCCGGTAATTTCTTGGTTCATAGCAGCGGCCAGGCGAACAAGCAATTGGCTAAAAATTCTCCCAATGCGGCCGAGCGAACAATTCGCATCCCACAAACCTTCAAGGACGCCTATCCTTTTGTCATCGCCGGACGATACGTCGCTACAACGCTCGCCGCAGGAAACGAAAGCGTAAATCTCTGGACGCGCAGGCCGCAGAATCCCGAGGCCCTGCGCCAGCCCAGCGAGGCGCTGGTCCGCACCATTCAAGCCTACGACTCCACTTTCGGGGCACGTCCCAAAGATTCTCACCGGCTGTGGATTGTCGAGTGCCCCGACGTGGCCGGCTGCTTCGCCAGCACGACGTCTAATTTTTTCCGGCTTATCTCCGAAGAAAACGAAAAAACGTCCGCCGAAATGGCTTCGCAGGACACCGCCATGGTCGACCTGAGCGGCGGCGCTCCGCAAATTGCTGCCGCGGCTCCGCCGCTTGCAGCGAGTTGGCTTGGCTACGGCCAAAATCCCGGTTTCTTCGAGCAAACTCCGCCGCTCTCCGCTCTGCCGGCATTTGCTGCTTCGCGCGGCCGTGAAGCCGTCGAAGGTCCCCAGGTGCGCGCGCAGATCGTGCGTCGATTGCTCCGCGCCATTCCCACAAATCCCCAGCCGCGTCAACTCGAAGCCGACGATGCGCTCCGCGCAAAAAGTCTTTTATTTTTTTATGCTCTGCAGGACCGTTATGGCCAGCAAGTCTTCAGCGCCGCGCTTAGCCACATGCTCGACGCCCGCCGCGGTGGTGGCTTCGATCTGGACGATCTCATCGCCGCATTCGAACAGGAAACGCACCAGAACGTCGCGCAATTCGTCCGTCTTTGGATGAAGAACCCTGGAGTCCCTGAAGATTTCCGCGCGCGCTACGAAAATACCGCCGCGTCCGCTCTCACCTTAAAGGAGACCCTGCCATGAAAAGTCCCGTGAACACCGATCGCGGTCCTAAACCCATAGGGCCGTATTCGCAAGCTATCAAAGCAAACGGTTTTGTATATCTATCCGGGCAGGTCGCGCTCGATCCCAAGACCGGCGAAATGGCAGGCTCCGATATCCGCCAGCAAACCGAGCGCGTCTTTGAAAATATCAAAGGCATTCTCGAAGCTGCGAGCGCCAACCTCCATCACGTCATCAAGACCACCGTGTTCCTCAAGGACATGAACGATTTTGCCGCCATGAACGAAGTCTACGCGCGTTATTTCACCTCTGCACCTCCCGCGCGTTCCACCGTACAAGTCTCGCGACTCCCCAAGGACGCTCTGGTGGAAATTGAAGTCATTGCCGCGACTTAATGTGTGGAACAAATCCGGCGAAATCGCATGCTAAGCGAAGGGTCGCAGCCAAAAACGGGAAAGGAATTATTTGATTGCCTGAGGAGTGTTGAAAAATTCAGGAGTGGCCGCCGAAAGGTTTCTTGCAAAACTAACAACTAATAGCCAATCACCTGGAGCTTTTTAAGGCCGGTCCGGACTCTCCAGAGCCTCAGAGACGGCAAACCCGGTGACGAGCGCGGTGAATCCAATCGCGTACCAAATAAAATTGCTCTTGCCCGCTTTACGCTTCTGGTTCTGGCCCCACGACCCGTGCGCCGCCGGTGCCGCAGCGCCACCCAAGCGCCCTGCTGCTTCCGGGTCCAGCACCACACGATAAGCCATGCCTTCCGGTATCACGCGCACATCATCTTCCACCGCGATCAGCACTGCTCCGCGCGAGCAGCGCACCACCAATTCTTTCGGGTTGAGCAAAGTCACGTTCGCTACGGTCGGTTCATCTCCCCGGGGCTTGAAAGCTGCGGTCCCTGCGTGCAGCACAAACGCTTTGGCGCTAGCAGTCGAAAATGCCGCCGTGCCGCCCGTCAATGTCGCGCTGGGCGACGCGCCTTCCGCACCCCAGACTAAGCGGCTCGAAGCTGCCAGCGCCAGGCGGGCCGCCCCAGCCCGAATCTGCAAACCGCCGCGTACCTGCTCAGTGTCGAGCTTGTCCCCGGCAAATACGGTTGTGCCCACGGAGGCAGCAGCATTCCCTATATGTGCGCTCTCTGCGTACACCACAACGCCCGAGCCTAGTTCGGAATTTCCCCAAATTGGCGCAGCCAGCAAACTTACTGATAATAATATAGATAGGTTAATTGACGCAGTCCCGCGCGCACGCGGCATCTTTGTCTCCAAGAGGGCCACGCCTAGAATAGAGGCCAGCCCATAGGACGGTCAATCTGTAAACACGGGTCAAGTACTCAAAGTCGCATTTCTACATGATTTGCTGTATGCCCCGTTGGGCTGGTGGCATTGTTCTGTCGCTGTTACAATGCCCTTACTGTATGGCCGACTGGAAACAGATTACCGCTCGCATCCGCCGCGCTCGCACCGGAAAAGACCCTGCTGGGCAGCTCTCCAATCTATATCAAAAAACCCGCGACGCCATGGTTGCCTTCGAGCTAGCTAAATTTTTTGAGACCGCTGGGCAAAGCGGCGAAGCGGCCAAATGGTACTCCACCGCCGCGGAGCGCTTTCGCCGCGCTGATTGGAGAACCAAGGCACAGGAAGCTGCCGCGCGCCTCGGCGGACAGGCTCCCACGGAGCTGGCGACTCAGTCCGGCGATCTTCCGATTCCCGCGCTTGTTCTTGCCGCTCCTGAACCGGCCTTGCCGTTGGAACCGACCGCAACAACCTTTGAAGCGGTTGTCGCTCCCTCTTCTGAAGGTGCTGCTGCTCCTATCTCCGGCGCCCCGAAACGCGGCGCGCGCCGTCGTGGCCGTCGCGGTGGCCGCAATCGACGGAAAACCCGCACCAGTAACGAAACGCCCCTGCTTTCGCCTGCGCCTTCCGCGGAAACTCCGATTCGCCAGCAGGCTCCTCCGCCGGTAGATGAAGCTCCCGAGCCCCGCTTTAGCAGAGTTACAGAATCCGTGTCCCCGCCCCGCCTACCCTCTGAGCCGGTCCCGGACACCGCGACTTCGGTGCGCGGCCGCTACGGCGATCCCGGCCTCTCTTCGCGGCTTTCCCTGCTGGAAATGCAATTCCGGCGCCTGCTAACTTGCCCCCCACTCAAGCTTAGCGAGGCCGATCATGCTCCCGTTGGTCCCGGCGTGCTTCTTCTCAGCGATTCCGATCTTTCCACGTACTATTATGTCGAACCATGCCAGACGTTGCGCATCGCCATTGGCAGTTTTCTGCGCGGTGCCGCCAGTCGCCGCGGCGCCGAGTCCATCAAACCGCGCCTCGCGGATCATCTCGGGATTGCCGAAACCCGCGTCACAAAATATCTCGCCGACCACTGCGTCGCGCGCTACCTCCAACTCGACGAAGGTGCCTCCCACTTCGCCCATTTTGTAATCGCCGTCCTCCGGCCTGTACTCAACGACTGACTCTGCTGCTGCAATGCGCTAAATACGCGTGTCCCGAGCCAAGAAATCGGCTCGTTTCGCCCTCAAACACCGTACAAGTAACCCCTGCCCGAATCCCCATTCGACCCCCGTTTTTCCCCATTCGACCCCCGTTTTTCGCCGTTTAATGCAACTCGCTGGCTTCCTGCCCTGTATCGGTTAAACTATACAGGCCCAAAGACTTATTGGGCGTTTCTACCTGGCGTGGTACGGTATTGGAAGCCCGGGGGCAATCGCCGCCTTTTTGGTGGCGCTTGAGCGGGCTTCTTACAACGCATCAAGAATTTTAATCTACTGGCGAAAGTGGAGGGTAGAGGTTTATGCCGAATCGAGTAGGCACTCAAGTGATGCGCGCGGTCGACGCTGCCGTCTGCAAAGCAGCCGGCGCCACCTTCGACGCGATTCAATTCTTCAACAAGCGCAACCCGAATCCATCGTTCACCCCAAAGTGGTCGGATAAACCGCTTCTAAAGTCGTGGGAAAAGACCAAGCCGACCCTCGGCTGGCCGCGGCAGACCGATTCGCTCTGTCCGGATTGCGTCAAAGAGGCTCGCGAAGCCATTATTCACGGCAAAAAAGACTGGCGCGACCTAATGAACGAGAAGGTCGGCGAGATCAAAGCGCAAATTATCGAGCGCGATGGCCAAGTCTGGATGGTCAAGGACTGCCCGATCCACGGCCACTACGAAGATATGATGGCCATCGACGCCAAATTCCTCGATCATATCGAAAAGCAGTTCCCCGGGCGCGACATTCCTGCGCACAACGACGAAGATCTTCACAAGCACGGCTCCAGCACCGTGCGCTATGGCCGTGGCTCCGTGCTCACCGTCGACCTCACCAACCGTTGCAACATGATGTGCGACCCCTGCTTCATGGACGCCAACCAAGTTGGCTATGTCCATGAACTCGGCTGGGACGAAATACAGGAAATCCTGGATAACGCCCTGCGCATCAAGCCGCGACGCCAGATGTCTGTGCAGTTCTCCGGCGGCGAGCCGACTATGAGCCCGCACTTCCTCGAAGCCGTCGCTTACGCCCGCAAGATTGGCTACAACAGCGTGCAGGCCGCCACCAACGGCATCGAATTCGCCAAGAGCAAGGAGTTCTCCAAGAAGG
>WNFC01020062.1_pt1 | contig 11567 bp, 7 predicted proteins | sample 5400541 | NCBI WGS metagenome assembly WNFC01 (sample SAMN13153342, study PRJNA577476) | soil metagenome | isolation source: 120 cm saprolite under Douglas fir tree site 2 hole 2 replicate 1 | place: USA:California | collected 2015-04-18
CTCCCGTGAGACGAAGGGCGCGCACAACTGGGAGCATAGAGAGCGGTCCATGGGTGCGCGTTCCGCCATCCGCCTCTACAACACGATGACCCGGCGCAAGGAGGAGCTGCGCCCGCTCGAAGCCGGCCGCGTGAAGATCTACACCTGCGGCCCGACGGTCTATCGCTACGCGCACATCGGCAACCTGCGCACGTACATGTTCGCCGACGTGCTCACGCGATCCCTCGAGTACCTCGGCCACGACACGCACCAGGTGATGAACATCACGGACGTCGGCCACCTCACCGACGACTCATTCGACCGGGGCGAGGACAAGATGCTCGTGTCGGCGCGCCTCGAGAAGAAGTCGCCCGAGGAGATCGCCGACTACTACACCGACGCGTTCATGCACGACGCGGGCATGGTCAACATCCGGCCGGCGCGCGAGTATCCGCGGGCGACTGCTTTCATCCCGCAGATGATCGAGATCATCGCCAAGCTCATCGAGCGCGGCCACGCCTATGAGGTTGGCGGCACCGTCTACTACGACATCGCCAGCTTCCCGACCTACGGACGGCTCTCGCGCAACACGATCGACCAGCTTCTGTCGGGGACGCGCGGCGAGGTCGATCCGCGCAAGCGGCACCCCGGCGACTTCACGTTGTGGAAGGCCGCCGGCGAGCACCGCCTGCAGGTGTGGCAGAGCCCGTGGGGTCCGGGATTCCCGGGCTGGCACATCGAGTGCTCGGCGATGTCGATGTCTCTGCTGGGCGATCGATTCGACATCCACACCGGCGGGTCTGACAACGTGTTTCCGCACCACGAGGCGGAGATCGCCCAGTCCGAAGGAGTGACGGGCCACCAGGTGGTGAGCTGCTGGGTGCACGGCGAGCACCTGATGCTCACCGGCACCCGCATGGCGAAATCGGCGGGCAACTTCTTCCGCATCACCGAGCTGGTCGAGCAGGGCTACGACCCGCTAGCTTTCCGCTACCTGGCGCTGCAGGCGAAGTACCGGACCAAGCTCAACTTCTCGCCGGAGGCGATGGGCGGCGCGGATCACGCCCTACGCCAGCTGCGCGACCGCGTGTCCGAATGGTCGGCCGCGCCCGATGGCCCGCGTGGCGACTTCGAGGAGCGCCTTCGCTCTGCGCTCGCGGATGACCTCGACCTGCCCGCGGCGATGGCTCTCGTGTCGGAGCTGATGCGCTCGGACCTCGCACCGGGTGCGAAGGCTCGCCTGCTCACCGAATGGGATCGCGTGCTCGGGCTGGACCTGGCGCGCGCGCCCCGCCGCGAGGCGCTGCCCGACGGCGCCGCGGTCCTGCTCTCGTCGCGTGAAAAGGCACGCGCTGCGAAGGACTTCGCGACTTCGGATCGACTCCGCGACGAGCTCGCGGCCATGGGCGTGGCCGTCACCGACACTCCGGACGGTCAGAGGTGGGAGGTGCGCCGCTCCTAGAGGCGCGGCCGGAAACCTTCGCCGAGAGATTCGGCGATCCAGGTGGCCCAGATTCGGGTGAAGCTCCGAGCAGCGGAGCGAGCGCATTGGAGAACTGCGTGAGCGAGCAGCGGAGGAGCTGAACCCGAAGATGGGTCGCATGGGCGCCGAAGATTCGGCGACCGCTTTTCGGCCGCGCCTCCAAGGCGGGCGTCCGGACCAAAAAATGAGGCCGAGCCTTGCGGCCCGGCCTCGTCGAGAGGAAGGGGCTAGTTGTTAGGGCCGGCCCGGCGTGCCGCTGGGCTTGCCATGGTTGCCGTTGTTGCCATTGTTCTTGCCATTGTTGCCGTGGCTGTTGGTGCGCGCATCGCTGTTGCGGTGCTCGCCACTGACGATCTTGCCGTGCTGCTTTGCGAACGCGCTCACGCACTCGCCAATGCCGCGCACGCCTGAAGCGCGCAGGGTGTCTTTGCAGGTGTTGACCTGCTGGACGACCTGCTTCCCCCAATCGGTGGGATTGAGGCTGCCGCTGGTCGCCACCTCGGCGGTCACGCCGGCGCCTGCGACCGCCAGCGCCGCGACGGCGAAGCCTGTGAGCAGCTTCGCTCCGAGGGCGGCTCCCACTCCCCCAAACAGTCTCTTCATGATTCCTCCTGAGGCGGGTGATCTCCAGGCGGGGATCGATGCGCGATCCACGGGTCCAAGGACCCGGCTCAACTCGCTTTCGATTTCCCGATCGAAGTCGCTCATGTGCCTCATTCGGAAGGGACGCCGTCCTCCGACAAAGTACTCATGTCGACCCCCGGGCCCTTCCGGGGCACCGAATCGAGGATCTGCCTGAGCCTGGCTTTGGCCGCAATCAGGCGCGACGCCACAGTTCGCTCGGGTATTTCGAGCGCCGCCGCGATCTCGCGGTTGGTGTAACCGTGATGGTGGCGCAGAACGATGGCGGCCGCCTGCTTGGGCGGCAGCCTGCGCAGCGCGTTGAACAGATCCGATCGCTCCGCGACTGAACCAGGGTCGGGAGGCAGAGTGGGCCGGCCTAGCCGCTTCATGACCTGGCCCACCTCGCGCATCCGCGAATACCGCTGGAACGAGATCGCGGTGTTGATCGCGATCCTGTGCACCCACGCCTCGGCGGGCGCGTCCCTGCGCCACGTCGGCCAGCTCCGATACGCCTTTTCGAAGGCGTCGTGCGTGCAGTCCTCGGCGGCGGCACGATCGCCCAGGACACCGATGAGCGTGCCTAGGACGCGGTTGTACGAGGTCCGATAGAGGCGCTCGAAATCCGCCTCGTTACCGGGCCGGTACTGCTGGCCTTCGATCTCGCTTGACTCCGAACGAATGTTCGATTAACCTCCTGGGGCGCCCCATGCCGCCCACGCTTCCGCCTTTCGACGCAGCCGACTTCCAAGGGGAAATAACGCTGGATCACGTGATTCCGTCATCCCAGCCCCAGTACTCACCCCTGCCCGCCGACCTTCGACCGGAGCTCGCCGCCGCTCTCAAGTCGCGCGGGATCGATCGACTTTACTCCCACCAGGCCGAGGCTTACGCCGAAATACGGCGCGGACGTCACCTCGCGGTCGTCACGCCCACCGCCAGCGGCAAAACGCTTTGCTACAACCTGCCGGTCCTGCAGAAGATGCTCGAGGACCCCGAGCGTCGCGCCATCTACCTGTTCCCGACGAAGGCCCTCGCCCAGGACCAGCTGGCGGAGCTCGGCGCGCTGAAGCGCGGGCTGCCCATCGAGCTCCGTATCGACACGTACGACGGCGACACCGCGCCCGGCCGCCGCACCGCGATTCGCGAGGGCGGGCACATCGTCATGACGAACCCCGACATGCTGCACACAGGCGTCCTGCCGCACCACACAAGGTGGCGGCGCCTCTTTTCGAGCCTGGAGTACGTCGTGATCGACGAGCTCCACACGTATCGCGGTCTGTTCGGCAGTCAGGTTGCCAACGTCATACGACGCCTTAAGCGCGTTTGCGCGTTTTATGGCTCGCATCCGACATTCATCTGTGCCTCCGCGACCATCGCCAACCCGCGCGAGCTCGCGCAGCGATTGCTGGAAGAGGACGACGTCGCGCTGGTCGATCGGAGCGGGGCGCCGCGCGGGGAGCGCCGCCTGATCTTCTACAACCCGCCGCTGCTCAATCGCGAGCTTGGCGTGCGCCGCAGCTCGATGCTCGAGGCGCGACGCATCGCAGCGCCCTGGATCCGCGCCGGCATCCAGACCATCGTGTTCTGCCGCAGCCGGCTGCAGGTCGAGGTGATGCTCAGCTACCTGCGCCAGGACCTGGCCCCGCGGCTCGACGCCAACCAGCGCGTGCGCGGATACCGCGCGGGATACCTTCCGCTGCATCGGCGCGAGATAGAAGCCGGCCTGCGCGGGGGCAACATCACCGGCGTCGTGAGCACCAACGCTCTCGAGCTGGGCATCGACATCGGCACCCTCGACGCGTCGGTGCTGGTCGGCTATCCGGGAACCATCGCGTCGACCTGGCAGCAGATCGGGCGCGCCGGACGCCGCTCCGGGTCGATCGGAGTCTTCGTGGCGTCGAGCTCGCCGCTGGACCAGTTCATCGTCCGGCACCCCGAGTACTTCCTGAGCGCCGATCCCGAGGAAGGGCTCATCGACCCTGACAACCTGCTGATCCTTGCAGGCCACCTGCAGGCCGGGCTGTTCGAGCTCCCTTTCGAGGATCGCGAGCCGCTCGGCCGCGCCGACGTGCAGGAGCTGCTGCGGGTCTTCGAGGAGGACGGCTCGGCCACGCGCTCGGCGGGCCGCTGGTTCTGGAGCCGGCAAGCCTTCCCGGCGGAGGAGGTGCACCTTCGCCGCATCGCCGCCGACAACGTCGTGATCGTCGACACGTCGCAGCCGCGGCCGCAGGTCATCGGTGAGATGGACCAGTTCTCGACGCCGGTCTTCCTGCACGAAGAAGCCGTCTACCTGCACGAGGGCGCGCAGTACCACGTCGACCGTCTCGACTGGGACGAGAAGAAGGCGTACGTGCGCCCGGTGGAGGTCGACTACTACACCGACGCGCTCGCGTCGGTGAGCGTGCGCGTGCTCGACACGTTCGCCGGCCCTGATGAATCTCCGCTGGCGCGTCACCACGGCGAGGTGAAGATCACGTCGCTCGCGAGCATGTTCAAGAAGATCCGATTCCACACGCACGAGAACATCGGCTCGGGTCCCATCCACCTGCCGGAGCAGACGCTGCACACCACTGCGTGGTGGCTGACGCTCGACGCTCAGCTGTGGGTGGCGCTTGGTCGTGAAACTCTAGAGGCGGGGCTGCAGGGCATGGCGCATGCGCTCCGCCACGTCGCGAGCCTGCGCCTGATGTGTGACCCACGTGACCTCGGCGCGGTTGCGGAGGTCCGCTCGGTGACGACGAAGCTGCCGACCGTGACCGTGTACGAGATCTATCCAGGCGGCGTCGGCTATGCGCCCCGCATGTACGACCTGCACCACGAGCTGCTCGACGGCGCCGGCGCGCTGGTGCGTGACTGCCAGTGCCTCGCGGGCTGCCCTTCCTGCATCGGTCCCCTGCACATGGTCGAAGGAGCCAAAGACGCATGTCTGCGCTTGCTGCAAGCACATCTCTCCGAGAGCGTCTTGCTCGTTTAGGAGGCCTGCCGCGCGCGCACGCGCAGGCGGCACTCGAGATCCCGCGAGGTTTCGAGCGGATCGAGACGCCATTTGGCCCGGCCTTCCTGCGCGAGGACGTGCTCGGACTGCCGCGTCTCGATCCGAACCCCGGCTCGATCGCCTACATCGACACCGAGACCACGGGCCTTTCAGGCGGCTCGGGCACGTATGTGTTCGCGGCAGCTGTCGCAAGACCGATCGATTGCGGGCTCCGTCTCGCGCAGCTGTTTCTGCCCCAGCCGGGAATGGAAGCCGCTTTCCTCCACGCGCTGAGCGACGAGCTCGCGCCGGCGTCCGGCGTGGGCAGCTTCAACGGCGCGTCGTTCGACCTGCCGATCCTTCGCACGCGATGGGTGATGGCGCGCATGCACGGAGACCTGCAGCATCCCCCGCACGTCGACCTGCTCACGCTCGTGCGCTCGCTCTATCGACACCGAATGGAGAGCTGCACGCTTCGCATGGTCGAAGAGCGGCTTCTCGGTTACGAGCGCGAGGACCCGATCGCCGGTGCGCTCGCACCCGACGCGTACTTCCAGTACGTGCACCACGGACCGAGCCAGTTGCTGGAGCTCGTGCTCGAGCACAACCGCCTCGATGTGATCAGCCTCGTGCACCTGCACTCGCTTCTGCTGCGGCGATTGGGCGGCGCGGATGCGGGAATGGACGCGTCCGACTGGCTCGCGCTGGGCCGGCACCGTTTCCGGCGCGGAGCGCGCGCCGACGGATGGCGTGCGCTGCGCAATGCGGCAGGCTTCGAGAAGGGCGAAGAGGCAGCGACCGCGTCACTCTGGATCGCGCGCGGGCTGGTACGTCGAGGCGCCATCACGTCGGCGGATCGATTGCTCGAGCGCACGGAGCTGCGATTCGACAGCGACATCCGCGTGTCGGTCGCGCGTGCGCGCCTGCTGGAATGGCGGAGGCGAGAGCCGAGCCTGGCGCTTCATGTGGTGGAGGCCGCCCTGGGCCGGATGCCCGACGCGGCCGCCGAGCTGGAACCTCGTCGCGCGCGCCTCAGGCGGAAGGTCGAGTCCCGCGCGCGCTCAAGCGGGCGCCGCGATACGAACGGTGGCCCCGGCCACCGCAGGCAGGGCCGTCGAGGGCAGGCCTGGCTCCAGGCCTCCTTCCAGGACCGCACGGGCGAGGGCTTCGACCAGGGCCGGATCGAACTCTGAGCCGCTGCCCGCCTTCACGAGCTCGAGCGCCCTGATCGGCGTCACACGCTCGCAGCCGCGCCCGGCGGTCATGGCCTCGTAGCCCTCCGCCACGGCCAGGATCCGAGCCAGCTTTGGGATGACCTCGCCCGCGGTGCCGTCGGGCTTGCCCTGTCCGTCCCAGCGCTCGTGATGATGCCGAACGGCGGCTGAGATGACGGCGGGGAAGTGCGAACCGGCGACGATCTTCTCGCCCTCCTCCGGGTGGCCGGGCACCTCGAGATCCTGCGCGTCGCTCAGCACCATGTGCCCGACGTCGTGCAGGTACGCGGCCGTGCGAAGGTCCTCGAGGTCGCTGCCAGGCAGCCCCGCCGCACGCCCGATTGCCTCTGCGATCGCTGCCACGCGGCTCGAATGTCCCTGCGCCGCGGCGGCGCGATGGTCAACCGCGTGCGCGGCAGCCACCACCACCTGCGGACCGGCCTCGGCAAGCATCGTCATGAGATTGATGTCGGCGAGCTCCAGCTCGGTGACCAGCTGCGGGAATGTGCACGCGCGGTCCTTGCCCTCGCGCTTGGCCAGGTACAGGGCCTGGTCGGCCGCCGCGATCAGCTCGAGCGCGCCGAGCGCGTCTTCCGGATACGTCGCGACGCCGATGCTGAAGGTCAGGTACTTGCCGGGCGATGTGGCCACCGCGGCTGCATGCACGGCGTCGACGATTCGATAGGCGAGGCGCTGCGCACCGACGCCGCTCGTGTCGACCGCAAGAATCGCGAGCTCGTCGCCGCCGTAGCGCGCGACCACGTCCTGCGCGCGCGCCGCGTTGCGGGCGATCCGCGCGCCCATCTGCAGCACCAGGTCACCGTGCTGGTGGCCGAGCTGGTCATTGACCGACTTGAAGTGGTCGAAGTCGATGAGCAGCAGCGACACCGACATGGTCGCCTTATCAGGCCGCGCGAATACCACGTCCAGGCGGCGGCGCAGCTCCCGCACGTTGTAGAGACCTGTCAGTGCGTCGGTGGTCGCCTCCTGGGTGCTGCGGTGGTAGCGCAGAGCGTTCGCCATCGCCACCGCCGAGCTGCCGGACAGCGCGTCCACCGCGAACAGGTCCTGGTTGCTGAACTGCTGGCCCGGGCGCTTGAGGCTTAGCAGGGCGGTGATGCCTTCGTTCGAGGCCATCGCGATGACCATCGCGCTCTTGTCGTCCGAGAACGACGCCTCGCCGGAACGCGCGACCCTCGCGAGCTGCGAGTCGTCGAGACCGTCCGGCGAAACGCCGTCGGGAGACGCCAGCACCATGCTGCCGCTGGCCGAGCCGGTCATCTGCAGCGCGTGCGCGACGACGACCGCGAACACATCCCTGATGTTGGTGTCACCCGAGATGTCGGAGCTCACCTCGCGCAGCTGGTCCGCCTGCGCCGCGCGCCGCACCGCCTGGCGCCGCTCACGCTCGAGCTCGCGAGTCATGTAGCCGGTCGCGAGCGCGACCACGAGAAAGAGGAAGACGACGCCGAACGCGGTGAGACGCGCGTTGGGATCGCTCGACACCGTCGTCGGGGTGAACGTGCCTCCGACGAACAGATAGATGAACGCTATCGCCACCGCGGACACGACGCTCGCGATCGCTCCGAACCGCACGGCGTTGGTGATGACCGACAGAAAGAGCGCCAGGAAGTAAGGACTGTTGAAGCCGTCGGACAGGTAGACCAGAGCAGCCGCGAACAGGATGTCGAGCACCATCGTCGTGAGGCTGAACTGCTTCCCAGGCTTGTAGCCGCGAAACAGAAGCACCGTGACAACGCCGGCCATGACCGCCCAGAAGCCGAGCACGATGTCGACCGTGTCCTTGGCCTGGATGCTGGTGATAGGGGTCAGGTTGATGAGCGCGCCGAGGACCGCAAGGAAGATCCACCGGAACATGACCGCGACGCGCTCGCCGATCGCCCGGCGCTCCGCGTCGAACTTCTCGTCCAGAGCCTTGGCCCGGAGCTCTTGCTGACGCTGGTCGGGGGTTACCAAAGCTGGGCTGATCATTGGAATCTTGCTAAGCCACGGCCGAATTTGCTCCCCGGAGGCTACCATTCACACTCGCGATTCGAACTTCTTTGCACGTCGTAGCGCACGAAATGAACTGGACGCTCGTTATTTCCCTACACAGGTGATTCCCGCCTTGCAATCCGCCCATGCTGGCCGGCGCCCCAAAGTGCCGGGCCGAACGACCGTTCGCGGCCGCCAGGCCGGACAGTCGCTCGTGGAGTTCGCCATCTCCTCCATCGTCCTTCTCCTGCTGGTGATGGGACTCCTGGATCTCTCGCGCGCGTTCTACTTCTCCGTGAACCTGCAGGGAGCCGCGCGCGAAGGAGCCAGGCACGGCGCCTGGTTCAACACCTCAGCCCGGAACAACAACTTCCTTGACGACACCGACGTGATGAGCGCGGTCAACGCCGGCTTGAACGGCGCGGGACTGACCGCGAACTTCGTGCCGAGCGGCAGCTGCCTGTCGGGCACCGACGGCAACGCCTTCAACAACAAGCCCTACTCGCCCGCGGCGTTCCCTGTGACCACTCAGCAGGTCAACGCCTACATCTGCTACACGTACCCTGGAGCCGCGTTCCAGACGGGCAGCAGGGGCGTCCCGCCGGGAGACAACTCCTGGCGGCTCGGCGACATCAACGTGTCGCTGCTGATGAACTTCGCGTTGATCACGCCGTTGATCCAGGGCATCTTCGGCAATGGCATCGACCTCGCCTACAACGAGCACTTCACCATCCAGGGGAAGCCATGAAGCAGGGTTACTTCCACAGCCAGAGATCGCAGGGCCTCACCGAGTTCGCGATCATCGCGCCGGTGATCCTGCTGCTGACCTTCGGCATCATCGACTTCGGGCGGGGGCTGTACTTCTACATCACGCTGCAGCAGGCGGCCAATGAAGGCGCGCGCGTCGCCGTGCGTGCCTCGTACTTCATCGACCCGAGCGGTTCGACGCACCAGTGGCCGACCGACGCTGATGTAGCCGACGCGGTGCAAGCGCACGCAGTGACCGAGAACCTCGCCAACCCGTGCCCCAACGGGCCAATCCCCAACGGCGGCAACCCCGTGGGGTCGCCCTCGCTGCCGCCGGCGAACACGGGCTGGATCTTCATCACCGATCCAAGCACGGACGGCAACGGGACCCCGAATGGGCCGCGCGGCGGCCTGGGCACTCTACCCGCGCCAGGCCCCGGCTGCAACGCCATCACGCCCGCCGTCGGCAACGAGGCCATCAAGGTCACCCTGTGGTTCAACTTCCAGCCTCTGACGCCGATCATCCAGCAGGCAGTGGGCAACAAAATCATCATCACCGCCTACGCCGTGTACCGGGCTGAGTACTCGAACTAGCAAGATGCAAGCCCCGGGTACGTCCTTCAACTAACGACATGCGAATGTTCATGCGCAAAAACGACAAGCTGGGCCGCGGCGCCTCTCAGGGCGGGCAGGCGATCGTGCTCATCGCGCTGCTGATCCTGGTCTTGTTCGGCATGCTCGGCCTGGCCGTCGACTCCGGCCGCGCGTACGTCGACCGACGCGACCAGCAGGCTGCTGTCGACGCGGCGGCGCTCGCCGCCGGTGACTGGTACGAGAACTTCACCGACCTGTACGGGTCCACCTTGCCGAACGCGAAAGCCGTGTACCAGGCCAACCTGCACCTGTACGCAGGGCCGACTTCCGACGTCGACACCACAACCTTCATCGGCGCCGGCAACAGCCTGCAGCAGGACACCGACATCGTCACCTACGCCGGCGGCTACTCGCTGACGATCGTGGCCACGAACACGCAGTTCAACGGCTACCAGTTCGTGTTCACGAGCACGCACCAGCTGCCGCTGGCGTTCATGCAGCTCTTCGGCGGCAGCCCAAATATCACGATCAACGCCACCGCGACCGCGATCGTCGGCAACCAGCGGCAGACACCCGCGCTGCTGACGCTCAGCACCTCCAACTGCTCGATGGACCTGAAGGGCGGAACCACGCTGACGGTTCTCGGCGACGTCTACTCCAACGGCACGGCCTGCGTAAGCGCAAACCTGCACGACGCCGGCAACTGCTACGGCGCGGCCGGCTCCAGCTGCGGCAGCGCTCAGTACTACTGCTACAACGCCACACCAGGGTTCGTCCCCTACCCTCCGCCGTGCAACCCCGGTGACATCCAGGGAACCTATGTGGTCCCGGCGCCAACACTGCCTGACCCGGGCTACCTGGCGCCCTCGGTCGGCTACTACCCATCCGCGCAGGCCTACAGCCAGAACAACCGCACCACGTGGACCGAGATGTACCCGGGCCAGTACGCCAGCTTCCACCTTTCGGGTGGATCTGCCAGCTGCGCCTTCCTGGACCCTGGGGTCTACACATGGCTAAACGGCTACACGTCCGACGCCACCGGAAGCCTGCTTTCCAACGAGCTCAAGGCGCCCGACGAAGAGTTGTGGTCGGCGCCCGGCACGACCAACGGTGCCGGTATCCAGTTCTGGAACCAGAACAACACCGGCTGCGCCGGGCACTTCACGCTGACCGTTGTCAACGGCATCGGCGGCGGCCAGGGCATCAAGCACAACGGCGGCGGCGGCAACTGGGGCGTCGAGCTGACCTCGGTGCGTTGGGACACGTTCAACGACCCGACGATTAGTCCAAACCCATGTCTGTTCTCACCAGGCTGTCGCCGTGAAAGCGCTCCGTCGGAGTGCTTCGTGGCAAACACCCAGGATGTAAACAACGCTGCGATCGACGTCTCGATCGTCCAGAACGCGCCAGGAGCGCAGTACTACAACGTGTACGTCAACCCCAACGGGTGTGACGGCAACCAGAACGCGTTCGCCTTTGTGAACAGGTTCCTCGCACCCGGCTGGAGTGACGGCGGCGGACCTCCCGCGTTTGCGGTGGGCGGCTTCCCCAACGGTTCTGGTTCGGGCACGGTGCTCGCGAACGGCACGGGCGGCTACGCGTGCGGCGCTGCGGGCCACACCATCTGCGCCATCACCTACACCTCATTGAGCCCCACGATTCAGTGCTTCGCCCAGTCCCGCACCAAGAACTGCCAGACGCCCGATGACGAGATCAAGCCGCAGTGCTTCAGCAACTGCCCGCCACCTCCAAGCCTGCTGTCCCAGGAGAACTCCGCCATGGCACTCGAGTACCCGCCCTACACCGGTGGTGACGTTACCAACGAGAACTACTGCCAGCTCTCGCCCAACCCCGGCAACCCGATAGCACCGTGCGCGACCGCCAAGATCACGCCGGGCGCGGTCCAGTTCTACTTCCCCGCCGGGTCGTGTTTCAGCCAGAACGCGCAGGGGGCCAC
>WNFC01018803.1_pt1 | contig 11566 bp, 14 predicted proteins | sample 5400541 | NCBI WGS metagenome assembly WNFC01 (sample SAMN13153342, study PRJNA577476) | soil metagenome | isolation source: 120 cm saprolite under Douglas fir tree site 2 hole 2 replicate 1 | place: USA:California | collected 2015-04-18
CTCCTGCGGCATCCGCCCCGTGTCGATCGTAAAGACGCGGATATTCGGATCGATCTTGTGCGCCATGTCGATCAGCGCGCAGCCGTCGGCCTGGAAGCTGCAACAGATTGCGAGCTCCTTGCCGAAGCGATCGATCGCCCACGCGAGAACCTCCTGCGGCTCCTTGTCGTCGAGCTCGACGGCGGCTTCGCCCGCTTCGAGCTCGTCCATGATGAGGCTCAGCTCGGGTTTTTCAAATTGCGCTTGCGGTGTTGCTGCCATGGCGGATTCCTTTGGGGGCGATGCCCGGGTTCAGGCGGCGGCATCGGCGCCGGTTGATGCGTTTCCACTTGCTATCGAAATCAAATCGTCGTCGGAGCTGCGCACGCAAAAATGCGAGAAGGTTTCACCCGCTTCGCGCCGTTCGAGATACGAGCCAAATAAACGCGACACGTAATCTTCCACCATCGCGGACGGCACCCGGCGCAGGAGCGGCTTGCCGATGGCCGCGTCCTTGCCCAGTCCGCCGCGCAAAATAATGTCGAAAGCCTCGAGCGGCTCGCCATTGGGTCCGCGGCCGGTGGTGCCTTGCAGCCCGATATCGCCGGTCCAATGCTGCGCGCATGCATGCGGGCATCCGTCGAGATTCACCTTGAGACCGCCGACTTCCGCGCCAAACTGATTCACCAGCCGCTCGATAATCGTCGCGAGCTTGGTCTTGGTCGGCGTTACCGCATAGTTGCAATGCGGATCGCCGATACATCCGATCGATGACGCGTAGAGTCCGTTGGCGCTGAGCGGAAAACCGATTTCGCCGACTTTGGCGACCACGTCGTCGAGCTGCGAAGTCGGAATCCCGCTGATGATAAAATTCTGCCGGCGCGTAAGCCTGATATCGCCACCGAACTCCGCCGCGACCGCGCCAAGCGCGCGCATCTGCTTCCCGCTCATCAGGCCCAGGTAAACCGGGAAGCCGACGTAGTTGCGGCCCGACTGCTTCTGCTCGCTCACGCCCATGTGATCGCTGTCGGTTTCCGGGACAGGCATCTCGTCGAGATTTTCGAGCGCGAAGCCGAGCTTCGCCTCGACCAGCCGGCGAAACTCCTCAGGCCCGTAATCGTCGATCATGAACTTGAGGCGCGCTTTGACCCGCGAGATTCGGTATTCAGTGGTCCCCGCCCACACGTCGATGATCGCGCGCATCACCGGCATCGCCTGCTCGCGCGTGATGAACACGCCGAGATGCCGAGAGAGCCGCGGCGTCGAGGATTGCCCGCCGCCGACGCGCACCGCGAAGCCCTCGCGCCCGTCCTTCAGCATCCCGATGAGCGCGACGCAATTGATCTCCGGCGCGTTGCACTGATGCTGGCACGCCGCGATCGTGATTTTGTGCTTGCGCGGCAAGTCGGAGTAGTCGCGGTTGCCGTAGAAAAATCCGGCCGCCTCCGCAATCAGCGGCGTCACATCAAAAAGTTCGTCCTTATCGACCCCGGCGACCGGGCATCCGGTGATATTGCGCACCACATCGCCGCATCCACCCATCGAGGTGAGCCCGACGCCTTTCAGCTTCGCGAGAATCTCGGGAAACTTGTCGAGCGTGATGTAATGAAGCTGGATATTCTGCCGGGTGGTCAGCTCGCCCTGGTCGCGCCCGTAAGTCTCGGAAATTTCGCCGATCACGCGCAGCCCCTCGGCGCTCAGGATGCCGCTCGGAATCTTGATCCGCAGCATGAACGTGCCGATCTTCGGCTTGTCGTGATACATCCCGAACCACTGCAGGCGCACGATATCTTCCTCGGGAAGTTTCTCGTACGAAGTCTCCACCAGCCGGTCCCATTGGCCGGTCAGCTCGGTGGGAAACAGCTCATGCTTCAAGCGCTCGACTGAATTGCGCTTGCGCACCATTTCCCACGATTGCGGTTCTTTTCTAGGCACTTGAATCTACTTCCGATATCGACGAAGCTCCCGGAACATTAAAAGGTAACTAAGGTGAGTGACTTAGTCAATTAAGTAGATGACTAAGCCGGTCGCCTATTTCACTTATTCCCGCGACCTGCTAAAAATAGGCTTAACTAAAGCGAAAAGTGAACCGGTGAAAAAGTGAAATGAAATTCGGTGTCGGCGTCGATTACTCTCTGAAGGCCCTACTGATGCTGGCGGAGCGCTACCCGGGCACGCAGCCAGTGCGAGTCGAGGAAATCGCCGAAACTCAGGGCATCCCGGAAAATTACCTGCGCCGCCTGCTTATCGAGCTGAAACTGCGCGACGTATGGCGCGACGTGCGCGATTCGGTGAGCTCGATCCTGCGCGGCGTGACGCTGCAATCCCTATCCGAAAAGCGCAAGCACGCAATCAGCTTCAGCATCTAGGATCTTCTACATGCACGCATTGGTCGCGTCTGGGGCCGCATTTCTGCTCTGCGTACTGTGGTTCGACCTGATGTTCGACGTGCAGACGCGAAAGTATGCTGGCGACGCGCTACCGACGGAAGTCCTGGCGTCGATATCGGGCTACTACCGGCGCGTCACAATTGAAGCATGGCCGATGAACCGGCTGATCGCCGTGGTAATGATCCTGACCGTGTTGGCGATAGTCGCAGAAATCGCACGCAACGTGGATCATTGGTGGATCGGATGGATCTCGTTCGCAGCCGCCGTCAGCGCGATCGGACTAGCCAGGATACGCACCATCCCCAACGCAGCACGCCTCGGACGCGCAAAAGGTTCACTCGAAGCGCAAACTGCTCTCGCTCGAGCGATCTACCGCGATCACCTCTTCTGTATTGCGGCCATCGCCGTAGTCCTCGTACTCCAACTAACCGCAGCCCTCTGACGTCCGCCTCAAGCCGGCCCTTTGCTCAGATGCTCGTGAACCATCAGCCAACGGCCGGCGCGTTTTTCGAGCACTGAAGTTCCGCGCCCTGAGCCTTGCGCGGCCTGCCCGCCGATTTTGCCGGTCCATCGAAACGGATAGCTGCAAACCGCGCAGGTCTCCGCGCGGACCAGCCAGCGAACTGGGCCGATCTCGTAGTTATCGTCTTCAATCGTCACGAAGTTCTGCTGGATTGCATCCGCGATCCGCTCGATACCCGGATATGCGCCGCCGTTACTGAACCAAAACAGCGCATCTTCAGCGATTAATGAACGAACCCGCGCGAGATCGTGCGCGCGATTCGAAAGCTCGTACTCCTTCATGAACTCCTCGGGCGACATTGTTTCCTCCCCGCGAGAGCGCCGTGAAGCGCGTCGACCTTCACAGTCTTTGTGTCATTCTAAGCGAAGAATCCCGATCTTTTTCTATCGACTAGCACTCAAGTCCCGACACGAAGGGCTCCTTGGTGCTCGTTCCTTTTTGGCGCACGCTTCCGGGAGCCGGGATTCTTCGCTTCGCTCTAGAATGACACAAAGACAGAATGACCAAAAAAAACAAGGAGATCAAAAAGAAGGGCCGCGAAGAGACCCATCCGCCTCTGCGCGATGAGTCTAACAGGGACGAAGTCCCGCATCTTTTCTTATCACAGGGTGCAGGGGCACCCCTGCCCAAGGAGGTGCGGAACCCATCGCCCCGGCGCACCGGTGGGTTCCACATCAAAAATAAAGTGCTTCCCGATCTCCACTTCTGAAATATCGGAACCTAACCCCCTGACCCCCTTCCCTTTGGAGGAAGGGGGAACCGAGAAACAGCGGGGTTATACGTGCACCAAGACATTCTCCCACAGATTGCGGATTGCCTTTTCATCCATGCCCTGGCCTGAGAAAATCATCTGCGACAGGCCCCAGCTTTTCGCGCGACGTTTCAGCTCGACGATGCAGTCTTCCGGCGTGCCAATTAGGATCATCGGGGACCCAAGCAAGCTCTCCGGTGTTTGCCCGAATGCTTGCGCCATCTGCTCCGTGAAGCTGCTGATCTTTACTGCGTCGGCGCTGCGTCCGTTGCGCTTCGCCTCCTCGCGAACGAAGTTGACTTTTTCGCTGTAAACTTCATCGTTGAAACGTTTCACGCTGTCGAGCGAAATATGTCCCTTCTTGCCCGCGCCGGGAATGAGGTTGAGATAGTCCGCGTGCTTGGCCGCGATGCGCAGTAGTCCCTTGCCTCCGCCGCCCACGATGATCGGCGGATGCGGCTTCTGGATTGGCTTGGGCCAGAGGATTGCATCTTTCAATTTGTAGAACTCGCCATTGAAGGTTGTGCGCTCGTTGGCCCATAGCGAACGGATAACCGTCAGCGCTTCGTCGAGCATTCGTAGCCGCTCGGTGATCGGCGGAAAAGGAATTCCAGTCATCTCAAATTCGGTTTCCGTCCATCCGGAACCGAGTCCCGCGAGCAGCCGGCCGCCGCTTATGTGATCGAGCGTGGTCAGGCTCTGCGCCGTGATCACCGGATGTCGAAACAGATTGCATAGCACCAGGTGGCCGACCTGGATTTTCTTGGTCGCCTCCATCACCGCCGCCGCGATCACGATCATGTCGTAGGCCAGCCCATGCGGATCGTATTGCCGCTCGGGCCCTTCCATGACGATATGGTCCGGGAAGCAGACCAGGTCGAAGCCGAGACCTTCCATCATTTGTGCAGATGCCCGGAACTGCGGCGGTTCGATGTTGGCGAGTTGAATTCCAAACTCCATTTGAAATACCGTCCTTTGTTTTTTCCTCGCCCGTATCATTTTACGGCGGAGGTTCGGTGAGGGTTCTTCTCAGATGTTACGAAACCCGGCTAATAATCCTGAAAATTGACCACTTTCTTCGAAACTCTGCACATGCATCACGTGTGCCCAGTTTGCAAGCGCGCGATGCTTCTACGTGCAGGCATGCCGCGCCGTGCAGCACCGTTGCTGACGACATTGGCAGCATGTTGCTTAAAAGTTGTTGAATGGGGGGTTAAGAAATGGTTATTCTTAATGGTGTGGATGACCGGGTTGGATGAGGATGCTGTTTCGCCCCGCACGCCCTGCTGTTGTGACGATGCCCGAGCGAACTGCAAAGGAGATCTATGGGTGTCGCTCATGTACCTGCCCCTAGCAAACTGAGTACCAAACGCCCCTCGTTACTCGACGCCCTCGGCGAATTCCGGATGCCGCTCGAGGCGACCGTATTCTGGCTCGGCGCGCTGACCCATCCGTGGCCTCATGCCGACGCCGACAATCGCAAAGTCATTCTGCTGATTCCAGGTTTCATGGCCGGTGACGTGACACTTGCCCCGATGGCGAATTTTCTTCGCTGGCTGGGTCATCGCGTGGTCTTCGGCGGAATCTGGTCCAACTCCGAATGTCCGCGCGAGACGATGCGCAAACTAAGCGCGCGCCTCGCCCTCACCTACGAAAAGTTCGAACAGCCAATAGTCATAATCGGCCAGAGTCTCGGCGGTGTCTATGCACGCGAGCTAGCCCGCGAAAATCCCGAGATGGTCGAGCGCGTGATCTCGCTCGGCGCGCCGATCAGAACTCCGCGTGACACCGCTAATCACGCGGTAGCGGCGTTCGCGCGATCGATCGCGATGCTCCGCGGCCGTGCCGAAGGATGCCTCACCGAAGCATGCAAATGTGGCCTGATCCTGAGCGACGACTCTCCCGGCGAGGTGCCATCAACAAACGTCTACTCGCGCACCGACGGAGTCGTACACTGGCAGAGCTGCATCGACACGAGTGGCGCGCCGTCAGTCGAGAACGTAGAGGTGATGGGCAGCCACGTAGGAATGGCAGTAAGCGCCGACGTCTACCGGGTAATCGCAGATCGCCTGGTACTACCAAACCGCGCCCACCTGGTGCATCGCGACAGAATCCTAGCCGCGATCTAACGCCACCGGACCCTCGCCCGTTAGTTTCCGGGACAGGTTCTGGTCCCTCGCCCGTTATTTCACGGGAGAGGTTAGGTGAGGGTTCTGCGGACTATGCACCCCAACGGCTCACCCAAAATACCGGAACCTAATCCCCTGACCCCCTTCCCTTGGGGACCCTCACCCCAGGCGCGGACGCCGTTCCCTCTCCCGCAGAGCGGGCGAGGGTAATTCGGTACCCAAGAGACATTGAGGGAAGGGGGAACCGAGAAAGCCTGACGTCACTCACGCGCGGCCATACACCGGAATCACCGCGCCCGACGTGACACGACAATCATCCGAGCACAAATACGCAATCGTTCTTGCGATATCGGCCGGCTTCACCCAGTTCTCGTGCTTCGCCTTGGGCATCGCAGCGCGATTCGCCTCGGTATCGATTGTGCTCGGCGCAATAGCGTTCACCAGCACGCCGTTGTCGAGGACCTCCTGCGCGAGCGAGGCGGTGAAGGTCGCAATCGCGCCCTTCGAGACCGCATAGGCGGCATACTCGCCGGCGCCCTGAAGTCCGCTCCGCGACGCGACCGAAACGATCCGGCCCCATCGATTGCGCTGCATGATCGGCACCACCGCGCGGCAGCACATAAAGGTGGGCTTGAGATTCAGATCGAACATCGCCTGCCATTCCGCGAGCGTGGTCTCGGCGATCGGCTTTCCACCCCAGAATCCGCCGACCAGATTCGCGAGGATATCGACCTTGCTCCACATGGATTCGACTTCAGCGACGAATTTTCCGATCTGCGTCTCATCGCCAACGTCAGCTTTTTTCAGATGAATTTGCGAAGCGGGAAAACGATCGCCAAGTTGCTTCTCGAGGATCGGCACCTCAGCATCGACGACCCATGGCACCGCAACTTTCGCGCCCGCGGTCAGGAAGTGTTCAACCACCGCACGCCCAAGCGCCCCAGTCCCGCCCGTGATTATCGCAACCCGATTTTCAAGCAACTGCATTTGGTGTTGATCCTCATCGCGCTTCGACAACTGACCGACGCGGCTGCTACTCCAACGCTTCGCGACCCATCCGCTGATCGAACTCTTTGGCGACCTTCTCGTCGTTCGCCATCAACTGCTCGCTGTCGAGCTCGGCATACGCCATCACGCCCATACTGGAATATGCGCGGCGAATCTTAGGACCCCAAAGACCGATATTCTTGATGGTCGGCACGATTCGCGAGAACAAGCGCGACTGAAACTCGCGCATGTCTGGCGACGCATCGACATAGGTGACGCATTCCTCGACCGGCAGACCAACCGCTTCCCACATCTCCTCGGAGCGAAAACGATCGCGCATCAGGTACGAGGCTTCGACCGCGAATTCCTCACGCTCATCACGCTCCGCCTGTGTCAGTTGCGGGTAGTAATCGCGCAGAGCCAGACGTCCGAACGCCACGTGCCGCGCTTCATCCTGCATCACGTAGGCATTCACGGCGCCAGCCAGTGAATTTTTCGCCGTGTCGCGGATTCCGGCGAACGCTGCCAGCGCCAGGCCTTCAATCAGCACCTGCATTCCGAGATAGGTCATGTCCCAGCGCGAATCGCTCAGCACGTCGTTGAGCAGCCGCTTGAGTGGAGGCGTGATCGGATATGCGAGGTCGAATTTTTCGTGAAGCAGGCGCGAATACGTTTCGACGTGGCGTGCTTCATCCATCACTTGCGTCGCCGCATAGAACTTCGCGTCGATATTGGGGACCTGCTGGACAATTTTCGCGGTGCAGATCAACGCGCCCTGCTCGCCGTGCAGGAACTGCGATACCGACCATGCCTGCGCATGGCGGCGCAGGTTGGCCCGCTCCTGCCGAGTCATCTTGTTCCAAATTTCAGAGCCGAAGATCGATATGCTCTCGTCGGGAAGTTCCTGAGGATTTTCCGGATCGAGATCCTGTGACCAATCGATGCGCGTGGAGGTGTTCCACTGAAGCCGCTTGCCCTTCTCGTAGAGCTTGCGGAGATCGTCCTTGCTCTCCTGGTATTCCCACTTGAAGACCGTGTCGAATTTGCCTGGCACCGCCCTCTCGGTTTGCTCATTGGGAACCGCGTAGCGCTCGTTGGTAGACATTTGCTGGGTGCTCCTATCGAGTCGGTAATCTTTTGATTAACCCGCCTCCCGTCAATGCGCAATCCAGTTCTGTCTTTTTCAACACCTCCTGGACACCTTCATCCGAACCGCCGCGATTGTTCCCCTTCCCGCGTGTCTGACGACACCGGCGGAAGGGAAGAAATATCTTCTCTTGTTCCCCCTTCCTTCGGAGAGAAGGGGTCAGGGGTTAGGTTGCTGACTACTTCAGATTCTCGTTCGCGAAATCCCAGTTCACCAGCTTCCAATACGCATCGACGTATTTCGCGCGCTCGTTACGGTAGTCGATGTAGTACGCGTGCTCCCACACGTCGCAGGTGATTATCGGTGTCTGACCCTCGCGCACCGGGCATCCCGCGTCATGCGTCGCGACGACTTGCATCGAGCCGTCCTTGGCGCGCACCAGCCAGGCCCATCCGCTGCCGAAATGGCCGACAGCCGTCTCGCTGAACTTTTTCTTGAACGCGTCGAAATCCCCGAACGATTTTCTGATCGCATCGGCGACCGGCCCCTTCGCTTCGCCGCCGCCTTTCGGACTCATGCATTTCCAGTAGAACGAATGATTGTAATGCTGCTCGACGTTGTTGAAGAGCGGCCCCGGTTCCGCAGTCTTAAGGATCTCTTCGAGCGAAGCTTTCTCGAACTTGGTGCCCTTTATCAACTCGTTAGCCTTTTCCACGTAAGCCTTGTGATGCTTGCCGTGATGATATTGGAGAGTCTCGGCGGAGATGTGAGGTTTCAGCGCGTCCATGCTGTACGGAAGTGGCGGAATTTCAAATGCCATGATGGAGTACCGTCCTTGCTGATTGTGTATGTGTGATCCAATTTTACGCCCGATAAAGAATCGAGGCCAAACTTGTTTCCAACTTTCTCGGTTCCCCCTTCCTTCGAAGGGAAGGGGGTCAGGGGGTTAGGTTGCCTGCGATCGCGTCTGTCTTAAATCGATTAGCTAATCCAACCTCTGATAATCGAGCTCCGCCGAAAATTTCGCAGTCCCGCTCCGAAAGCTAACGCGCCACCTGTTGCAAAAGCGGTAGTGCTATGAAAAGAGAAACTCGAAAGCGGGTTTCGGGCGGCGGGGGAGAACTCGAAGGAGGAGGATTCTGATGAAAGATTTAGTCTTCATGTTGCTCAGATGGTTGCACTTCCTTTTCGGCGTCGCGTGGATAGGTCTGCTTTATTATTTCAATCTTGTGCAGACACCATTTTTTGCCGAAGCCGATCCCGCGGTCCGAAGCGGCGCGATTCAAAAACTGGTGCCGCGCGCACTCTGGTGGTTTCGATGGGGCGCAATGGGGACGGTAATTTTCGGCCTGCTGTATCTGCTGATGTGGTGGGCGATGCAACTGGACTATGCGATGGTGTCGTGGACCGTCACAATCTTCACCGGCGGCCTGCTCGGACTCATCATGTGGGCCAACGTCTGGTTCGTCATATGGCCCAATCAGAAAATCGTCATCGGCAACGCGACTGCGATGGCTGGAGGAGCGCCCGCGAATCCCGCGGCGGCCCCCGCCGGCCGGCGCGCCGCATTGGCCTCGCGCACCAACACCCTCTTTTCAATCCCGATGCTGTTCTTCATGGGCGCCGCGAGCCACTACAGCATGTTCAACGAAGCGACCTCTGGCGGGCTCTGGGCGTGGTTTCTGATCACAATGATCGTAATCGTGATCGTCGAAGCAAACGCGCTCGTCGGCTCCCAGGACACAACTAAGAAACCGCTAGATACAATAAGCGGAACAATAACCGCCGGCACAGTCCTCTGGGCAGTGCTGGTAGTAGTAATAATGGTAACCCTGCGCTGATCCGATTTCCCGCAAGCAAAAGAGCCGCCGATAGCGTATCGGCGGCTCCGCTTTCCAGCTCTGCACAATCGGGTTCACTTCTTTTTGGCAGCTTCCTGCAGGAATGCGTATAGATTGTCGATCTGATTCGCGAGCTGCGGCAGCGCGCGCATCGCATTCGTGCTGCGCTTGGGCGTGTATCCGGGTGGATACTTCAGATACAGCACGCGATCCGCGATCAACTCTCGCGACGAGCCGGCGATTGGCGGTCCCTGGCTGCCGGGCAGATTCGGATCGGGGTTGTGGCAAACAACGCAGTTGGTCATGTACACGATTCGCCCTTTCTCCGCCGGCGTCCGCGGCTTCGAGGGTCCGCATCCTGTCACTGCAATCGCGAGCATCGCCGCAATCGCGAAACTTCGCGCTGAATTTTTTGACCGGGAAGTGTGAAGGCGGCCGGAGATCTTTTGCACTGGATGAAGTAAGGGCTACAGCTCGCGGCGTCCGCTGAGCGCGCTGGTCAAGGTCGCCGAGTCGCTGTACTCGAGGTCGCCGCCCGCGGGAAGTCCGCGCGCGAGCCGGGTCGTCTTCACGCCGAGCGGCTTCAACGCCCGCGCGATATAGAGCGCGGTCGCCTCGCCTTCGACGGTCGCGTTGGTCGCGATAATCACCTCGCGAATCGAGGCCGGCGGACTAACGCGCTCGATCAATTCCTTCATCTTGATATCGTCAGGGCCGATTCCGTCCAGCGGCGCGAGCGCTCCGTTGAGCACGTGATAGATCCCGCCAAAACTGCGCGCCCGCTCAATCGCCATCAAATCGGCCGGCCCTTCGACTACGCAGATCGTCTCGCTCTCGCGCGCCGGGTCATCGCAAATCTGGCAGCGCGGATTGTCCGACAGTCCGAAGCATCGCGAGCACAGTCCGACCCGCTCCTTCATTTCGAGCAGCGACTCGGCCAGCGCAATCACCTGGTCGCGCGGACGATTGAGCAGATTGAACGCCAGTCGCGACGCGGTCTTCTCGCCGATCCCCGGCAGGCGCGACAATTCTTTCACCAGCCGAGTCATCGCGGGCGGCAGTCCGTCCTGGCGTTTCAAGTTTTCCGCCATCTACGCCCGCTCCCTCATTCCGCGCCGAAACCGGGAAGCTTCAGCCCACCGAGCGGGCCGAGTTTACCCATCTCGTCGGCGAGCATTTTCTGCGCGCGCGCGATTCCGTCGTTCACCGCGACGACGATCAGATCCTCGAGCATCGCCTTGTCATTGGCCGCGGCGACCGCCGCGTCAATTTCTATCTTACGGACCCGCAGCGAGCCGTCCACCACCACTCGCACCATCCCACCGCCGGCTTGAGCGTCGACGGTTTTGGCCGCCGCCGCTTCCTGCATTTCCTGCATCTTGGTCTGCAACGCCTGCGCCTGCTGCATCAGAGAAGTGAGATCCATTTCTGCCACTACTATCGCTCCCTGGCCGCGGGCTCCCCGGCCGCGTCCTCTTCATTCAGATTCGTATCACCATTTTCCTTTGCCGCATCCGCCGCCGGATTATTCGGCATCCTGAGTTCCACCAACCGCGCGTCGAGCGTATCGAACACCCGCCGCATCGCCGGATCCGTAAGCACCGCATTCCGTTCTTCTGGAGTAGCAACGCGTCGCGAGGCCGCCGCCGGTGCCGGCGCAGCTTCGCGAATAGGTTCGATAGATCTTTCGGTAGTTCTGGAGACCCGCTGCGGCGCGGGAATTTCGCGCGTCGTAACTTCGCGCGTAGCCGCGATCCTCGCAGGCGGCGGATTCGCGTTCTTACTTCGCGACGCCGCCGCGACGCCGGTATTCGAAAGCTCGACGCGAATCGGCCGCCCCAGATGCTCGCTGGCAAGCTCCGCGATCACCGCGCGGTTG
>WNFC01065739.1_pt1 | contig 11565 bp, 15 predicted proteins | sample 5400541 | NCBI WGS metagenome assembly WNFC01 (sample SAMN13153342, study PRJNA577476) | soil metagenome | isolation source: 120 cm saprolite under Douglas fir tree site 2 hole 2 replicate 1 | place: USA:California | collected 2015-04-18
GTAGTGTGCCTTGAGGCTAAAGCGGCAGCAGTCTAGGGCGACACACTACCTGCATCAGCAAACAACCCCACAGCGCTGTGACCGGAGGAGGCACTAGTGCAATCAAATGTGGATCTTGCTGTGCCCCACCGGATTGAGGACACTGAGGTGGTATTAGTGTGATCGGCAGCAAATATTCCTGCACATAACCTAGATGCTTCAACCAATGACACATATGAAGGGTTCATGTGATTGGCTGTGAATCTTGCTATGGCCTACCAGAATAATTTGATCGATGATGCCATAGATCAGTTGATTGACCAGCTAGCAGTATTCTGTCTTGACAAAGTTGAACAGAACATGAGAGATGGGGATGATGATGATATGGACATCTTAGTAGAGCAACTTGAGGAGGAATACAGGGTGCAGGGTAATGATGATAAGCGATTGACATAGCTAATATGTTGCTCATGCAGATCGCGATGATCACCACTAGGGAGGCTGAAGTGGCTGATCTGGCCCTGACCGAGGAGTCAGAACAGGAGTCCCTTCCATTCCAAGGGCCTGAGATTGCAGCCGTGCACACACTGTTCACTCTGGAGGACAACTCAGATGAACCTAGAGACATTATAAAGATAATAAAATCCTGTCTCAAAGATGCAAAGAAGTGCAAGACAAGGCGTGCAGTTAAGATCATTACACAGCTTGTTGCTGTGTCCAAGTACATCAAACTTCACGCGCAGTACAAGAAGCACAAGGTCTGCAAGTGATCTAATCTTAACACGAGCATTGCCATTGCAAGTTGGATGGGCAAAGGCTCTTACTTTGCCCATCAGATCCAACGCAATACAATACATTTAATGCAACACCATCATTTACCTCTACCTAGCACATACACTCAGAATGGATATCAGATGCTCCTCAATAATGAGCACATCTTACACGACGTGCGCGTATACCTCGCAGTGCAATCTCTGGGCACTGTCAGCCCTCACACGCTGTGCCATCATGTCAATGACATCATTCTCCCGGCCCTTAGGATTGATGGCAAGATCGTCAAGTCAACAGCCCAGCACTGGCTCAAATTCAGGCTGGGATATGAGTGCAAAGAGGTGAAGAAGGGGATGGATGTGGATAGACATGAACGCCCTAACATCTTAAAGGAAAGAAGTGAGTTTATTGACAAGTTATTTAATAAATATAAATGGTGAGTGGGTCGTGTTCACTGTCCCATGCACAGATCTGACCCAGATGGCTACACAATAGGCTGATGGCAAGTTACACCAATGACATGCTCGAGCGCATACCACCAACGCTTGCACCTGGGGAGAAGGAACATGTCCTGATCATGCAAGACAAAACTATATTTCACACTAATAAATATCGCCAACGCACATAGCTCACACAGGAGCAGCAGCCGATCTGGAAGAAAGGTGCCGGACGCACGGTCCATGTCTCAGACTTCATCTGCAAGACAATAGGACAGCTGAAGCTCTCTGATAAGCGGATTAAAGAACAACTTAAGCTCCCTAAGGAGCTCCATCTTCTCTATTGAAGCACGCAAGATCATATACCCAGGGAAAGGGTTTGACACATGGTGGGACCTCCCCCAGCTGCTCCAACAGGTTAAGCACGCCCTTACAGTCTTTGAGCACACACACCCAGATTGCATTGGTGTTTGGGTCTTTGATCGATCGTCTACACACGAGGGTTATGCTGATAATGCACTCAATATAAACAGTATGAATATAAATCCTGGAGGGAAGCAGAAGAAGCTTTGCAACACCAGGATCCCACTCAACAACCCAGGTCCAGCACCCAGCAAAGAAGACACACACGGGCACATCCAGAGCATGTGCTTCCCCAACGATTATAGCGATCTGAAGCTCAGAGGACAGCCAAAAGGTATGAGGGTCATTCTGGAGGAGCACAAGTCCATCTGGGACAAATTCACGTTGATTCACAAAGCACACGGTCCACAGCACACAAAGTTAGTTGGTAAATATGGATCTTGTACAAAGTCACAACTACGCAAGGACACAGAGCGTTGCATTGCATTGGCAGATGCAATGGGACAAGACAATTCTATTAAGGAAGAGGACATCAAACATATGAAGAATGCAGCACTCCTAATCGCTGATGATAATGAGGGGTGGTGCTACATGTACTAAGTCCTCGTGCTGCAAGAGGACTTCCAAATGGAAAAGCCCCTCATTCAATCTATTATCAAGGACACTGGACATGTCTGCCTCTTCTTACCACAGTTTCACTGCGAGCTGAATGTGATAGAGATGCTCTAGAGATATGCAAAGTTTCATGCATGTGGCATATATTTCTTGCACACTGCATGGTTATTCATCTCATCTTTTGCTTTCCAGGATATCATGATTCTGCAGATGGGAAGTTTAACACTGCCAAAGCTCTTGTCCCACAGTGTCTTAATTCATGCAATGTTATCACAATTCACAAGTTTTTCTGGAAAATGTGAAGATATATTAATGTGTACAGGTATGTGCTACTTGCGTGTGCACGCATATGCGTATGTGCTCGGTTAGATAAGATGATTTCCAGAAAAGGACTTAACATGTGTCAAGCTGCTTATACAAATAGGAAATACAAATCTCACAGGAGGGTGGGCCTCTCAAGTGATATTATTGCTTCCCTTGCTATACAAGACTCTTCTAAAACTTCATAAACACTCATATTTTTCATTAACATGCTCACACAGTGATTTTGAGCATAGAAATTGGGTTATTTCATATTTTGTTTCAATTTTGTGTCTAAAACATGCGTGCCAAAAACAAATAAAAAAAGTAACAAATAACTATTATTCTACTTCTAAATGCGATCAGAATGCACCTTGTTTCATGGAAAACAGATGAGTTTTGAGGGAGGAGTAGCTGGAACAAATCTGGATGGCTGAGAGGTTGGAAATTTGCGCCTTGCACTGTAGTATGTTAAGTTTGCATCTTGTCTAGATCATCACCCCCATTCCCTGCTTCCTTGCTTTGGGTCAGAGGCAGAGCCTTGCACATTTGTTATGCCTTACTATTGATCTTATTCCCCCTCTGTATAGTTATTGTCCTAGAAGGATAATTAGCAGTTGAGTACTTATTCAGTCTTTTATAAGATAATGGTTATTGTTCATACTTACCTATTATTATGCTTACTTATGTTGAACACAGCGCATTTGCACACATTTGTGTTTGTTTTGTTCACTTAGATCCCATCTTTTGTTTAAGTTGTTTACCTTTACACCAGGCTTAGTTGATAGCCTTAGCACATTCCTTTAGCCTATTAGTTATAGTAGGAACACTTCTTTAAACTTGTGTTACAGTACATTCATTTTTAGATACACCTTACTTTAGTTATGTAGTCTTATGCCTAAGCATGGGAATGCACATTAGTGTCTGCAAGACACTACACACACCATGCTAAATAAGCATTAAAGTTGAACACTAAACCAAAACATTAAACATAGGTTTATACACTTTCTACAACTTATTGTCTTGTACTCTCTAAAGTACAGACTATTGTCTCTATTGTTTTTGGATACTATACTGCCTAGCATGTATGGTAGTATAAGTAGCACTTGTATTTCTATACAACTCTCTAAGTAGAGTCTCCTGTTAATCACACAGCATTATACTCTCACCCCTAAGGGCCTGTGAGCATAATCACTCTAAGGCATACACCTTTAAAAGTCTTCTCTTACTCTCCTGCTTATCTTTAAGTGATTCTACTTATGCATTAAGTAGCTTTAAGTCATGACTTAGTAGATTGCCATCTTAGCAGTAACATCATAGCCAGCAGCATAAAGCTCAGCTAGACTGGAAATCAATAGGGGAAGACTACTGCTTGGATTAGGGATCAAGTCAGGCTTAAGGCCTTCAGTAACCAACTCAAGGGTCTTATATATAGGAGGTGCAGCCTTGTACTAATTAGAAAAGAATAATAGCAAGTTATCAGAAGACAAGCTATTCTTAGAGAACAATAAGTGAAACATAAGAGAGAACAATAAGGTCAGGGATAATAGCAAGCCTATAAGGGGCAAGCTAAAACACAAGAGGTTAATAAGTCAACTTAGAGGATACTAGGTACTGTACTCTAAAGGAGCCAATAGGATAAGAGACTCTGTGGAGATCTAATAAGCATGGCAATTACTACTATAAGGGTAGTGCGTGAGACAGACCTGCTCTATACAGAAGCTAGAGTGCTTCAGGCTATGCACATAAGTAACATGGGGTTAGGCTGTAGGCTAAAGTATAGTAGAGTTAGAGTCAGTATGTAAGGGGTAGAAGTTAGCAAAGCAGTAAGTGGTATAAGGCCACTTGTATAAGAGGGACCCAAGCTTAAGGGGCTTAGGCCTAAGGCAGGGGAGAATATCAAGAGGGTGAGCAGAAATGGTAATAGGAAACTCAGTAACAAGGGTAGCCCAAAAGGACATGGATGATTCAGAAGAGGGAGGAGTCAAGGACAAGTATAAAGGTGTGTATGAGAACAAAGACATACAGGAAAAAATGGGGGTAGAGTCAGATCATAATATCAATAGAACTTATATCTAAGTATAATACTGTGAAAACACTAATAAGGCCAAAAGTTATTGTTAATTTTAACTAATGATAGGTCACCTCTATCATAATTAAAAGAATATAAACAATTGAAATAAACAAGTATGTGTTTAGAAAGTCAGCTTTTATCACTTGGCTCTACAAGCAGCAATGCTCTTCTCAATTTTTTCTAAAAGACCCTGCCACTCAGAAAGTAGCTTAGGAGCATCCATTAGATCCATTTCACGGAGCCAAAGATCATCTTGTGGGCCATAGCCTTCATATCGAACAAGGTAGAGCATCTTTCCATGTGGTCCTGGTGCTTGTTTCACGATATGCGACAATGTCCATGCAGGGTCCGGGTCTGAGGGGTCAACAGGGGGTGGGGCAGTTCGCTTCACGTGAGCTCTTGCTTGGACAGCCTCAGTTACGGGCCGCCATCCACTCGGCAGAACCGCCGATGGCGGAGGGGGACGGTTCGCAGAGAAGTTGCGATTGGTACCAATGTGGAGGCGACGACCCTTGATTTCAGGATGTGCCTTCCGTGAGTAGACATCACACTCGCATAGAGAATGCTCGAAGTCGACAAGCGAGAGCTCGTGGGTGGATCCGATGTGCGGACGGCGCACGCGGGAAATGCCCAGGCGAGCGAAGTGAAGGTCTTGTGTTTGGTGTAACCATGTCAGTGCTTCTCCATACACACCCTTTACTCCGGGTCCAAATATTTTAACCAGGCAAGACATTGCCCCTGGTCCGCAGATTGCCCAGTCCTCAGGACAAGTTAGCTCTGGAATCATGTTGAGATCGAGGAGGAGCCTGTACATATTAGATGTGGGAAAGCCAGCAGGTGGGGTATTGAAAGACATACTGGAAGGACAGGAATGCACCCATACTGGGATACAAGGAGATGCGCTCCCATGCGTCGCTTAGCTCGGATAGCTGAGCCAGCTGACCAGGGAGGTCGGTTTCCATCATCACTTTGAGCAGGCGCAAATGGTTTGCGTAATTTGCTTTGACCTTTGATCCATCAAGAGAAGTGCCACCGAGTTCGGGTGCTGGTAGGATATAGGAGGAGCCATAAAGCGTGTTGTTTTGTCTATACTCCTCGTAGAGAACACTTTCATAGTCGGGGAGGTTGAAGTCACGCCACGTTAGCTCGCCAAAGTGGGCCAGGAGCAGCTCCCATGTGGAGATGCGATTGAAACATCGGAAGAGAATCACGCGAAAACACGTTTCGTGTAGGTCTTGATCGCCCCTTCCGATGACGTTGCAGATGATATACTGAGTGACGCGATCGTATATACGAAAGACGTTGGTGAAGGCATGCTGTTGCAAAATAGGGTCATCGGTCCACGGCCATGGTTGGCCTGCGAGACGACGCTGGTGGATCGCATGGCGCTCTGTCATCCACCGAAATAAGGTGTCGATAACGGGGGATAGTTTCAGTTTGCGACCGGCAATATCCACGATGGAGCCGGGACCAGGGCCCGAGTCCTTTTTCGTCGTGGCGGTTCGTGACCGTGATGCTGACGGGGTTGAGGTGGCAGAGAAGCGCGCCATGATTGGGGGAAACCCCAAGGAAAGGAAGTATAAGTTGATGAGCTTGTCGGGCTCCGAACATCGCGTCGCGATTTGAGACGTGGCGGCGAAGCCGTCGATTAGGTAATCCAATTTAGTCACAAAAAATTAAAAAAAGGGCGAATAACGCCACCACGTGATCGCTTCCGTAGTCATGCACTCTTCGGCGTCGGGCTTGTAAAAGTGGCGAAGATTCGCTACAGCTTCCGTGGCGCGTATTTGGGATTAAAAAAAACAAACAGATGAGAAAAAAAAAATCAAGCAAATCTCAAGATCGCAGCTTCGATCTCGAAGAATATTCACTTTATCAGGCACATCCGGTGCCCGGTCCCATACATGCGGGCATCAAGGGAGCCATCTTCGTATTCCCTCACACAAGGTTACAGACTCATCCCTAGCGATATTATTTCGCATTTGCAGTACATTGCCGAGACCTGTAATAGGTTGATAAGACCGCTGCCGTCCTGTCGTAGCTTCGTTCTCTCTCATTATCTTCGGGTTGCCTATAACTTTGCAAGTGCGACTTCTTCCGAGAATCACACAAGGTTCACGTCTCATCCCTTGCTTTACCCAACAAGGTCCCCCACTTATCTCCCTCCTCGATCTCCCTCTTGGGCGCTCAATACTCTGTCCGTCTCTCTGTCTCCCAATATTTAACGTCACTCATCTCTCTCCCTTGAAGCCCGTTGGTATGTTATGCTCGAGTCAGGCGAGACCTCCATTGCGCCTCAAGATCCGGCCCCTTTGACTAAGCGCTCCCGCAAGATCCTCAACTGTGAGCCATGTCGAAACAGCAAGCTCAAATGTGATCGGTGCGACCCAGGATTTCATCCTTCGTCGACCGTTCCAGCTGACCTTTTGACCATAGCAATCGGCCTTGCTCGTCTTGTGTACTTCGAGGTGAGTATTAACTCCCCCGCGTGTACCCTGCTTATTATATCATTCATGATTTGACATGACAATAGGCCATGCATCGCTATGTTATTCTGCCGATGACAAGGATCCATCTACTAGTCCACGAGGGTCTCCTGTCGCATCGTCAGTCGTCCACATTTATCTGCTCATTTCCGGGATACCTCTTACTCATCTCAATATCACTAGAAATGAGCCACCATCCGCGAGCACTGTCAATGCCACTTCAGAATTTCCCTTCTCGAGTCTCACTTGACCACCCTGCATCGTGCACCGAGGCCACCACCTGATGTGATGCAGAGCGAGGCCCGAATACAACCCCAGCGGGGTCTCCTCGCTCATCTGAATTCTCCTTTGTCCTCATGGCCCACCCAGCTCAACCCGGGCGTCGGGCCGACAGGCTGGATATCCTATCTGGGGATGCGGGTGCGTTCATCCTTGACTTTGATGAGCATCTCAGCTCATCTATATCCGTGCCCGACATTCAGCCGCTCCCAGATCAGCAAGAAGAACATTCGTCGGCCGGTCACCGCAGTCCAAAAGCCCTATTGGCTTGCTATGAGCAGGACCACGACCTGGTCCGGCTGATGCCCCCTCTCGCCGTCATCGATGCGCTCCTTGACCACTATTTTGAGTATTGCACCTGGCTGCACCGCCCAGTTGACGCCGTGGCCTTTATGAGGCGCTGGTCAAATTACAAGTCGGGGGTTTGGCCTTGCCGCATCACCCTCGCCACTGCATGTGTACTGCTTGCCACCGCCGTGTTCCACCTACCCGATGGGCATAGTGTATCTCCCGGCCAGCCGCCTGTGCGTCCTGAGTTCGGGACGCGCTGCTACAATATTGCCCTCATGCTCATGGAACGCCATGGGCCTGCCACCCCCGGGAGAGACCTTGATCGCATCGAGCTCTTACTCGCCCGTACCTACTATCTCGCCCTCGTGACCGTTGATTCTGAGGAGCTCTGGTTACTCCGAGGAGAGCTTGTCGTCGTTGGCACCGCCATCGGATTGCACAGAGATCCTGGCACTTGGAGCCTCCCGAATACCACGGCAGAACGCCGCCGCATGGCATGGTGGAATATTGTATTCCTTGATAGGTAAAGCCCATCTTTCGTCATCATCCTGTCAGGTAGATTAACTTGATTAATAGGTGGCATGCATTTATGTTTGGCCGCCCATACGGCATATCATCACGTCATTTCGATACCCAACTGCCGGTAGCATACAACACGGTAGATGACAAGTCTTCGCCGGTGTACACAGTACACATACTTCTCTTCAGGCTAGCGTACCTTATGGGTGAACTCATGGATGCGACCTCTTTGCGCTCCGCGCCCTATGGCACTATCCTGGACCATGACCGACTTTTACAGGAGTGGCTCGAGACTCTCCCAGCTGACATAGTAATGGATGACATCACACTCGCTCAGAGCATAACGGCACCCCTAGCTGCGACGAGGCGCGCCGGAGTCCAAGGTGCTGCTTTACGACTTGCCTTCCTACATGCACGTTTTGCGTTTCACCGCGCACACGCAGGTAGTACTGGAGTTCTGTGCGGTGAAACACCTGAGATGGCGACCAGCATGGCCCTGGCTGTCGACGCCGCGAGCGCTCTTCTAACCACAGGAACCCAACTCCACCCAACCTCCCTCGGCCCACATGCAGCCAACGTAGTCGCCCACCTTTCATCTCTCCCACAGCACGTCTGTGCCGCTGCCGTTTTCCTCACTCTCCTTATCGCCGAGAATCCCTCCCGACTGGACTTCCAGCTTCGGTCGAGCGTGGCCCACGCTGCGGCCGATCTGACCCGATTTGTCGGGCGCCCGTTCGCGGACAAGGCATTGAACGTCCTTCGAGCGCTGGAACCCGCGTACGCGGAGCCGCCCGTTCAAGACGACGAGAAAGCGCAGGCGTTGCGCACGGCAAACGCCCTCGCTCGTGCGCGCGCGGTGGTCTTCCTAGCTCAGCAGCCGTACACGCCCGTGACCTCCCCACAACAGGGATGGCAGCCCGAGTCGTCCGTCTCGCCGGGCGAAGTGCTACCGCCGCCGGTCGTAGATATTGCCCACTCTCCGCAGATAGTGTGGGCTCCGGGCCGGAGTACGCCGCAGAATCCGCCACCGCCGCGCAAGCGAGCGCGCCTTCAGGGTCCGACTTCTCTGATGTCGGGCACGAGTTTCTCTGCGCCTGCGACACCCAAGGGGGATCTGTCGTCCTTCATCATGTCCCCCACACAGCATCCAAAAGCACACATACACCAGCAACAGGAGTTACAGGGGCACGGTCACGGTGCTGGCCCGACCTCCCAGTCCGCTCCCATGCTGAATTTCGAGCAGAGTTCTGGACTTCCTGCATTTAAGGTTCAGAATACCACCCAAGATAGCATGTGGAGCACGTCTATCGGCTTCGAGAAGGGTGAGCTCGGCCAATTTTTCGACGATATGGACGATGGAAAACGCGTCGCACAGCTCGGACATTGAATTTAATACATGTATAATCGTGATTCGCACTCGCATTACTATTTACCCCTTTGTAGGTTATTTATGACCGTCGGCCTTTTCCCACATCATCTCACTTTCTTGTCCCCGTCCGCGAAGACCAAATGCCCGGGTGCGTTGTGCGGACTAATACCTAAGATTGTAAAGAGCCGCAACACTCTAAAAATACCGAGATTCACTGAGAGAAGGACCTACTTGGCTACCATCGTGTCAGATCGACTTCCGCCTCACCAAACACACTGGACTTTTGTATTTCGAAGCTCTCCGTTTTTGCATCGTCCGATCCATCCCGATAATATCCCGAAAACTCCTTCTTCAGGAAGCGCAAGATATGCGTGTTGATCTGTTCGAATTCGAGCAGAAAACCATCGTGCCCATCTTGCGACTGAATGACCACGAGCTCCGCATCAGGGATCCCGGCCGCGATCTCGCGCTGCTCCGAGAGCATGAACAACCCATCCGTCTCAACGCCGATGACGAGGGCACGTGCGGGGAGCTGCGCCAGCACCTGTTCCGTCGAGCCACGCTCCCGCGCGACGTCGTGCGTATCGAGCTTGCGGGTGATGTGAATATAACAATTCGCGTCGAACCTCGCGACAAATTTGTCCCCTTGATAGCGGAGGTACGACTGCGCCGAGAAAAGCGGAGGGGGCGACGATGACGGTCCCGGCGGGGGGGAGCGCACGTTCCGCAGTCCGTCGTTGTGAGCGGCGAGGGCATCTGAGGGCGCCCTGAGCGGCGAACGCGGCTGCTGCGCGACGACTTGGGCTGCGGCGGGCGGGTCCTTGCACTGCGGGGTGCGTCCGAATCGGCTTTCGAACGAGTCCCGCGAGCGATAGGTGAGCAGTGCCGTCATGCGTGCGGCCGCGAGGCCTGACGCCGGTTGCTTAGTATAATACCCGTCCGCATATTCGGGATCGCTGTAGATGCTTTGCCGCTGAGCCTCCCCCCAGCTGATGCACCACGCCGAGTGGCGCGCAGAGGTGGCGATCGGGATGATGTGTCGGACGTATCCCTTTGGCGTGCACAGAGGCCATTCTAGCACGGTCATGCCGCCCATCGAGCCACCGACTACTACTGCAACCGACGACACGCCAAGATGGTCAAGCACGAGTTTATGCAACCTAGCGGGCCCCGGTCGTCACAAAGCCTTTCTAGGCGCAAGCCCAACGAGTAGCTCACCTAACGTCATCTCGGATTGTAGTTGCTGGAAACTCCGGCCCATATGGATTCCCTGTGACTGGGTTCGTTGTGACGGACGACACGGTGCCATAGGGAGAGCCCATCACATTGATGCACACAACGAAGAAACGATTCGAGTCAAACGCCTTCCTTCGACCCATCAGCGGGCCCCACCTTGAATGAATGTTGGTCAAAGTGGCGATAATGGACACGCTGACAGAGTTTACCAGTCCTGAACATCGGCACTACCAGTGAATGCATGACAAATGACCATAACGTTGTCGGCGGTGTCGTTAAGCGATCCCCAAGTCTTGTATGCGACGGGCACCTCTCGGAGAACGACACCGCATTCTAGTTGAAACGAGTCGACATTGTAAAACGATTGGTCTATCAACGAAGATAATAGATGATGAGAAGCCATCAGCGCATCAGCCATCTATAGACGAGCCCGTTCCCTCGAGTCGTCCATCGGTGACCTCATTTAATCCCTCAACTTAGTTTATCAGCTTATCGATGATAATGTAATTAATTATTTGTGAACCTCCGTTCCACCGTCGTTGCACGTGGCGTGGCGCACTTGGCGGCCGGACTCGGAGTTTGCCTCGCTTCGGTTATGCTTCACTCAGCACTCAGCCCCACTGTGACTTCCTTTCATCCAAACATCCAATTTGGCTGAGTGGCTCTCGCTCTCAAGATAGACAAGACAACGCAATGAGCGTGATTTATTCCATTGGTGCCGCCGCTGCCGTCGCTTTAGGTGTCTTTGCTCCATCCTGGGCCATCCTCAACGGGTTTGCCAAGTGGCGACGGCGATCGCGCCGCCCTGCGGTCGTCCCTCCCAGCGGGGAGCGGGTCTTGATTCTG
>WNFC01008137.1_pt1 | contig 11564 bp, 7 predicted proteins | sample 5400541 | NCBI WGS metagenome assembly WNFC01 (sample SAMN13153342, study PRJNA577476) | soil metagenome | isolation source: 120 cm saprolite under Douglas fir tree site 2 hole 2 replicate 1 | place: USA:California | collected 2015-04-18
TCGGTGGCGAGGAAGCCCCAACCGAAGGCGCCGAGCGCCGGTAGCGCACCGTCGACGAGCGAGACGATGACGCCGCCAAGGATGATGAGGACGAGCAGCGCGAAGAAGGCGGTGGCGGCACGAAACGCCGGATCGGCGAACTTGCCGCTGCCGCCGATCCGGATCTCCTTAACCGCTATGTTGGTCACGTGCGTCTCACCAATGGGGGGCGGATGGGAGGCGGTCAATATCCACTTCCCACCAGCCCGTTTGGCCTAGGAGGACTGACCGCTCCACACCGGCTTGCCATCGGAACCCGTCAACTGCGTCTTCCAGGTCTCTTCGACGAGTTTGACGACCGGATCCGGCATCGGCATGTAGTCGAGCTCGTCGGCGAGCTTTTGGCCGTTCTTGTAAGACCAGTCGAAGAAAGCCAGTACTTGTTTAGAGTTCTCGGGCTTCTCCGGCTTCTTGTGCATCAGGATGAAGCTGGCGCCGGTAATCGGCCAGCTGTCCTTACCGGGCTGATCGGTTAGCAACAGGTAATAGCCGGGCGCGGCCTTCCAATCGGCGTTGGCCGCGGCGGCCTGGAACGCCTTGGCGTCGGGCTGATTGTAGATGCCTTCCTTGTTGGCGAGCAGCGAGTAGTTCATCTTGTTCTGCTTGGCGTAGGCATATTCGACATAGCCGATCGCACCGTCGGTGCGGCTGACCAGTACCGCGACGCCCTCATTGCCCTTGCCACCGAGCCCGACCGGCCATTCGACCGCCGTGTTCTCGCCGACCTTCTCCTTCCACTCCGGACTGACCTTGGAGAGGTAGTTGGTGAAGATGAAAGTGGTGCCCGAGCCGTCCGAACGGTGCACCACGGCCATCGCCTGATCGGGCAGCGCCATACCCGGATTGAGTTTGGTGAGCGCCGGATCGTTCCACTTGGTGATCTTGCCGAGATAGATGTCGGCGAGGGTCTTGCCATTGAGCTTCAGTTTGCCCGTCTCGACGCCCTTGACGTTGATCACCACGACTTCGCCACCCATGATCATCGGGAACTGCATGAGGCCGGATTTCTCCAGCTCGTCCGGCTTCAGCGGCATGTCGGACGCGCCGAAATCGACCGTCTTGCTCTGGATTTGCTTTATACCACCGCCGGACCCGATCGACTGGTAGTTCATCGATAGGCCGGTCTTGGCCTTGTAGGCCTCGGCCCATTTCGCATAGATCGGGTACGGGAAAGTCGCCCCCGCTCCCGAAATTTCCGCGGCCTGTGCGGCGGGCAAGAGCACTAGCGCAGCGGCGCCGATAAACGCCGATATCGCGATCTTTGCGGGAACACCTATCACGAGCACCTCCTCCAGCGGTTTATTTCCTCTCTACGTCGACATGGCCAGCACAGGCCTCGCAGTGGCCCCGCAGATTCCAGCGGAGGAACAGACAGCACTTGCTGCACCTACCTGATCTATCCCTGCGAGGCCTGTCGGGACTCGTCCGTCTTGGTGACGGGTATCGCTCGCCGGTGGATGGCGCGGCCATCGAGGATGTGACGCTGGAGCCACGCCATTGCAGCATCTGTTGCCGTGCCCGGGTTATAGAAAAGGTCGGCGGCCACCGCTTGTCGGATACTGGCGCGTTCGTGCGGATTGCTCAGACTGAGCGCGACTGCGCTTCGAATATTTTTCGGTCTGTCGACGACAAGCCCGGTCTTGCGCCCCCAAGTATTGAGATCGAGCATGGAGTGCTCGGCGCGGCCTGCATTCTCGATGAGCTCCGGCACGTCGAGGAAAATAATTGGCCGGTCAACGAGACAAAACTCGCTCGAAACTGATGACGCGTCGCTGATCAGGAGATCGGCGAGATAGAGCAGCGGAATAACATCGGGTCCGCGCACGACGCGGCAATGCTCGTTTTCCAATGGAGCCAATCGCTCGAACCAATTGATGCTCGCATTCTTGGGATGATCGTGCGGCTTGATCAAAAGATCATACTCTCCGCTTGCGCTGAGTTGGCGGATCACGTCTTCGCCCATGCTTTCCAGTGAATTGGCCACGCCGCCGGTCGGCGCATAAACAAGGATCGGCCGTCCCCCATCGAAGCCGAACTCCTTAAGTAGGCGCGAGCGATCAAGTTCGCCGTTGATCAGCCGGTCCGTCTTCATGAAGCCGATTGAAAGCGCACGTTTGTCGTCCTGACTGAAGAGGCCGGCCTCGACAAAGCGTCGGCGCATATACGGACCAGCCAGAAAATAGTGATCGTTATTCAGGTTCTCCAGCCGCACGGCGCGGTTGCGGAAAGAAACACCATGGAAAATCTGGATCCGCTTTTCCACGCGGCGCGGGAGGATGAGCTGAGTGTGGGCGGAAAACAGGACGTCGAACGACTCGTCGCTGATCTGTTCGACCGTGAGAATGCGATCCGGTGGCAGATTGAATGGGGTGTACATCGCCGCTTGGTCATAGCGGTAGCCGCTTTCAGTGCTACTCCGCAGCCCGCCCGAGACATAAACCTGTACGCCGGGGATGCGGATGAGCCGCTCATAAAGCGGTTGGAAGCAAGCGAAATGCACATGGGCGTATCCGGAGAACAGGATTCGCAGAGCGACTGGGCTTGGGTCGGTGCAGCCATTGCCGTTTAGCATGGGATCAATCACTTTCGTTTTTGGTCTGGAGGTGGAACAAGTTCAAGCCGCGCTTCCATGGCGAGTCTGGTTGCCGAGCTTGCCGAGTTCGAGCAGATGATAGGCTGCTGCCAAGATCTTGCCGCTCTTGGCGCCTTGCCTTGCCAAGCGGATGATGGGCCCGCGCATCATCAGCGTGTACATCATGAAGATGACCACGTCGCCGGCCGAGATCCGGCCCGTATTTGCCGCTTGAGCGGCGATCAGCAGGGCCAGCAGGACCGCCAAGCCGAAAATTCCGTGGGCGACCCAGGTGGCGGCACCCTGAAGCAACGTCGATCGCGTCTCGGGCTGCTTCAAATGATGATGCCGGTGCGATGTGCCAGAGAGACCACTTCTCCTTGCTCCGCGGCTTGTCAGGGAATCGCCGAAGATCATGACCGCCGCTCCGCCAGTGACTGTAGCGGTCAATACGCCGGCAATTGCAAAAACGAGACCGACCGACGGCGCCATCGTGATCAGGACGGCGGCCACTCCGGCAAACACCAGCCCGTTCGTCGCGACTTGCACCATGAAGCCGGAGAGCCCGCTCTTCAGACGTTCCGAATCGGTGGCGATGTCCCGTGCGGCGCCAGGGTTGGCTGCGGCACCGTTTGTCGCCTCGGCCTCCATGTCATTGCAAAGCGCTTGCGAAAAGCGATCGAACCAGGAGCGCTCGAGAAAATCCGCCAACCCGACGACGAGGCTCAGCAGTAAGAACAACATACCCATTGCCACCACGGGATCGACACCGGCGGGGACAAGCTGAATGAGAACTTCCCGACCCGGACGACTAAAGCCGCGCTTCATCCATTGATCCGCGACCGCCTTCAACGGCCAGGGCAAGGCAAGCCGGCTGGCGACGACAACGAAGGCGATGAGCACACCTTTGGTGAACCATCCCCTGTGCGAGCGCCCAAAGCGTGTGAGCTCGACAAGAACCATCGAGATCTTTGACCAGAGGGGCTGGTCGTGCCCACTCGCCTTCGGCAATGAAAACCCCGTGGGAAACCCGCTTTTCATCACGAGGCTCCTCACCGTCGTCTGACCGAATGCCGTTTCTGCGGCACTGCGGTGACAAGATCGCTCTCGGCCTTATCCCGATTGGCGTCACGAATCTTTGGCCAAATGTCGACCCGAGCCCGTCCCAGATCATCGGCGAAGTCGATCTCGATCCAAGGCAGACCCGCGATGTCGATTCCCCGGATGGGAACTCTGCTCGCCACCCTCTCAACCGCTGCAGCGACCCACATGCTGGATCCGCTGGTTTCGATAAGCGTCGACGCTTCCTGGAAGAGAAGTTGCATCGTATGAGGATCGAAGTTCAGCAAGCCGACGTTTTCGCCATGGGTTCGATCAATGGGCAGCGTCTTGCTCATGGACGACAGCAGATCATTCTTGAACTCGACCTTCATGTGTTCGGGGTCGCCACCTGACGTCGAGTCATAGGCGAAGACGTTTGGAGAAACCTCTAGAACTGCATGATAGATCGCGGGGTGGGCAAGGACGTCGCAGTTGAGAACAATCGTCTGCTTCTCGACATGATCTCGGCAGAGCCAAAGCGAATAGAGGCTGTTGGTCCTATCCCAGGCGGGATTGTGCACCAGGGTGGCGCGCGAACCTACGTGTTGACGCACGGCATCGTCCTGGTACCCGACGACCACGAAGATCTCTCGTCCCGCCGCCTCCAGTAGTCGGAGTTGCTGATCAAGCAAGGTCTCGCCATCGATATCGGCCAAGCACTTTGGACGATTGCCGATCGCGCCCTTCAATCGGCTTCCACACCCGGCTGCGAGAATTATCGCCTGCCCAACGCCATCGGCCTTCCTGCGGGCAGCCCGGAATCGCCGGAGCTTTCGCAAAATAGGGTGGAAGGACATTGGACGCCCCGAAATGAGTTTGTGAAGCGGCTTGACGCACAGCCGGACCAGATCATCTCGGGCAGCGTGACAGATTTGTTGCGGTGCGGTAGACGGGCAGCGGGAGTAAGATGTCCGGCTAGGGGGAGTAAGATGTCCGGCTAGGGGGAGTAAGATGTCCGGCTAGCTATCGCTTTGTATTATTTGACGTCCCTCATAGAAAAATCGGAGTCCTCTTCTTGCGTGGAAGCGTCGTGACTGCGGTTGGAAAAGGTGTATCGTTCCATCCTGCCGCGTGCGGACCACCATCCGTCATCCCCGGTCCTCTATCAGGCGAGTGCGAAAATCGATGAGTAGATCCGGACGGTCCGACCCGATGACGTCGACCCCAAGTTTTTCAAGCCGGGCGAAGTCCTCGACCGAAGCCGGGTTCCAAGCGACGACCTCCAGATTTTGCGCATGCGCCCGCGCGACGAGCGAGCTATCGATCACATCATGTTTTGCGTGAATCGCTCGCGCACCGATCTCCCGCGCGATGGCTATCGGGTCTTCGGGCAGCTGCCGCCATAAGGCTCCGGTCCGGATAACCGGGTTGATAGTCCTGGCCTCGACCAGCCGTCGATGTGCGAACGAGGTGAGGACAACCTGCGACTCCATGCGCAGCCTCTCCACTACGGCGATGACCCGAGGTGCTGTTCCCCCGCCTTTAAGCTCGATCTGCAATATCGTCTCGGTCTGTCGTACCAGGGACAGGGCATCTTCGAGGCATGGGACGGGTTCACCCAATCCAGCATCCAAGCGAGAGATTTCCGCATCGGAGAGCCTTCGTATCCTGCCGATTGCATTGGTCGTTCGATCGACAGTCGCGTCGTGCATGAGGACCGCAGTTCTGTCGCTGCTGAGGCGAACATCGATCTCGATCCGGTCCACGCCCAACCCGATGGCACGGCGAATTCCCCTAATCGTATTCTCTGGTTCGAGAATGCCGGCCCCGCGATGGGACGTGACAAGAAATGGCTGATCATCGGTCATCGTTCGCGCCGTCGCTTGTTGTGGAGCATTCGTCACAGCGGGCCCGGCTAATATTTATGAAGCAATCTCCGCGGGTGGCGCATCATCATCGCCGCCCGGCCATGGTGAACTTTTGCACGGCGAAAACCTTCATGAGCCAGCGTTTTTGCTTGCCATCGCGTTTCGTCACTTGATTTCGCCCTCATCCGTAGGCAGTGGACCTTTTCCGACCCGGCTGTGATTGAGGCGTTCGACTGCCGGGTGGCCCGCGTCATCGAGGCGGAACAGATGTGCCGACTCCCAGTCGAGGTGGACCGGCGGCTCGTCCAGCATGTCCCAACCGCTCGCCAGGGCGAAGACGGCGCGGATCACCCCTTTATGCGTGATCGCACCGACCGGCTGTCCGCGCTGTGCGATCTCGGCGAGCAGCGGTTTCAGTCGCGCCTGCACCTGGCGCGGGCTCTCGCCACCGGGCGGCTGGAAATCGAGACCGGCGGCGGCACGCTCGGAGAGCACCGCTTCCGGCAAGCCGCGCCGCTCGGCGAGCGTCATTCCCTCCCACGTGCCCCATGCCCTCTCAATCAAGCGTGGCTCGCGCCGCGCGGTCTCGAGGCCGAGGAGGCGCGCTGTTTCGATAGCGCGCCGCAACGGGCTCGTCAGCCAGTTGCAGCCGGTCACCGGCGCCGGTAGGCGCCAGCGCAACACGGCGGCCCGGCCGGCGGCGCTGAGCGACGTATCGTGATGCCCTTGGAGGCGGCGCGCAGCGCTCCACGCCGTCGGGCCGTGCCGCAGCAACGCAAGAAGGGTCATGACTCGTTATGCCAGAGACAGGCATTCAATCGCGCCCCCATACGTTGGCGAGACTGTCGCATCGGCAAATAACGAAGGAGCGTCTGGGATGTCATGATGGGCGAAGCAATTCTGAAGGACGTCGTCTCGGCGATCTTGGCAGATCTGTTGCGAGGCGATTGTCGCGCATCAGAGGTAGGATGTCTGGTTGACTATCCTTTCGTATTATTTGACATTTTCCGGATGACAAGGCCGCCCGCATCGTCGATGCGTTAAGGCGGGCCGGCATGCTGGACTGACTGCGGCAAGCGCCCGACAAATCCCGTGCGCACTTGCCGCGAGGGAGGTCGTCTCATTCCGCCGGCTCGAGCAGCCGCTCGATCGTCGAGGGAGCGTCGCGCCGCCATTTGCGCAGGCGGTCGAGATAGAGGTAGACGACCGGCGTGGTGAAGAGGGTGAGGAACTGCGAGACGAGGAGGCCGCCGACGATGGCGATGCCGAGCGGCTTGCGCAATTCCGAGCCGCCGCCCCAATCGAGCGCCATCGGCAGGGCGCCGAGCAGCGCGGCGAGCGTCGTCATCATGATCGGGCGAAAGCGCAGGAGACACGCCTCGACCATCGCGTCGTAGGGGCAGAGGCCGCGGTTGCGCTCGGCGTCGAGGGCGAAGTCGATCATCATGATCGCGTTCTTCTTGACGATGCCGATGAGCAGGATGATGCCGATCATCGCGATGATCGAGAGCTCGGTGTGGGTGACGTAGAGCGCCAGCAGGGCGCCGAGCCCGGCCGAGGGCAGCGTCGAGATGATGGTCAGCGGGTGAATGAGGCTCTCGTAGAGCATGCCGAGGATGATGTAGACGGCAACGACGGCGGCGAGGATGAGGAGCGGCATGTTGTCGACATGCGTGCGGAAGGCGCGCGCGTTGCCCTGAAAGGTTGGGCGCAGCGTTGGGGGCAGCTCCATCTCGGTCTCGGCGCGGTGGATCGCGTCGGTCGCCTGGCTGAGCGCGATGTCGGGCGCCAGGTTGAACGAGATGGTCGCCGCCGGCCACTCGCCCTGATGGGCGACCGAGAGCGGCGTCGTCGTCTGGGCGATCTTGGTGACCTCGCTGAGCGGCACCTGCTTGCCGTTCGACGATTTGACATAGAGCTCGCGCAAAGTCGCCGGATCCTGCTGCAGCGCGGGGTCGACTTCGAGCACGGTGCGGAACTGGTCGAGCGGCGCGTAGACCGTCGAGACTTGGCGCTGGCCGAAGGCGTCGTAGAGCGTGTTGTCGATCAGGCGCGGCGAGACCCCGAGGCGCGACGCCGCATCGCGGTCGATCGTCAGCGCCGCCTGCAGGCCGTTGATCTGCTGATCGGTCGAGACGTCCTTGAGTTCGGGCAATTCCTTCAGCCGATCGTGTAGCCTGGGCAGCCACTCGTTGAGCTCGTCAAGATTTTCGTCCTGCAGGGTATACTGGTACTGGCCCTTGCCGACCCGAGCCCCGATCGTGACGTCCTGCACCGGGAAGAGATAGGTATTGAGCCCGTAGACGCGGGCGAGCTTGGGGCGCAGCCGCTTGATGACCTCCTCGTCGGTCACCTGACGGAGCTCGCGCGGTTTCAGGTTGATGTAGAGATAGCCGGTGCTAAGCCCCCCGGATCTGCCGCCGCCGACATAGGAATTCAGGTTGTCGACGGCCGGGTCGGCGAGGATGACGTCCTCAGCCGCCTTCTGCCGATCGACCATGGCGGCGAAGGAGATGTCCTGCGCCGCATCGGTGATGCCGCGGATGATGCCCGTCTCCTGCGGCGGAAAGAAGCCCTTCGGAACGATCGTATAGAGCCAGACGGTGGCGGCGCAGATGGCGAAGGTCGCGAGCAGCATCGCCAGGCGATGAGCGAGCGCCGCGCGCAGCCCGTACTCGTAGAGACGGCGCATCGCCGCGAGCGCGCGCTCGCAGACGCGCTGGAAGGCGTTGTCCGGGCGGCCCTCGTCGCGGCGCAGGAACTTGCCGCACATCGCCGGCGTCAGCGTCAGCGAGATGATGCCGGAGATTACCACCGCCGCGGTCAGCGTCACCGAGAACTCGCGGAAGAAGCGGCCGAGATAGCCGCCCATGAAGAGCAGCGGAATGAATGCCGCGATCAGCGAAACGGTGATCGACACGACGGTGAAGCCGATCTGCCGCGCCCCCTTGAGCGCCGCCTCGACGGCGGTGTCGCCGGCTTCCATGTGGCGGACGATGTTCTCGATCATGACGATGGCGTCGTCGACGACGAAGCCGACGGCGATGGTGAGCGCCATCAGCGACAAATTGTCGAGGCTGTAATGAAAGGCGTACATCACCGCATAGGTGCCGGCGATGGTCACCGGGATGGTGACGCTCGGGATCAGCGTCGCCCAGAAGCGGCGCAGGAAGAGCAGCATCACCAGGACGACGAGGATGATGGTTATGGTCTGGGTGTACTTGATGTCGGTGATCGCCGCGCGGATCGTCCCGGTGCGGTCGGAGAGCACCTCGATCTTGATCGCCGGCGGCAGCCACTTCTCGAGATCCCGCGCGGCGGCGCGGATGCGGTCGGAGGTCTCGACGATATTGGCGCTCGGCTGGCGATAGACATAAACGAGGACCGCGCGCTGCTGGTTGAAGCGGCCGGCGACCCGCGTGTTGGCGGTGGCGTCGACGACATCGGCGATATCGCCGAGCCTCACCGCTGCGCTGTTGCGATAGGTGACGACCAGCCGGCGATAGGAATCGGCGCCGAAGAGCTGGTCGTCGGCGCTGATCGCGTAGGACTTCCGGTCGCCTTCGAAGCTGCCCTTGGGGTTGATCGAATTGCCCTGGGCGATCGCGGTGCGGACGTCCTCGAGGCCGAGGCCGAGCGAGGCGAGCGCCGCCGGGTTGACGCGCACGCGCACCGCGCTCTTCTCGGCGCCCGAGATGGTGACCTCGCTGACGCCGTCGATCTGCGACAGCTTCTGCGCCACCACCGTGTCGGCATAGTCATAGACCTTGCCGGCGGGCAGCGTCTCGCAGGTCAGCGCCAGGATCATCACCGGCGCCTGCGCCGGGTTGCTCTTGTGAAGTCCGGGCGGGTTGGGCAGATCCTCGGGAAGCTGGCTCGCCGCGGCGTTGATCGCCGCCTGCACGTCGCGTGCGGCGTCGTCGACGCTGCGGTCGAGCGAGAACTGCACGCCGATACTGGTGTAGCCGAGGCCGCTCGACGAGGTGAGCTGGGTCACCTCGGCGATCTGGCCGAGCTGGCGCTCGAGCGGCGTCGCCACCGCCGAGGCCATGGTCTCGGGGTTGGCGCCGGGCAGCGAGGCGTAGACGCGCACGGTCGGAAAATCGACCGCCGGCAGCGAGGCGACGGGGAGCTGGCGATAGGCCGTGTAGCCGCCGAGCAGGATGCCGAAGGTCAAGAGGAAGGTGGCGACTGGCCGCTTGATGAAGGGGGCGGAGAGCGACATGGTCAGCGCCCCTCTCGCAATACCGAGCCATCACCCCCACCCCGACCCTCCCCCGTGAAGGGGGAGGGGGAAGGAATCTGCCAACCGCGCGAATCCCCTCCCCCCTTGCGGGGGAGGGCTAGGGGGGGGGGTCCGGTCACCGCGCGCACAGTGTTTCCGATCCCTACCCCGCCGCCCGCCGCCGACCCTTCGCGGCGGTGATCGGCGTGGCGTTGGCCGGCAGGGCGGGCTGCGCCGCCGGCGCGCCGCCGAGCCAGCGCGTCATCCGGCTGAGGCCGAGATAGATCACCGGCGTCGTGTAGAGGGTGAGGAACTGCGAGATCAGCAGGCCGCCGAGGATGGCGATGCCGAGCGGCCGGCGCAGCTCCGATCCGGTGCCGCTCTGCAAGGCGAGCGGCAGGGCGCCGAGCAGCGCCGCCATCGTGGTCATCATGATCGGGCGGAAGCGCAGCATCGAGGCGGCGAAGATCGCCTCCTCCGGCGCCATGCCCTCGTTGCGCTCGGCGTCGAGCGCGAAATCGATCATCATGATCGCGTTCTTCTTGACGATGCCGATCAGCAGGATGATGCCGATCAGCGAGATGATCGTCAGCTCGTAGCCGCACAGCATGAGGGCGAGCAGCGCCCCGGCGCCGGCCGACGGCAGCGTCGAGAGGATCGTCACCGGATGGATATAGCTTTCGTAGAGCACGCCGAGGACGATGTAGACGACGATGATGGCGGCGAGGATGAGCCAGGGCTCGCTCGCCAGCGAGGCGCGGAACTCGGCGGCGCTGCCCGAGAAGCTCGCCGCCACCGTATCGGGCAGGCCGATCGCGGTCTCGGCGCGCTGGATCGCCTGCAGCGCGGCGCCGAGCGAGGCGTCGCGCGTGACGTTGAACGACAAGGTCACCGCCGGAAACATGCCGAGATGGTTGATCGACAGCGGCGCGTTGAGCTGCTCGACCTTGGCGAGGGCGCTGAGCGGCACCTGCTGCCCGGTCGACGATTTGACGTAGAGCGTGTCGAGCGCCGAGGGGTCGAGCTGAAAGCGCGGATCGACCTCGAGGATGACGCGGTACTGGTTGAGCTGGGTGAAGATGGTCGAGACCTGACGCTGGCCGAAAGCGTCGTAGAGCGTGTCGTCGATCGCCTGGAGCGCGACGCCAAGCCGCGACGCGTCATCGCGGTTGATGCGCAAGGCCGCCTGCAGCCCCTCGCTCTGCTGGTCGGTCGCCACATCGCGCAGCTCCGGGGCACGGCGCAGCTCGGCGAGCAGACGCGGCGCCCATTGCGTCAGCTCGACGGGATCGGCGTCCTGCAGCGTGTACTGGTATTGCGTGCGGCTGATCCGGCTGTCGATCTGCACGTCCTGCACCGCCTGCATGAACAGGGTGACGCCGTGGATCTGCGTCATGTTGCGCCGCAGGCGGCTGATCACGCTCTCGGCGCTCGAATCGCGATCGCGCTTGGGCTTCAGATTGATGTAGAGCCGCCCGCTATTGCCGGCGGCATTGACCGTGCCGGCGCCGACGAACGAGCCGACGCTGGCGACGGCGGGATCGGCGAGGGCGATGTCGGCGACCTCGCGCTGGCGCGCCACCATCGCCGGAAAGGAGATGTCCTGTGCCGCGTCGGTGACGCCGACGATCAGCCCGGTATCCTGCTGCGGCAGAAAGCCCTTGGGCACGATGATGTAGAGATAGACCGTCGCCCCCAGCGTCGCCGCGGTGATGATCAGCGTCGTCGGGCGATGACGCAGCACGAAGCGCAGGCTGCGCCGGTAGAGCTCGAGGAGGCCGGCAAAGGCGCGCTCGCTGGCCATGAAGATGCGGCCAGG
>WNFC01008140.1_pt1 | contig 11564 bp, 10 predicted proteins | sample 5400541 | NCBI WGS metagenome assembly WNFC01 (sample SAMN13153342, study PRJNA577476) | soil metagenome | isolation source: 120 cm saprolite under Douglas fir tree site 2 hole 2 replicate 1 | place: USA:California | collected 2015-04-18
CTTGGTGACCACGCCCAATCACGACACGCTCTATTCGTCGGCCTGGCTCGACCTTTCGCTCGAGCCCTTGTTCCTCACCGTGCCGACGGTCGGCGATCTCTATTACAGCTACGCCTTCCTCGACCTCTTCACCAACAACTTCGCCTATGTCAGCCACCGGCTCTATGGCGGCAGGCCGCCGCCGCACGTGATCGTCGGCCCGGCCTGGAACGGCGATGCGCCGTCGGAGGTCAAACTGATACGCGCGCCCACCAACTCGGTGTGGCTGATCGGCCGCCTTCTGCTCGACGCGCCCGAGGAGCTCGACCGCGTGCGCATCCTGCAGGCCCGCGTGCTGCTCGAAACGCCCGACATGCGCAACGAGCGGCGCATCCTGGAGAGCCGCGAGCTGATGCGCCATCGCACGATCGCCCCGCTCGAGCCGGTGGCCGACTGGCCGGCACCCATCCGCGATGATCCCTTCGACCTTTTCAAGGTCGGCGCACGGGCGCTGGGCGAGAGCCCGCTGGCCGAGCGCGATCGAGCGCTGTTCGAGACCTTCGCGCCGCTCAAGCTGCGGCCGGGACGCAAGTTCGATGTGCGAGCCTTCAACGAGACCGAGCGGCATGCCCTGCAGGCCGGCATCGAGCAGGGTTACGCCGAGATCCGGGCGGGCCGGCCCGGCAAGGCGATCGAGGGCTGGACCTACGGTGAGCGCCATCTCGGCAATTTCGGCGACGACTATCTTTATCGCGCGACGACGGCGCTGGCCGGGCTGGGCGCGCTCGAGCCGGCCGAGGCCGTCTACATGACCTGCAACACCGACGTGAGCGGCCGGCCGCTCTCGGGCGCCAACCGCTACCAGCTCACCTTCGCAGCCGACGGACTGCCGTCCGCCCGCGCCTTCTGGTCGCTTGCCATGTACGAGGTGACGCCGGAAGGCCGCGCCTTCTTCGTCGACAATCCGATCGGGCGATACACCATCGGCGATCGCACAGGCGGCCTGCAGAAAGCGGCCGACGGCTCGCTGACACTTTACCTGCAGCGCGAGCGGCCGGAAGGTGAGCGCCTGGCCAACTGGCTGCCCGCGCCGACCGGGCCGATGCGCCTGGTGCTGAGGGCCTATGAGCCCGACGACTCGCTGATCGATGGGCGGTATCACTTGCCGGGCGTGCGGCGCAACTCTCCTTCCTGAGCGGCGTTAGGGTCTGAATAGGTTCGTACCCAGGAGACCGCCATGCCCGACATTCCCCGCCGCTCCCTGGCCGCGGGCGCCGGCCTGCTGGTCGGCGCCATGGCGCTGCAGGCACGCGCCCAACAGGTTGCCGCTGCCGCCGGGACCGCCAAGTTCCGGGTCCAGCCGCTCACCTTCAATCCGGAGAAGATCAAGGGACTGTCGGCCAAGCTGCTCGCCAGCCATCACGACAACAACTACGCCGGCGCGGTGAATCGGCTGAACGCGGTGTGCGAGCAGATCGCCAAGCTCGACTTCGCCAACACGCCTCCCTTCATGGTGAATGGCCTGAAGCGCGAGGAGCACATCGCCTACAATTCCACCATCCTGCACGAACTCTATTTCGAGTGCCTCGGCGAGGCGCCGACCCAGCCCTCGGGCGTGTTCGCCCAGGCGCTCGAGCGCGACTTCGGCAGCCTCGATCGCTGGAAGGCGGAGTTCGCCGCCACCGGCAAGGCGCTGGGCGGCGGCTCGGGCTGGGTGATCCTGACCTATGCACCACGCGACAAGCGCCTGTTCAACCACTGGGCGGCCGACCACAGCATGGCGCCGGCCGGCGGCGTACCGCTGCTCGTGCTCGACATGTACGAGCACGCCTATCAGATGGACTACGGCGCCGACGCGGCGAAGTACGTCGACAACTTCATGCAGGCGATCCGCTGGACGACGCCGGAGCGGCTTTATCGCGAGGCGATCAGGGTGTGACAGCAGGGCCTGCAGGCCCGGCTGTCACGTTCAGGACGACAAAAAGAAGCTAAGCGCCCGGCTGGACGCGGCGGGATTCTTCCTCGGCCTTGGCTTCGATCGCTTCCATGTCGTCGTCGCTCAAGCCGAAATGGTGGCCGATTTCGTGGATCAGCACGTGGCGCACGATGTGCGGCAGGTCCTCGCCCGATTCACACCAGTAGTCGAGGATGGGACGGCGATAGAGAAAGATGCGGTCGATGTCGTTGGCGACATGACCTGCGCCGCGTTCCATCATCGACACGCCCTGATAAAGACCCAAGAGGTCGAACGGCGTGTCGAGCTCCATCTGCTTCTCGACCTCATCGGACGGGAAGTCGTCGACTTGTATGCGCACGTTGCCGACATGCCGACGGAACTCCTCGGGAATCGTGGCCAGCGCCTCGGCGGCGATCGCCTCGAAATCCTCCAGAGTAGGCGCCGTGCCGAAGCAGGGCATGCGCCGCGGATTGGTGAAGACCGGCATGACTCCCCCATATAGGACGACAGCGCGCACGCCAAGAGGCGAAGATGGACGAATCTTTCATGGCCGTTGGCGTGCGATTCGCATGGTCGCGTTCTTGACCGATCCGCTTTAAGCTGGCGTCATCCATGCTGCAGTTCATCGTCCGACGCCTGATCGTGGCCGTGCTGGTGGCGGCCACCGTCATGACGCTGGCCTTCGTGCTGACGCGCCTGTCGGGCGACCTCGCGATTTCCATCGCCGGTCCCAACGCCACGCAGGCCGACGTCGAGGCCGTGCGCAAAGCCTATGGGCTCGACCGGCCGCTCGTCACGCAGTTCTTCGACTGGGTCGGCCGCGCCATCACCGGCGATCTGGGCGACAGCTATTTCTTCAAGGCGCGCGTGTCCTCGCTGATTGCCGAGCGCATGCCGATCACCTTGACCTTGGGCCTCACCGGCCTGGTGATCGCGCTCGTGGTCTCACTGCCGCTCGGCATCCTGGCGGCGGTCCGCGAGAACACCGCGCTCGATCGCGCCGTCCAGCTGGTCGCGCTGCTCGGCCAGGCGATGCCGTCGTTCTGGCTGGGACTGCTCTTGATGATCACTCTGGGCCTGCAGCTCGGCTGGTTGCCGATCTCGGGCACCGGCTCGTGGCAGCACTATGTGATGCCGGGCATCGTGCTTGCCTTCTCGGCCATCCCGGCGCTGACCAGGCTGACGCGCGCCGGCATGATCCAGGCCATGGGCTCGGACTATATAAGGACGGCGCGGGCCAAGGGGCTGTCGCGCGCCTCGATCCTGCTGAAGCACGCATTGCGCAACGCCGCCATCCCGGTGGTGGCGATCGCCGCCGTCCAGCTCGGCTTCATGCTGGGCGGCTCGATCGTGATCGAGCAGGTCTTTGCCCTGCACGGCGTGGGCTTCCTGGCCTGGGAGAGCATCGGCAAGAACGACTTTCCCGTGGTCCAGGCCGTCGTGCTGGTGCTGGCGGTCATCTATGTCGCGCTCACTATGCTGGCCGACCTGATGAACGCCGTGCTCGATCCCAGGCTGCGCGGCCCATGAGCCTCGTCACCGTCACGGCCGGGCCGCGGCGGGGCTGGCGCAGCGTCAGCACCTGGGTCGGCGCGACAATCGTGGGCATCGCCGCGATCTGCGCCGTCTTCGCGCCGCTCCTCGTACCGCACGATCCGTTCGCCCAGGATCTCGGCAAGCGCCTGCTGGTGCCGTTCTGGATGGCGGGTTCCAGTCCCGACCACGTCCTCGGCACCGACCAGTTGGGCCGCGACTATCTCTCGCGCCTGATCTGGGGTTGCCGCATTTCGATGCTGATCGGCGTCACCGTGACGATCGTGTCGGCCGTGATCGGCATCACCATCGGCGTGCTGGGCGGTTTTTTGGGCGGCCGGGTCGACGATGCCGTGCTGTTCGCCATCACCACGCGGCTTTCCATTCCCGTGGTGCTGGTGGCCCTGGCCGTGGTCGGCCTGCTCGGCAGCTCGATGACATTGCTGGTGGTGACGCTCGGTCTGCTGCTGTGGGACCGCTTCGCCGTGGTGGCGCGCGCGACCACCATGCAGGTGCGCAATCTCGACTTCGTGGCCGCCGCCTGGTGCGCCGGCTGCTCGCGCTTTCGCATCCTCTCGCGCGAAGTCCTGCCCAACATCGCCAGCCATCTCGTCGTGGTGGCGACGCTCGAGATCGCGCTCGCCATCCTGCTCGAGGCGGCGCTGTCGTTCCTGGGACTCGGCGTGCCGCCGCCGCTGCCGTCGTGGGGCCTGATGATCGCCGAGGCCAAGGACTACATGTTCTTCAGCCCGTGGGTGATCGTCATTCCGGGCGTGGCCCTGTTCGTGCTGGTCCTCGGCATCAATCTTCTGGGCGACGGCCTGCGCGACCTGTTTGGAGCGAGGACCGATCCGTGAGCGTCCTCCTGGAGGTCGAGCAGCTCGAGGTGAGTTTTGGCGGCCGCACCTCGGCGGTGCGCGGCGCCTCGCTCGCCGTCGAGCGTGGCGAGACCCATTGCCTGGTGGGCGAATCGGGCTGCGGCAAGTCGGTGACCGCGCTCGCCATCATGAACCTGCTGGCCCGTGGTGCCCGGCGCTCGGCCAAGCGACTCGCCTTCGAAGGCCAGGATCTGCAGGGCCTGTCCGATCGAAGCATGGCGCATCTGCGCGGCAATGCCATGGCCATGATCTTCCAGGAGCCGATGACCAGTCTCAACCCCGCCTACACGGTGGGCTCGCAGATGACCGAGGTGCTGCGCCGCCACAAGCATACGAGCCAGCGAGCCGCCACCGACCGCGCCATCGACCTTCTGGCCCGCGTCGGCATCACCGCACCGGGGCTGCGGCTCGGCCAGTTCCCGCACCAGCTCTCGGGCGGCCTGCGTCAGCGGGTGATGATCGCCATGGCGCTGATGTGCGAGCCCAAGCTGTTGATCGCCGACGAGCCGACCACGGCGCTCGACGTCACGGTGCAGGCGCAGATCCTGCGCCTGCTCGCCCAGCTCCAGCGCGACCTCGGGCTCGGCATGCTGCTGATCACCCACGATCTCGGCATCGTGGCCAGGGTCGCCCATCGCGTCTCGGTCATGTACGCGGGCGAAGTGGTCGAGAGCGCCGCCACCGCCCAGTTGTTCGCCGATCCCAGGCATCCTTATACGCAGGGCCTGCTGCGCTGCGTGCCGGTGCCGGGCAAGATCAGGCGCGACGAGCCGCTGGGCTCGATCCCCGGCACCGTGCCGCGCATCGGTCCGGGCTTCGCAGGCTGCGCCTTCCGCGAGCGCTGCAGCTTCGCCGACGGGACCTGCGCCCACACCGTACCGCGCCATGCGGCGGGGCCTGCCCACGAGTTCCTCTTCCGCCTGCCCGCATGAGCGCCATCGAAGTCAACGCCGTCCGCAAGACCTTCCGCGTCAAGGGCGGCCTTCTAGGCGTCGACCGCCATGTCGTCGCCGTCGACGATGTTTCCTTCGCCGTGCCGGCGGGCGGTGTCTTGGGCGTCGTGGGCGAGTCGGGCTGCGGCAAGTCCACACTCGCGCGCCTGATCCTGGGCCTGCTCGAGCCTACGGCCGGCGACATCGCCGTCGAAGGCCAGCGGGTCACCGACATGGACCGCAAGGCCCGCGCACGGCTGATCCAGCCGGTGTTCCAGGACCCCTTCGCCTCGCTGAACCCGCTCGCCCGCGTGCGCGACATCGTGGCCATGCCGCTTCAGGCCCAGGGCAATATCGATCGCGCCGAGACGGCCAAGAGGGTTGACGAAATGCTGGCCCGCGTCGGCCTCAGCGCCGAAATGGGAAGGCGGCTGCCGACCGAATTGTCGGGCGGCCAGCGCCAGCGCGTCGCCATCGCCCGCGCCTTGGTGCTGCGCCCGCGTATCGTGGTGTGCGACGAGCCCACGTCGGCGCTCGACGTCTCGGTGCAGGCGCAGATTTTGAATCTCCTGGCTGAGCTGCGCCGCGACTTGGGCCTCACCTATCTCTTCATCAGCCACAACCTCGCCGTCGTCGAGCACGTCGCCAGCGAAGTGGCGGTGATGTATCTCGGCCGCTTCGTCGAGCGCGCGCCGACCGAAACCTTGTTCCGCGCGCCCGAGCATCCCTACACCAAGGCGCTTCTCGCCTCGGTGCTGACCCCCGAGCCCGGCCTCGGCGTGCCCGATGTCGGCCTGGGCGACGTCCTGCCCGATCCGGCGAACATCCCGCCGGGCTGCCGCTTCCATCCACGCTGCCCGATCGCCGAGCCGCGCTGCTCGATCGAAACGCCGCGGCTCAAGCCAAGGCCCAGCGGCGGCGTGGAGTGTCTGCTGGTGCCTTAGCCTGCTGGGGGCGCGCCACTCCAGCGGCGCGATCATGTTCTTCCGGACCGCGAGCCTCCGGCTCGCTCATGATCGTGAGCGCGCAGGATGCGCGCGGTCCAGAAGAGCATGAAATGACGCGCCCAGCAGCGTCACTTCCACTTCGCGAAGTAGAAGCGCGGCAGCTCGTCGGGGAAGGTCTTGAACTCGAGCTGCTTGGCGAAGGCGTAGGTGTTCACGTAGGTGAACAGCGGCAGCCAGTAGGCCTTGTCGGTCATCAGCTTGATGGCGGCCGAATAGGCCTTCTTGCGCGTCGCGGCGTCGGCCGTGGCGCCCCCCGCCTCGACGAGCTTGGTGAGCTCCGGATCGCGCGCATAGTCGTCGTTGCCGCCGCCGTACATGACCGGGAAGATCGCCGACACGTCGTTGATCGAGTAGCTGCCCCAACTGCCGTGATAGAGCGGATTCTCGCCGCGCCACGACTTCTGGATGGCAGCCGCGACCTGGAGCTGGGTGATCTTGGGCCGGATGCCGACCGCCTGCAGGTAGTTCTGGATCGCCGCACTCCACGAGGTCGGCTGGACGTAGGTCACGAACTCGATGTCGAAGCCATTGGCAAAGCCCGCCTCGGCGAGCAGCGCCTTGGCCTTGGCGGGATCGTAGGGATACTTCACCGCGGCCTCGGCGTCGCAGCCGAACTGGGTCGGGAAGCACGGCGCCATCGGCACGCGGCTGCCGCCCTGCACCAGCTTGTCGGCCATCTCCTTGCGGTCGATGGCGTGCCAGATCGCCTGGCGCACCTTCTGGTTGGTGAGCGGATTGCCCGCCCCCGAGCGGCCGGCCGCGTCGATCGACAGGTAGCCGATGCGCATCGATTCCTGGCGCACCGCCTGCAGGAACGGCATCTTGTTCACGTCGTTGGCCTGGTCGGGATTGATGTTCCAGATCCAGTCGGCGCGTTGGGCCAGCAGCTCGGTCATGGTCGTGGTGAGATCGGGGACGAAGCGCACATGCAGCGTCTTGATCGCGGGCTTGCCCTTGGGAGAGCCCTGCCAGTAGTCCTCGAACCGCTCGAGCACGACCTCCTTGCCCTGCTCGTTCTTGACGATCTTGTAGGGACCGGCGCCGACCGGTTTCTTGGCGAACTCCTCCGGCCCGACCTTCTCGCGATAGGCCTTGGGATGGATCGGCGTCACCATGGCGAGATATTCCAGCGCCGCCGGCGTCGGCTTCTTCATGTGGATGCGCACGGTCCAGTCGCCGGTCTTCTCGGCCTTGTCGATCCACGCGTAGTTCGACGGCGTCGCCACCTTGCTGTCGGGATTGGCCGCCATGTTGATGGTGTAGACCACGTCATCGGGCGAAAGCGTGCTGCCGTCGTGGAACTTCACGCCCTGGCGGATCGTCAGGTCGAGCGAGTTGTCCTCGGCGAACCGCCAGTCGGTGGCCAGCGCCGGCTTGATCTCGAAGGTGGCGGGATCGCGATGCACCAGCATGTCCCACGCCTGATGCGCCAGGATCAGCCCGGTGCGCTGGCTGTTGAAGTACATGTCGACGTTGGGCACGGCGTCGACGAACAGAATGCGCAAGGTATCGGCGCTCTTCTGGGCCGACGCGGGCGATGCCACGGCCAACGCGGCGACGGCAAGAATGGCGGTGCGACGGTAGATTTTCACTAAAAGCCTCCTGTGGTTGGCCGAGCCTAGGCCGCCGCCCTCGAATGAGGCAAGCTTCGCCCCACGACAGGAGGACCCCATGACCGCCAAACTTACCGGCCCCGCCCGCACTGCCGCTCTGGCGGCCCTGCCGCACTGGAAGGAAGTTTCAGGGCGCGATGCCATTCAGCGCAGTTTGAAGTTCGCCGACTTCACCCAGGCCTGGGGTTTCATGACGAAGGTCGCCCTGGCGGCCGAGAAGGCCGACCATCATCCGGAATGGTCCAACGTCTATAACCGGGTCGAGATCGTGCTCTCGACGCACGACGCGGGGGGCTTGAGCGACAAGGACGTCGCGCTGGCCAGGTTCATCGACTCCGTCGCTTGAGAGGTGAGCCGGCCGAGACGCGCTACTCGGCGGCGACGTTGCCCTGGGAATCGACGGTCAACAGCACCTTGGTCTTGCCCCGAAGAGCCTCGGCGTACCACAAGCCGTTCGCGCCCTTGCGCAGAACCTTGACGCTCTTGTAGCCATCCGCCTCGACGGCGGCCTTGGCCGAGCCTTCGCCGGCTCCGTCGCTTGCCTTGGCCGGGGACTCCGGCCCGGTGGCATTCGACCCGGTGGCATTCGAATTGACTGTCGGGAGCTCGATCGGGGCGCGCGGCTTGACCAATAGCGGTACTGGCGGCTGGCGGGCCTCCAGCGTGGATTTGGGCGCCGCGGCGAGGGAGACGACGGGCTCCGACGGCGGCCTGCTGGCGACCTGCGCGGGTCGTGGCGCTTGCGCAACCGGCGCAAAACCAAGCGCGCTCGCCACGCCTGCTACCGTCATTGCCACCGCGAACACAAACAAGCCACGTTTCATCGCCTGCCCTGCTAGCTTTGTTTCCGTCGCCTTCTGTCAGCGACCACAGTGATAACGGGGCGGAAAGCGCGGCGTTCCCGGACGAATTGGTTGCATCGTCGTTGTCGATTTCCGGGGATCGATCGGTGGATTAACGGGATAAATTATCCGTGAGTTTCAAATCGTGGGGCGCGACTGCCCCAGACACGGGGTGGCGCCGAAACTGGAGGCGACATTGCAAGCGGGCGCGGAAGGCTCCCATCGGGGAGCGTCGCGGTCTACTTGGCCGACGTTTGCCGCGCCGACAGCAAGGGCGATGAGGCTGCCTTTCACATTCCCGCGCTACGCTGCTCGGCGCCCTGGGTGTGCTCGCCACCGGGCTGGGCGATCTCGCGTAACGCGTCGGCGACCCGTTTGGCGCGCTCGGCCTGCGCCAGATCGGCAAGCGACAGGATGCCGACCAGCCGCTTCTCGCGATTGAGCACCGGCAGGCGGCGGACCTGCAGCTCGCCCATGTTCCGCGCCACGTGGGCGGTGTCTTCGTCCTCGAAGCAGTATTTGACGTCCCGGGTCATGACCTCGCTCACCAGGGTCTTGGGCCCCTTGCCTTCGGCGATCGCGCGCACGGCGATGTCGCGGTCGGTGATCATGCCGACCAGGTGGTCGTCATCGCCGACCGGCAGCAGGCCGGCGTCGATCGCCAGCATCATCCGGGCGACGTCCTCGATCGTATGATCGGGGCGGGCGACGCAAACGTCGCGCGTCATGACTTCGCTCACTCGCATGATTGCCTCCCTGGCGACTGGTTCGGAGGACTCAACGCCGCCCCGGCAACCCGAGTTGCCCGGCGCTCAGAGGCCGAATGGCCAGGTTTCCGGCACCCCCGGCCGGCGGGCGGTGGGCAGCGGCGTCACCGCCGAGGTGCGGTCGAACCACACGAAAGCATCGAACTGGCCGGGCAGTTCGACCTCGGCATAGTGGCTCTGCAGCTCGGTCTCGGGCCGATAGATGACGCCGATGAAGCGTTCCAGCCGCGGCGATCGCAGACGGCGGCGCAGCTCGCCCGGTGTGTCGAAATGCAAGGCGGCGCGCGGCAGGCCGGCCTCGTGGAACTGCCGCTCCACGCTGTCGGCGCGCGAGGGCCGCACCTCCTTCACCTCCATCGGCCCGTCCCAGTCCGAGGCGGCCGCGACGGTGCCCCAGTGGGTGCCCAAGCCGATCAGCGCGGCCTGGTCGGCGAAGCGGCGGCGGCAGAGCTCGCCCAGATTGAGCTCGCCGCGCACCCGCCCCATGTCGGTGAAGCGGGCATCGCCGATATGGGAATTGTGCGCCCAAACGACCGCCTTGGCGTCGGCTCCGCGATGCTCGAGCAACTGCTGCAGCGTGTCGAACATGTGGCGATCGCGCAGGTTCCAGCTCTCGGCGCTGCCATAGTACATGGCGCGGTAGTAGCGCTCGGCCGCCGCCACCAGGCGGGCATTTTGCGTAGCGTCGAAGAACTGCTCGCCGTCGCGATGGGCGTATTCCAGCCGCTTGGTCAGAAGATCCCCGAGGGCAGCGACGACGTCGGCTTCGCACTGGCGATAGCGCTCGCTCAACACGGCTCGGCCATAGACCGCCGGATCGTGCTGCCAGGGCGTGAGGCAGCCGTAGCGCTCGCGCGCGATCTTGGCCCCCTCGGGATCGACCTTGTCGAGATAGGCCAGAACGGCGGCGATCGAATCCGACAGACTGTAGATGTCGAGGCCGAAGAAGCCGGCGCGGCGATCCGGGGCAACGCCGTCGTTGTGGCCGCGCAGCCATTCGACGAAGGCCTCGACGTCGGTATTGCGCCACATCCAGGTCGGGAAACGGCGGAACGCCGGGCGCGCGCCGGGCCGCACCGGCAGATGGCGCACATAGCGATCGATGGTGAGCGCGTCGGGCCAGTCGGCCTCGACGGCGAGGAAGCTGAAACCGTGGCGCTCGATCAAGCGCCGCGTGATGGCGGCGCGCGCGCGATAGAACTCCGACGTGCCGTGGCTCGCCTCGCCCAGCAGCACCACCTTGCGATCGCCATAGCGATCGAAGGTGGCGGCGAACTCCGGATCGTCGAACTCGGGCAGCGGCCGCGCGGCGGCCTGGATCAGCTGCGGCAAGCCGGCCGGCGGACGTTGTGCCGGCGCTTCCCGCGCCTCGTCCTCGGCCCAGCCCTGTTCGCCGATCAACGGCACGAAGCGGACCTCTTCGATTTCCTCCTGGTGCCAGGTGTCGGGGCCGGTGCGGGTGAGGCGGATCAGCTTCTGGGCGCTGCGCGTCTTGCCGACCGGCATCACCAGCCGGCCGCCGACAGCGAGCTGGGCGCGCAGCGTCTCGGGGATGCGCGGGCCGGCGGCGGTGGCGATGATGGCGTCGAACGGTGCCTGCTCGGGCCAGCCCAAGGTGCCGTCGCCGGTGCGCACCTCGACATTGTCGGATCCCAACTGGCGCAGGCGCGCGCGCGCCAGATCGGCCAGCGCGGCATGACGCTCGATGGTGAAGACGCGCTGGGCGAGTTCGCCCAGCACCGCGGCCGCATAGCCCGATCCTGCGCCGATCTCGAGGACGCGGTCGCCGGGACCGACATGGGCCGCTTCGGCCATGCGCGCCACGATGTACGGCTGCGAAATGGTCTGGCCTTCCTCGATGGGCAGAGGCGTGTCTTCGTAGGCGAACTCACGCATCGCATCGGCCAGGAAAGCCTCGCGCGGTACCGTCTCCATCGCCGCGAGCACGCGCCGGTCGTCGATGCCGCGGCTGGCGATCTGACGGCGGACCATCCGCCGGCGCGGGTTGGTCGACAGGGCCATGAGTCCCAAACGACCCGCGCCGACGGGAGTTGCC
>WNFC01012626.1_pt1 | contig 11564 bp, 12 predicted proteins | sample 5400541 | NCBI WGS metagenome assembly WNFC01 (sample SAMN13153342, study PRJNA577476) | soil metagenome | isolation source: 120 cm saprolite under Douglas fir tree site 2 hole 2 replicate 1 | place: USA:California | collected 2015-04-18
CATCAAAGCATGAAAGCGAGGCTTCATGAACTATCCTTTGTTCCTTTCAGGCGAACGCCGGCACCTACGAGTCCAGAGCACCCAAGGCCTGCGCCGCGAGTTGATAGAACGTTGCAGATAAAAATGTCGCTAATGGCACAAAGCGGCGGACTGCCGCGACGCAACAATTCGGTCGCTATCAGAGGCACAGCGGACATATTGCGATCGGATTGCACCCGTCGGGCAGCAGCTCGCTCCGCGGTCGCCGTGGTGGCTTGAGGGCTTGGCGTTGGGACTGCTCACCGCCCTCCCCTGTTCCATAATGTTTCATTCTGCGAATCGGAATCCCCATTGCCTCCGGCTAAGCTCGCCAAGCCGTGCAAAATGGGCAATTCTCGGCGCCGACGGCAACGAAAATGTTGAACGAGGAGAGGGTGAAAAATCTCGTCTGAACTCATATTTTCGATCTCAGTGCTTCCTGAACGGGCACATGTCTGATGCCGATTTTACCGCTCGATCACCCCGAACCGTTCGCGGCAACGCTTGGAGTGATGCTCTATCCAGGAACGAACGAGATAGACCGTCGCAGGGCACGCGCCGTTGTACCGCTGTGGCTCGCTGAGCCTCTCCGCCGCTATCATCAAGCAGGCCATCGGCTTCCTTACTGGAAGAACGCTTTTGGGGCGGCACCGCCACCGGCGAATTGTTCAAGGCACTGTGGGCGTTATTCAACACCGACCGTGCGCTTGCCTCCTGGCAGAACGCGATCAAGATTGCCGAGGAGGCCGCGAAGCGCAATAAGACCAAAGGCTCTCGCACCGAGCAATGGGCCGCGAGGACTCGTTTTCTTTCAGTCGCACACCTTTGGGCGGCATGGTGCATTCGCGAAGGACAGTTTGGCGATCACCCCGAGACCGGATACGACGGATACGATGACTTCCAATCGTTCCTAGCTGAAGCTGAAGTTCTTCGTGACTGGGGACAGACATGGCAACCCCAGCGCTCGAAGAGCAAGCCATTTTTGCCAGACGACGTGTGGCGCGTGCCCGAGAGCTGGGCACCACCGGCTCGCCAGCCCGGTTGGCCCAAGACCGGCGCGGTTCCTATTCTTACGCTGCCTCTCGACCTCATTTCAGAACTCAAAACGCCCGGCCGACCTCGTAAGGTTGGCTAAACCCTATCCGTTTTTTAGCGGACATATTTTTCCCAAGGCCTCACGAAATTAAATTGCTTTGCCGGGGCGATCGCCCTGAGCCAAGGGATTTCGTCCACCTCAAAGCCATGCGCATCCGTGATCTGAAGGTCGAGATGCTGCCGGTGTCGGCTTTGAAGCCGAATGCCCATAATCCGCGCACGCACACGAAGCACCAGCTCCGCCAACTTGCCAAGTCGATCAAGCAGTTCGGGTGGACCAACCCGATCCTGATTGATGACCAACGTGTAGTCATTGCGGGCCATGGCAGGCTGAAAGCAGGGTTGGCCCTCGGAATCGATCTCGTTCCGACGATCTGCATTAAAGATATGAGCAGTGCGCAAAAGCGCGCCTACGTTCTCGCCGACAACAAGCTCGCCGAGAATGCCGGCTGGGACGAGGAGCTGCTTGCACTGGAGCTGCAGGGCCTCCTTGAAATGGACCCCGATTTCGAAATTACCGCCACCGGCTTTGAGATGGGCGAGATCGACGTCTTGATTCGCGGCATCGAAGACGAGGACAGCGAAGAGGATGAGTTGCCGCCCGTCGATCCGGGCGCGCCCCCGGTCACGCAGCCAGGGGACCTGTGGCAGCTGAACCGACACCGCCTGTTATGCGCGGACACCACCCAGCCGCTGTCATTCGAATGCCTCATGGGCGACGAGCGGGCGCAAATGGTGTTCACGGACCCCCCTTATAATATACCAATTGACGGTCACGTTTCCGGGCTCGGCGCCAACAAGCATGCGGAGTTCGCCATGGCGTCGGGCGAGATGAGCGAATCGCAATTCATTGCGTTTTTGACCAGGGTGCTCGGGTTGTTGGCTGCAAATAGCCGCGACGGTGCGATTCACTACGTCTGCATGTGCTGGCTTCATCTCTACGAGTTGTTGACGGCCGGACGAAGTGTGTACACCGAGCTTAAGAACCTTTGCGTATGGGCGAAGACGAATGGAGGAATGGGCTCTCTCTATCGATCAGAACATGAATTGATTGTGGTCTTTAAAAGCGGCTCCGCACCGCACATCAACAACGTGGAACTGGGTCGGCACGGACGCAACCGCACGAATGTTTGGACTTATCCGGGCATGAACAGCTTCGGCGCCGGCCGCGACGAGGCTCTCGGCATGCATCCGACGGTAAAGCCGGTCAAGCTGGTGGAAGACGCAATCCTCGACTGCTCGAACCGAAATGGGCTCGTGCTCGATGGGTTCGTAGGTTCCGGCACCACGCTGATTGCGGCGGAACGCACCGGTCGGCGGGCCTTCGGAATCGAGTGCGAGCCGCGGTATGTCGATCTGGCGCTCCAGCGGTTCCGCAAGTTGACCGGAATTGAACCGGTGCATGCTGACAGCGGCCTCACGGTCGAACAGCTCGCGAAAATGCGGTCGAGTCGGAAACAGACACTCGCCCTGAGACCGGGACGCCGCTTGAAGACACGAGACAGGCAGTAAATTGCATAAAGAAGGAGAGGTCAAAAACGCTATGAGCGATTATCACGTCGGTTATGGCAAGCCTCCCAAACATAGCCGCTTCAAGCGCGGCCGGTCCGGCAATCCAAGGGGCCGACGCAGGGGTGGACGCAACTTCAAGACAGACATCAAGGCTGCACTGGAAGCGCCGGTAAAGGTAACCCGCAATGGAAAACCGCACAAATTATCGACCCAGAAAGCCATGCTCTTGCGGCTGCGGGAGAAGGCGCTCGGCGGCGACGTCCGTGCACTCGATCGCCTAATCCTGCTCGCTCAAACTTACAATGATGATGAACCGGCAGCCGATGCCGCCCTCTCTGTCAACGACGCGAATGTGCTTCAAGTCTACAGGGCCCGCGTGCTGGGCGGCGCTTCAGAACCGCCGGACCAGATCGAAGAGAATGAAGGAGCAGCCGAAGGCGGTCCTTCAAGTGGGTCGACGGATTTGTCCGAGACGGCAGAGACAGGGCCAATAAAGAGGGTGCGTTTGAAGTCGCGTTGGCGTTCTCGCAATCGGTCCGATGCCGACGACGTGGAGTAGCGTAAATGATCCGATCGGCCGTTGGACCAAATGATACGGAAATTTTGAACGCGGCCCTGCGCCAGGATCTCGGCGCTTTCATTGTCAAAGTCTTCTCCACCGTCTCGCCTGGAGACATATATCTACACAATTGGCATGTTGATGCGGTCGTCAATGCACTGATGCAGATTCATCGTGGCAAGCGCCGACGCCAAATCATCACGCAGCCACCGCGGTCGCTGAAATCGATTTGCATTTCTGTCGCATTCGTAGCCTGGTCCCTCGGCCACGATCCGAGCAAGCGGTTTGCCTGCGTCTCATATTCGCACGAGCTGGCCGCATCGTTTGCACGCCAATTCCGAGCGGTAGTCACGAGTGAGTGGTACCGCCGGCTGTTCCCAACCATGCGACTTGCCAAGGACACTGAGACCGAATGTGTGACCACCAAGGGCGGTGGACGATTCGCGGTGCCTGTTGGTGGCTCCTTCACCGGGCGCGGCGCTGATATCATTATTATTGATGATCCCATGAAAGCTGATGAAGCTCAGTCGGAAAAGGCTCGTCGTGCAGTAATTGAGTGGTACACAACCGCGCTTTTGTCTCGCCTCGATGACAAGCAAAGCGGCGCCATTATTCTGGTCATGCAGCGCCTCCACGAGGACGACCTCGCGGGCAAGCTGTTGAGGGAGGACGGCTGGGATCATCTCGATCTTCAGGCCATCGCCGAAAATGATCAGCAGATACCGATCGGACCCGGCGCCGTTCATCGCCGCAACAAGGGCGACGTCTTGCATCCGGCGCGTGAGTCCTCGGCCCTTCTTGAAGAGATCAGGCGCGAGATGGGTTCGCTCACGTTCTCGGCCCAGTATCAGCAGCGGCCGGTCCCGCTCGAAGGCAATCTAATCAAACGAGACTGGATCAAATGGTACGAGACCCGTCCGGCGCGCAGCCCTGGCCGAATCGTACAGAGCTGGGACATCGCGACCACGACCGCCGATACACGCGACTGGTCCGTCTGCACCACGTGGCTGATTATCAGGCGCAACTACTATCTGCTGGACGTCTGGCGCGGCCGGCTTGAGTTTCCTCACCTAAAGCGCAAGCTGATCACCCTTGCACGCGACCATGCGCCGAACACCATCCTCATCGAGAAGGCGGGCCCGGGGCTACATCTCATCCAGGAGCTCAGGGCGAACCCTGTGTCCGGCGTGCCCTTGCCCATCGGAATCAAGCCAGCAGGCGACAAGCTCATGCGGATGGAAGCCCACTGCGCGCGTTTCGAGGCCGGCCAGGTCCACCTGCCGAAGGAGGCGCCCTGGCTCAGCGACCTCTTGCACGAGATGCTCGCCTTTCCGAGATCGCGCCATGACGATCAGATTGACAGTATTTCGCAATTTCTCGGCTGGGCTGAGTCGTGGCGCAGCGAACCTGAGCTGGTGGGGTTGAGTCCGAAGATCTTTGTCGCCGGCCTCCAAATCAATTGAGGAGCCCCAACCGGTTATGTTTCATGATCTTATGGCATTTTTTGCAGATCCAGATCATCTGAGGAACTGGCCGTTCACCTGAACTGATTCATCAAAATCACTTATGAGGCTGCATAACTCAAGAAATTCGTTCAATTATCCAGTCATTAAGCCCAAGTCGAAGTGCGATTCTTGCCAATCCGATTCCTGACCAGACGTGCACATCACGACGATCGTCAGGCGCGGCGAGGCTTCCTGTCGGACTATGGCAAATGAAGAAGAGCCTATCAAATGTGCCTGCCTGATCCGCTTGCATGATGAAGTTGTCCAACGTTCTTTGCGAGGCCGACGATTTCACCTGAACTGCACTACGTTCTCCAGTCGTCGGATGTTCGAGGACCAAATCAACTAGCTTTTGCGTGCCCCCGATAGCGGATGCCCGGTGCCAACCACTACGAGCGAACATGACGTCGACCAAGGTCTCGAAGTCAGCCCAGTGAAGCGATGCAACGGCCTCCATGATCACCTCAAGGAGCGCTTCGCGAGCTTGATTGTCCTTGAGGACAAGCGGCTCCTCGATCCCATTGATCCGACGCATCAGGTACTCGTTCTCGTCAACGGCACAGATGCTGCGGCGGTAACTTGCGACTCTCGTCAGCTTGGTACTCAGCAAAGAAATGCGGAGCGGAGCATTGTTGACGTCGGTATTCCGCCATCCGTCGATGCATTTGCGCACTCGCTCCCCATGACCCTCGCCTGGGCCGAGCCATATCACCTCGGGTGCCGCAAAAGTCCACCACAGGTGATCTCGAGCGAAAGTGATCCACAAACAATCCAATCCGAGTTGATAAAAATCGAGCACTTCTCTGGCGTCGTCGACAGCTGCTCGGACGTCCCTACCGTGGCTGATCTGAAGTTGCTTGATTTGATTGCGGTCGCCGGCGAGCGCCATTTCGTGTGATATTTTGCCGTGTCCGAAATGGAGTTCACCGCGCTCGAAGGAAATCTTTTCCCACCGGCCGCTCTGCCCGAGCTTGATATAGCGCACGGTACTTGCGGTGACTGTCATCGGCCTTTCCTCTTCAACAGGACGAAGGCATAGCTCAGTCCGAGGTTAATATCCAGTTTTGGGATAATCCGATGTTCGGATCAGTCTGCTGCGCCGATGGCTCATCGCGCGCGCAGCATCGGAAAATCCGTACATTCTCCAGGGCAGGCCGCTCTTTGCGAGCTGCTGATTGGGGCGCGTGACCGCGCCGGTCTCACCCAGCAACAGCTCGCCAAACGGCTCGGCAAACACCAGTCCTTCGTCGCCAAGTACGAGGGCGGCGAACGTCGCGTCGATGTCCTCGAATTCCTCACCATCAGCCAGGCGATCGGCGCCGACCCGGTGCGGCTCTTGAAGGCGCCGCTCCGCCGGATGGCCTAGTGTCAGGGCCCGCCACCTTGGCGCGATCCGAAGATGATCGGGATCGGGCAAAAAGAGCCATAACATTGCTCGGCTTTCGCTCGACTTCCCGCGCGTTGCGAGCATGGTTGGTGGCGCACAAGGAGGCCCAACCATGGATGCCGACACGGTCCGAGCCGCTATCCAGGCTTATCTTGCCGAGATGCAGCAGCGGCTCGACGAGGCCGCCGGCATCGCCAGAACAGCGCAAGCGTGTGCGGCGACGGGCAACGTCGAGAAGGGCGTGGAGATCGCGCTCGATGTCGAGCAGCTGGTGTACGAGGTCAACACCCTCCTGAACGCCGCATCTCTGATCAATCGAATTTCGAAGACGTAGTCTTTCCTACCCACGCCCTCCTCTCCCCGCCAGCGCCAGTGGCCTCCGCGGGGCTTCGGTGGTGACAGCGCTGGATGCTGTCGCAACCGATCAGAGGAGATCGACATGTCGAAGACGAAGGCCAGCAATAAGAGCAAGGCACCCGCGCGCAAGGGTCGGCAAAAGAGCGCCCCGGCAAAGAACCCGAAGGGCGCGACGCCGCGCTCCAACTCCAAGCAGGCCGCCGTGCTTGCCCTGCTGCGCGAACCCAAGGGCACCACGATCGCCGCGATCATGAAGGCCACCGATTGGCAGCAGCATTCGGTCCGTGGCTTTTTCTCGGGCGTGGTTCGCAAGAGGCTCAAGCTTAGGCTCGAATCCGAGAAGACGGACGGCGAGCGCCGTTACCGGATTGTCCCTGAGAAGGGCTCCAAGACTGGCGCCCCGGAGCCCGAACCGCGGAACGCCTAACCATGAGGCAGCAGTCGGTCGACCCTGCTGCGATCGAGGCCGAGATCGACCAGATCCGGTCGTTCGGCCTCGATGCCCTTCGCAATCGGTGGCGTCTGATGTTCGGCACCACCCCGCCCGCGGCACTGACCAAGGATCTGATCGCACGGATGATCAGCTACCGGATTCAGGAGGAGGCCTTCGGCGGGCTCGACCGGGCGACGATCAAGCTGCTCGATCGGCTCGCCCGCGGTGAGAAACCTGAACTCAACCGCCGGCTCAAGGCCGGCACCGTGCTCATTCGCGAATACCGGGGCGAGCGGCACACCGTCACCGTGGTGCCGGACGGGTTCGTCTGGCGGGATACGACCTATCCGAGCCTCTCCACGATTGCCCGCGCTATCACGGGAACCGCTTGGAATGGTCCCCGTTTCTTCGGCCTTCGGGTCGCCGGCCAGCAGGGGAGCGACAAAGGCCGCCGCAATCAGCCAGCCAGCACAAAACGCCCCGGCATCGGATCAGGCTCAGGTCGCCGCAGCGAGAAGGCCAGCGCTCGGGGAGATTAAGTCATGGACCAGTCCCCCAAGAAGCTACTCCGGTGCGCGATCTACACGCGCAAATCGACCGAGCATAACCTCGACCTCGAGTTCAATTCGCTCGACGCCCAGCGCGAGGCCTGCGAGTCCTACATCAAGAGCCAGGCGCACGAAGGATGGCGCCTGATCCAGGCCCGCTACGACGACGGCGCCTTTTCCGGAGCGTCGCTCGACCGCCCTGCCCTGCAGCAACTGCTCGCAGAGGTTCGATCGGGCAAAATCGATGTCATCGTGGTTTACAAAGTTGACCGGCTGACCCGGTCGCTCGCCGATTTCGCCAAGCTGGTCGAACTGTTCGACCAGCACTCCGTGTCATTCGTCTCCGTCACCCAGTCCTTCAACACCACGAACAGCATTTGCCGGCTGACCCTTAACGTGCTGCTCTCGTTTGCCCAGTTCGAGCGCGAAGTGATCGGAGAGCGGGTGCGGGACAAGATCGCCGCCTCGAAAAGCAAGGGCATCTGGGTCGGCGGACCGGTCCCGCTGGGTTATGCCAGCATCAACAAGAAGGTCGTGGTGGTGCCAGAGGAGGCCGAAACCGTCCGCCTGATCTTTCGGCGGTACCTCGAGCTCGGTTCGATCGGCGCCCTCCTCCAGGACCTCGACTGCGGGGGAATTCGCACCAAGCGCCAAGTCGGCCCCCATGGCCGAACCCGTGGCGGCATTCGGTTCGGAAGGGGCTCCCTCGCCCAGCTCCTTCGCAATCGGTTCTATGTCGGCGAGGTGGTCTACCGGGGCAAAGTCCATGCCGGCGAGCAGGCGCCGATCCTGGATCGGGCTCAGTTCGAGGCCGTCCAGACAAAGCTAACGGGCAGCGCCGCGGCGCGGCAGCTCCGCCTCAGGGCGTCACCGGCAATCCTCGCCAGCCGTATCTTCGACGACCGCGGCAACCGGATGACCCCGACCCACACGAACAAGCGCGGGGCGCGCTACCGGTACTACGTTTCCCACGCGCTCCTGCAGAAGCGAAACAGCGAGGCCGGCAGCGTCGCCCGCGTGCCGGCGCCTGAGATCGAAGCCATTGTGCTCAACGCGATTCGTGAGCGTCTGGAAGCCGACAACGGCAATCCAGCTGTCACGGACGATCGCAGCTTGATCGAATGCCGGCTCGATCGCGTGATCATCAAGTCACAGGCAATCGAAATCCACCTCAACGGCCGTGACAGCTACGCGGCGGATATGAGGTCGGACGCAACGAAGAATGACGATTCCGGCGGTCTGTCGCCGAGTCCGATTGTCGTGCTATGGTCCGGTGCGACGCTCGCAGAGGTGAAGGGCATCGTTCACTCCCCCACCCAGCGCTCGGCAATGAATCCAGAGACGCGCGATGCGCTGCTCGGCGCGATTGCGAAGGCTCGAATCTGGATCGACGACCTCGTCGAAGGCCGGGTCTCCTCGTTTGCTGAAATTGCCGAACGAGAGGGCAAGGTTGAGCGGCACATCCGGCTGCTGGCACCCCTCGCGTTCGTTTCGCCGCGGATCATCTCAGAGATTATTGACGGCGGCACCCCTCCTGCTCTCACCGTCACCGGCCTCGCTAAGGGACTGGGATATTCCTGGGCCGAACAGGAGAATCACCGACCTCCAGGCTCATAACCTGAAGGTCAGAGGGTTCAAATCCTCTCCCCGCAACCACTTGCCGCCAAGCAGTCCGGGAGTTCGGCCGTGCCGCCGCTCAAGAGCGGAACCCGCCGACCGGAGGTCGAGGATGCCCAGCACGACGGCCGCGACATCGAACTCTATCTCGGCTGTCCGCGGCGTTATCTCTATCAGATGGTGCTGGGCCTAGCCGGAGGGCGGGATGACACGGCCTATGTCCGTTATCACCGCGCGGTTTATCGCGTCCTGCATTGGATGAGCGAGCAGGGGGATTCGGTGGATGCCGGCGCGATGGCCGTCCAGTTCGAGAGCGCGTGGCAAGACATCGGCCCGCACGACGATGCCTTGGAGCCTCTTTTCCGGACCTCGGCGCAGCGCATCCTCGATCAGGCGCGCACCCGCTCGCGGGAAGGCATCGAGTTCGGGGCGACCATTAGCGTCGAACTGGGCGGGCGCACGATCACCCTGCCGGTCGATGAAATGGAACAGGCGCGTGGACAACCCATTGTCCGCCGCATTCGCACCGGCCGCCCGCTTTCACGACCGGATCAGCGGCACCTCCATGCGATGATGTTGCACGCGGGCCGCGGGCACCTCGGGCAGGGTGCGCGGTTTGAGATTCAATACCTCACCACGAACGAAAACATCCCCGTGACGCTGGATGGGGTGATGGCGGCGCGCCTCGATGATGTGCGCGACGCCCTACGGGAGCTCAGGGAAAATCTTTCGGGGAACAGGGAACCAGGGATCCTGACATCAGGCCGACGTCGGATTGTTCGTCAGTCAACGTGCACGTCGAGTTTACGTCCGGTTTTGGAGGAGACCGGACATGCACCGCTGCCTAGCTCTGACTGTCTGCGCCGCTTTTGACCCATTTCTGCCATTGCACGATCAATTTTGTTGTGCTGCACAACAGCGTTTTTACGCAACGGTGTGGTAATGTGCGGCTCCCGGCCTGCGGAGGAGCCCATGAGGCGCCGCGATTTCATCGCCCTTCTTGGCGGCGCGGCAGCACGGTGTGGTAATGTGCGGCTCCCGGCCTGCGGAGGAGCCCATGAGGCGCCGCGATTTCATCGCCCTTCTTGGCGGCGCGGCAGCCACTTGGCCGCTCGGCGCGAGGGCGCAGCAGGCGATGCCGATCATCGGATTCCTCGACTCCTCATCGGCTGACGAATATGGGCCCTTCTTGGCCGCATTCCGCAGGGGTCTCAACGAGGCCGGTTTCGTCGAGGGCCGCAACGTCGCAATCGAATATCGTTGGGCAGATGGTCGTTACGATCGCCTGCCGGCGCTCGCTGCGGAGCTGGTTCGTGTTCCGGTGGCGGTGCTGGTCGCGACCGGTGTCACCGCAGCGGTCGCGGCCAAGGCCGCAACCGCGACGGTTCCCATTGTTTTCAACACCGGCGGCGACCCGGTCAGGTTTGGCCTTGTCGCCAGCCTCAACAGGCCGGGAGAAAATGTCACCGGCGTTGCCTCCTTGGGCAAAGTGCTCGTGGCAAAGCGGTTTGAGTTGCTGCGTGAGCTGGTTCCCAAAGCTGACGCGATCGCCTTTCTTGTAAACCCGAACAATGCAGTTGCAGAGCTCGACATGAGCGACGCGCAGGCCGCGGCCACCGCGCTGGGGCAGAAGCTGATCGTTCTCAAAGTCGGCAGAGAAAGCGATATTGACACGGCCTTCACCACCATCGCGGAACAACGAGGGGGCGGGCTCCTGCAGCAGGTCGATCCATTCCTGCAAAGCCGACGCAGTCAACTCGTGGCGCTGGCGGCGCGCTACGCGCTTCCCGCGATTTATGAACGGCGCGATTTCGTCGCCGCCGGCGGCCTAATGAGCTACGGAACCAGTCTTAGCGACGCGCTCCGCCTAGTCGGCAACTATACCGGCCGCCTTCTCAAGGGCGAGAAACCGGCCGACCTACCGGTGCAGCAGCCGGTGAAATTCGAGCTGGTGATCAGTCTCAAGACCGCCAACGCGCTTGGGCTCCAAATTCCGGCGCAGCTACTCGCCTTGGCCGACGAGGTGATCGAATGATTGGCCGGCGCGCGTTCATCACGCTCGTCGGCGGCGCGGCGGCCTGGCCGATGGCGGCGCGCGCGCGCAGCAGCCGCGCGAGCCCATGCGCCGCATCGGCGTGCTGCTGCCCGCGGCAGCGGACGATCCGGTATTTCAGGCCCGCTTCGAGGCGTTCCTGCAGGTGCTCCAGCAATCGGGCTGGACCATCGGCCACAACGTGCGCATCGACACCCGCTGGGCCACGATCAATGCCGCCGAGATTCGCAGACACGCGACGGAATTGGCCGCGCTCGCCCCGGACGTTGTCTTGGCCTATGGCACCTCGACCATGGCGCCGTGGCGGCAAGCGACCCGCACTGTGCCGACCGTGTTCATCACAGTCGCTGATCCGGTCGGCGCCGGCTTTGTCGACAGCCTGGCGCGGCCGGGCGGCAACGCCACCGGTTTCATGGCCTACGAATGGAGCATCAGCGGCAAATGGCTGGAGCTGCTCAAGCAGATCGCGCCCGGCGTGAA
>WNFC01020886.1_pt1 | contig 11564 bp, 13 predicted proteins | sample 5400541 | NCBI WGS metagenome assembly WNFC01 (sample SAMN13153342, study PRJNA577476) | soil metagenome | isolation source: 120 cm saprolite under Douglas fir tree site 2 hole 2 replicate 1 | place: USA:California | collected 2015-04-18
TCGCGAATCCTGGCCATCAAGGAAAGTTCTTCCATGGCCCGGCTGGGCGGCGGGAACTAAAGCCGTTCACAATCGTCGTTCAGTCCGTCGAACGGGGAACCCGTGGGGTTCCCCGTTTGCTGGCCTCCGATCACACCGTAGGTCATCGCATTCTAAATCAAGTATTCAGAAGGGGGGAGTATGGACCGCAGCGCGTTCTTCCGAAAGGCGATTTTCGCCGCTGGCATGTTCGCAATTTTCCCGTACGTGCTCCTCGCGCAGGAACATTCTGCTGAAGAAGCAAGAGCGGGCGCCCTAGCACCAGGTGTTTCCGTACTCCACGTGGAGAGCGAATCGTTGCTGCGGGTGGACTTCCCGGGCCGCAAGAGTTGGGGACACGTCGAAAAGGGAGCCGTGCTGGAGGGACGCCTCTCGCTGCCGCTGTACACGGGAGAGCACATCGCGGCGCCGGCCGACAGCACGATTCGAGTCACCGTGAACTCGGTCGAGAAAATCCGCGAGGATTTGGGAGCCTGGCGGAAAACCGGACGCGCGATTGTTCGCGCTCTCAATCCGCTGGAGACAAGCCGCCCAACGGCGTACCACGTGGAATTGAGCGTCGCGGACATGCTGCTGCCCACGGGCGAGGCGCTGTCATTGGATGCACGCGTCCTGCGCGCCAGCTCCGGAGTAATGGTCCAGCCGAAAGCCAAATCATTGCAGGCGGGAGGTGCAGCACGAGAGAAGAGCAAAACGTGCAATACACTCCTGATTGCGTTTCGCGGGGAAGCGTTGTTTGCCGTTCTGGCTGAGCCATACCGCGGGTCAGTGATCGCTGCGGGAGAGCAACATGTGGCGCGAGCTTACTTGCTTACTGGGCTGCGCGCCTCTCTGAATCACGAGGGCGATACATTCCGGGCCCAACTGGCAGAACCAGTGCGAGTTGCCGGGCGCGTGCTCGCGCCTGGTAGCTTGGTAGAAGGCACCGTCGTGCGCAGCGTAGCGCCACGAATGCTGAGCCGCGCGGGGAAGCTCTACCTTCGCATTGATCGCATATTGCCCCGTGACGGAGAGCCTCTTCGCGTCGGCGGCTCGTTGAGCGCAGCGGAAGACGATGCGCAAGCTCGCTTCGCCCTGGATGAAGAAGGCACGCTGCACGGCCGCAAGCCCGGGATGGTGAACGGGTTGGTTGACCTGGGTTACGCGTACGCCCTTGGAAAGGTTTCCGATGATATTGCCGAGACTCCCATTCGCGCGATCGGCGCGTCAATGAGTAATGCAGCGGTGGCAAATGCCGCGAGGTACGTGGGACTCGGAACCTCGGTGGCATTCCTCCTTACGCGGCGTGGCCGAGACGTTTACCTGGCGAAATATTCTCTGATTGAGTTCGATCTTGGCCGGGTGAGTAAGGCTGCTTCGACCACAAACCGCGACTGATCCGGAGAGCCATCCCGCATTGACAAATGCGAATGCAGGACGGTTTCTGTGTCCTACAGGACATCCCTAACGGCAATTTCGTAGTGACGGACGCGCCGGTCGAAGTTGGTTAGCAGGGCGGCGGCTTGATCGGCGACGACGGCGGCTTCGAGGTCGGGGCCGGCGAAGTTGCGGATGGATTCGAGGGAACGCCAGTCGGTTTCGACAACGATTTCGACTTCGCTTTCGAGGTGGCGAAGGGAAACGGAGGCTCCGAGATACCCGGGGACGCGGCGAAGCTCGGGCAGAACTCTCTTGGAAAAATGTTCGAGATATTTGGGCAAATGCGCTTCGGTGGTGCGAGCTGACCAGCAACGCAAGATGGTTTCGGCTAGCGTGTCCGAGGATGCGGAGGCCGGGGATGAAGGAGAATCCTCGTTGCCGACCACGACGTTCCAAGGGCGGACTTCCCATTTTTTCGCGAGGCCGTTGAGGACGTAAGGATCTTTGCGGGTGAAGGCTTCGACTTTGCTTTTGTTGTCCACATGGAAAACGAGCAAGGCGCGGTCGACGGGTTCGGCGAGCGCACCGGCGAGAACGAGTTCGCCGCGTTCGCGGGCTTCGCGGGCGAGGCGCAGGTGTTCTTCGCGGAAGGGGACGCGGCGCGTAACCATGTCGTCGATAAGTTCGTAGAGCAAGGCGTAGTAGTTCATCTCTTGCACCTCCTCCGATGAGCTTAGACGGGCAAGAGCCAATTGTGCTGGTCCGGCTCACGGCCGGTTTGGATGGCGACGAGACGGGAGCGGAGCCGCGCGGCGACCGAGGAATCCGAAACAGCAGGGAATTGCAGATCGCGCTCACGGTACTGGATGCAGGCGATGGGAGCGACGATGGCGGCGGTGCCGGCGCCGAAGGCCTCGGTGAGTTTTCCGGCGGCGTGCGCTAAGAGAACTTCGTCGATGGAGATTTGGCGCTCTTCGGCGGGGATGCCCATCTCGCGAAGCAAAGTGAGAGCAGAGTTGCGAGTGACGCCAGGGAGGATCGTGCCGCCTAGTGGCGGAGTGATCGCTTTGCCATCGAGAACAAAGAAGACGTTCATGACGCCGGATTCTTCGACGTAGCGGCGCTCGACGCCGTCGAGCCACAGGACGTTGTGAAAGCCTTTCTCTTGAGCGAGGCGCGCGGCGAGAAGGCCTCCGGCGTAGTTGCCGGCGGCTTTGCTGTCACCGGTTCCGCCGGGGAAGGCTCGGACGAAACGCTCTTCGGCGAGAAGTCGAATCGGTTGCGAGAAATAGGGGCCGACGGGAGAGGTCATAACGATGAGGCGGAAACGATTGGCGGGGCGGACGAGGAGGGTGTTGTCCACACCAAAGTACGTTGGGCGGACGTAGAGAGAACCGCCCTCACGATGAGGGACCCAATCGCGATCGAGCCGAACCAATTCGGTGACGCCTTCGAGGAAGAGCGACTCTGGAATTTCGGGCATGGCGAGGCGCGTGGCGGAGCGATTCATGCGCGCGAAATTTTCACGCGGGCGGAACAGCGCGAGACCGCGGTTCGCGGTGCGGTGCGCTTTGAAGCCTTCGAAGATGGCCTGACCGTAGTGGAAAGGAGTCAGCGCGGGAGAAAACGAGATCGGGCCGAAAGGAACGATTTGAGGCTGCTTCCACGAACCCGCTTCCCAATCGGCGACGAGCATGTGGTCGCTGAAGGTGGCGCCGAATTCGGAATTTTCGCGCAGCGTTTCCGTGAGACGGGAAGCTGAAACGCGGGTGATGGGGATCCGTGTGGACATCGGGCCTCGCAGGAAAAAAAGAACGGGCGGGCGGAGGCCCCCCCCTACAGAAACCGACAAGATCGAAACGCGGGAAAATGGCAACTCGTAAAATCGAATAGCGGGAGAACTCTCGCTACTTCGCGGCCTTGGCTTTGACGCCGTTGTAGGCCAGCGTGAGGCGCGATTTGTAGCGGTTGGCGGTGTTCTCGTGCAGCACGTTCTTGGCAATGGCCTGATCGATTGCCGACATCGTGGGTTGCAGAAGATTGCCCGCAGCGGCGGCGTCGCCCGCGGTGATCGCGGTACGCAGACGGCGCATCATCGTGCGGACCCGGGTGCGGTTGGCGCGGTTGACCTCGGCGCGTTGAAGAGATTGCACCGCGCGCTTCAAAACGGATTTCTTCTTCTTCTTAACTTTGGTAGCCTGTCCCTGGGCCATCTATTGCTCCTTTGCGTATCGCTCAAACTTCTAACGTTAAACGAGGCTTACGGCTTTGTCAAACAAGCCGAAAGGGTGGGTAGTGGGCTACTTTGAACTGGACCCCCTCTAGAAATCCTTTGTTGGGCATGCCATACTGAGGACATGCCAAAGCGGATTAAGCATCAAAAGCGCCCAAAGGATGTGAACCAACTTGCCCATCATTTAGTGGAACTTTCCACTCAAGAAGAGCCTACGTTATTGGCCTCTAGCCTGTCCGAGTATATGGCAGCCATGGGACGTAAGGGCGGCCGGATTGGCGGGAAGCGACGGCTAAAGACAATGACGGCTGAAGAGCGCAGGAAGGTTGCCGTCAAGGCTGCTAAGGCGCGTTGGAAGAAAACCAAAAAGGTGTAGATCGTTCCTCATTCTCATGCAGTATGCTGCTTCCCTTCCGATAGATAGGAGTAGAGATTATGGCAACGCCTCCGACACCTCCGGGTGCTCCGGCACCTGACGCGAGCGCAAAGTATCAGGGGACGCCCGTCTTCATGGCCGTCCTCAATGAACTCAATCTGAATCAGGATCAACATCTAAAGCGGCAGAAGTTGATCGTCGAAATCGAGACAGCGCTCACGGCGCGCTATGGAAGTGAAGTTCGGGCATCCCCGGACATCCATGCACACGTCAGACATACCACATCTGGAAACGGTTTTGAATTCGATTTCTGGTGCCGACCAAATAAATTTGCTTATTCATAGCCCTGGCGGTGACGGGACAATCGTCGAAAAAATAGTGGAGATGTGCAGGGCTCATCTATCCGGCCAAAACCGGAAATTCAGAGTGATAGTGCCGAACATCGCAAAAAGCGCGGCTACGGTGCTAGCACTTGGCGCTGACCAAATCCTTATGGGATATTGCTCTGAGCTAGGCCCGATAGACCCGCAAGTGCCAATGGTAGTATTGGGAATTACTCAATGGGTTTCCGCATTCGCCTTTGTGGAAGCGCGAGACAAAGTTATGGAACAGATTGCAAAAGCGATCAAGAAAAAGGAGCCAACAGTTGGGCTGCTCACGCAACTCGCTGGCCTCAATATTCCATTCACAGATGAGATGGAAAATCAAATCGGTTTTTCAAAAAAGACCGCTCTTACTCTGCTTGATAGGTACATGCTTATGCCGCGCTTCCCAAATGGAAAACAGCGCGCCAAGAAAGCAAGCGAGATCGCCGAAAAGCTGCTATCGAAGCAGCTTTTCCCAGTCCACGGTCATTACATTGACGGGACGACAGCGAAGGCCCTTGGATTGGAGGTTGAGGTTCTCGACAAAGACGATGCACTCTGGAAGCTGATTTGGGATTACTACATCAGGTGCGAGGTGCAGATGAATATCCAGCTGCAACCGCCGTTCGTAAAGACAAAGCTGTTTGAGTCTGGTATGGGAGTGTCCCTAGTAACGCAGGACACCCCATGACACAGGAATCTGCGGGTTGCAGGGGATTGCCACCACTTCGGTTGATGCACCTATTTCTTGTGGCAGTTCTCTGGCTTCCGTATCACGAGCACGGGCGGCTACATCAAGAACCAGACGGATGTCAGGATTCTCATTAAGAGCCTTTTTGATGATCTGTTCGGCGTCCATCACATTCTCTCCCGGCTTTCATTCGATGCTTCGGCTCCAAATACCGCTAATGCTAACATAGCCTCAAATTGATTATATCATTTTCTTCTTGACATGCTAAAGCGGCATTAGTATAATGTGCCGCATGAACAAGCTCACACTCGAACAGCGAACCCAAGCGGTAAATTGCCTCATTGAAGGCTGCTCCATCCGGGCAACCGTCCGCATGACGGGGATTGCCAAGAAGACCGTCATGCGACTGCTCCGCGAAGTCGGCGAAGCATGCGAATCCTATCAAGACCACGCGTTCCGCAATTTGCCGTGCTGTCGAATCCAATTGGATGAACTATGGGGATTCAACTACTGCAAGGCAAAGAACGTCACACCGGACATTGCGGAGAGGGTTCCCAGTGCTGGCGACGTCTGGCTTTGGGTTGCGATTGATGCTGACACAAGGCTAGTTCCTTGCTGGCGGCTAGGAAACCGCGATGCACGCACGGCGTTTGAGTTTGTTCACAATCTTGCGGCCCGGCTTAACACTCGCATTCAACTCACAAGCGATGGTCACCGCGTCTACCTTGAAGCTGTTGAAAGCGCATTTGGTTCCGAAGTCGATTATGCGATGCTCGTCAAATTGTACGGTGCCGATCGGCAGGAGAGCGAAACACGCTATAGTCCAGCCGAGTGTATTGGCTGCCGTACCATTCCCATCATCGGGAATCCTGACCCGAAGCATGTCAGCACAAGCTATGTCGAGCGCCAGAATTGGACCGTGCGGACGGCCATGCGGCGTTATACGCGCCTATCCAACGGCTTTTCGCGAAAGATCGAGAATCACGCCGCTGCAATTGCCCTAAACTATTTCGCCTACAACTTCATCAAAATTCACCGCACGTTGCGAGTGACGCCCGCGATGGCCGCCGGTGTGACAGACCATTTGTGGGATGCGAACGAATTGGTTAGTCTTGCGGAAGCCTACGAACGGAGGGCGCAAAGAGCAGTAGCGTGACAGAGTCGTTAATCATCATCGCCGGAATATTGGGCGTGGGTATGCTCCTGGTGGTTCATGGCACCATTTTCAAGACGCGATGGGGCATCAACACTGCCACCCAGATTGAGTGCCCCGGCTGTCACAGAATACATGGGCAAATTCGTACCCCGCGCAATTTGCGACAGATGCTATGGGGCGGGTTTACTTGTGCTCAGTGCGGCTTTGAGGTCGATAAGTGGAACCGTCCAATTTCAAAGTAGCCCACTACCAAAGGGTGCGAAAGGGTGAAAGGGTGGTCAGTTTCCGATTACGCAATCGAGACATAGCCATCCACTTCGCCTCGTTTTTGCTAGGATAACACTTTGCTGTTTGAGTGCGTCTGAACACACAAGAGGTGCACACATGCAAGGCCGCATATTCGCAGGTCTCTTTCTTTTCTCTCTTTTCATCGTTGTTGCTGGCGACGCTCAAAGCCCAGCAGTTTCGGAAAGGCCGGTTTGGACAATGGAATTTATTAAAGTAAGGCCCGAAAAGTTCGGCCTGGCCCTAGGCTACTTGGACGACCAGTGGATGCGCATACGAGAAGAAGCTAAGCGCCGGGGTGAGGTTCTGAGCTATCACCGTATCCAGGAGACGGTGCTGGTAGCTCCTGGCGTCAAAGCAGGCGACCCAAACACCGTTGTGTTGCTGACGGAATACAAGAATCTGGCCGCCTTCTCCGGACGGGAAAAGCTCTTCGCCTCGATACGCGAACATCTACCGAGCGGTACGCCAGGCGTGCTGAGGCAGCAGCGAGAAGACTTGTATGAACCCGTTGGTACAAGCATGTTCATGGAAGTTCCGGACGACGGGAGAACGGGGCTCAAACTTCTCGCCAAGCAGTAGAGCTTTCGTTTTTCTTGCAGATTGCCTTGAGCGTGGCGGCTGCGTCCAAACGCGCTTACCAGAAACTGACCCACTACGGAAAGGTCGGTAGTGACTCATTTTCAAACTGAGTCATTGCCGAAGCTGCTGCCTTCTCGGATGCACGCTTGGATTCTCCTAATTAGGGGGCTGATCGCGATCAATCAACCAACTTCTCGCTGAGCCATCGGGCGACGGCGTTGAGACCGGCCTGTACCAGGCCGGCCGAGCTAGCATCGCTCCACCATTCCGGACTGCGATCAAAATCGGCCAAGGAGGTTTCCAATTCCAACTTTGCGGAAGCGAGTTTCATAGGAAGCGCCGGATCAACCGGCCGAGGCTCGGCAGCTTGTTTGAGCTGGTCGAGCATCCGCTGCGGCTGCCTCATATCGAGCATGGAGATTGGCGCGTGGCAGAAGGAACAGACAGAGTCGGATTCCAGGTTGATGGACGCTCCACAATTGGAGCAATTCACAAACTGAACGTTTTGCCGCAACTCCTTGATCTGCTCAGACGAGAGTGGATGGATGAAATTCTTTTCTTTCAAGAACTCGAGAAAGCCGATGAAGTGACCGTCATCGTTCGCGCATCGCCAGTACGTGAACGGCATGTTTCGCTGCATGTTGTGCGCCAGTCGCAGCGTCGTTGCACACCGCGGGCAGTGGAGCGGGTCCGGCAGCGGTGGCTTCCCCGGTGACGAGTGTTCACCGATAAACTTCATGAGCTTCAGTGTGGATCCGGCAGAGAGCTGCAGGCTTTCCAACCGATCGAACCAGAACGCCTGGCAAGTGGCGCACACATCGATGGCGACCTTTGTGCCTAAGTGGCCGTCTAGCGCCATGGCAGTCATTTCAGTGCTGCAGCCGGGGCACTTCATAGGCAGACATTGTAGCTGGCCGCCTAGACCAATGCCATTGATCGGGCCGAAGAAGTGCAAGCCATTCGCCAATGGGCGAAGAATCGCGCGGTGGCTGCGGACTGGCTCAACGCTTCTAATAAACCAACCTAAAGGGTAGGACAAAAACGAAATGCGCGCCCTTTCGGGGGAAGAAGGGCGGGACTGGAACGGCGTCTAACCTCGCTTACTTTTCGCGGCTGAAGGAAAGCGGAAATTCAAAGATCACAGCGCCGACAGGGACGCGCAAGATAAACTGGTTTGATTTTGCATCGCGTTCGAACCAGACGGCTCCCGCGGTCTTCTCATTTGGCTTCAGACTACATTCTCTCAAAGAGAGAGCATTGATTTCCCGGGCCATGTCGACGAGCGCGGCCTGATTTTTCGCGGCGATCTCTTCGAGTGCCTGGTGCTGGGCAAGGTAGTTGGGCGAAGGATCGGACGTCGGAAGTTTATAATTCACCGTGTACAGGTCGGCACTGGATGCGGTGGAAGTCCGCTGCGGGTGTACGCCACCAGTTGGACCTGCACTGGCCGAAGTCCACAAAATCTGATGATTGGCGGCTTTCGCCACTTCCGCCGGATCCTGATAGCGAAGCGGCTTCACCATTGGCGCTATCTCATCCAGCGAGAGCAACCTTGGCAGTACGTAGATCGCTTGCTGACCGGCGTTGACCACAGCGACATTGGCGCGCATTTTCCATCCCGTGTCCTGCAACGAAATCTGGACGGTGATGCCATTGGCGGTCAGCGATTCCACCAGCTTGTCCCCGTTGGTGAGTTCGTAGCTTCCTTTGGATCCAGACTGCCAGCGGGCCACGCCGTTATTCACCGTGGCATTGTCTGCTGGCACCAGAGCATCCGCTTTCTTCCGGATCGGCCGGGTGAGATACATGCGCGCGACGTAACCATTCTTGCCTTCCGCGGTGCGGATATTTACCGTATATCCCTCGGCATCAGAGAGTACGGCGACTTCCTGGCCGCATTCCAGATTGGCTATAACCTGGAGTGGAAGCGACTGCTCTTGATCCGCGGTCATGGGAACGCTGAGGTATCCATTGCAACTGATCTTACTGGTGGGAACGGCGCTGCCGAGAGGAGCGGCTGGATTTGCAAGTTCTTCGGCCGGCGAAGATGTACTCAAGGCCAGGCTCGCAAGAGCGCCGAGAAGAATGAATTTCCTTGTCATGGTCGCACCCCTTCTCATCCGCAATAGATTTTGAAAGTATTAAGCACAGCTTCGATTCACATCTTCGCGCTACGGAAGGCTCACGTCCATAGAGCCTCCGTACCAGAGTATAGGTAATGATTAAGGCACCGGCCAGAAGGGGGCAGTTCTCAGTTGTCAGTTTTCAATTCTTGGTTTTTAGTTGTTAGTTTTCAGATGGAAGAGGAAGGGGAGATCGATGGAGACTATTTTTAAGTTGTCCGCTCGTCTTGTCGTGACGCTGGTCGTGTGTGCCAGCGGGGTATTTGCGCAGGCGCAGACACAAGCGCCGTCGAAGCTGGCAGGAGATTGCCCGGAGATGACGGAAGCGAAGGCGAGGCTGGAGGCTCAAGAGAAACGGCTGAAGGATTGGCCGGATCTCGCGCGCTATCGGGATGCCAATGCGAGGGTGGCGGCTCCGGCGAAGAACGAACAGCGCGTGGTGTTCATGGGCGACTCTATCACGGATGCGTGGGTCGAGCCCCGTTTCGGCGGATTTTTTCCGTGGAAGCCTTATATCGGTAGGGGAATTAGCGGGCAGACGACACCGCAGATGCTGCTGCGATCTCGCGCGGACGTGATCGCCATTCAGCCGAAAGTGGTGGTGATTCTGGCGGCAACGAACGACATTGCGGGGAATACGGGTCCGATCGCGCTGGAGGAAACGGAAGGAAACCTCGCATCGATGGCGGAGCTGGCCCGCGCCAATGGCATTCGCGTAGTGCTGTCCTCGGTGTTGCCGGTGAGCAACTAGGGCGCGACCGCGATGGCAATCCACTCGACATGCGCGCCAAACGCCCACCGGAGAAAATCCTCGAACTTAATGCTTGGTCAAAAAATACGCCGCGGTGAACGATCACTCGTACCTCAATTATTTTTCCGCAATGGTGGATGAACACTTCTAAAGAAAGAACTCAGCGAGGATGGCCTTCATCCCAACACAGCAGGGTACGCGGTGATGGCTCCGCTGGCAGAAAAAGCAATTCAATTGGCGTTGCACGAAATACCAGCATCGAGCCATTTGTTCCAAGCTCCTGTTCCGGTCGCAAAGCAAACAGAGCAAGAGAGGTTGCGCGAACTTTACGGCCTCTACTATGTGGACTTGGGCGAGCAAGGAAGCGGCGAAACCGCGCTGGTTATCAGTCCGGGTGGAAAGCCGATTGCACCGAAGGAGAACGATCCAGACGCGCCAACGGAGCCAGGAATCCACACCAATGGACAGCATTTTAAGTTTGCCTGGTCCCAGTTAACCCTGCAGGACTCTTCGTTCCGCACGGTGAATGTAAACAGAAGCGAATATTCGTTCCAGGGCAGGTTCGGGCGCGAGCGCGTCGACGAAATACCTGACGTGCCCTATCTTGAGGGGGTGCTAACAGAAAAGCGAGACTCTAATATTTTGCGAGCTAAGAAAGTTCACTTCGGGCATGCGGTCATCTTCTAGCGCACCGGCTGAGCATCTCAAATGCCGCCTGTTTCGACCTCGGCAAAAGGTCCGCGTCGATTCGTTCATGAAGGCGTAACTTGACCGCGACGGAGTGCTGCGTTAGGGTGTAAAGAGTTTCTCCCTGAGTGAACCGCAAAGCGGTTACGTGCAAACAGGAGGAATCCCATCGGCCACCCGGTTCCGGTAACAGGAAAACCTTCCAATTGGATGCGACGTACCGTACACATTTCTGGGCAAATCGAACCCTTCTTTGGCACGCTGGATGAGAATGTTCGCGTGCTCGAAGATGCACTGCGCGTGCGCACGCATCTGCACGACACGCGCCTGACTATCGAAGGCGAGCAGGACGGCGTCGACCAGGCCGTGAAGATTGTGGAGGAGTACAACCACCTCACCCGGCATGGACGCACGCTTTCCGCCGCGGAAGTGAAATCGCTGATGCGCGTGGCGACGGAGGAACCGCACGAATCGCCGCGCGGGATGTTTGAGCACAGCCGGGTGCGCTCGTTCGGCAAGAAACAGGTGACGCCGAAGAACGCCAGCCAGAAACGGTACATGGAAGAGATCGAGAAGCACGACATGATGTTCGGCATCGGTCCGGGCGGCACCGGGAAAACCTACATCGCTGTGGCGATGGCGGTCAGCGCACTTCTGACGAAGCAAGTGAACCGCATCATCCTCGCGCGGCCCGCGGTGGAAGCAGGCGAGCGGCTGGGATTTTTGCCGGGCACGTTGCAGCAGAAGATCGATCCGTACATGCGACCGCTGTACGACGCGCTCTACGACATGCTGGATGCAGACAAACTGGAGCGCTTTTTGGAAAAGGGAATCATCGAAGTGGCGCCGCTGGCGTTCATGCGGGGCCGCACGTTGAACGATTCGTTCGTCATACTCGACGAAGCGCAAAACACCAC
>WNFC01009562.1_pt1 | contig 11563 bp, 8 predicted proteins | sample 5400541 | NCBI WGS metagenome assembly WNFC01 (sample SAMN13153342, study PRJNA577476) | soil metagenome | isolation source: 120 cm saprolite under Douglas fir tree site 2 hole 2 replicate 1 | place: USA:California | collected 2015-04-18
GAAGGTGCACGGCACTGTGTCCGTGCGCGCCGGAAGTGAGACGTCGTGATACAGGATGTGCGTGGGAGTCCGAATCGCGTTCTCGATTCCCGATCCGTCGGCGCGGCCGCTGACCCTGTCTCCCTCACGACGGACTTGGACGGCGCCGCTGTCGAAAGTGAGGGCGTGCGTCGCGTCGCGAAGCAGGTACCGCACCGCGACCACGGCACCAGGCGCGGTTGTGTCTCCCGGTGGGACGACCGGATACGACGACGACACGAGACTGTCGCGAAAATGCAAACGCACCAGCACGCCGCTTCCTTCGGGACTCACTGCCTCGAGCAGTATCGATCGTCCATCGGTGCAGCGATGCGTCGTCGCCGGAAGCGAAAAGCGGACGGTGTCTCTGGGTGGAAATGCGACCGTCGCATCGACGAGCAGCGGCTGCTCCCCCCCCCCCCCCCCCCCCCCCCCCCCCCGCTCTTAGCGAGGAGATGGTGCGACTCCGAGGGACTTATGCGCAGCTTCAGGGCTCAGCGTGTGCGGCTTGAGGGACGCGATCAGTCCCACCGGCAGCGGTGTGGGCTTCAGCTTTTTCCGATCGACGCAGACCAGCACCATCCATCCCGCGGCTCCGAGCGCGGCTGCGTCCGGTCGCAAGACGTCAAAGTGAAGCGTCAGAGATTTTGTGCCGACCTTGCCCACGTAGGCGGCGATGCGTAAGCGATCATCGAGGCGGGCCGGCCAGTAGAACTCACTGTGTACGGCTTTGCGCGGGAGAAAGATGTCGTACTCGTCGAACATCCGAGCGTACGCGAGGCCGCAATGCCGAAACATTTCGGTCTCGGCGATCTCGAACAGCCGCACGTAGGAACCGTAGAAAATGATGCCGGCGAAGTCTACGTCGGACCAACGGACGTATTCCTCAATGACGAACGGCTGCGGCGCGGGGTCGGGGGGGGCCATCCCCCGGAGAAGCTAGGAGGCTAGGGAGAGGCGCGGAAGCCGTCCACCCCGTAGGACTTGAGGCGTCTCCACAGCGTCGTGCGGCTGATGCCGAGCCGCCGCGCGGTTTCGGCGAGTTTGCCACTCGTGTCTTGCAGTGTGTCGGTGATGGCCTGGCGTTCGCGTTCGGCGAGAGTGAGGGCACCGGTCGGGGGAAGGATCGCCGCTTCGCCAAGACTTTGCGTGCCGTTTTTCAGCGGAGCGAACCGGGCGCCGAGACTCTGCAGTCGATTGCGTACGTCGCCGTTCTGCCCGTCGATCACGCGTCGCGCCGACGTATTGGCGTACAACAAACGGCCTTGCTGGTCGAAGATGACCACGCCTTCGGTGACGGAATCGATGACGGCGCGCACCAGGGGAGAAAACGTGGCGGGCATGGTACCCGCGGAGCTGACAGGTTTGTCGATCATTGGTTGGTTATCCTCATACAAAACTTGCATCTCCAAGGTTTCATCGGGACGCAGCGGGGTGTTAGATTCGTGTCAAGATGAGACTCGTTCATAGGGCAAAAGGTTGCTGGGTGGTTTCGGCTTGCGTCCTTCTTAATGAATTCTTAATGACCCCCAGCATTGACCGCCGGGACAATCAACTTGCCTAAGGACGCCGCCTCCACCCGCTCCAACATCCTCGCGGCCGCCGTGCAAACGCTGCAGCGCGGAGGCATCGAAGGCTTCACCCTCGACGCAGTCGCCCGGCGCGCGGGGGTCGTCAAAGGTCTGATCCTCTATCACTACGCATCACGCGGCCGGTTGCTGCGGGCCGCCGCATCCCAGATCGCCACCACCCGCAGCGCCGCCATCGAGCGCGCGCTGGCCAGTGGCGCCGGAGCGGGCGGGTTGGACGCCTGCTGGGAGGAGCTCCGCCGCCAGGCAGAGGACGGGACGGCTCGTGCCTGGATCAGCCTTTGCGCGGCTGGGCTCATTGACCGATCGGCCAGGAACGCGGAATTCGAGGACACCGCCCGGGACGCCGTGATCGACGGCTCGGCCATCGCGCTGGCCGCGGGCGTACCCCTCGCCGATGCGAAAGACGCTTACGACGCTCTCTGGTTAACCCTGCTCGAGGTGACTCAGAAGTCCTAGCGGCGCCGGGGCCGGCGCCCGCCACGCATCACGCGCGCGCGATGCACGCTCCCTAGGCTCCGCAATCCCTGCCGCAACTCGTCGACCGAGCTGGCGCGTACCGCGTCGTGCTTGCCGCGGGTCACGGTGAAGCGAACGGGCCGGTCGAAGGGCGGCAAGTCCTTGGGATGCAGCCGGCGGGCCTGCCCCTCCTTGAGGCGCAGCCGAACCACGCCGACTCCCTGCTCGACCTCGTAATCCATCGGCACTCGGTCGCCGTAGAGCAAGACTGATGAGGGCAGGGCATCGAGCCGGTGCCGTTCGCCTTCGGGAATCGCCGCGTCGGGATCGAGCGCAATCCGAGTCCCGATAAACGAATCCCAGGAAATCACGCTCGCAAGCTGGGCCGCGATCTGCTCGGCGACGTGCTCGCTCTGTGCCTGGGTCAACAGGCCGCCCGAGCGACGCCAATAGTGACCGTATCGCTCCAGTGCCCGCCGTACCCTCCCCTGATCCGGATGAGGCGTTTCGCCAGCTAGCAGAGCCTCCACCAACGCCCGGCGGGCCGAGTCGGCGAGGTCCTCAGGGAATGCACTTGGCAGCGGCTCGACTTCCCGGTCGAGCGTGAAGCCGAAGTACTCCACCGTCCGCACGATCATCAGTCCTTCGCGCCCCCCCCGTCGCTGGCGTTCGAACACCACGTCAGGTCTACCTCTGCGCGCGTACCGCCGAATGGCTCGCTCGGGGATCTGCGTTCCCTCGATGCTCGCTCGCGGGACACCAAAGCGGTCGGCGAAGTAGCGAAGCGATCCGGCAATCGCACCCCAGCTGCCGCAGACCGAACTGCGGCTCACGCGCGCCTCGCGCCCGTCGGCGGTCTGCTCGTCAATCACGAGATCGAAAGGCATGATCTTGGCCAAAAGGTCAGCAAAAAGCTCGAGCGTTTTTCGGTCGCCGTACGGCAGTTTGGCCGGCAGGGGGAGCTCCAGTTGACGATACACAGACGCCGTACCCAGAGCGATGTCTTCGATCGCCTTCACGAGCACGCCCCGCTCCTCAGCCCAGCGCTCGATTTCGTCTTCGCGAAACAGGTGGCGCGGCAGGCCATAGACTTCGCCAAGGTATCCGTACTTGTTCACGGCCTCGGCGTACACGTTGTACGCCGTGATATGATCGGAACCGGGCACGATAAGGCCGCCGAGCTGCCGCTCCTCTCGTGTCATGCGATGCAGCGACTCGATGTTCGAGGCAACGGCAACGAGCGGAACGAGCGGCGGCTCGGCGTGATAGAGCAGCTCTCCCCACGGCCGCTCGACCGGCATTGCCTCGACGTCGCGGCCGTAACTCGTTAGCCTGCCATGCTCTATGAGCCCCCGTTCGGTCAGGAGCTCCACGCTGTCGCGATAGGCGCGGCGATCGAGTGGCACCGGCAAGTCGAGCTCCGTGGCGTCGACACCGATGGCAGCACAGGTGATCGCTACGCGCTCTGCATCGCCAGCGAGTTGGAATTCGGGAGCGGTCGGCCGGAGATCCTCAAACGCCAGGTCGCGGTCGCTCAGGATGTAGACCTCTCCGTGTTGGACCCGCCCGTGCACCCGGCCAGCCATCTGCAGAATCTCGTTGGCCCCCAGGTATGCCCGTGTCAGCACGTTCTTGCCGCGCTCCACTACATTCGTGTAGCGGGCATCGTAGACCACGACCGTATCGAGCCCGCGGATATTGAGCGCTGACTGCCCGGCAGCGGTCATGGCAAGCAGGAAGGGCCGTTTGACCAAACCGTCAAGGAAAGGTCGAATGACGCGAATCGGCTCGCCGCCGTGATAAAAGGCGGTCGCCAAATTGGGCCAACGGTCGCCAAGCTCTTTCGCGATCTGCTCGACTTCGGCACGAGTTGGGACGAAGACCGCCACGCCGCGCCGCTCGCGCATGACACGCTTTATGAAACGATCGTTCAAGAACTCGAGGGGCCGCTCGGCCAGGATATTGACCTGAGCCGCCTTGGCGGGATCGAACGCCCGCGTCTCCAAGGTTTCGGCGGAGGCCAGATAGTCCGCATAGAAACTCGGATCCACCGTCGCGGACAGCCAGATGAAGCGGCAACGCGCCCGCTTGCCGAGCGCCAAGCACAGCTCCATCTCGGCGGACGTCTGGTGAATTTCGTCGACGACGAGCGCGTCCTGCGCCGTGATGAGGCCGTCCTGGAACCAGCGGCGCGCGATGCCGGTGGTGACGATGACGACGTTCCAGGTCGGTGTTTCGGGTGTCGCTTCACGCTCGCGATTGACGACGCCGACCTTCAGCGGCGCCTTGAGAATGGTTTCCGCCATGCGTCGGATCGCGAGCGTCTTGCCTGTGCCCGTGCCCGCGACGATCCCAAACCCCTGGCCCGATCCGGCAAGGCGTCGAATGTCGTCCCCGTGCTCGCGCTCGAGCAGCGTCTCGAGCGTGAGTCCCAGCGCTAATTCGATCGTCTCGCAGGCTGCCCGTGTCGGGGCAATGACGATGACCCGCCCCGTGGGCGGTTCAGCAGCGAGGAACGCGTGTGGATCGGGGGGGAGGAAATGGTCGCGAGAGATGCGCACGACCGGGAATATAGAAGGCGGGCGCCCTCTTCAGTCTCCGAAACTGATACCGAGGTCTCTCGCCGTCGCGATGCTGTCAGAGTCGAGCGGCACGCGGCGAGGAGCTGCGAGCGCCTCTTCGAGCGGCACCGCGACGATCCGCGGCGGCTGTAACGCGACCATCATCCCGAACTGACGGTCGGCGACCAGGCGGACGGCGGCCGCGCCGAAGCGCAGCGCGAGCATTCGATCGAACGTCGTCGGGCCACCACCTCGCTGAAGATGTCCAAGCACCAACGAGCGGGTCTCTTTCCCCGTCATTTGCTCGATCGAGTGAGCCACTTTGTCGGCGATACCGCCGAGCCGCTCGTGCGCGGGGTCGACCAGCGACACCGTGCCGCCCTTCGGTACGGCGCCTTCCGCCGTCACCACAATGCTGAAATGACGGCCCTCGGCTTCGCGCCGCCGGATCTTGTCGCAGACCTTGTCGATATCGAACGGGATCTCAGGAATCAGAATGACGTCCGCCGAGCCGGCGATCCCCGAGTTGAGAGCAATGAACCCCGCATAGCGGCCCATGACTTCGACGACCATCACGCGCTCGTGGCTTTCCGCCGTCGTGTGCACCTTGTCGATCGCGTCGGTCGCCGTCGCGACGGCGGTGTCGAATCCGAACGTCGCGACGGTTCCGCCCACGTCGTTGTCGATCGTCTTGGGAACGCCGACTACGGGAAGGCCCTTTTTGAACAGGCTCAGGACGATACCGAGCGTGCCCTCGCCGCCGATGGCAACCATGGCGTCGAGACGATTCGCGCGGAAGGAGTCGAGCAGCTCTTGCGAGCGGTCGCGCTCTTCCCAGGAGCCGTCCGGCCGCTGCATGCGCCATTTGAGTGGATTGCCGCGATTCGACGTCCCGAGGATCGTGCCGCCAAGGTGGGTGATGCCGCGGACTTCCTGCGGGCCAAGCGGCATGAGCTCGGACTCGCCGAGCAAGCTGCCGAACCCCCGTTTGATCCCCACGCATTCCCAGCCGCGATGCACCGCGCTGAGGACAACGGCGCGGATGACGGCATTCAGGCCTGGCGCGTCACCGCCGCCGGTGGAGATCGCAATTCTCACCGCTTGCCGGCGGCCGCCTCGCGAATCAGCCGCACCACTTCGCCTGCTTCGGCGTGGCGCTTCGTGCTTTTTTTGGAGTACACGCGACGCCCGTCGACGTCCACTTCGAAGACGCCGCCGGAGGATTGAATCAGCCGCACCTCAGCGTGCGGATAGGCATCGCGGATTTCGGCCGCCAGACCGGTGGCCCGAGGTTCGTAGTTTCAAATGACGCAGTATTCGATTGTGACGGTCATGGCGTAAACGATAGTCGCGCTTGACACACCGCGCCACGGCGCCGACTTTGCGCCACAGCGTTATGCGGCTCCTCTCGCGATTCTCGACCGCGCCGGCGCTCTTCGTCCGCGTCGCGGTTTCGCTCGCCGCAATCGTCAGTTTCGGCGCCGGGCTCGCTGCCTACGTCAACGGCCGCGTGCCGGTGGGCGAAAATCTTCCGCTGGCCGGCGCATTGCTCATCCTCGTCGCCGCCGTCACACGCCGTTACGGCATCGCGCTCCCCGGCAACGGCTTTTCCTCATACGTCCTGGGCGTCATGCTGTTCGCGATCCTCAGCCGTGGCTGGGCGTTCGCCGCCATCGTGGCACCTTTTGCGATGCTCGCGGGCGACGTGCTGCTGCGCCGCCTGCCGCTCCGCGCGGCGCTGGGGAACGCGGCGCATCTGACGGCGGGGTCGACATTCGTCGGCTTGATGTACGCCCGCTTGAGCGGCGCGGCCGGAGCCGCGGCACTGTCGGCGGACAACGCCTGGGTCATCGCGCTCACGACGGTGTTGTTGCCGATCATCGTGAACGGCACGTTCTACCTGGAGCTCGCTCTCGGACAAACGATCGCGTGGGTGGATGCACGGCTCACGCTGCGCTGGGAGTCGATCGTCTATCTCGTCTCGGCCGCGCTCGCGCTGGGCTGGCTGGCCCTCGCACACGCCATCATCCCCGGCGAGACGCGGGCCTTGCTCACGGGCGCGTTAGCCCTCGCGACATGGGGCAGTCTCAAGGTACTGCGTCTGGGCGTGCGCGCCGATGAGCTGCACCTGATTCAGCGGCTCGCCCAGGTGATCGCCGCAGAGCTCACGTTGAGCCACAGTTTCCAGCGCGTGCAGGAATTGACGCGCCAACTGGTACCCTGGGAACAGATGGGATTTGCCCGCTACGATCCGCGCACGCGTCAGATGGAGCTCGTCGCCGACACGGCAGCGCAGCCCGGAGCCGCGTTCCGATTCGATTCCGACGCCGGTCTCACCGGTGAAGCGCTGCGCCTGCGGCGCCCCGTCGTGGCCCACGGCCTCGCGCGAGATCAGGTCGTGGTGCCGGGTGGCGAAACACCCGGCTCGGAGATGCTCGTGCCGCTCTACCACGCGGGCCAGCTCGTCGGCCTCTGGAGCGTGCGGCATTCCGATCCCACGATGTACCGCCAGTCGGACGGCGAGCTGCTCGAGCTGCTGGCGCCGCAGCTCGCGCTCATGGTTGCAATTGATGGTTCCCTCCGCCCCGTGACCGGCGCGTCCGATCAGACGACGCAGTACGTGCAGACGCTCACGGCCACGACGCAGCAGATCCACGCGTCCAGCGAAGAAGTCGCGGCGTCCGCCCAGCGCGCCAGTCACGGCGCCGGTCAGGCGGCGACGCTGGTGAGCACCGCCGCCCGCGAAGCCGGACAACTGAAGGACAGCGCCGCCGAGCTCGCCGCAGCCGGCGATCGGACGCGCGAGGCGGGCTCACAAATGGAAAAGACAACCGACCGCGTGCGCACGGCGACCCAGAACGCGGTGCGCCAGCTGACCGACCTCGGCGCCACGACCGAAGAAAGCGCCGCTGAAGTCGGGCGGCTGCGTGAGGTGGCGGCGCAAGTCGAAAAGTTCTCCGAAACGATCGGTTTCGTCGCGAATCAGACGAACCTGCTCGCGCTCAACGCCACAATCGAGGCGGCGCGCGCGGGGATTCACGGCCGGGGCTTCGCCGTCGTCGCCGATGAGGTGCACAAGCTCGCCGAAGCGAGTGGCCGCGAGGCCCGCAACGTCAACAAGGCGGTCCAGGACACGCGACGCGCGTTGGACCGCGCCGCGCAGCTCATCGAGCGTATCCGCGGCGACCTCAGCCAGGTGGTCCAGAGCTCGGCGGCGTGGGTTCAGGACCTCGATCGCATCGCGGACGCGGCCGCCGAGACGGCGCGCGCCGGGAACCAGGTCGCGGAAGTCGGGCGCCACAGCGCCGAGCTCGCGACTCGCATCACCGAATCGCTCGTGCAGGCGCGCGCCGGCGCGCAGACCTCGAGTCAAGAAGCCGAGGCGGTCGCCGCGGCGGCGGCGGAACAGCTACGGGCCATCCAGGACCTCGCGAAGGGCGCCACCGAGCTGTCAGCGCTGGCCGAGCAGCTCTCCCAGGCACTGCGCTTCATCCGAGGCGGCAACGGACACCCTTAAGGCCCGGGGCAGGGGGCACCGGGGGGGGAGGGGCGAGGGGGGAGGGGGAGGGGGAGGGGGGGACCCAGCGGCTGGTGATCGAGGCTACAGGGGTTTCTGAATCCGAGGCCGATTATTAGAGTGGAGTGCCGCCAACCCGGGAGAGACATGCGCGCGCGGACGCCACTGCTGGTGCTCTGTCTCAATGCCCTTCCTGCCCTCTGTATCGGCCAGCGCACGCACCAGTTCGAAATCGGCGCATTCGGGTCTTTCACCCGCTACGACCGCGCGTTCAGACTGGACAATCAAATCGGTGGGGGCGGGCGGCTGGGCTACTTCTTCAGCCCAGCGATCGGCGTCGAGTTCGAGCTGGGCTACCAGCAGCCCACGCCGAGGGCCGGCGGCACGAATGCAGCGCTGGCGCTGGGAAGCGGCAGCCTGGTCCTCAACATCGGCAACGAGAGCAACCTCCTCTATATCCTCGGCGGCTACAGTCGACTCCAGTTCCGCGACAATCCCGGCTACAGCTTTACCGACAACGGATTCCATGGCGCGATTGGAGACCGGCTGTTTTTCGGCGAGCGGGTCGCCGCCCGTATCGAAGGCCGAGCGATCTACTCCTCCAGCACCGGCTTCTCAAGCGGCAATTGGGCCGGACACATCGTCGGCTCCCTGGGACTCTCGATCTTTACCGGACCGAGCGCGTTCCGTGACGCCGATCAGGACGGTGTGGCCGATCGGAAGGATGCGTGTCCGGAAACGCCCCGAGGCGCCGTCGTGGACTCCCGAGGCTGCCCGATCGATTCGGATCGCGACGGGGTCTACGACGGTCTGGACGCCTGTCCGAACACCATCCAAGGTGCCGAAGTGGATGCGCGCGGCTGTCCGAAGGATTCGGACGGGGATGGCGTGTACGACGGGATCGACAAGTGCCCGGGCACGCCAACCGGTGCTCGCGTGGACGCGCAGGGCTGTCCGACCGACGCTGACGCTGACGGCGTTCCCGATGGTATCGATCAATGCCCCAACACGCCGGCCGGTGCCAGAGTCGACACCACAGGCTGTCCGATCGATAGCGACCACGACGGCGTGCCTGACGGGATCGACAAGTGCCCTAACACTCCACCAGGCACGGAAGTGGATACGTCAGGCTGCCAGCGCGCGAAGGACAGCGACGGCGACGGCGTGGATGACACCAAGGACAAGTGTCCCGGGACGGCGCCGGGCACGCGTGTCGACGCGGCAGGCTGCCCAATTCTCTTCTCCGAAGCGAAGACGCCGGTCGTCCTTCGAGGCGTGACGTTCGAGTCGGGCCGTTCGGCGCTCAAGCCGGACTCGTACACGATTCTCGACATCGTGGCGGCGTCGCTCGTCGCGAACCCGGACATCAAGATCGAAATCGCCGGTCACACAGACAACACGGGATCGGCGGCGACCAACACGCGCCTGTCGCAGGCACGCGCCGACGCCGTGCGCGCGTATCTGGCAAGTAAGGGCGTCGCTCCCGGGCGGATGGTCGCCAAGGGGTACGGTCCATCGCAGCCGGTCGTGCCGAACACGAGCCCAGCCGGACGCGCGCAGAACCGGCGCGTCGAGCTGCGGCAGACTAACTGAGGCGGAGGCCAAACGTGAGAAAGCTCGCTCCGATACTTGTGGTGATGGCGCTGACGGCAACGCGGCTGGAGGCGCAGTACGATCGCCGCTACGAAGTCGGCCTGTTTGGCGCATTCACCAAATACGACAAGACGTTCGGTCTCTCAAACAAGATTGGTGGCGGCGTGCGCTTCTCGTACGCCATCACGCCGATGATCGGCCTGGAGGTGGAGGCGCTGTTCCAATCGCCGCAGACCGTCAGCTCGTCGACACAGATCGAGCCGATGATCGGCGCCGGCAGCCTCGTCATCAACACCCTGAACGCGAGCCGCATGACGGTCTATGTGCTGGGCGGATACTCGCGCCTCGATTTTGGCGGCACCAGTCCCTATCGATTCACGGACGGGGGCTTCCACGGCGGCGCGGGTGCGAAGTTCTACGTGAGCTCGCGATTTGCGCTGCGGCTCGAGGCGCGGGGCATCTACACGCCGACGACGAACAGCACGTTCGGTCAGAAAGCCACGCATCTGGTTGCTTCGGCGGGGTTCGCGTTCTTCCAGCCCGACGCCGCCCCGGCCCGGGGCGCGGACGCCGATCATGATGGCGTGCCGGACAAGATTGATGCCTGTCCCGACACCCCGTTGGGCGCGACCGTCGATGCGCGCGGATGCCCGCACGACCAGGACGGCGACGGCGTACTCGACGGCATCGATCAATGCCCCAACACGCCGGCCGGCGCGACCGTCGATGCGCGCGGATGCCCGCACGATTCGGACGGCGACGGCGTCCTGGACGGAATCGATCAGTGCCCCAACACACCCGCGGGGACGCAGGTTGACGCCAAAGGCTGTCCGCTCGCAGCGCCGCCTGCACTCGATTCCGACGGGGATGGCGTTCCAGACACGATCGACAAATGCCCGAATACGCCGGCAGGGGCAAAGGTCGATGCGAATGGCTGTCCCATCGATTCCGATCATGACGGCGTCTGGGACGGACTCGACAAATGTCCCGACACGCCGGCAGGCGCGACCGTCGATGCGAACGGCTGCCCGCACGATTCCGACGGCGACGGGGTACTCGACGGCATCGATCAATGCCCCAACACGCCCCCAGGGACCCCGGTCGACGCCACCGGTTGCCCGCTGGACAGCGACAAAGACGGCGTGCCCGACAACCTCGACAAGTGTCCCAACACGCCGGTCGGGATCAAGGTCGATGCGAACGGCTGCCCGATAGAGCACGACAGCGATGGCGACGGTGTGCCAGATTCGCGGGATCGGTGCCCCAACACGCCGAAGGGAGCGCGCGTCGATCAATACGGCTGCATGCTGCTGTTCGAAGAGCATGCGCCGGCCGCCCCGGGCGCGCCGCCGGCCCGCCCGACGCTGATTCTGCAGGGCGTCAATTTCCAGACTGGCCGCTCGGTCGACCAGGTGGCCGCCTCGCTGGTGGCGAACCCGGAGATCCGCATCGAGATCGCTGGCTACACCGACTCGACCGGACGGAAATTCACGAACATGCGGCTCTCGATGGGGCGCGCCGGAGCCGTGCAAAACTACCTCGCGCGCAAGGGCGTCAGCCCGATGCGGATGCGGGCGCGCGGGTTCGGCGCATCAGGGTACATCGCGCCCAACTCGACGCCGGAAGGACGGGCACAGAACCGGCGCGTCGAGCTCCATAAACTGAACTAACGTCGGACGGTCGGACGGAGGGACTGTCGGACTCTGCAACGACCCCGGTCGCGCGTTGCGACCGGGGTCGGTAGTTTTCTGACCCCACGACGAACCGAGAGATCTCCATGCGCAATCTTTGGCTGGCCGCGCTCATTCTGTCCGTCAGTCCGACGG
>WNFC01008142.1_pt1 | contig 11562 bp, 14 predicted proteins | sample 5400541 | NCBI WGS metagenome assembly WNFC01 (sample SAMN13153342, study PRJNA577476) | soil metagenome | isolation source: 120 cm saprolite under Douglas fir tree site 2 hole 2 replicate 1 | place: USA:California | collected 2015-04-18
GCAAACGGACAAGGAGGACCCATCGATGGCATCTGAGCGGAAGGTCGCGATCGTGACCGGCGCGGCGAGCGGGCTCGGACGGGCCATGGCGCTCGGCCTCGTCGAGAGCGGCATGGATGTGGTGGCGGTCGACCGGAATGCGACGGCGCTCGCGGCGCTGGCGCCTGTCGCGGCCGGCAAGCCGGGGTCGCTCCTGTCCCTGCCGGCCGACCTGGCGCAGCCCGACTCGTTCGAGTGGATCGTGGCGGCAGCGGTGGACAAGCTCGGGCGGATCGACGTGCTGGTCAACAATGCCGGCATCGGCCAGGCGTCTGTGCGCGCCGATCAGCGGCGCAACCCGATCCGGTTCTGGGACGCGACCCCGGAGCAGTGGAGCCGCTTCCTCGCCGTGAATGCCACCGCGCCGATCATGATGGCCCGCGCGGTGGTCCCGCACATGCTGCGCGCGCGGCAGGGGCGGATCGTCACGGTGACGACCAGCCTCGGCACCATGGTCCGCGAGGGTTATCTGCTCTACGGGTCGAGCAAGGCCGCCGCCGAGTCGGCGACGGCCATCATGGCGGCGGACCTGGCGGGCACGGGCGTCACGGCAAACGTGCTCGTGCCCGGCGGCGTGACAAACACGCCACTCGTCGGCGACGAGGCCGGGGATCGCCGCAAGATGCTCCAGCCGGAGATCATGGTGCCGCCGCTGCTCTGGCTGGTGTCGGACGCCGCCGCGGGCGTTACCGCGAAGCGCTTCATCGCCGCCGACTGGGACCGATCGCTGTCCCCGGCGCAAGCGGCCGAGAAGGCGGGCGCGCCCATCGCGTGGCTCGGGATCGCGCGGATGCCGATCGAGCCGAGGTGACGGAACGGTCCGACGAGGCTGACCATCCGCACCTGGCTTCTCTTGGCGTACCAGCACGGCCGGTAGCCGGCGTGCGGGAAGAGCGCCTGCACACAGACTTCCGTTTGCGGCTCGTCGTAGAAGATCTCGGTCCGGCCGTTCTTGAGCGGCGTCGCGTAGTAGAAGGTCACGCTCCCGAATGCCTGTCCGGCCGTGTCATGGCCCATGCGGTATTCGAGCCAGGCATAGTTTGGTCAGCCGGATCCACCGCTCAATCGCAAGCATGCCATCGAGCAGAAGGTCCACGATCTCGAGCGCGTCCGGGACCACTACTCGCACTACGTCCCCGACACCGTGAAGCAGCTGGTCATGGCGAACGTAGACGCATCGGATCTCCTGAAGATCGAGCGCGACGTGACCGTGCTCTTCGTCGACATCAGCGGCTACACGCGGCTGGCCGAGAGCCTGCCCGGCGATGTCCTCAACGCCCTGGTCGAGCGCTACTTCTCGGGCTTCTTCGACCGGCTGACGGAGGCGGGCGGAGACGTCAACGAGACGGCGGGCGACGGCCTCATGGTCGTCTTTCAACACGGCAGCCCGGAGGAGCACGCGACCCACGCGGTGGACGCCGGGCTCATGCTGCTGGCGCTTACCGAGGCGCTGAACCATACGGAAGGGGAGACGCCGGTGTCCATCCACGTCGGAATCAACTCGGGAAGTGCGTGCGTCGGCTCGACGCGCTTCGAGGGACGGCATGGGGCGCGCTGGACCTTCACGGCGAGCGGGCTGGTGAGCGCCGTGGCCGCCCGCCTGGCGAGCCTGGCGTGCGACAGCCAGATCGTGGCCGGGCCGGAGACGGTCCGGCGCCTTGGCGCCCGCTACCACCTGGATCCCGTTGGCGCCGTCCGTCTCAAGAACGTCACGGAGCCGATCGTGGCGCACCGCGTCCTGGGTCCCTCGTCGAGCTACTGACGCCGCGCTGGAGACGACCGGAAGAGGGCGCCCGGTCTACTCCGTCCCACCCCGGCGCCGCAGTGCCTCTGCGGCCGGCGCGCGATCGAGGCGCACCGCGTACCAGAGCGGGGTGAGGCTGCGGCCGTCGCGGGCGTTGACGTCGGCGCCCCCGGCCAGCAACACTTCAACGAGCTCGGCGGATCCGTCCCAGCTTGCCAGGTGAAGCGGGGTCACGCCATCGCGGTCACGCGCATTCGGGTCGGCGCCTTTGCTCAGGAGGAGCCTCGCGAACTCCGGCCTCCGTTTGACGACCGCGGCGTGGAGCGCGGTCTGTCCCGACTTGTCGTGCCCTCGCACACTGGCGCCCTTTGCCACGAGCAGCTCGGCCGCGGGCACGAAGTCGCCGTCCAGCGCCGCCTGGAGGAGAGGGCGGTCATAGAAATCGGTCGCCTCGACCCGCGCGCCCTTGGCGATGAGAAGCGCGAGGACGTCCGGGGAGGGCTTCACACTCCTGTTGATCAGGGCCCACACGATCGGGGGCTTGCCGTCCTTGTCGGGCGCGTTGACGTCGACGCCGCGAGCAAGCAGGACCTCGGCCACGGGCAGGCTCTGGGCGTAGGCCGCGTTGTGGAGCGGCGTCCGCCCCCTGTCGTCGATCGCGCGCGGGTCGGCGCCGGCCGCGAGGAGGGCCCGCGCCACTGAGGCATCCTGGCCGTACGAGGCGCGATGAAGCGGCGTCTGGCCCCCCGAGTTCCTGGCCCGAACGTCCGCGCCCTTCCTGATCATGAGCTCGACGCCCGCGAGCAGCCCGCGCTGCACGCACTGATCGAACGGTGTCTCGTCCCCCCCGCTCCTGGCGCGGATGTCCGCCCCGCGCGAGACGAGCAATTCGACCACGGCGGCCTTGCCGCCCGTGCAGGCAAAGTGCAGCGGCGTGAGCTGGTTCTGCCCCGGGCTGTTGATCAGCGCCGGGTCGGCCGCCAGGAGCGCCTGCACCCGATCCACGTCCCCCCGCATCGCTGCCTCGTGGATCTCGGCGGCAGGGGCGGTGGCCGGGAGCGCGAGAGCGACCACAACAGCGGCAAGGGCGAGCGCGCGCGCCTGCATCACCACTTGACCTTGAGGGTTGCCTCGCCCCGCGGCGTCGTCACGACGAACTCGCTGAACTCGAGCTGAGTGATCGCGAACGAGGCAAGACGGCCGCGACGCACGAGGGAGATCTCGAGAGTGCCGTGTCGCAGCCGCGGCAGAAGCCGCCTGAGCTGCTCGGGGGTCAGCGCTTCACCCGTGGGCAGCAGCACGGACGCCGGATCTCGCGGCCTCGGCATGCCCAGGATGCCGACTCCCTCCGACGCGGACACGGCAGGACGGGCCCCGGGCGGCCCGGGCGGCGGCGGCACCGCGGCGCGCGGGCCCGGCGGACGCACGAGGCCCGGCTCGACACCCGGCCGCAGCCGCAAGGGCACATCGCGCGCCTCGGACTCCGGTGCGGCCACGAAGTTCATGAAGGCCGAGAACGGCAACGTCTGCCCGAACGCGGTCTGCGGCGGCAAGAGATAGGGCTGGTAGCGCTCGGGACTGAAGCTCAGCGGCACCGTGACGTACGCGTACAGCGTGCCGTCGATCAGGAACCAGTCGGAGCGGGACTCGCGCATGCTGAGCTGGCCGACATCGAAGGGCCGCCCCACGAGGAACGCGAGGTTGCGACTCTCCCCGGACTCGTAGACGAAGTAGGCGTCGTCGCCCTCGCGCGGCTGGCTGCGCATCTTGGGATCGCCGAAGAGCTTCTTGGCGCCCGCCACGTCTCCCGCCTGGACCCGCTTGACGAAGAGACGGGCGATGGCCTCAGGATCCGCCGAGGCGGCTGACGCCCAGAGCAGGAGGGCGCCCGTGGCGAGCCCGACAACGATCGTCCGGGCAGATGGGCAAAAAGCACTCACGGATCGAGTATAGCGGGCAGGGCCCGACAGGCAGAAGTCTGTCGTGAAGCCATCGGCCAGTACTTCTCCGCGGCCTGCCTATGGTCCGAAGGCGCGGAAGGTCTTGTACGCTCCGATGAAGAACTTGCCGTTCGCGACGGCGACCGCCGAATGCATGCTCTCGCCGGCGGCGAAGGACCACAGAAGGTCACCCGTGGCCTGGTCGAGCATGTAGACGATGCCGTCGGATGCGCCGAAGATGACCTTCTTGTCCACCAAGGCGGGCCCGCCGTTGATCGGGGCGACGGGGTCCACGCCGACATGGTCGAACTTCCACAGCGTCTGCCCTCGAGCGTCGCCCCGCGTACGCGCGCGTCGAGCGCCTCGAGGTAGACGGCGATGTCAGGCAGCTCAGGCATGCGCTCCCGACATCGCGCCTACTGTTGAGCGACGGCTATGGGCGACGGCTTCCAGGTGCCGTCGAGCGCCTCCGGCTTCGGCCAGTAGATCCGCATGGTCACGCTGAACGGTCCCTCGGCGGCGGGCAGCCAGTTCGCTTGCTTGTCCTTGCCCGGCGACTCGTGCTGGATGTAGATGTCGAGCGAGCCGTCCTTGTTGTACTTGAGCGGCATCCAGGCGGCGATGTTGTAGCGGTTGATGGGGTTCTCGACGAAGAATGACTGCGCGTCGTACATGGTCAGCGACCAGAAGGCGTTCGCCGGCGGCGTCTGCCCCTTGTCGAAGTGCAGCACATACTTGTTGGCGCCGTCGAGCGGCTTGCCGTCGCCGTCGACGAATGCGGACGGATAGACCGCATCCGCCGGGAGGTTCGCGCCGAACCCGAGCAGGGCGATGACGGCTCGTGTACCGTAGTCCGTTCCGAAATTCGCCATGTTCGCGGGAAAGATGCTCCAGCCGTTGACCGGCTTGCCCGCGTCCTTCGCCGCGGCCTGTAGCTTCGCCAGCGCCGTCTTGACCGATGGCTCCAGCGCCTTCGCTACGAACGGATCGAGCTTGGCGGCGTCGAAGTCCTGGCCCGGCACGATCCCGATCTTGGCAAACTGTGCAAGCGCCGGCGCGTCCGCGGCGGGCGGCGGGTTGGCCTTGAGCATGGCAGCCAGGAGCTTGAAGAAATCCGCCGCGCTCATCTTGCCCACCTGCTCCGACGGAGGCGACATGTCCACGCCCGGATTCACCACGCCGGGCGGCGGCGTATAGGGCTTGCCCCACGCGCTCAGCGGCGTCACCTTGTACTGCTTCTGGATCGCGCGGACCGCCGGGTAGTCGGCCGGGCCGTTCGCCTGCGTGCGGCCGGCGATCATGACCAGGTTGGTCGGCGCCTTGTATTCCGTCATGCCCTTCGGCAGGTCGCCGGTCCAGCCCGGGCCCGTGATGATGAAGTTGCCGGCCTTTGTCCCCGTGGTGCGCTTGCCCGGCGAGGCGAAGACGTTGGTCCACGCATCGAGGAGCGGCATCAGGTAGTAGCGGCCGTTCGTGTTGGGCACGGAGAGGATGATCGGCTCCGCTGTCAGATCCAGGAACGCGAAGGAATACAGCGTGTCCACGTTCAGCCTGACGACGTCATGGTTGGACGCGGGCGGGTACTCTGCCATGTTGCCGATCTGGTTGACCGGCGCGTGAGAGTTCGGCTCGGGTGCGGCAACGTTCGTTTGGACCCGCTTTGTGAGCTCCGCGATGATGATCGGGAGCCCGTACACCACGGCGTCGACGCCGATCTTGGTGATCTCGTCCGCGCGCCCCTTGTCCGCGGCCGCCTTCGCGGCTGTCTCGGCCGCGGCCTTCTCGGCTTTCACCTTCTCGCTCTCGCCACACGCCGTGAGCGTGAGGCAAAGAACGGCTGACAGCATTGCCGCGATCAGCTTTGTGCGAGTCATCTGATGGTCTCCTAGCGTGGGGTGTGAAGCGCGAGCGTGGCCTTATGCTCGACTACACGGGTGGGCCTGTCAAGCGCGAGGGTGGCATCAGGGGAGCTGGCCCGGCATCCCGCCCTTGGGGATAGGCAACATCAGCGCCGTCCGACGGCGGGCACCCCACTCGTGGCCCCCGTCCCCGTGACATAGCCTCCGAGCACGCCCGGTCGGCAGCCGAGGCAGTCGCGAACCGCCGCTTAGGGGTGTTGCGCTCGCTCGATCTCCGCTGAGGAATACCGGAACGCTCGGAATACCCAGTTGTTCAGGCCTGCCCGGCTCGACTCGAAGTAAAAGTGCGGATTCACGTACTCCCACACGACCTGCCCGTCCAGCGTAACCTCGAAGATGCGGCCGCGGCAGCCCTCGCAGATCAGCGTGTTGCCGTTGGGCAAGCGTTGCGCGCCCCCAATGTACGGGCTGAAGAAGTCGAAGAGCGACTGGTCGCGATACTCCCAGACGATGTCACTCGTCTGTGGGTCGACCTCGATGACGCGCGAATAGGGCGCCGGATGATCGCGGCGGTGCGCCCCGTTGTCGAAGACCAGGAGATGGCCGTTCTCGAGGGGGCGCGGGTCGTGCTGCTGAGCGAGGGGCGGGCTGCCGAGCTTCCAGGTGATCCTTCCCGTGGGGCGGTCGACGATACAGATGGTCGAGATATTGCGGAAGCTCAGGACGAGGTTGCCGTCGGGCAGTTCGGCGACCGTGTTGCCGTGCGTCCACTCGTGCCGATGGTCCTCCGGTGTGATGACCTCCGTCTCGGGGTCGAGGTGCTCCCACGACCGCCACTCCCAGACGACCTGACCGCGCGTGGTCATCTCCACCAGGTAGTCGCCGTAGATGCCGGCGGGCGTCTCGGTCTCGGGGACACCGCCGCGGATGCGCGCGCGCAAGGCGTCCGGGACGGGCCGGAGACATAGCAGCAGGACATTCCCATTGCGCAATCGGCGCGCGTCGTGATGGTGATCGGGATGCTGGACTTCCCAGAGCACCCGGCTCGACCAGTCGACCTCGAGCGCCGCACCGGCCTTGAAGCGTGACCACCCCTCGAACCGCTCGAGGTCGGCCATCATCTTGCCCGAATAGAACAAGCGGCCGTCGGCGAGCAGGTATCCGTAAAGGCCGGGACGGTATGGGAGCCGCCAGGTGTGCACGATCTCGCCGTCCATGTCCAGGAGGTAGACGGTCCCGTCTCCGAACATTGGCGTGAACAGTGTGTAGCCCCGGAACGCGCGGTCGGGGTCATGGGCGACGAGCCCGGTACGCGAGCGCCGGATGCGCTGCTGATCGACTGGGATCATAAGTTAGGTCGACGACCTACACATGAGCTCCCCCAATGTAGCGTCCTCCCTACCCGCTGCGCTAGCACGGACAAACGTACCTTCTCAAGCAGGGGATAGGCAACATCAGCGCCCTCCGACGGCGGGCACCCCGCTCGTGGCCCCCGTCTCCGTGACATAACCTGCCAGACTCGGACGCGGAACGCCGCAGGAGCCGATGCCACAGTCCTATCGATATCTCTCCGAGTCATCGACCAGCAAGCCCGGCGCCGAGCTCGGCAAGCGCCTCGGCCGGGGTCGAGAGGCGGAAGCGCGAACGGGCCGGGTGGGCAAGCAGCGTGTCTACGCACACGTCGACCGCCTGTAGGAGATTTGCACGCGAGGGCGATATCCTCCAAGAACGGCGGGCCTTGCCCGACGGCAACGGCGCGATGATGACAAAGAAGCCTGGGAGCCGGTCGGCCGGGATAAGCACTTCGGAGGAAGCTCGAAGACAGGCTGTGCGAGACGAATGCGGGAAGTGGAGCCGGGGCGGGGAGTTGAACCCGCGACCTTGCACCCGGCTCGCAGACCACCTGTTACTTGCTCTGGCTCAAGGTTTCGGTCGTCCTCCGCTATGTGCGCACCTGCGTACCCGCAGCGTGGCGCGAGGTGCGGCGATCCGAATCCGACTCTGTCTCCATCCGTAGCCGAGCAGGCGCAGCAAGGCCAGCCGCAAGGAGGGTCCACAGCACCCACGCTCACTCGGCAGACGCCGACGCAGCAGCGGCGAGCAGGCAGCAGAGCATAGCGATCACGATGCACGGGCAGCGTTTGGTCATGGGTGCGCTCTCTGGTGTGCTCGAATCGTCTAGTGGATGACCTCATCCGCCCGTTGCAGCAGCGACTGCGGGATGATAAACGCGAGGGCCTTGGCGGTCTTGAGGTTGATCACCAGCTCGAACTTCGTGGTCCGCTCGACAGAAAGGTCGCCCGGCTTGGCGCCCTTCAGAATCCTGTCCACAAACCAGGCGGCACGGCGAAACGAAGGCGAAGCGCAGGATCTTCGCGACATCGTCGTTGACCTGACGGGAGCGGATGACTTCGCGCGGCAGGTATACGAGGCCGCTCGAGAGATCCCAGCCGGCCAGCCGCGGACGTATGGCGAGATCGCCAAGGCCCTGGGTCAGCCCGCGAAGCGCAAGCCGTCGGACAGGCTTTGGCAAAGAGCCAGCTGGAGCTTCGGCCGACGCGGAAGCGATGACTCGGTAGAAAGGGACTGATCGACCGCGCGTTTCTCTTTTATCCGCCTCGATACCTGCCCTGATTCAATTCATCGAAGCATGGTTTCCCGCAGTTTCTTCAGTGGCACGAGGAATGCTCGATTGCCATCAGGAGGACGTCAACCATGGCTCATCTTGCTGGGCGGATCAGCGCGTGCTGGATCGTGACCCTGGCCCTCATGGCCGGTCTCCTCGGGGCCTGCACCACGGAAACCGGGGTCGTCACCACCGCCTCGGTCCCCGCGACTCAAACCGTGACGTATCAAGGCGGACAGTACAGGCTCTACGGAAGCGGCACGGCCGCCTCGCCCTATTACTGGGTGTGGGTGCCGTCGGGAGTCACCGCGCCGGCGCCACCCACGACTATTTCCACTCCGACGGTGGCGTATCCGGGGGGACGGTATCAGCTCCAGGGGAACGGTACGGCCGCCTCTCCCCACTACTGGGTGTGGGTGCCGGCGGGATCCACGGTAGAAGCCATCGTGCCGGCCCCGCCGCCGCTTCCCGCGACTCAGACCACGGTTCAGCCGGCCGGCCAGTATCAGCTCTACGGCAACGGCACGGCCGCCTCTCCGTACTACTGGGTGTGGATTCCCAGTGGCAGTGGCGCCGTGGCTCCGCCGCCACCACCACCGCTGCCTCGTTAGGGCTCGGCGCCAGGTGAAGCATCGCTCTCGCGTATCGAGGGCCAGGCTGGAGCGGAATGGCGCGCAGGGGCTCGGGAGCCCTGCGCGCCGCGATCGAGGATGCGAGTACGACGGGCCTTCACCGATGCTCAGGTAACCTCACACATCGGTCTTCTGGACGCTGTCACTCGCGAACGTTCTGACCAACGCTCTCGGCACAGGCTTGTTGCTGGAACCACTTCGATCTGTCACGCGGCGGCGTGGCGCAAGACGTGGCGGTGATCGTGTTCGCACCGCTGGCCATCACGCAGGTCGTGGCGGCGGTCGGCATCGGCCCGCTGGTCGATCGTTTCGTTCCTCATCGTCTGCTTGTACTCCCGATGACGATCCCCCTGCCCAATCTCTTGCACGTGACGGTCAAACTGGCCGAGTAACGGCCCTCCTGCCTTACTGGGTCCGACGTCACGCGTCAGGTTACCCTCCTTCCGCCCGCCAGTGCCATGTATCTACCTTCTGCTCGCGGCGGTGGCGGTGGTCGCCGGTGCCATCGCGGCGGTGACCGGCTTCGGTATTGGGAGCCTGCTCACGCCGGTGCTTGCTGATGAACATGAGGCGACGATCTCCGGTGAGAGGTCGGGGCCGCCTTCCTAGTGGGCGGGCTGAAAGAGTTCGATGGGGTTGCCGGAGGGGTCGTCGAGCAGGATCTGCGAGCCGCCGATACCGGTCAGGATGTCATTGCGAAATCGAAGCCGGCGGCGCGAAGCCTCTCGACCTCGGCCGCGAGGTCGGCCACCGGCAGCTGGATGCGATTCCACCCGCCCGGGACCGGTTGCCGTCCATCTGGCGTGGCCCGCGCGCCCGAGCTGGTCTTTCCACTGAGCAGTAGGCGAAGCGGCCCCCGAATGACGGCGGCGAAGGCCGGCGCGGCGCTCGACTCGAGAGTGAAGCCAAGATAGGTCGTGTAGAAGGCAATCGCGACGTCGACGTCATCGATCATGTAGCGGAGGCTGGCCGTAGTTGCGGACATATTACGCTCCCGGCATTCGAAAGTGATCCGATCACTATCGGATGACGATAGCGACGTCCCATCTTAGCCCCGTCCGCCTAGGGAGTCGTTCGCCTCCTATGTCTTGATGGCGAAGTCCGCCTTGTCAAAAACCTGACGGATCTCGATCACGTCGCCTTCCTGCGCGGGGCACCGCTGCACCCATTTCAGGAGCTCTTCCTTTGAGTTGGCCTCCACCAACCAATAACCGCCCAGCACTTCTTTCGTCTCGATGAACGGCCCATCGGTCACCATCGGCGGCTTCCCTTTGCCGAACGAAACACGCGCGCCGGTGTTGAGCGGATGAAGGCCGTTCAGCGAGAGAATTTTGACGGCCTTGCCCAACTCCTCATTGAAGCGGGCCATCTCTTCTACCTTCTTTGGGTCGGGCACAAAGCCGGGGTCCACCTTCTTATTGCCTCTGTACACATTGGGGATCATCAGCATCATGAATTGCATAGGTCTTCTCCTTTCTTTTCGCTCAGCCCTTGTTGTACTCGTCGTGGCGGCGCCACCAGAGGCCCTTCTCGTTGCGCCCCTTGGGGGCGCGGTCGAGCCACTGGTACATGCCCCAGAGGCCGTCCACTCCTCGCGAATACGCGGAATAGGTGTGGTAGACCACACCGCACACCGTCCTCGAGCGCGAACGCGCTCACCCCCGGCCTCTCGCCTGCGTACGTGGCCACGTCGGTTCCGGCCGAGGCCGCGAACTCGTCCTCCGCCCCCTCGCCGCCGGCCTCCCGGAACGGCGCCTCGCGCCGGTAGTTGTATTCGATGCCCGTCTCGCGCTGCTCCCGCTCGTCGAATCCGACGCTGAAGTCGGGGTTGAAGTCGCTCCCAAACGAGGACGCCCAGGGAAAGGTCCACCCCATCCGCCGCTTGTACGCCTGCAGCTTCGCGAGCGGCGCCCGCGACACCGCCCGAAGCATGACGTCGTGGTTGGCCAGGTGCACGGCGAACCCGTCGAAGCCGTCCGCGATCGCCGAGCAGGACGGGCACCCCGCCTTGTAGTCGGGTCCGAACATGAAATGGTAGACGAGAAGCTGCGAGCGCCCCCGGAAGAGGTCCGCCAGCGAGGCGCCTCCCTCGTCGGTCTCGAATCGATACTCCTTGTCGATCCGCACCCACGGCAGCTCCTGCCGGCGCCGCGCCAGCTCGTCGCTGCGCCGCGTGAGCTCCTTCTCCGCCTTGAGCAGATCGAGCCGAGCTGCGAGCCACTCTTTACGTGTCCCCGTCATGTGCTTCGTCATGGCTCTTGTCTCCTTTCTTCGGGTGTCCTCTCACCGCAATCCTTTGATCTTCTCGGCCAGGATGCCGGTGAAGTGCTTCCAGCCTTCCTCGTGGCTGTGGCCCATCTCGTCGTCGGGGAGCCCGTTGTGTGTCAACACCAGGTCGGTGGCGCCGCGGGACGGCGTCATCTCGACGGTCACCCGGGACTCGAGACCACGCGTCGCTTCCGACATCCACGCGAACTCCAGCAGCCGCGGGCGCTCCACGCGGAGATACCGGCAGTAGTGCGCCCACAGGCGGCCGGCATGGTCCGCCTCCCAATACCAAAGCTCGTCGACCCTGGCCTTGCGGAGAATGGCGCGGTGCGGCTCGAGCCAGCGCCTGAACAGATCGGGTTCGGCCCACGCGTCGAAGACCTCTTCGGGCGAAGCTTCGATCCGGCGGGGGACCGTGATCCGAAGGAGGGGGGTGGTCGGGCTCGTTCCGGCA
>WNFC01024209.1_pt1 | contig 11562 bp, 9 predicted proteins | sample 5400541 | NCBI WGS metagenome assembly WNFC01 (sample SAMN13153342, study PRJNA577476) | soil metagenome | isolation source: 120 cm saprolite under Douglas fir tree site 2 hole 2 replicate 1 | place: USA:California | collected 2015-04-18
GCAACAGTGCCGCAGTCGCAGGACTGACGCCGTCCGGGCCGGGCGCTCAAGGCGCCTGGCGCGGCAACGCGTGAGACGATACCGCGACATCCAACCCCGAAGGTGGCGCGAACATGTGGAACTGGCTTGAGCGCCGCGAGTTGCAGCGTCTGTCCCGCCACATGGGCGACCAGGATCCCGGGCGGCTCCCGCGGCCCGACCTGCCGGCCGGCAGCGACCTGCTGCCGCAGATCAAGCACATCGTGGTGCTGATGATGGAGAACCACTCATACGACAACTACCTCGGCATGCTGGCAGGCCGGGGCGAGGGATTCCCGCTCGGCCCGGACGGGGAACCGGATGTGTCTAATCCAGGTGCCGACGGGGAATCTGTTCGGGCGCATCACCTGGCCTCCACGGTCCAGCAGCCCGAGGTGCCGTCACAAAGCTGGCATGCGAGCCATCTCCAGTGGGGTGAGGGCAAGTGCGACGGGTTCGTGAGCAGCACCCAGGCTCTGCTGCCGGGCAAGGACGCCACCGTTGGCATGGGCTACTGGTCCGACCGCGACCTGCCGTTCTACTACGGCCTGGCCAGAGCATTCCGCTCGCGGACCACTGGTTCAGCTCGTGCCTGGGGCCCACGTTCCCCAACCGCCGGTTCCTGATCGCCGGGACCGCCCACGGGCTGATCGACGACCTGGCCTTCGACCTGGCCGACTATCCGCCGACCGGGACCATCTTCGACCTGCTGACCAGGTATGGCATCTCGTGGACCAACTACCACCCGGTGGCCGGGGACCGGCCCACGCTCACGGGCCGGTACGCGCTCAGGGGCGTCCTGCGGCATCGGCGCCGGATGGCCCGGCGCCGGCTGATGTCCCTGGGCAGGTGGCTCCCGCCACTACAGCGCGCGATGCACAAAGACATGCAGTTCACCGCCGACATCTTCCCACTCGACGTGGCCCGGTTCCTGCTGCATGTCCGCGGCACGGACCAGTTCTTCGCCGACGCCGACAACGGAACGCTGCCCGCGTTCAGCATTGTCGATCCTGACTTCAACGCCTTCTCAGAAGAGAACCCGCAGGACATCCGGAAAGGCGAGAGCTTCGCGGCGGAGGTGATCAACCGGGTCATGCACGGCAAGGGGTGGCCGCACACCATGCTGATCTGGGTGTACGACGAGCACGGTGGCTACTACGACCACGTCCCGCCGCCGGCCGCGGTCCCGCCCGACGGCGTCGAGGGCCGCAGCATGCTGACCAGGCGGTCGTGACTACGAGCATGCATGCTGCCGTTCTTCCGCGATTACGTCGCCAACGTCGAGAAGCTTGATGCCGGGCCGCGCCGCTATGACCAGTACGGGTTCCGCGTCCCCGCGGTGATCGTGTCGCCTTATGCACGGCCCGATTACGTGTGCACCCAGGTGCTCGATCACACTTCTGTGCTCAAGCTGGTCGAACAGAAGTGGAACCTGCCGCCGCTGACCGCCAGGGACGCCGCAGCGGCCAGGCCGCTCGACGCGCTGGATCTAGCCGGCCCGCCAGCCTTCCTGAAGCCGCCATCGCTGCCCGAGCCCAGCCTGCCGTGGGGCTCCTGGTGACCTCGCCGACCAGCAGTCAGCTGCCGCCGACGCCCTGCGCGGCGGTCCGAGTGCGCCGCTGATTACCGAGAGGACAGAACCTCGGCGATCTTCGCGGCGGCACCGGACGGATCCTCGGTGTCGTGTAGGAGTTCCCCCCAGGACCAGCGGTAATACCAGCGAAGGCGGCCGCTGCCGTCCGTGCCCGGGGTGCAGTCGATACTCTCCGCGAGCATTGATGCGCCTGGAGTGAAGATGTGCAGCGCGGCCGGGTATGTGGTTTTTACGGTTGCGTGCAGACCCCTGGTATCTAGCGCGGTCGCGAGCCGGTGCAAATGGTAACTACGTGCATGATCCCGCCTGCCGTTCAGCATGTCCCCTGCCCTTAGCGTCGGTCGGCACATTGTCCCGGCGCACTGGTCGGGTTTGTCAAGCCTGGCGCGGCCGGTAGCCCCCATATCCGTCCGGGCCGTATGGGTCCGTGCCGTACCCGTCGGGGTATCCGACACCGTTGTGGGCGCCGTCCGGGTCACCGGCCGGCTCAGGGTAACCAGTCGGCTGCGGATAACCAGCCTGATAGCTGGCGTCCGCGGAGGGGAGCCCGGCAGCGTAACCGGCGGCGTCGGGGTAGCCAGACCCGCCTGTGTAGAGATACTGGCTGGCCGGGTCGGTCGGGAAATCGGCCGCGGCCGGCGGCGGCGCCGAGTGCCAGCCATCGCTATGGCCCGGCAGGCCCGCCATGGCAGGGTCAGATCCCGCAGGCTGCCTGATTGGCGGCTCCGGGTAGCCTCCGCTGGCAGCAGGTGGGTAGCCCCCGTAGCCGACGTCGGCCCGCGTCCGGTCCTGGGGGTATCCGGCAGCGGGATCGCCCGTGTGGGCGGTTGGGGCGCTGTCCACGTAGCTTCCGTAGGGATTCCCGGCAGGCGCGCGCGACGGCGCCGATGGCGCGGCCGGACGGGGCGCCCGCGGCGCCGCCGGACGGGGCGCCGGTCGCTGCTCGCTCGGCCATGCAGCCGGGTAGGCGGCCTGCGGATTGGTGTGCTCACCGTCGCTGGCCTGGTAACCCTGCGCGCCGCTGCCGTTGCTGTATCCAGCGTTGGGGTAACCGCCGTTGTTGTAACCGCCGTTGGCATAGCCACCGGACGGATGGCCACCGGACGGATGGCCACCGGACGGATGGCCACCGGACGGATGGCCACCGGTGGGGTAGTCGCCGGTGGGGTAGTCGCCGGTGGGGTAGTCGCCGGTGGGGTAGTCGCCGGTGCTGCCGCGCGGGCGGTCCCGGCCGCCACTCCGGTAGGACCTGCTGTCCTGGGCCGGTGCTCCTTGCCGGGAGAAGGAGGGGCTGGTCAGCGGATCGTCATCGCGAGGGGCCGGCTCAGGCCGCCGCGCCGCGGGCGCATTCGCCAGGCTGGTAAGCATCGCCAGGCTGGGCTCACCAGCTTCCCGCGGCAATGAAGGCGCCGGGGCTGGGGCAGGCCGCTGGCGGCCTCTGACCGGGAGGGCCTCGGTGGCGGCCTCCTGCTGCCTGTCCCGGCGTCGTGGCGCGACGGACGCCCGGTCCGGCGTGGGCTTGGCCTGCGCGGGCGCGGGTGGTGCAGGTGGCGGTGGGGCCGGGCGGGATGGCTTCGCGGCGGTGGGCCGTGCCTGTGCGGGCTTTGCCTGGGGCGGGGTGGACGGCGCGGGAGCTGCCTTGGCTGCGACCGGCTGCGCGGCGCGGGCCGTGGTGGCCAGCGGCTTGTCGGCGGACAGCTCCGCCCAGTACTGCTCGTCGGACAGCTTGTCCCATTCGGTGCTGGGCCAGTCGTCATCGTCCCCGCGCTTGCTGCGCGACTGCTTGGACCGGCTCTTGGCTGGGGTATGGGGCTTGGCTGCCTTGCGGGACGTCTCGGGGGGGATGTTCCCGCGGATCCGCGGGAACACGTCCGAGTCGGTGAGCGCCGGGTCGTCATCGCGCTCGGGGGTGAAATCATGTTCATCGGGCAGGGACTGATCGTCGTCCATCACCGCGGAGGGCCCGGTGTCGTAGAGCTGCCCACCTGGACCGGTGCCGTATTGCGCCGTGTCGTATCCGGCGTTGTCGTAGCCGCCTGTGTCGTATCCATTCGGCTGGCGGCGGGCACCCGGCCCGCGGGCCGGCGGCGCGGCCGGAGGCGTCCTGCTGGTCCTGGGAGCCGGGTAATCTGCCGCGGCCGGGGCGTCTGCGTACCGTCCTGCCGGGCGGGCAGGATAACCGCGGTCACCGCCTTGATCGCGCTGGCCGCGCCCGGGACGCCGGTCGGCATACGCCGACTCGGCACTGTCGTAGCCGCGCTGCCGGTCGTCTGGCCGCCGTGACGGCTCAGGGTGCCCGGGGCGCCGTGGCGCCCTCAGTTCCTCGGCGGGTCTGCGCTCCCGGGCGGAACTGCGCCAGTGCCCGTCCCGGCCCGCGGAGCGGACCCGGTCGCGGACGGTCCACCGGCCGCCAGGCTCGTCCTGATCATCGTCCTGCCCGCGCCGAAAAGTGAGAAATGCGGCGACCAGGATCACGAGGATCACGGCGACGATGCCGACCAGGAGCAGAGTCATCGCACCACCCAACTAGCCATGGCCACGTGGGCGGCGCCAGCGAGGCACACGCGGCCATGGCGCGGGCCTTCCCCTGTGTCGCTAGCGCCCTTGAATCCATCCAGGGCTGAGCTACTTGATCCGTTAGTCTGGCGGACCGGTATGGATGCTGTCATGCGTTTAGAGAATTTTTTGCCGAATCCGTTTACACGCCGTGACAGGCCGATTACGGGTTGGCTGTCGCGAGGAGCGTGCCGCGCGCGATCGCTGCCTGTGCGATCGCAGTCCATGCAGATTTCGCACTGGTCCCGCCGGGCAGCTGCAGCCCGCCGCCAAGTGCGTAAACCGTGAACCGGTATTTGTGCGAACTATTGTGCGGGCATGGGGGATCATAACCCACAGTTCCCTTGCTGTTGCCAGCCTGGCGCGCGCCCGGCGGCAGCTGCCCGTCCAGAATTCCGGTCGTCTGCGGGCCGATATCGAACACGATCCAGTAGATATAGGGAGTGATAGGAGCTGCGGAATCGTCTACGACAAGAGCGAGCGATTTTGTACCCTGCGGAGCGCCGGACCAGTTAATGGCCGGGCTGATCCCGGCGCCATGACAGGTGTATCTCGGCGCTATCACGCCGCGGCTGAACACCTGGCTGCTCACGGTCATCACGAGCGGGACGCCTTCCTGGACCGTCTTGGGCCCGCCCACCAGCCCGCACCCGCAGGCCAGGCTGGCCGTGGCCACCGCCGTCGCGGCAGCCCTTCCGGGTCGGCCGAGCGCTCCTGCCAACCGGCCCACGTGTTTCACCCTTCGTCTGTCGCTCGACGCTTCCTCGCTGGCCGATCGTACGCGGCTGGGACGCCGGCCGGCGCCGCGAATCCAAACGTCCCGCGCCCGCACTTGTCACTGGCCTGCGGCCGAATCGGCAGAAGGCGCCGGCCGAGATGTCCCTGCTGCGCGACAGGCCGCGGCGGGCGGCGAAGTGAAGCAGCACCCGAGCGATCCGTGGCCCGGCCAAACGCGGAGCACGCCAGCATCACGGAACGTGATCGGCCGCCGGATCGGGCCGCCCGGTCAGCGGCCGCCTTTCGGCCCGGGTCGCGCAGGTCATACAACGCGCCAGGGCGCGTCAAAGAGCGTGGTCTGTCCGTAGAGCCTTCTTTGGCGCAAAGGCCCATGACCGATCGCTAGTCGGGTTGCCTGGAGTTGCCGAACATGATCTCGTCCCAGGAGGGCACGGAAGACCGCCTGGACCGCCCGCCGGCCGCCTTCCTGACCGGTCGCTCCCGGGCCGGGGGAGGCGACTGCGCGGCGCTGTCCTCTTCGATGGCGGTCTCGCGGCCGACGGAGCCCTGCTGCGGCATGTCCCGGCTGCTGGCGCGCGCCTGAGCCTCCCGGCTGCCCGGGCGTGCCTGGGCTTCCCGGCCGTCGGCGCGTGCCTGGGCTTCCCGGCTGGCGGAGCGCGGCGGCGCTTCCATGCTGCCCGCGGCTGCCTGCGCCGCGGCGTGGGCGTGGCGGCGCTCCTGCTCCGGTTCCGGCTGAGCGTGTGAGCCGGGGCCCGCGACCACTGTCGGCGGCCCGAGCGGGGCCAGCCTCGTGGCGATGGGCGTGACCGTGGCCCGGGGCGCCGCGCTGGGGGCGCGCAGCGGCGGTGGCAGGTCGGCCTCGGGAAGTGACAACCGGGCGGCGTCGTCATCGGCGGGCGTGACATGCCTGCGCCGTGGGTCGAAGACCCACTCGGCCATGTGTGGTCGGCCGCCCGCGGTGAACATGAGCTGCACCTCCCAATTTCCATCCGCCCGCTTCCGCGAGTCCCACAGCGCATCCTCCGGGGTCGACCCGAATGTGACGAGGCGCTCGGCGACGATGTCGCCGAGCCTCGGCCCGGGCCCGGAGTCTCCTGGCTGGCGGATCGTTGCTCGTTGCGCCTCCTGCGCGCGGTACGCCCGTTCCGCGAGCACCGGGCCTTCGAACCGGCGCACGCGCTCGATCGGCACGCCGGCGGCGTCCGCGATCTCGTCCGCAGTCTCTCCGGCACGGATCCGGTCCTGGATCTCCTTGGGTCGCAAGGGACTCTCCACTTCGATCTCGTACTGAGCGAGCCGGGAGAACTGCCCGCGCGCCACGATCCGCAGCCGGTCGTCGATCGGCAGTGAAAAGCGCCCACCGCGTCCTGGTACCGCGAGAACGGCATAGCTGCCATCCTCACTCACCGCGACGAGGCGCAGTTCCTGCATCGGCGTCCCTTCTGCGCCGCCGACACTGTCGGCGGCGTGATGCCGCGCGAGGGCGTAGCTCGGACTTCCCCCCTCAGGCGAGTCTGTCTGGTCAGGACCACTTCTGGCCAGCACCGTGCCGGCATGTCCCGCAGAACTCCGCACACTATTGCCGCCGGACAGGCCTGGCGGACGGAACGGGGATAGTCGGGGCCCCGGATCCGGGGCATACCTCACCTTCATGATCACGGTGCACTTTCAGTCGCCACGACCGAAAATGCACCGTGATCATGAAAACGACCGACGGCCAGCACGCGCCCGGTCAGGGCTCGCTGGCGCCGATCGGTAGATCGGCAGCGCCGGCCGCGGTCCCGCCCGCCGCTACTGCGCCGCCCGCCCCGGCCGTCTGACCCGGCCCGGCCTGATCCGGCTCCCCGGTCCCGGCCCGGCTCATCCGGGACGGCCACCAGTTCCACCGGCCGAGCAGGACGACCGTGGACGGCACGAGCAGGGTCCGCACCAGGAAGGTGTCCATCAGGATGCCGAGCGCGAGGCCCAGCGCGATGTCGCGGAACTGGCTGCCCCCCGATCCGCTGCCGGCCACGATGCCGAACACGACGAATGTGCCCGCCAGCACCAGCCCCGCCGAGGTAATCGTCGTCCCGGTCACGCTCAGCGCCCGGGTCACTGCCTCGCGCAGCGGGAGTTTCTGTGCCTCCTCCCGGATCCGCGTCATCATCAGGATGTTGTAGTCCTCGCCCAGAGCCAGCAGGAAAATGAACATCAGGAACGGCATGAAGAACACCAGGCCGCCGCTGTTGCCGAGCTTGATGAACAGCAGGACCGAGAGGCCGAGGGCGGCGAGGTAGGAGATCCCGACCGAGGCGATCAGGTACAGCGGGGCCACCAGGCTGCGCAGCACGATCGCCAGCAAGAGGCCAATCACCAGGATCGCGATCGGGATCACTCGCTTGAGGTCGCTGTTGGAGATGCTGCTGATGTCGTAGATGGCGGGTGCCTCGCCGCCGACCGCCGAGTCGGCGGCGCCGATCGACTTGGCGACCGTAGTGGTCGTGGCGCGCACGGACGGCACCGCGTTCATCGCGGATGTGGAGCCGGGGTCACCCGCCTTCAGGCTGGTGGAGTACTGCACGGTCCGGCCGTCGGGGGTGACGTAGTTCCCGGTCGCGCGGTAGGCCACGTAGTCGGCGACCGGGACTGCGATGCCGGGCGGCGGCACGGGCGGCAGCGCCTTGGCCGGGCCAAGCTGGTTGTGCAGCGCGGTGTACTGGGCCGGTGTCAGCACCGCGCCGGTGGGATTCAGCGGCCCGGTCACCTGTGTGAAGAGCCCGCTGGCCCGGAGCTGGCTGGTCGCTGTGGCGAGCGGCCCCGGGTCCTGCCATACCGGGGTGCTGAACCGGAATATCAGGGTGGTCGGGTTCGCCGACGACTGCGGGAAGTATTTGGTGAGCAGCGTCTGTCCCGTGGCCGAGTCGCTGCCGGCGGGCGGGGCCGTGTTGCCGCCGAACCCAGCCGCCGTGTAGCCGAAGACCGCGACGGACAGCCCGCCGAAGACGGCGACTCCCGCGAGGAGCGTCGGCGCCGGGTGCCGCACGATGTTCCCGGCCACCCGGCCCCAGACGCCGGACTTGCCGCTTCCCTGGATGTTCCACGGCAGCAGCTTCGGCCTGCCGAAGACCCGGCGGAACAGGGAGCGCTTCATGGCCAGCAGTGAGAGGCGGATGGACAGCAGCGCGGGCAGCAGGGTCAGCCCGGCGATGAGGATGACGCCGATGGCGATCGCGAACGGGATCCCGAGGTCGGAGTAGAAGGAGAAGGTGGCGAGCAGCAGCGTGAGCACGGCGGCGATCACGGTGGCGGCAGAGAAGGTGATGGACTCACCGACCTTGGTCACCGACCTGACTATGGCGTTCCTGGCCGGGGGCCTGGGGTGGATCAAGTCGGCAAGCAGGCTGCCGGCCAGGCCACGGGAACCGGGATAGTTCTCCCCGGCCGCGCCGTGCTGCTCGGCGCGCAGTTCCTCACGAACCCGGAAGACCAGGAACAGCCCGTAGTCGGTGCCGGCCCCCAATACCAGCACGATCAGCAGGAACTGGGCGAGCGGGGACACCTGGAGCCCGTGCTTCGCCGCCTCGGCGACCAGGGGGCCCGAGATGAGAACCGAGATAAAGGCCGGAGCAACAGTCGTCAGCGCCAGCGTGAACGACCGGAAGATCAGTACCAACAGGCCAAGGATGAACACCACGGACAGTAGCTGCAATTTGTTGCCGGTGTTGCCGGATGCCTTCTGCTGGTCCACCTGGGCCGCGATATCGCCCGCCAGGTGTGCTTGCAACCCGGCGGGCAGGCCGGCCTGCGTGATCTTCGTGCGCAGGCCGTTTACCAGGTCGGTCGCGTAGTTCTGGTTTCCGCCGCCCTGCTGCGCCAGCACCACGAGTTGCTCGGCGTGCCCGTCGGGGGATCGCCCCGCGTCCAGGACCCTGCTGACCCCGGCTACCGACTTCAGCTTGCCCTGGAGGGCGGTCAGCGCCGTGATGTCGGCCGGGGTCAGCAGGGACCCGGTGCGGGCGGCCACGACGGGAATCGGCACCAGGGCGGCCGTGCCGAACGGGGCAGCGAGGTCGGCTGCATGTGAACTCGGCGCGCTGGCCGGCAGGAACTTGGTGTTGTTGTTCTGGGTCACGCTGGAAAGGGACGGGAGCAGCGACATCGCGGCGATCGCGCCGACCACCCAGGCTGCGAGTACTAGCCAACGGAACCGTACGGCGAACGACCCGATCGCCCGGAAGATAGCGTCAATATGCACTCGCGCAAGGATACGCCAAGCGCCCTGTGGGGTCGCTGAGAATTCGCACTGGGTGCGGCAACGCGGATCGGCCCAGACCGCGCACCGGCGGACTATCATCCCGGAGCGACGAAGAAGCTGGCAGGCATTGCGGAGATGACTGGCAGGCATTGCGGAGATGAACAGCCAGCAGCGAAAGAACAAGCCACAGAGCATCGGGAGCGATGACTACGCAGCAGCAGGCCCACGGCACTTCCGCTCCCGCGGACGCCTCCTCGCACGGGCTGCGGATCAGCGTCGTGCTCCCGGTCTCAGGAGTCGAGGACTACCTGGCCGGCTGCCTGGACTCGGTGCTCGGCCAGCCACTGGCTGGCGTCGAGGTGATCGCGGTGGACGACGCCTCGGCGGACCGCTGCGGGGAGATCCTCGACGCGCGTGCCGAGGAAGACACCAGGCTGCGAGTGATCCACTTGACGGAGAGCGTCGGGCCCGGGCCGGCCCGGAATCTGGGGCTCGCGCAAGCCACCGGTGAGTACGTCTGGTTCGTCGATCCCGACGACCTGCTCACCTCCGGGTCGCTGGAGGCCGTCGGGCAAGCGCTCGCGCGGACTCGCGCTGACGTGCTGCTCATCGACTACCGGAGCCTGCACGCGTCAGGCCGGACAGAGCGGAGCCCGGGGGGCAGCCTGCGGTCCGGGCCCGCCGTGGCGGACGGTCACCCGCGGGACGGTCACGAGCCGGGCGATCACCTGCTGGGGGATCATGCGACGGGCGGTCAGCAGCCCGGGGATCATGAGCCGGGCGGTCACGAGCCGGGCGGTCACGAGCCCGGCGATCATGCGACAGGCGATCATGCGACAGGCGATCATGCGACAGGCGATCATGCGACAGGCGATCATGCGACAGGCGATCGTGCGACAGGCCGTCAGGAGTCCGGGGATCACGTGCCGGGCGGTCACGTGCCGAGCGATCACACGACGGTCACGCTGGCGCAGTGGCCGGACCTCATCAACCGGACCATGACCTCGTGGAGCAAGGTGATCCGGCGGGACTTCCTCCGCGACCTCGGGGTGCCGTTTCCGCCGGGAATTCATGAGGATGTGCCGGTCAGCTGCGCCGTCCTGCTGAGTGCGCGCCGCATCGCGGTGCTGGACCGGGTCTGCTACATTTACCGGCGCCGCAGGCGGTCGTTCCTGGCGACGAAAAGCATGGCCCATTTCGCCATCTTTTCCTCCTACGCCCAGGTGTTCGCCTCCATGGACGAGAAATGCTGGCCAGCCGGGCGGCCGCCGATCACCCCGGCGGTTCGCGAGGCGGTGTTCGCCCGGGCCATGGAGCACTACAGCACGGTCTTGTCCAGCGGGCTTGTCCCGAGCCGGAGCCGGCGCGACTTCTTTCACCGCATGGCCGCTGATTTCCGGCGCTACCGGCCGCCCGGATATTCGGCCCCGCCCGGTGCCCGCGGCATGAAATTTCATCTTGTCGAGCGGGACGCCTGGGTGCCGTACGCCATTCTCGAGCCGCTGAACAGGGCCCGTGTCTCGGCCCGCCGCGCGCTGCGGGCCCGCCGGGCTGGCCCGCAGGATTTATCCCCGGGCTGCGGTGGTGTCCCGGGAGCCGGGATGAACGGGCTGGCCAGCGACGGTGCGCCGGCGGCCGCCGGCACGCGCGGGCGTTATCGCAGCCGGGTCAAGGCGGGGTCAAGTAGAGTCGCTGCGCCACCATCTCCGGTGCGGGCAGCTGCAGAGGGCAGGTGATTATATGCGGCACTGGATCGGCCTCGGCCTGGCCATCGCCCTGGCGGTGGCGCTGTTCTTCGGCGGCGGTTGGGGAGTAGCCCGTATGTCCGCCCTGCCTGCCGAGGGACTGAGCCTGACCAGCAACCGCGGCCTCAGCGCGCTCGGCGCCCTGTCCGGGGTGGGCCTGCTGCTCGGCATCCTGATAGCCGCACCCAGGATTTCGCCGCTGGCTACCGGGCTGCCGGGCCTGGTGCTCCTGGCCTGGACCGCGCTCCTCGGCATGAGCGGCACGCTCGCGGTCAAGCTGATCCCCCTGAAGCAGGCTCCTTCAGGGGCTGGCTTCCACGTCATGCTGGTGAGCGGCGTGCTCGCGTTGCTTGGCTTCGCCATGATTTTCCCGTTGTTCGTGCCCTCACGGTGGTGGGCGGACGGGGACGACAATGGCCGCGACGATGGCGGCAAGGACGAGGACGAGCCCCGCCGTCCGCCCCCGCCGGCCGGCCTGCTGTCGCCGTAGCCAGCCCGCTCGCGTCCGACCCGCGGATGTGGCCATGGCACATTCATCAGTGGGATAGGACCGCAGCGTCCTATCCCACTGGCACGGGACTCGACCGTGGGCGCTCAGTGCGCGGCCGAGAACTGCTCGCTCTCGGTGGAGCCGCTCAGCGCGACGGTTGAGGCGTCCGGCGTGATGGCGGACG
>WNFC01044537.1_pt1 | contig 11562 bp, 11 predicted proteins | sample 5400541 | NCBI WGS metagenome assembly WNFC01 (sample SAMN13153342, study PRJNA577476) | soil metagenome | isolation source: 120 cm saprolite under Douglas fir tree site 2 hole 2 replicate 1 | place: USA:California | collected 2015-04-18
GTGAGCAGAGCACAGATACCGCGACGCACAACTTCATGATCATCGGCCACAAAAATACGGAGCGCCATAAATCACCTCACACGGCAGCGAACCTGTGCGCAGAATCTTTTTGTTCGTCGTAATCGGATGGCAATATGCCGGGGATTTGTTAGGGGACGTCGCATTCCGGTTATAACGAATTGGTTAAATTGTACATCCGGTTGTCAAGCCTCGTCGGTTCGCCTAAGGACACTGCAACTAGCCACCAACAAATATGACTAAGGCGCTCGCTAAATCCTTTCGTGCCACGCTCGAACGCCTTAAGTCGAGGCTTAACTGGGTGGTCATTCACGTCCCTCTGGATGTTTCCAGGATTTGGCGAACCAGAGAGAGGTTGAAGGTGAAAGGCGAGATCAACGGTTTTCCGTTTCGCACCTCTCTCTTTCCCACGGGTAAGGGCCGGCACATGATGTTGATAAATAAGCAGATGCAGAAAGGCGGCAAAGTCACCACCGGCTCGATGGCTCAGTTCCGGCTGGAGCCCGATACCGAACCACGCATTGTGATAATTCCCGCCGAACTGAAGCGTGCCCTTGCCGGGGACCTCCAACTCCGCCGATGCTTCGAGCGGCTGAACTATTCCACACGCAAGGAAATCAGCGCTTGGATCACTCAAGTGAAAACAAGCCCGCGAGCGTCGTGCCCAGCAAATCGCGGAACGCTTACTCGCCACCATGGAAGCTGAACGCGAACTGCCACCCATTCTTCAAGTCACATTCGCGCCTAATGCCCGCGCCGGCGAAGGATGGGAACGTATGTCGCTTTCGCGCAGGCGAATGCACCTGTTCGGCATCTTTTATTATCGAAGTCCCGAAGCCCGCGCCCGCCGTCTGGCCAAGGCAGTTCAGGACGCAGAGGAATTCGTTGAAAAGGGCCGGCGTTAAAGAATCGCCAGAGTGGGGAGGGTGCCCCGTCCAAGCTCTGCTTGGGCGGGTCTTTTGACCGCATGAGGCTTCGCTGGTGGTGTAGTTGTGTAGAACGAGCCTTGCCTACTTTGCCGCAGTAATGGCCACTTTCTTGCGCGCGGTGGTCAACTCGGGACGTTCTTCTCCCACTGAAATCCTGATTAATTCCTGGAAGTACCGACTGGCGACACTCGGATTCCCGCTCGCCTCCGCCGCCCTTGCTGCACCATACAACGCATTGAACCGTTTAGGTGCGATCTTCAAAGCCGATTCGTAGGCCACCAGCGCTTCCCCGGGACGTTTCGCGGACAACAAAAGCTCTGCCAGCATTTCACGGGCAGGGATGACCGCACCCGGAGTGACCGCATCTTTATCCATGCTTTCTTCCAGTTCTGCCGCCGAGCGCGTCACGGTTATTGCATCTTCGTGTTTACCGCTCTGCCCCGAAATCCACGCAGCCACTTCTCTCCGCTGCACTTCTACCTGATTCGACCAGTACACATTTTTTTGCGTGGCGATGGTGTCTCGTAGCGTAGCCAATGCCTTCTCGGCCTCTGTCGCACGCCCGAGATTGTTGGAACGTGCGCTGCCTATTCCGATCGCCATCCACGTAATTGCCTGTGCCCAAAGAGTGCCTTCCGTTGGCGCTGGCAGTTCACTCGCCTGCTTCCATTGAGCGAGTTCCATGGTGTAGCGGGCCGGGATGGCAGCGATCGCGTAGTTTCCCGTAAGAGTTAACCCTGCGAGCGGCGGAAGGGATTTCATTTCTTCCAGCACCGCTTTAGCATTCTTCACCTGCCCGCTCTGGAGATACGCGTATTCCAGATAATCCAAGGCGTGAAGCCGCTGATCGCGCGCTTCTCCAGTCTTGGAAGTGTTTTCCGCCTGCGAGGCCAGGCTGGCAGAGCGCCTGTTGGAATCGATCGATTCTTCCCATGAGCCGACGCGCGTGAAGATATGGGAAGGCATGTGATTGGCGTGGGCTGAAGCGGGCGCGATCTTAGCGTAGGCGCGGGCGGCATCCAGCGCTCTTTCGGCAAGCACTGGATTGTCGTAGCAGTGAATTAGGTAGTGCGCAACTCCAGGATGATGCGGCTGGCGCATGGAAGATGGCAGCTTCGCTGTCATCCGGATAAACCGCCGCAAGCATTCCCATCTTCTGCTCGAAAGCCTGGGCGTGAACGTATTCGTCCTTTCCATCCTGCCGATAGATTTCTCCCAAGGCATCGATGTAACCGTTTTCGCGGGCCGTGGTCTTGGGATTCGCGTTTGCGATATCGTGTGCTCTGCTCCATGCCTCACGCCCAGCCGCCATGTCCCCGTTATGCCAAAGACCGTGGTAATGAGACATAGCCACGCCCCACTGCGCCATTGCGCACGTCGGATCTTCCAGAGCGACAGCGTCGAAAGCCCGACGCGAGTCCTCGTACTGGAATGAGTGCAGCATAGCGACCGCGTGGTTGAAACTGATCTCCGCCGCTTTCGCGCACGAAGTCACGAAGTGGACGGAACCAATCTCGTCTTCGGCCAAAGCGTGGTGATGCCCTTCATCAGACCAAGCCAGTGAGACGAAAAGGCTCAACGAAAGAAACAAACATCCAATCAATCGCATAAAGTTCTCCCTCGCAGATGTTTTCAGGGACTCTCGGCCAGGGTGTAGTCGAAATCATAAGAATGTTTTCCGTCAGTGATTATGATCATCATCTTGCCTGCAAGACCCTTCAGTTGATCAGTTCCAGAGTCCGGCACAACAGTGATCGTGAGTTGCGGCGCGCCCCGTGTCATGGTTCCGCTATGCTGGAGTGTGAAGCTGCCGCCGCGCCCATGCAGCGTTCCACTCACCCGCTCAATCGCCACGTAAGCGCCTGAGCCTTTGACGCTGGTGCTGGCACTCAGCATCTCGCCCGTGCTGCTACCTTCGAGATCGCCATGAAACTGTTTGTCGATCGACATCCTGCCCAGGCTGGCGTCGGCTTTCTCGTCTACTGCCTGCGGGCTCAGCTTGACATCAAAGGTTCCAGTGGCACGAGTCATCACAACTTCCTTCAAGACTTGAAATGGGCAACAGCTGCTGGCAGATGCTCTAGAGAGTCAATTCACTGAGTGTACATCGGCAGGATTGAGTAAGGTCAACGAACAGCCTGAATACTGGTAGCAGCCGAGAATGCCGCGGCGTAATAGACGTGCATGTCCACCGAAGGAGAATGGAATTTGAAACGTGGCGGACTTCAGCGCGGTCCCAGCGGATTTTAGCTTTTCTGATCCGCTGATGAATTTCACATCTTCGATTCTTAAGAACGAACTCTTAGGGTCCGGCGCAAAAACCACAAACACTTCCGCACTCTCAGTTCCTGGCGTCAGCCGCGTCAGTTTGATTGTACGCAAACGGTTCACCTCGGTTGAGGCTTCGGTGTCGCTACGCAGATTAACGGGTGCGCTACCGGGGAACAGATGCTGAAGCCTGGCGCGGGTCTTCTCCATTTCTTCTGGTTCCCGGTTTGCCTGCTGTGGGAAACGATACAGCGCGAGCCGGTACATACGGGCTGCGGCTTGCTTTTTATGCTGACGTTCGTAGAGCTGTCCGAGATGGTCTGCCTCGGCCCAGTCTTGCGAGAGCTCCCACGCGGACTTCAGGTATTTCTCGGCCTGGTCGAGATTGCCCATTCGGAAGTGTACCCAACCCAGGGTATCCCAGAATGCAGCCAAGCTACTGGTGTGCGCCAAGTCTTCGATCCCCAATTCCGAGAGCTTGAGCTTCTGGGAAGCTTCCTCCTCTTGCCCAACCGCTTTTTCAGCATATTCAAGTGCAATTGGTAATTTCTTGTTCCCATCAGCCAGTTCGTATCCTACGTTGTTGAACATCCAAGGTGAGGGATCTAGCTCGATGGCTTTCTGGTATGCAGCCAGAGCCTTGTCCTCTTCACCAGCCCGCAGAAAAGCGGAGCCAAGCTGCACCTCAAGACCCGCGAATTGAGGGCTTAGTTTCACTGCGGTTTCCAGTGCCGATGCCGCCTCCCCGTAGCGTTTCAAGCCGAAGAAAGAGATACCCAAGCCCGCCGGCCCGCCGCTATCATTGGGCGCAATCTTGATCAGTTCCTGCCACACTGGAATGGCCTCATCGAACTTTCGCACGCCGACAAGCGCAAATCCAAGTGCCTTGTAGCTCAGCGCTTCTTGCGGATCAACATTGACTGCCTTGCGGTAGGCCTGCAACGCCTGTTCGGGCTGCCGCGCGAACATGTATATCTCCCCGAGCCACAGCCACGCGCGGGTAAATTTGGGATCAATCTCCACGGCGCGCTTGAGAGAGGTTATTTCGGCTTGTAAATCATGCCTCTCGTATCCATTTCGCGCTTCATCGTAAGCCCGGACAGCCTCAGGGTTATCGCTGTAAGGCAAGTTCCATATTCCATCCTGGTAGGACATTGGCGACGACTTGCCGGAAGACAGCGCGATATAGAGATTGTGATCGTTCTCCACGACCTTGCTGAATTTCTTGTAGAGCTCGTACTTACTTACCGGCACCTCTCGAAGCTTCACCAGAAAGGCACGCTGGGTCAGCAACATACCGTCCTTGATCGCGTAGGTGGCGTGGTACTCGGCAAAGTCCTCCTTTAGGTCGACATTTTTGGGGAGTTCCGGGCTGTAACCCTTGGGAAGTTCCACATGGGATTCAAGATGCACGTCGGTGGGCGAGCCCAACCAGATCGGGAATGAGGGTTTTCCATCTTTTTCCTGAACCGGCGGCAACATGATGGGGGGGAGCGGCGAGCTGATTCGCCGGTCAGACCAGTCGGGGTAGTCCTTGCGCGTGTAGGTGTAGGCAAAGTGAAAGGCCTCATCGATTTTTTCCGGCGACCCGGCAGTCACATCACTCACATCACCGGCAAAACCCGAAAGGTAGGAGATCTGCTGGATCAGATCCTTCCATTTGGGCAGTGGCACGCGTCGAAATGCAATACGAAGAGCGACTTCGTTATCGTCACCCTGGACACTCCGCGCAATTTTTCCTTGCAGCGTGCCGGTGTCGCTCAACTTTGCATCAATCCGGAACACTTGCGATGGCTTCAGAGGCGGATCGGCTGGCGTCATGATCAAGGTCGGCAACTTGTCCTCAGCCATCACTAGCGCCTGTTTGTCGCGCAAGCCGCTGGAAAGATACGCGAAAGGTGCAACTTCCGGCGTGGTATCCAGCCAAATGAAATGATCTCCTTGTGCTACCACGCTGATTACGTGATCAAATTGCGCTGGGGATGGCACATCCACATCAATTTCATGGGTGGATGCGATCAAGGCGGGGTAGGCCTTGAGGCCCACTGCACCAAGCAGGGAAGCGAATAATGTGTGTTTATCTTTGCAGTCTCCATACTGATTGTTGAGTACGTCCGCTGCGGAATGAGGCTGATAACGGCCAATCCCGAAAGCTATTCCGATATAGCGGAATTGGGTGCTGACATAGTTATAAATAGCGTGAAGTCTTGCTGCATCGTCCGCTGAACCTTTTGTCAGCTCTGCTGCCTTGGTGCGAATCTCCGCTGTGGGTTTTACGCGTTCCCGTTGCAGGCTCGTGTACCAGCCACCGACTTCTTCCCAGCTTTGAAAGCTAGAGAGCTGGATCTCCGGTGCAGGAAGCTTGCCGCGCGCCGCTTGATACTGGGTTTGCTCCTGGTCTTTCTTTTCCTCCTCCGTCGATTTTGCTTCGAGATGGGAACTAGTCCAGGTAAAGAACCTGCTGGCACTGTCTTCAGTGAGAACTGGTTTCAAGCTGGAACTCTTCCATTTGACGGGACGGTTTCGCGGAATGCCAATTTGAAGTTGTTCCTGAAGAATGATGCCATCATGGGAAAAATTGTAGGCGAACCAGAACTGGCCTGGGGCGAGCGGTTTCGTGGTATGCCAGTGCCACTGAAACTCCAGCATGTCACCCACGCCTAAGCCCTTCACGGCCACGTGCTTTTCCCGCACGTCGCTGTAGAAGGGCGCTGCACGAGTGATGTCCGCGGCCATGTCCTGTACGTTTTCTGGCGGCGTGGAAATTATGCTGCCGTCCTGCTTGCGTACTCGAACGTAGTCGATATCTGCGCTCTCCGTCGAGTTTTGGTAGCGGAAGGTGAGCACACCGTAACGCTGAACGCCGGCATCGGACTGAATTCGGATGCGCGCAGTTGATTGTCGTGTGCTCGTACCATCATTCTCAAAGACGATTCGCGTGGAATCCAGCTCAGTGACAAAAGCTTCCGAGGAATAATCGGGCTTCACCCCGGCCGGCTTGGCCTCTCCTGGTGTCGATGGCACTTGGGAGTCCGCGGTGCTGAAGTCCAAACAGAAGGCCAGACTTAGAACCAAGAAACACATATGTTTTGGCATGAGATTTGGGGTGCACTTAGCTAAGGGCTTTTACCATCGTCGGCATTCTACACTGACCTGCTCCGGCCTGAAACGCTTGACTGGCCCAGCATTGCTGAAGAGGGCACATGCCACAGACATCAAACATGACATCTAAGGGCTTCTAATCTAATTGCCCCTGCTGTTACAGGTCCAGTAAGTGAGGCAGTAGTGCTAAATTATTCAGGTTGTGGATTTCCATTCCGAATAACAGTCTGGCTAGTTAGGCATTGGTAGCAGTCTTAAGTTCACCTACATTAGCCTCAGTGAACCGGTAGTGAATCCCGTGACAGATCGGCAGTCCCCATATGCCCGTTCTGCGCGTCGCGCACCACGATTCGGACGTGTTTGGTGCTCCGTGGCAAATCTGAAACTAGATTGAAAATGACCGGCTTGGCCCATTCACGCTCAAAATGTTTGTCGTCAACCAACGATTCCATCTCCGTTACCTTGTGGCTGTGAACGCGATCGTCAGCACCCACACTGGCGACAACGATGGTGACCTCACATCGATGTTTACTGTCTGGCATTAACTGCCAGTCAAGCGCGCGGCGATCAACTGATCTGATTGTCGGTTGCGGGAGCATCTGGCACCGCGAAGTATCCTCTGCGTACTCGCGCCTGCAGGCTTTGGCCCCGCGCCATCACCTTCACGGAACGGAACTTGCCACTCCAATCGCGGTTGCTGGGATAGTAAGCCAGAGTATAGTAAGCCGCTCCATCATCTACACTCGTCGCAATCGCGACGTCCACATCGTTCTGAAGCCGGAATATCTTGCCTCCAGTTTCCGGAGCGATGCTTTCGAACACAAGCTCACCTGACGCAGGGTCCTGTGTTCCAGTTAAGAATCCCCCGCCAAGCGACTTGCCGTACATTACGGGAGAGGCCTCAAGTCCACGAGGATTGATGGTATAGACCGTCAAACGCGAATCGAAAAGTAGATTGGTAGCGTCGCCGACGGCCGCCACGAGCCGATGACGATCCTCTGGATTAAGACTCAAAATCGAGTCGAGCGCCGGAAACCCGGGCCCGACCCAGATCACATTCTTACGCCCCGCGAAATGATTGTTAGCTGCCGCAACCTGTTGCAGCGCCCACAGCGTCTTGGACAGGCGTTCTCCCGCCCCGCTCATTTCGGCGGTCATCAGACCGAAAGGTAACTCAGCATGGCGTTGGTGTAGCGCTTCCACCAGGGCGTTCGCATCCTGGCTATAGTCGTGCAACAGCTCGAGCCGCTTCTGGCCGAGTAGCATGAGACATGTTGGCTGGCGCAGGCGCGGGCCATGCGTGCGAAGGAATTTCTGAATTGCAGAGCGGGCATAAGCCTGATCCAGCACTTCGCTATTCAGTTCATCCAACACCAGGATGGTCAGAGCAGAAGGGGATGGCGTGGTGCCATTCGGCGCAGATTTCGCCTCAGCCTTGTTGTTTTTGCCTTCGATGAAAACCGGAACATCGGGCCGCTGTTCCGGCGATTCGAACGAGGCAATGCTCTGACGTACGCCGTCTTCCAACAGCGTAAAGTCAGACTGCGACAGATCAGCGACCAGCTTCCCGGCGCGATCCGTGACCACCACATCCAGCACTACCAGGCGTGTTGTGCTACGGAATGTCGGTTCTTCTTGAGGCGTGGACTTCTGAGCTAGAGATACAGGCGGAAGAAGCAAAACGAGCAGGAACAGGGCGACCCGGGCAAGCTGATTCTTTTCTGACTCCTGGGTATGGTCCATGACTTCCACGGAAGCCGAAGTCTATCACGTGGTAACCACACTTGGCCGACGCCAATACGCGCGGCAGAAAGTGCAGAATTACAGATCTCGCGGACCGCTATCCAACTCGATGCCCGGAGGAGCTTCGCTAAGTAAACGGTGCACGTCCAAACTCTCAGTGGTCATTGCTAATTTGCCGTCGGCGGTGCGTGGCCATACTTTCTCCGGTTTGTCGCAATACAATTCAACACCATTGTCGTCGGGGTCGCGTAAGTAGATAGATTCGCTAACTCCGTGGTCGGCTGCGCCTTCCAGCGGAATCTTTGCAGCTAGAACTCTTCGCAAAGCTAGAGCAAGCGCTGCCCTGGTGGGATAGAGGATCGCAGTATGGTAAAGGCCAGTTGTGCCCGGTGGTGGTGGCGAACCGCCACGGCCTTCCCACGTGTTCAGGGCGATATGATGATGATATCCACCGGCCGACAAGAAAACCGCACCCTCGCCATATCGCTGCATTACCTCGAAGCCAAGCACTCCGGAGTAGAAGTTCAAGGCACGCTGAAGATCGGCGACCTTGAGATGTACGTGTCCAATGCGGGCTTGCGGATTAATGGTGAAGGGTGGTGTTTTTTGGGGATCGATCATAGGGATTCTATCCAACGATTCATTTTAGTGTCGGTCCAGCGGACAAACGTGTCACTACCACAAAAGTCGTAATACTGCTGCTGGCGATGGACAAACCAGAGTCTAGAGCAGTCTGGCGATTGGCTATTCATCCTAACTGCTAATTGTTGCGACGCTCATGCGCCCGATAGCATCTGAGGTAAGGTGGTGTTGGGATCCCGACACAGAAATTGATAGGAGAATCATGGCTCAAATTCTGTCTCCGGGAACGCAGGCTCCGGATTTCACATTAAACGTTACTCCCGATCAAAAGTTATCGTTGCATGAATTACAAGGAAAGCCGGTGATCCTTGCGTTTTATCCGGCCGACTGGAGTCCGGTGTGCGGAGATCAGATGGCACTGTACAACGAGACTCTCCCCGAATTTCAAAAGTACGAGGCTGTGTTGCTCGGAATTTCCGAGGACGGAGCCTGGTGTCACGCCGCGTTTACGAGAGACCGCAATTTGCATTTTCCGCTGCTCGCCGATTTTGAGCCTAAGGGTGCGGTGGCAAAGAAATATGGGGCTTACCGGAAAAAAGACGGATTTGCCGAACGGGCATTGTTCGTGCTCGATCCTGAGGGCAAGGTTTTTTGGAGTTACTGCTCGCCGGTCGCAGTCAATCCTCGAGCCGATGGCATTCTCCAGGCGCTGGAAGATCTCTCTTTAAAGAGGAACAACAATGAGCCTGTTGAAAGTTCCAGTTTCGCTAAATGACCACATCCAGGGCGATGAAAATGCCCTCGTCACTCTTGTGGAGTATGGGGACTACGAGTGTCCCTACTGCGGGCGCGCGTACCCCGTCGTCAAAACAGTCCAGAAGCACTTTGGTCCGCAGCTAAGGTTTGTCTTCCGTAATTTTCCTTTGACTCAGATTCATCCCCTCGCCGAACCCGCAGCCGAGGCGGCTGAGTTCGCCGGATCACGCGGACGATTTTGGGAGATGCACGACGGCATCTATGAAAACCAAGAGCGTTTGAGCCTGCCCCTTCTGTTCGAACTTGCGGAACTGCTGGGTTTACCGCAGGAAAGTTTGCGGGATGCAATCGCGAACCACGAATTCTTACCGAAAATACGCAAGGACCTTCAGGGCGGTGTGCGCGGTGGAGTCAATGGCACGCCGACGTTCTTTGTCAACGGCGTTAGACACGATGGATCGTTCGAATTTGAAGACCTGGTCTCCGCCATTGACGCTCGCATGTTGGAGCCAAAGGCGCGTGTGGCATAGCGCCGCAGAGCTTATGTTTTCCAGGGTATATTTCGCGTTCGTCGCGCCTGAGATGGTCCGCTGCTGGGCCGTCACTCCTGTGCGCTCCGGGCTAGCAAAACCGCTAAAACACTTCTTTTACGTACCTTAGGCATCCTACAAACAATTCACTTCATCTCAGGCCAGTCGCAGTGAAATACATCAACTTGCAGGCGGTCAACCGGTTACGAGTGCGCAGGATTAAGAGATAAACGATGAAGCGCGTCTTGATCGTCGGAGGTGGCGGTTTTGTCGGTTCCCATACCGCAGACGCCCTATTGCAACAGGGCCATGCAGTGAAAATATTCGACAACCTGAGCAGGCAAGTCCATGGAAATCGATTTCCAACTTACCTGTCCCGCGAAGCCCAATTCGTTGAAGGAGACGTGCGCGATTTCGAATCGCTATGCGATGTGGTCCGAGACTCAGATGTTATTTTTCATCTGGCAGCGACGGTTGGTGTTGGGCAATCCATGTATGAGATCGCCAGGTATATGGAGAGCAACGTCCAGGGCACCGCCAACCTGCTGCAAGCAATTCTCGACACCGGGTCCGAGCCCGAAAAGTTGATCGTAGCGTCTTCTATGTCCATTTACGGCGAGGGCAGGTATCTTTGCGCGCAATGCGGTGAAATTGCCCCACAATCGCGTTCCCTGAACCAACTCAAACAGAAACGCTGGGAGATGGTTTGCCCACGTTGTCATGATGAGGCTCAACCGACGGCCACGGATGAAGAGAAGCCGTTGCAGTGCACCTCGATTTATGCCCTCTCGAAAAAAGCGCAAGAAGAAATGGCCCTGCTCTTTGGCCGGACATATGACATTCCCTCGATCGCGCTTCGTTATTTCAATATTTACGGACCGCGGCAAGCCTTGTCGAATCCCTACACAGGCGTAGCTGCGATCTTTGCTTCGCGCCTGATGAATGGAAAGCCCTCCATTATTTTTGAAGATGGCTCGCAGTTGCGCGACTTCGTCAATATCCGCGACATCGTGCAGGCCAATATGTTGGCAATGGAATCGTCGGACGCAGATGGCATGGCTCTCAATGTGGGCTCCGGGGAACCTGTCTCGATTTCAGAGGTGGCCAGCGAAATTGCATCGCTGTTGGGAGTCGAACTGCCTCCCGGGATCACTGGTGCGTATCGATCCGGAGACATCCGGCACTGCTATGCAGATATTTCGAAGATCTCGCAGACGCTGGGGTATGTCCCAAGGGTAAGTTTTGAGCAAGGAATGTCGGAACTGGTGAATTGGCTCGGCTCGCAACAAGCACAGGATCGCACCGACGACGCGCTCAGAGACTTGGCAACACGCGGTCTGGTGGCCTGATCGATCGCAAAACTTTCAAGTGTCGTAAAACGGGTTAAAACATGAAAGGGTCTCTTCGTTCGGTATTGATCTTTGGTGGAGCTGGCTTCATTGGCTGTAACTGGGCACACCATCTTCTTAGTAAAACCGATGCGAGGGTTCATGTTTTCGACAATCTCTCGCGTTCCGGCGTCGAGCACAATCTACGCTGGTTGCGACAAGCGCCCAGCGCTGCCGGACGCTTGAAAGTCACTATTGCTGATGTCCGCGATGCGGAAGCGGTAAGGAGAGCGGTGGGTTCAGCAA
>WNFC01029039.1_pt1 | contig 11561 bp, 6 predicted proteins | sample 5400541 | NCBI WGS metagenome assembly WNFC01 (sample SAMN13153342, study PRJNA577476) | soil metagenome | isolation source: 120 cm saprolite under Douglas fir tree site 2 hole 2 replicate 1 | place: USA:California | collected 2015-04-18
CGTGGTGGACGACGCCATCGTGATGATCGAGAACATCACGCGCTACATCGAGGAGGGCGCGCCGCCCCTGGAGGCCGCCCTCAAGGGGGCGGAGCAGATCGGCTTCACCATCCTCTCCCTCACCGTGTCCCTGATCGCGGTCCTCATTCCCCTGCTGTTCATGGGCGACGTGGTGGGCCGCCTCTTCCGCGAGTTCGCCATCACGCTGTCGGTGACGATCCTGGTCTCGGCCGTGGTCTCGTTGACCCTGACCCCCATGATGTGCGCGAAGCTCCTGCGCCACCGCCGGCCCGAGGAGCAAAGCCGCTTCTACCGCTGGTCCGAAAACGCCTTCGAACGGGTCATCGACCGCTACGGACGGGCCCTCACCTGGGTGCTCGAGCGCCAGCCGGCCACCCTGATCGTGGCCGCCGCGACCCTGGTCGCCACCATCCTGCTCTACCTCGTGATCCCCAAGGGCTTCTTCCCCGTCCAGGACACCGGCGTCGCCCTCGGCATCTCGGAGGCGACGCAGTCGATCTCCTTCCCGGCCATGGCCGAGCGTCAGCAGGCGCTGGTGCGCGTGATCCTGAAGGACTCCGCGGTGGAGAGCCTCTCGTCGTTCATCGGCATCGATGGCACCAACACGACGATGAACAGCGGGCGCATCCAGATCAATCTGAGGCCCCTGGAAGATCGGCAGGCCAGCGCGACCGACGTCATCCGCCGGATCCAGCCCGAGCTGGAGAAGGTGCAGGGCGTCACCCTCTTCCTGCAGCCCGTGCAGGACCTGACCGTCGAGGATCGCGTCAGCCGCACGCAGTACCAGTACAGCCTCGAGGATCCGGACGCGCGCGAGCTGGGCGAGTGGGTCCCGCGGTTCGTGGCCAAGCTCAAGGGCCTGCCCGAGCTGCGCGACGTGGCCAGCGACCAGCAGAACACGGGACTCCAGGCCCACCTCGACCTCGATCGCGCAACCGCCTCACGCCTCGGGATCACGCCCCAGATGCTGGACGACGCCCTCTACGACTCCTTCGGCCAGCGGCAGATCTCGACCATGTTCACCCAGCTCAACCAGTACCGCGTGGTGCTGGAGGTGGCGCCGGACTTCCAGAAGCACCCGGACAACCTGCAAGACGTCTACCTGCGCTCGACGCAGGGCGGCACCGTCCCCCTGGCCTCGTTCACCAACGTGCGCCTCCTCAGCGCGCCCCTGGTCGTCAACCACCAGGGCCAATTCCCGGTGGCCACCGTCTCCTTCAACCTCGCGCCGCGCGCCTCGCTGGGCGAGGCGGTGCGCGCGATCGACGCGGCCAAGGCCGACCTCGGCCTGCCCGCGAGCATCCAGGCCGAGTTCCAGGGCACGGCCAGGGCATTCCAGGCCTCGCTCACCAACCAGCCCCTGCTGATCCTGGCCGCGATCGTGACCGTGTACATCCTGCTCGGCATCCTCTACGAGAGCTACATCCACCCCATCACGATCCTCTCCACCCTGCCCTCCGCGGGCGTGGGCGCGCTGCTGTCCCTGATGCTGTTCCGGATCGACTTCTCCGTGATCGCGCTCATCGGGATCATCCTGCTCATCGGCATCGTCGAGAAGAACGCGATCATGATGATCGACTTCGCGCTCGACGCCGAGCGCAAGGAGGGCAAGCCGCCGGAGGAGGCCATCTACCAGGCCGCCCTGCTGCGCTTCCGGCCCATCCTGATGACGACGTTCGCGGCCCTCTTCGCGGGCGTGCCCCTCGCCCTCGGCACCGGGATCGGCTCCGAGCTGCGCCGCCCCCTCGGCATCGCGATCGTGGGCGGGCTCATCTTCAGCCAGATGCTCACGCTGTTCACGACGCCCGTGATCTACCTGGCCTTCGACCGCCTGGCCCGGCGCGTCACCAGGCGAGCCAAGGGATCGGCGCGGGAGATGCGGCCGGTGGAGGAGGTGTGAACCTCTCCACCCCGTTCATCCACCGGCCCATCGCCACCACCCTGCTCACCGTGGCCATCGCCCTCGCCGGCGCGATCGCCTACGTGCTCCTGCCCGTCTCCCCGCTGCCCCAGGTCGAGTTCCCCACCATCAACGTGGGCGCGGGACTGCCGGGGGCCAGCCCGGAGACGATGGCCTCGTCCGTGGCCACGCCGCTGGAACGGCAGTTCGGGCGCATCGCGGGCGTGACGGAGATGACCTCGTCGAGCGGCCTCGGGAACACCAACATCACGCTCCAGTTCGACCTCAACCGCAACATCGACGCCGCCGCCCGCGACGTGCAGGCCGCCATCAACGCCGCCCGTGGCCAGCTCCCGGCCAACCTCCCCAACAACCCGTCCTACCGGAAGGTCAACCCCGCGGACGCGCCGATCATGCTGCTCTCGCTCACCTCCGAGATCGTGGAGCGGGCGCGCATGTACGACATCGCGTCATCCGTGCTGCAGCAGCGGCTGGCCCAGCTGCCGGGAGTCGGGCAGGTGAACGTGGGCGGAGGCGCGCTGCCCGCGGTACGCGTCGACGTCAATCCGATGGCGCTGAACAAGAACGGCCTCTCCATGGAGGACGTGCGCACCGCCCTGGCCGCGGCCAACGCGAACCGGCCCAAGGGATCGCTCCACGGACCGGCACAGACCTGGTCGATCACGACCAGCGACCAGCTCCTGAAGGCGGCGGATTACGTGCCCCTGGTCATCCGCTACCAGGAGGGCGCCGCCCTGCGCCTGGGCGACGTCGGCCGCGTCACGGATTCCGTGGAGGACATCCGCTCCGGCGGCCTCTCCAACGGCAAGCCCGCCATCATCATCATCATCTTCCGGCAGCCGGGCGCGAACATCATCGAGACCGTCGACGGCATCCGCGGGCTGCTGCCGCAGTTCCAGGCCTCGATCCCGCCGACGGTGAAGCTCTCGGTCGTGATCGACGCCACCCGCACCATCCGCGCCTCCGTGCGCGACGTGCAGATCACGCTGGGCATCTCGATCCTCCTCGTGATCCTGGTGGTGTTCGCGTTCCTGCGCAGCGTGCGCTCCACCCTGATCCCGTCCGTGGCCGTGCCCGTCTCCCTCATAGGGACCTTCGGCGTGATGTACCTGCTCGGATACAGCCTGGACAACCTCTCGCTCATGGCCCTGACCGTGGCCACCGGGTTCGTGGTGGACGACGCGATCGTGGTGGTCGAGAACGTCACCCGCCACCTGGAAGAGGGGATGTCGCCCTTCGACGCCGCGGTCAAGGGGGCCACGGAGATCGGCTTCACCGTCCTGTCCATCAGCATCTCGCTGATCGCGGTCTTCATCCCCATCCTGCTCATGGGCGGGATCGTGGGCCGCCTGTTCCGCGAGTTCGCGGTGACGCTCTCCGTGGCCATCGCCGTCTCCCTCCTCATCTCGCTCACCACCACGCCCATGATGTGCGCGCGGCTGCTGAAGCGGCCACGTGACGAAGGGACGCATGGCCGCCTGTTCCAGGCCAGCGAGCGGATGTTCGACGCCGTGCTCCATCGCTACGAGCGCTCGCTGCACTGGGTCCTGAGGCACCAGCCGCTCACGCTGCTCGTCACCCTGGCCACGATGGTGGCCACGGTATTCCTCTACACGATCGTTCCCAAGGGCTTCTTCCCGCAGCAGGACACCGGGCGCCTCAACGGCTCCATCCAGGCCGACCAGGACACCTCCTTCCAGGCCATGCAGAAGAAGCTGGCCGTCTTCGTGAAGACGGTCATGGACGACCCCGCGGTGGAGAGCGCCACCGGCTTCGTCGGCGGCAGCGCGAACTCCGGCCGCATGTTCGTGGCCCTCCGGCCGCCGGGAGAGCGCGACCTGACCGCGGACCAGGTGATCGCGCGCCTGCGCGGCAAGCTCTCGCACGTGCCGGGGGCGGCCTTGTTCCTCTCCCCGGTGCAGGACGTGCGGGTGGGCGGCCGCATGGGCGGCGGGCAGTACCAGTACACCCTGCAGGCGGACGACGCGAAGGAGCTGTTCTCCTGGGCCCCGCGCATCCTGCGCTCCTTCAAGCAGGTCCGGGAGCTGACCGACGTCAACAGCGACCAGCAGGACAAGGGGCTGCAGGCCTCGCTCGTCATCGACCGGGAGACCGCCTCCCGGCTGGGCGTCACGCCCCAGGCGATCGACGCGACGCTCTACGACGCGTTCGGGCAGCGGCCCGTCTCGACCATGTACACGGCGCTCAACCAGTACCACGTGATCCTCGAGGTGGCGCCGGAGTTCTGGCAGAACCCGACCGGGCTGCGCTCGGTGTACGTGAAGGCGGCGGACGGCAAGCTGATCCCGCTCTCCACCTTCACGCGCTACGAGACGTCGACCGCGCCCCTGACCGTCAACCACTCGGGGCAGTTCCCGTCGGTGACGATCTCCTTCAACCTGCCCCCCGGCGTGGCCCTGGGACAGGCGGTCGACGCGATCAAGGAGGCGGAGACCGAGATGCGGCTGCCCGCCACCATCCGCGGCAGCTTCGCGGGAACGGCGCAGGCCTTCCAGGAGTCGCTGGCCAACGAGCCCATCCTCATCGCGGCCGCGCTCCTGACCGTCTACATCGTGCTGGGCGTCCTGTACGAGAGCCTGATCCACCCGGTCACGATCCTCTCCACGCTGCCCTCCGCGGGCGTGGGCGCGCTCCTCGCCCTCCTCCTCACCCACAACGACCTCTCCGTGATGGCCCTCATCGGGATCATCCTGCTCATCGGGATCGTCAAGAAGAACGCGATCCTGATGATCGACTTCGCGATCGAAGCGGAAAGGCGGGAGGGCCTGGCGCCCGAGGAGGCCATCTTCAAGGCCTGCATGCTGCGCTTCCGTCCCATCACCATGACCACGATGGCCGCCCTGCTGGGTGGGCTCCCCCTGGCCATCGGCCTCGGCACCGGCTCGGAGCTGCGCCGCCCGCTGGGGATCGCGATCGTGGGCGGCCTCCTCTTCAGCCAGATGCTGACCCTGTTCACGACCCCGGTCGTCTACCTCTACCTCGACCGGATTCGCCTGCGCTGGGCATCACTGCGCGGCCACCCTCATCACGAAGACGGGGCGGTGGTCGCGCGGGGGGACGCGTGAACCGCGGAGAGGCCGTTGCCGTTGCCATCCTGGCCTCCGTATCGGTGTCCGCCTGTGCGATCGGTCCCCACTACGTGCGACCGTCCGCCCCCGTGCCGCCCGCGTTCAAGGAAGAGGCGGCCCCCGGCCAGCGTGCGGAGGATTGGAAGCCGGCGGAGCCACGCGACGCCGCCCGCCGCGGCCCGTGGTGGGACGCTTTCGGCGATCCCGAGCTGAGCGCGCTCGAAGAGCAGGTCGACCGCGCCAACCAGGACGTCGCGCGGGCGGAGGCGAACTACCGCGTGGCCCGCGCGCTCGCCCGCGGGGCGCACGCCGACCTCCTGCCCACGGTGACGGGAGGCGCCGGAGTCACCATCTCGCATAACGGCAACCGCAGCAACGGCCAGGGCACGACGTCATCGAGCACGTCCCGGACCACGACCTACCAGGTGCCGATCGACCTGTCGTGGGAAGCCGACGTCTTCGGCCGCATCCGCCGCAACCTCGAGGCCAACGTCGCGGAGGCGCAGGCCAGCGCGGCCGACCTGGAGTCGGTCCGCCTCACCCTGCACGCGGAGCTGGCCACGGACTGGTTCCTCCTCAAGGGCCTCGACGCCGAGCGGCGGCTCCTCAGCGAAGCGGTGGACAACTACGCGCGCGCGCTCGAGCTCAACCGCAACCGGCACGACCAGGGCATCGTCTCCGGCGTCGACGTGGCGCAGGCGGAGACGCAGCTCGAGACGACGCGCGTCGAGGCCACGGACCTCGAGATCGACCGCGCCCAGCTCGAGCACGCCATCGCCGTGCTCGTGGGCCGCGCGCCCGCCGCGCTCACCCTGCCCCCCTCGCCCATCGACATCACGCCGCCCCCGATCCCGACCATGCTTCCCGCGGAGCTGCTCGAGCGCCGTCCCGACATCGCGGCCGCCGAGCGACGCGTCGCCGCCGCCAACGCGCAGGTGGGCGTGGCCACCGCCGCCTTCTTCCCCCGCCTGCTCCTCGCTGCCTCCGCGGGCCTCCAGAGCGCGAGCCTGGGCAGCCTCTTCTCGGCCCCGAGCCGCTTCTGGTCGCTGGGTCCGTCGCTCATGCAGACGCTGTTCTCCGGCGGCCGGCGGCGGGCCGCCGTCGACCAGGCCCGCGCGTCCTACGACGGCGCCGTGGCCGCCTATCGGCAGAGGATCCTGGGCACGGAGGCGGCGCAGGAGGCGGCGGCGGTGGCCGCTTCCGACCGGCTGGTGGCCATCGCGCGCAACCGCTACAACGGCGGGATCACGACCTACCTCGAAGTGGTGACGGCGGAGACGGCGGCGCTCAACAACCATCGCGCGGCCGTGCAGCTCCTCACGCGCCGTCTCACGAACGGCGTGGCGCTGGTGAAGGCGCTGGGCGGGGGCTGGGACGCGGCGTCGCTGCCGCCCGCGGGCGCGGTGCTCGCGGGAGAGTCCTCGAGTCGCTGACCGCGCCGCCGGCCTTCTGACGTAGGCTCCCCGGATGAAGCTCCTGCTCACGCTGTCGCTCGCCGCTCTTCTCGCTGGCCCGGCCCTCGCGCAGTCCCCGTCCCCGCTGCCGTCTCCGTCCGTTGGACCACCCGAGATCGGCCCGGCCAGGGGCACGCTGGTCATCGTCGGCGGCGGGCTGAAGAGCGAGTCGATCCTGAAACGCTTCCTCGACCTCGCGGGCGGCCCCGAGGCGAGCCTCGTCATCATCCCCACCGCCGGCGAGAGCGACGACCTCTCCGATTACGCGGGCGACGTCCGCGAGCTGACGGACGCGGGGGCGCGCCACGTCAAGGTGGTCCACACGCGCGACCGCAAGGTGGCCGACACCGAGGCCTTCGTGGCTCCGCTGCGCGAGGCGCGCGGGGTGTGGTTCCCGGGCGGACGGCATTGGCGGCTGGCCGACGCCTACCTCGGCACGCGCACGCAGGCCGCCCTCCGCGACGTGCTGGCCCGCGGCGGCGTGATCGGAGGCACCTCCGCCGGCGCGACCATCCTGGGCTCGTTCATGGTGCGCGGCGACACCAGGGGGAACGCGATGATGGTCGGCGACCACGTCGAGGGAATGGGCTTCCTGAAGAACGTGACCATCGACCAGCACGTCCTGAGGCGCAACCGCCAGTTCGATCTCATCCCCGTGATCGAGAGCCATCCCGAGCTGCTGGGCATCGGTCTCGACGAGGACACCGCAATCGTGGTGCGCGGCGACCGCTTCGACGTGATGGGGACGGGCTACGTTGCCATCTACGACCACACGCGGAGGATCGACTCCGGCGGTCAGTTCTACCTGCTCGCGCCCGGCGACCGCTACAACCTGAAGACGCGGGATGCGGAGCGCCCGCAGCCGCGCGGCGTACCCATGGAGCGCGTGGTCAAGGAGCCCTGGACGAATTGAGGGCTCAGGCTTCCAGGCGATAACCCATGCCGTGGACGGTCGTGATGAGCTGCGGGTGGCGCGGATCGTCCTCCAGCTTCCGGCGCAGCCAGGCCACGTGCACGTCCACCGTGCGCGTGGAGACGTCCGCGTCGTAGCCCCAGACGTGCTGCAGCAGCTCGGAGCGTGACAGCGTCGCCCCCCGATGGTCGACGAAGTAGCGGAGGAGGTGGAACTCGCGGGGCGAGAGGTCGACGGGCCGGCCACCCTTGCGCACCTCCGCCGCCCGCACGTCGATGGTGAGGTCGCGGACGCAGACGGGCGCGCGCGGAGGCGCGGGCGCGCTCGCGGGGTGGGGCCGCAGGCGCGCTTCGATGCGGGCGAGCAGCTCCGCGTTGTCGAAGGGCTTGGTGACGTAGTCGTCGGCCCCGAGCTGGAGGCCCATGACCTTGTCCCCGACCTGGCCGCGCGCGGTCAGCATGAGCACGGGCGTGCCCACGCCCCGGGCGCGCAGCTCGCGCAGCACGTCGAACCCATTCCGGCGCGGCAACATCGCGTCCAGCAGCACGAGGTCGAAGGCCTCGGCCGACGCGCGCAGCAGGCCCGCTTCGCCGTCGCGCGCGACCGCCACGTCGTAGCCGTGCGCTTCCAGCCGGTCGGTCAGGGCCAGCACGACGCCGGACTCGTCCTCGACGAGGAGGAGCCGCGCCTTCATCCGGCCTCCCCGCGTGCGGCGGCACGCGCGGGCGTGCGCTCTTCGGCCGCGGCGGCCGGAACGCGAAGGACGAACGCGAGGCCCTGGGCCAGGGGACGGGCCTCCACGCTCCCGCCATGCGCCTCCGCGATGCGGCGGACCAGCGCGAGCCCCATCCCGCTGCCGGGGGCCTGGGAGTCCGAGGCCCGGCGGCCACGGAAGAAGGGCTCGAACACGCGGCGGACTTCGTCGGCGTCGAGGCCGGGCCCGTGGTCCTCGACCACGATCTCGACCATCGGCCCCGCCGCGCGCGCAGCCACGCCCGCGAACTTCCCCTCCGCCGCGTACTTGCGCAGGTTCACGAGAAGGTTCCGGAGCGCCGCGGCCAGGGTCGCCTCGTCGCCGGCCGCCTGGAGCCCGGGCTCGACGTCGACGCGCACGTCGATTCCGGCCGCTTGCAGGCCCGCGTCGGCCACCGCCGCGCGCACGAGGCGCTCCAGGTCGATCGGCCTCCTCCGCTCGGCACCGGCGGCGTCCGCCCCCGCGAAGGCGAGCACCTGCTCCACCATGTCGGTCAAGCGGCGACCTTCTTCACGGAGGACCAGGCCGTATTCGCGGACGCGCGCGGGCTCGACCACGAGGCCGTCGCGCAGGTTCTCGGCGGCGGAGCGGATGACGGTCAGGGGCGTGCGCAGCTTGTGGCTCACGGCGGCGACGAACTCGAGCTGGCGCCCGGCCAGGCGCCGCTCGCGGCGCGCGGACGCGATCACGAGGGCCGCGCTGCCGGCGAGGAGGAGGAGCACCGCCCCCGCCACCGCCGCGCTGCGCCTCTGCGCGGCAGACACCGCGGCGTCCACCGAGCCCGCGCGATGCGAGAGCGCGATCGTCCAGGGGGCGCGCGGGTCCTGGCCTCCCGGCCCGGGCCCGGAGGTGATGCGCAGCGCGAACATCTTCTTCACCGTCGTGTGGGGCGTCTCCCCCGTCGTCTCCCCCGCCGCCGGCCGCGCGCGCTCGGGAGCGAGGTTGGCCAGGATCGCGGAGTCGATGTCGTCGAAGCGCACGCTCAGCGCGCTCGCCGTCGCGTCCGCGCTCGCTCCGGGCGCGGGAGCGGCGGGATCGCTGCGCCAGACGACACGCGGTCCGGCCGCGCCGGCGACGCCGGGCGCGCTGATCGTGACGTGGTACTCGAGCCCGTCGTCGCCGGCCGCGTGCTTCCGCGCGAGATCGGGCAGGATGTGCTGCTCCAGCGCCTGGCGATCGATGCGTACGATCGTCCACGTCGCCGCCTCCATGTCGGGCCGGAACACGAAGACGTGATCGCGTGCGCCGGACGGGAGAGGCTCGGGCAGCGCATCGCGCTGCGGCGCAGGGATGAGGATGGCGGGCACGGTGGCGTCCGTGGAGCCCAGGCTGGCGACGAGATCGGAGTGATCGCCCTTGCCGCCGGTGGTCAGACGGGCCACCAGCGCCGTCATCTCCGCGGGTACGTGGTCGTCGAGGAACCGGCCCGACGCGGAATCGAACCGGCGCACGCGCGCCTCCCCTCCACCGCGAGGGACCGCCTCCACGAGCCAGACGTCCGCGACGAGGTCCGGGTACGCGGCGCGCGCCTTCCAGCTCGCGTAGGCGCGGGCATAGGTCTCGTGATCGCCGCGCTCGACCGCGGCCGCATCGACGCCGAGCATGAGGAAGGCACGGGTCAGCTCGCGATCGAGGTCGTGCGCGAACGCCTCCGCCCGCCCGGCGGCGCTCGTGCGCATGCGCGTCCGCTCGGCCGCGCTCACCGCGGACAGCCAGCGGTGCTGCAGCACGGCGAGTCCGGCCAGCGCCGCCGCGATGAGCACGGCCAGCAGCGGCACGGGATCGCGGAGAAGGCGGCGCCTCGTCACCAGGGCCGCCAGTGTAGCAACCGGCGCCGGCCGCGCATCCTCACGGCCGGGGACTTTTACAACCTCTTGACAACACCTTTACCGGTCCTTCACCACGGCGCGCGGCACCTGCCGATATTGGGGGCGCACGAAGGAGGTGCCTCTTGTCCGCCATCGCTCGCGCCGTCGCCGCCTCGGGATTGATGCTGTCCCTCTCCGGACCCTCGTCCGCGGCCGAGACCTCCCCGGCCGAAGCGGCCCGCCGCGCCCAGCGCGTGCTCGCGGCCGCGCGCCAGGCCCTCGGAGGGGAGGACGCCCTCGCCGCCGTCCGTTCCGTGTCGCTCGAAGGCCAGCTCCGCCGCCGTCTGCCCGGCGAGGACGGCGAGATGGAGATGTCCGGCGACGTGCGCGTGGACGCGCTCCTTCCCGACCGCTACCTGCGCGTCGACACCGTCTCTCCGACGCCGGGGATGCCCGGGATTCCCCTCGCGACCGGGCTCGACGGCGACGAGGCCTGGGCGGGGGCGCTCCCCGTGGCCTCCGCCGCGAACGTGGTGATACGCACGACGCCGCCCGCGGACGCGGGAGCGCAGGCGCGCATGAAGGACCGCGTGCGGCGCGAGTCCGCGCTCTTCCTGGTCACCCTGCTCGCGGGCGGCGGGGGCGCGGAGTACGCGTGGGTGGGCGAGGCGGAGGCGCCCGAGGGCCGGGCCGACGTCCTGCAGGTGACGGGACACGGCGGCCTCGACGCACGGCTGTTCGTCGACCAGAAGACGCACCGGCCGCTCATGCTCACGTTCCCCGATTCGCCGCCGCGCATGATGGTCCGCCGCCAGATGGGACCGGGCGGCGGTCATGCCGGGCCGGGGAGCTCCGCGCCGATCGAAGCGCTGCCCACGCCTCCGCCGCCCGTCGAGGCCACCCTCTTCCTCTCCGACTGGAGGCGCGTGGGCGGCGTCCTCCTCCCGCACGCCCTGAACAAGACGCTCGAGGGCAAGCCCTACGAGGAGATCGTGGTCTCCCGCTACACGCTCAACGACCCCAAGCTCACCGCGGACAAGTTCCGCAAGAAGGTCTGACGGTGGAACTCCTGGGCCTTCTCCTCGCGGCCGCTTTGCGCGTGCGCGTCCTCGATCCGAGCGGTGCCGCCGTCCCCACGGCCGCGGTGACGCTGCGTTGCGCGGAGGCGCGGACGCGGAAGGCGGAGACCGGCGCGAGTGGCGAGGCCGCCTTCACCGTCGTGGACCCGGCCGCCTGCGCCTTGTTCGTGGAGGCGCGTGGCTTCGAGCCGGTCTCCGAGCCGGAGATTGCCCCCGATGCGAGCGGCCTCGTCGCCGTCCGGCTCGCCCTGGCCCGCCGGGAGGAGAAGGTCACGGTGGGCGAGGATACGCGCGAGTCGCTCGCCCGGGCGCGATCGTTCTCGCAGGTGCTGACCCCGGAGGAGATCGCGTCCCTGCCCGACGACCCCGAAGAGATGGAGAACGAGCTGCGGCGCCGCGCGGGACCGGGCGCGGTGCTGCGGGTCAACGGGTTCAGCGGCGGCCGGCTGCCCCCGAAGAGCCAGATCCGCCAGATACGCATCCAGACCAATCGCTTCGCCGCCGAGTACCACGAGGGGGGCC
>WNFC01008146.1_pt1 | contig 11560 bp, 11 predicted proteins | sample 5400541 | NCBI WGS metagenome assembly WNFC01 (sample SAMN13153342, study PRJNA577476) | soil metagenome | isolation source: 120 cm saprolite under Douglas fir tree site 2 hole 2 replicate 1 | place: USA:California | collected 2015-04-18
ACCCTGTCACGGTCCTTGCCGATTTCCCCCGCGGTCGCGATCCCGGTACCGGCCGGTCCTTTTCCAATTGCGCCCTGTCACCAGACCCGGCGCATTCGCGGGCTCCCCCTCAGCCCCGCGTATCCCAGCCCTCGGCCCGCGGCCTCCGCCCGCCGCGCTGACCGGGGAAGACCCGGCCGCGAACGGTCGGCACCGCCAACTAGGGCGGCCCGCCTGGGCCCCGCCCAGAACATCCCGTTCGGTGTCGACGCCGCAGGCCCTCAACTGAGCGTCACAGCCGCCCAGAACGAAAGCCTCCGTAACGAAACTAGGGACCCCAGCCAGGCGCGCGGCAGCGCCGGCGGAGCCGGCTATGAGGGCTGCCGGTGAGGTGGGCTCGCGGTCAGGCTGCCTGGGCCGGGGGCATGGTGGGCGGGCTGGGTGTGCCCGGTGGCGGGCTGCCGTCCCCGGGCGGGACCAGGGTGACCTGGCAGCCGAGCCGGGCCAGGGCTTGCTGGTGGTGACGGATCAGGTGCTCGCGGTTGCGCTGGTCACGCTGGTCGTAGTAGTCCTCGCCGGCGTCGGCGTAGTCCTGGCCGCGGGCCATGACCGCCCAGGCTATGCAGATCAGGGTATGGGCGACCGCGATCGCGGCCTTTTTCTCATGGCCCTTGCCGAACCGGCGCGCCAGGCGGCGGAACCGGGCGCCGGGCCGGGTGCGGGTGCGGGCGGTAGCCCAGGCTGACTCGGTCATGGCCGCGCGCAGGTGCCGGTTGCCCTGGCGGGCGGCAGCGTGCTTGCGCTTGCCGGCGGACTCGTTGTCGCCGGGCGCCAGCCCGGCCCAGGCAGCCAGCCGGGCGCTGGTGGCGAACCGGGCCATGTCGCCGCCGGTCTCGGCGACGATCACCTCGGCGGTGCGCTGGCCGATCCCCGGGATCGTCATCAGCCGGGCGATGACCGCCGCGAACGGGGCGGCCGCCTCAGCGATCAGCGCGTCCAGATCAGCGATCTTGGCGGTGAGATGATCGTAGGCGTCCAGGTGCAGACGGCACATCTGGCCGTGGCCTGCGGTGAACCGGCCGTCGCAGGCCATCTGCAGGTCATCGGTCTTGCGGCGCAGCACGCCTAGAGCCAGCCCGGCCAGCCGGGCCGGGTCCCGCTCGCCGGCGATCAGCGCCTCGATCATCGCCCGCCCGGACTTAAGCAGCAGCCGGGAGGCCACCGAGTCGATCTTGATCCCGGCGTCCTCCAGCACCTTGGCCAGCCGCTGGCCCTCCGCGGTGCGCTGCTCGATGAGCCGCTTGCGGTACCGGGTGCGCGCCCGCAGCGCCGCCACCTCGGCTGCCGGGATGAAACTGGCCCGCAGCAGCCCGTACTCATGCAGCTCAGCGATCCACTGGCAGTCTTTCAGGTCGGTTTTGCGGCCCGGGACGTTGCGCATGTGCGCCGCGTTGCACACGCATACCTCGATCCCGGCACCAGCCAGGGCATGGTAGACCGGCCACCAGTACACCCCGGTGCTTTCCATCGCCGCGTCGGTCACGCCCAGCTCCGCCAGCCAGGCCGCCATCTTCTGCAGCGGCCGCCAGAACGTCTTGAACCTCTTCGTGACCACCTTCCGCTCGCCGGGCACCTCGCCCGGCAACCGGACCGCGACCCAGATCACCTTCTTGTGCACGTCGATCCCGGCGACGCGCGGATGGACGGTATCCATCGCCACCTCCCTGCCTTCCCCGATACTGGATATGGGCGCGCCGCCCGCGGAGCCTGCGACAAGATCGAGATCCTGTAACACGCGCTCGCAGCAGCAATCCGGGGTACCTACCGGGCAGGCTCCAGCGTCAGTCTTTGTGACAGGCACGCAGCGCCAAGAGGCAACGACGTCAGCGGGCGGCGCGTCCCCAAGTTTCATCCATCCGCGGGCGCCACGTCAGTGGCATGAAGTCTTTGTGTCAAGGGGCTCCGCCGGTGTTCTTCGCGGCCTGTGAAGTGTCCTTCGGGCGCTGTGGCTTTCGCGGTGATCCTTGACCCCTGGCCTTCCTCGCGGCCGAGTGTGGCTGTCGTCTTGCCGCGCCTCCAGGTCGTTCGTCCTCGCTTCGCTGCGGGCGCTCCACCTGGACCTGCGGCGTCGCCGGCGGCAGGGTGGCAGCGACCGGGGAATGGCCAGCTCTGCCCCGGGCACGGGCAGGGCCGGGCGCCGGGTTGCCGGCCGCGGTCGTAGGGTGGTGACCAGGCCCGGGAGTGGCTGGTCCGAAGAGCCGGTGTCCGGGGTGCAATCCGGCCGCGCTGGCCACAGAGTCGTTCCCCGGTTGCCCTCCCGGGCCCCCGGCACGAGCCGCGGCGCGCCGGGCGTCGGCTTGGAGGCAGGCGAAGATGGCGTTGCTGATCTGCCGCTTCAGCGAGCGCAGGGCCTCTTTGGGGGTCTTGCCCTCGGCCAGCTTCTTGTCGTAGTAGGCGCGGCCCTGGCTGTGCCGGTGGCCGATCTGGGTGATCGCGGCCATGTGGATGGCGTGGTTGAGCCGCCGGTTCCCGCGCCTGCTCAGCCGGTAGATCTTGCGCGGGCCCGAGGACACCTCGATCGGCGCGGTGCCGTTGCAGGCGGCGAAGTGGTCCCGGCCGGGAAAGCGGGACACGTCGCGGACGTCGCCGATGACGACGGCGGCGACGACGGGGCCGACGCCGTACAGCCCGGTCAGGCTCGTCCCGGCCGCCTGCACGGCGACGGCGAGCTTCTTGCGGGTCTCGCGGATCCGCGCGTCTATGCCGCGCAGGTCCTCCACGAACGCCGCGGCAAGCTCGCAGCGCGCCGCCTCCACGGCCCCCGCCGGCGTGATCGACTCCAGGAGCCGGGCAGCGTGAGCTGCGATGATCGCCTTCGGGACACCGCCGGGGATCAGCTCGCACAGCACCGCGTGCAGTCGGCACACGACCTGGGTCCGGGTCCGGCCCAGGTCGCGGTGGCGCTTAGACCACATCTTCAGCACCGCGGCGTGATCATCGGGCCTGACCTCCCGGACACCGGCCGACCGCAGCGCCGCGATGGCCACCGACCGGGCATCGTTAGGGTCGTTCTTGTTCGTGTCACCAGCAGCCAGCAGCCGGACCCGCGCGCCGAGCTTGGGCGGCACATCCAGCACCCGCTCACCCGCCGACAGCAGCTGCCAGTCCAGCAGATGCCCCAGGCCGCCGGCTCCCTCGACCGCCCAGGTCCGCTGCGGCCAGGCCGCGGCCCAGGCCAGCAGCCGTTCCGCCTGCACAGCGCAGGCGCGTACCCGCAGCTCACCCAGCGGCTCCTCCGCCGCGCTGATCGTCACCGCCGTATGCGAGGCCTTGTGCGGATCGACCCCGATCATCACTGCCGCCATGGAAACACGCTCCTTCCCTTCCGGCGGGCAAGGACCGTAGCGGGCACGCCCAATTCCAGGATCTTGCGGCGCTCACGCCTCTTTTGAGCCACGCCACGGCGAGGCCCCGGCAAGCTGGCACGTCGTTCGGAAGCCAACCCCAGCAGGGCGGCAGGCGGTTAGAGAGCCAGGCCAACCGGGACCTCTCAACGCTACGACCCCGGCTCACTTCCATCCCGGCCAGGCCCGCACCGTCTACCTCAAGTCTCAATTGGGCGGTTACATGCGCGGCTGACACCGGCTGGTTGACCACATTCTGTGATCAGCGTCGGAGCTAAAGACTGCAACCGCGCTCCTGCTGGCCGAAGTCCGCCAGCGCGCGCGTGGTGGTCCCGGGCGTCCCTCATCGCGGTGAGCGGCCGGCTCCGCCGTCCTCGCTAGCGCGCGCTCGCGATCCCGCTAATGAAGTAGGACGATCCGTCTGGCGGGTCCTCGCAAGCCCGGGTTCTTGCCGGACCTGCACCGGCTCCCCGCCGGTAAGGGGATTTCCTGCCAGCTCACAACCGCCAGGGCGACAATGACCAACCGGGCCAGCCACCCAGCGCGGACGCCCGCGGGCCGGGCAGGGCACGGCGGCGCCCCGGTACGCAACGCGCGGCCGGCTCTGGGCGCGGCGTGGCCAGCAGGCATCGTGTTCGCGGACCCTTGTCCGCAGGTGGTTGGGCTCGCTGGCGGGGCAGGGCCCGGTCAGCCGCGCTGGTAGGTGGCGACTAGTTCGCCCCTGGCTAGCACGTGACCGCTGATGCGTGCCTCCAGCCCGGACCTCCTCGCTCCGGCCGCCAGGCCCAGCCGGGTGTCCAGCGCGAGGACCACGAAGTGGTAGTGATGCGCGGCGCCGCGCGGCGGGCACGGGCCGCCGTAGCCGCGCCGGCCGAAGTCGTTGACGCCTTCTGCCGCCCCGGCTGGCACAGCCGCCAGGCGGGAGATGCCGGGAGGGACCCCGTAGACCAGCCAGTGGGTGAAGATGCCGCCCGGCGCGTCGGGGTCGAGCAGCTCAATGGCCAGCTCCTGGGTGCCCGGTGGCGGCGTGCTCCACTGCAGGCGGGGGAGCCGGTTGGCGCCGTCGCAGGTGAACTCGCGCGGGAAGGTGCCCCCCGCAAGGTCGGGGCTGGAGACCGTGAGCGGAGAGGAATCTGTTTGACTGGGGGCGTTCACCGTCGAACCTCCACATCCGATCGGCGGCAGCATGAATAAGACCGGGCCAGGCGCATCACGGGACTCCGCCAGGGGCGGCCGGGTACTGGCCGATCGGCCCGGGCGAGCAGTGCGGATTTCTGTACCCATCCTGACTCCGTTGGCGCCTCCCTGACACCCGGTACGCGCCACTGGCGAGCGCGTCCTGCCCACATGGCCGCCGTCCGGATCACCGATCCCGGCCCGGGCCCTGCCAGGTCGATCGCCCAGGCCGCGCGTCCCCGGCCGCTCGCGCGATCGACCACTCTGCGGCGCTGGCGGCGGGCCAGCGGCTGCCTGGCGCGGCAGCGACCGCAGCCGCATTGACGCCGGCGATGATGATCAGGGTATGGCGGTCCGGGCTTCCGGCGGGTGATGGCGGGAGGACGGGGCGGCCTGGGGTGACATCGCCGGGCCCGGCCACGCTCGCCGTCCCCGCGACGCCCGGCACCTCCTGGAGCGCCGCGGTCACGATGGCCGCCGGGCCGGCTTCGGCCTGGAACACGATGTGCGAGGTGATCACCTGACACCCACCCGGCTTTCTCGGACTATTCAACCGCCATTTCCCGGGCGGGTCATCCCCCGCGCAGGCACGGCCGGCCCGGGCCTGGCCAGGTTCCGCGCCCGCCGAATGGCGGCTCGCGACCCCGTGATCGCGCCCGGGCAATTTGATCGCTGACGGAGCTGGACCGGCCGCCGGTACCGGCCATACGATCCCGGTGCGGGCAAGGAGCCTCAGCATGCGATTCACCGACTACCGCTTCGGTTCCATCCGGGTCGACGGCGTGCCCTACGATCACGACCTGATCATCGACCGCGGGAAGATCCGCAAGCGCAAGAAGGCCGCATCGCGCAAGTTCCGCGGCGCGTCCGGGCACACCCCGCTCTCGATCGCAGAAGACATCCCGTGGCGATGCCGCCGGCTGGTGGTCGGCAGCGGCGCCGGCGGCGCGCTGCCGGTGATGCAGCAGGTCCGGGACGAGGCCCGCCGCCGCAAAATCGACCTTGTCGTCCTGCCCACGGCGGAGGCGATCGGCGCGCTGACCAAGACCACAGCGGACACCAACGCCATCTTGCACCTGACCTGCTGAAGCTGCCGGGGTAGTACCGCCAGTTCACCTCAGCGGCCGCGTTCCTTCTCCGCCCTATCAGCCTCGTCACCGCCAGCAGCAACGGCTGCCGCGTTTGCAATCAGGCGGCTCGGCGTGCGCCGGGACGTCGATGGCGCGCGATCACGCCGATGAGCAACTGACGTTCGCCGGAGAGTGCCGATCACGCGCGGACGACGCCGCGCGGATGGGCAGACGGTCTGCGGTGCAGATGGTCCTGTTCTGCGTCCAGGCGGTCGTTGAGGTTGAGGCAGGGCAGCCCGCCTGGCGAGGCGCCGGCCCGCACCGCCCGCCCGGCGATCAGAGCCGTGCCGCGTCGCGATGGATCGGCTGAGCGTGCTTCGGAATCAGCGGGCGCGAGTTGACCGCTCAGGTCTCGATCAGCTGGGCGAGCGAGGCGCGCAACGCCGCGGTGCGAGGTTCTCCGAGCCGGGCGGCGATGCGCTCCTCGAGCTTGGCAAGCTCGCGGGTGGCCACCGGCTGAAATCGCCGGCCCCGTTCGGTGAGTTCCACACGGGTCGCCCGCGCATCATCAGGATCAGGCCGGCGCTGGACCAGCCCGGCCCTCTCGACGAGGCGGACCATCGTGGTCATCGTCTGCTTGGCCAGGTGCGCCCGGGCTGCGAGCTCGCTCATCCGCAGCCCGTCTTGTTCGAAGAGCGGGACGAGCACCGACCCGTACGACGGCCGGACGTCGCCGTGGCCCTGCAGGCGGAACGCCTCGGCGAGAAGCTCGTTCCACCGCTGCGAGGCCTTGGCCAGCAAGTATCCGATGTCGGTACGGGTGCCCGCGTCGGAGGCCGAAGCGCGAGTGGCAGCCGTCATCATCGGTTCACCGCGCGCTCAGCGGTTGCGATGAGAGTGTCCGCGGCGCGAATCGCCGTGGGCGCCCGGCAGATCGGCGCCGACAGCGACGGTGACCCGCTCCCCTGCGATCTCCGTGTCCTCGCCGCACAAACATGAGAGCCGCCTGTTACTGCCCGCCTCGGGGCGCACCGCGTGGCCGCACACCGGGACCGCCGGCATCTTCGGGCCCTCATCCGCGCTGAACCCGATGCACCACTCCGCTGATCACGACGCACTACCCCAGGGGTCGTCGATCGCGATCTTCCACTCGCCGCTGCTCGTTTGCCGCAGCACATCCGAGCTGCGCCCGGCAAGGTGCACCGGCTGCCCGTCCGCGGTTGTGCCATCGAGCGTCCAGCGGTTCGTCACGAGCGCGAGGCCGCCGGCATATACCACCTGCTCGATGTCACTAGTGAGCGTGGGCCGCATGGCGGCGAATCCTTCGAGCGCCGGCCCGATTGCCTCATGCCCGGTGACGATCGTGCCCGGCTCGACGACGAATGCCGCATCGGGCTCGTACAGCGCCAGTGCCTGCCGGGCATCGCCGGCGGCGAGTAGCTCCGCGAATCGTTCGATGACGTCACTGGGCCTCATGGGGCACCTCCCGGTCATTCCTGTGGTTCACGCCCCGAGATTAGTCCTATATAGGACTATTTGCAAAACCGGGGCCGCAGTTGCGGCACTTCGGCCTCGGCACGGCCCTCACCGCTGGGACCAGGCACTGCCCCGCCTGACGGCCGCATTCGGCCGCCGAATCATCCACACCCGCAACGGGCGGAGCCGAACACCCGCTATGCGGGATGCAGAATCGGGCGTCCACGACCTGCGTCGACGCGGCCTGCGCGCAGGTCACCGTGATCTGGACGGTCCCCGGTCCACCTGAACTTGATCCAGCGCACCTACCGGCTACGGCACTCCCGGAATCGGCCGTGCGGGCCAGGGTAGTCCGGCGATCATGTCGGCCATGACTGGCCCGGGGCCGCAGACCATGAGGTGGGCCTTTCGGCGTCGCCGTCCACATCGGGGTGGCTGGCGAACCGTGGTCCTTCGGCGGGTTCGTTGAAGGTGGCGGTGGTTATGTCAGGGCCGTTCCATTCGACCCGCCGCGGGACTGCGACGTTCACAGACAGCAGTTTCACGGCCTGCGCCTGGCTCAGCCGGCTCTGACCGCAAGATTGCGGTCTATGCCTTCGGGCACGACCTGCTGGTGGGCGGCTGGCAGCAGGCGCTCGGCGTCCACCGACACCTCCAGAAGGCCGGGGTCGAAAGACACGTACCCGCGCAGCCGGGCGGACTCGGGCAGTGCCTCAGGGTATGCCCAGGCCGCCGCTGGCGCGCGGTGGCCGGCGGCGACGACGTCGAAGTAGTGCGCGACGCCCTTGTAGGGGCATAGCGTCCGGAGCGGGTCATCCTGGAGCGAGTCCGAGTTGATGTCTGGCTGTGGCAGGTACCAGCGCGGCGCGAAGCCCGTCTCGAACACCGCCAGCGGGGCGCGGGTGTCGGCGATGACCTGACCGTGCAGGCGCACGGTCACCTGCCGGCTGCTCGCCCGGACATCCACGCGGTGGTAGGGGTCGGCCGCGTGGCCGAAGATCGGCTCGTCTTCCTCGTAGAAGGCGTCCATCTGCGCCCAGGCGAACGCGATCAGCCCTGTCAGCGCCGCCGCGTGGGCCCGCGGGCGGGGGTGACTCCAGGCGGCGTTCTCAAAGCGCTGAGCGCCTGTCTGGAGCGACGACCAGGCAACTTCGCCGAGTTCGGGGTGGCTGGTTCGCCTGGGCGATGGGCGCAGCAGCTCTGCGTCGACGTCTGCCGGCGGGAAGTAGGCGACGGGGTAGCGGCCGGTCTCGTGCAGCAAGGTGACGTCGTCACTTGCCGCCACCACCGCGCCGGCGAGCTCGACGCGCATCCGCCGGCCTGCTGGCTCGGCGTAGAGCACGTGTTCGGGGATCGGGTTTGCCGACAGGAAGCGGCCAGCCGGGTTGGGGCCGTGCGGGGCCTGCTGCCATGTGAGTCCCATTGTCATCGCTCCTTGCCCGGTCGCTAGCTCGCTCTCAGAGGGGGGTTGACGCGGGAGGCCTCGATCAGATCCCACCTAGCCGGCAGCGCCCGCTCCTGCTCGCAGACGGCGTCGATCGCTACTTCCACCAGCCGTTCCGCGCCGGGCCAGTCAGCGACCTCGCCCTTATCCCACACGATTCGCGCCCGGCCGGTCAGCTGCACGGCCGATCCGGTCTGCCAGTCGATGAACAGCAGGCCGACCCGCGGATCAACCGCGATATTGCCGAGCGTCTGGAACATGCGGTTACCCGGGTAGTCGGGGAACCGCAGCGTGCCTGCCCCGCCAGAGATCTCCACGAAGCCGGGACGGCCACCCCGGTGGGAGACGTCCGCGCCCCGCTGTGGGTGGGAGCTGGCGATGAAGAACGTGTCGGCGCGGCGGATCAGCGCTGCCTGGTAGGCGTCGAGCCCGGTTCCCGTGGGCCGCTGCGGCCGCCGCGGCGGATCGGGCCCGTGCCCGGGGAGGCGGCGCTGGATGAACTTGCGGCAGTTGCCAAAGACCTCCGTGACCTCCACCAAGATCCCGTCCGGGGTGCGCTCGCCAGCACCATTCAGCCGCACACGGCTGCGGGTTTCTGGTTCGATCGCCAGGATCCCGATCGATCCGCCGGGCGGTTCGAGCGCGGCCGCTAGCGGGTCCGTTGCCGCCAGCCGGCTGGCCAGCAGGAGCCGGCGATCATCGACGGCGCGGGCGAATCCCGCCCCCCCGGCCAGCAGCGAGGCCCACGTTCGCCCCCGCGCGTCGCAGCCGGCGAGCACGACGAATGTCCGGCTGGTGAGGAACTCGGCATACTCCCCGGGAATCCCGGACATGATGTTGCGCCCGACCCGGGCGGCGGCCCGCTCGACGCCGGCCCGGCGTTGCACCGCGCGCTCGCCGTCGTGGAACATCGTGCAGCCTTCTAGCATCACAAGGCCCGGCTACGCGACGGTGACAACGAGCTTGCCGAGCGCGCCGCCGCCTTCCATCAGCCGGTGGGCGTCGGCGATCTGATCGAAGGCGAACACCTGCGACGGTCCGGCGCGGTAGTCGCCGGCCTCGGCCTTCTCCACGATGGCCTGCAGCGGCACGCTGGACAGCGGGAACGCGCTGCTGCCCAGGTCGAAGCTGCCGAAGAAGCTGAACTGCACGCCGCTGGGCATGTCCGCGACCGGCAGGAACTGCTCCGCCGGTCCCAGGCCGCCCAGGAACCCGGCCTGGCAGACCCGCCCATTGGGCCGCGCCGCAGAAAGCGAGTCACGCAGCACGCTGCTGCCCACCAGATCCAGTACCCGGTCCACCCCGCCGGGCACTAGCTCGCGCACAGCGGCGGCGATCTCGCCGGTGTCGATCACCACTTCGCCAGCCCCCAGCGAGCGCGGGAGGGCGGCCCGCTCGCCGCGGCGGGTGGTGGCGACCACGGTGGCGCCCAGGTCGCCGGCGATGTTCACCGCGGCCTGCCCGAGCGCGGAGGTGGCGCCGCGGATGAGCAGACAGTGCCCGGGCTGCAGCTCGAGGTTGCCGTGCAGGGCGCTCCACGCCGTGGCGTAGCTCTCCGGGACCGCCGCCAGATCGGTCCAGCTCAGCGACGTGCTGACCGGGACCACGTTGGCGGCAGGCGCGGCCACGTATTCGGCGTAGCTGCCGTTGCGGGTCCGGCCCAGGCCCCCCATCAGCGCGACGACGGTCGCCCCGGCGGCGAGCCGCCCGGCTGGGTCGTGCGCGACCGTGCCCGCGCACTCGATCCCGCTGACCGGCGCCGCCCCGGGCCACTCACCCCTGCGCATGTGCGTCTCGGCGTGATTGACCCCGAAAGCCATGACCCGGATGAGGACCTCACCGTCGGCCGGGACCGGGTCGGGTAGCTCGCGGACCTGCAAAACCTCGGGCCCGCCCGGACTGGTGATGACGACTGCGCGCATAGGGAGACCCTCACCTCGACTCGACCTAACTGTCAAAGTGAACTCTAGAGAGTTAGACTCTAACTTGTCAACACGAGCAAGAGGGTTAGAATGACGGGCATGGCTCCAGTTCACGCCCCCGATCCCCGGCCCCTGGCCGGCGAGCCCCTCGCCCTTGACCTGCTCAACACCCAGTGGCTGGCAGCCGGGACCCCAGTCGACCTGCTCGCCACCCCTGCGGGGACACGGGCCTGGCTAGCGGCAGCAGGTGCGCCGGCCACGCTCGCCTCCGGGACGAGGCAGGGGCTCGTTCAAGCCCGTCAGGCGATCAGAGACGTGGTGTCAGGGCAGGGCGGAGCGGCCGCCCTGGACCGGCTCAACGCGGTTCTCGGCCACGGCCGCCTGCGCCTGTCCATCGGCCCGCCCATCAACCCCGGGCAGACGCTGGAGGTCGACGACCCTGCCTGGCAGCCCGCGGTCATGGCCGCGGCCAACCTCCTGCAACTGCTGGGACAAGCGCCGGGCCGGATCCGCCGCTGCCAGCACCCCGACTGCGTCCTGTGGTTCTTCGACACCACCCGCAACGGGACCCGCCGCTGGTGCTCCATGGCAGCATGCGGAAACCGCGCCAAAGCACGCAGACACTACGACCGCATCAAGAAGCCAGACTCCCGCTAACCGGCCGGGCCGACGCGACAGAACATTCGTTCCGGTTTCGTCGTGGACGACAAGCTGGCCGGCCACCACGCCGCGCAATTGGGCGGTTGCTCGCTCGCTGCGTGCGGCCAGCACCGGTCACCGTGCGTAGTGCACCGTCGAGCCGTGCATACGATCGGATCGCCGAGTACGTACTGGTCGCGAACACGATGGCTCCGCATGGTGGAGGCGCGCCGATCACCCGGTTATGTCAGAGCGCTAGGCCGCTGGCAAGACCGCGATTGCGTCGATGGAGATGAGGAGGCCACGTGGCTGGTTGACGTTGGCGGGCGCGGACCGGGCCGGAGGCGGCTCTGGCATGTAACGGGCATAAACAGCGTTGATCGCGGCGAAGTCGTCGACGTTCTGGTAAAAGATCGTGGTCTTGACCAGGGTCGCGAGGGACGCCCCGGC
>WNFC01016188.1_pt1 | contig 11559 bp, 6 predicted proteins | sample 5400541 | NCBI WGS metagenome assembly WNFC01 (sample SAMN13153342, study PRJNA577476) | soil metagenome | isolation source: 120 cm saprolite under Douglas fir tree site 2 hole 2 replicate 1 | place: USA:California | collected 2015-04-18
GCTCGCCAAGCGCGGAGGGATTCAGAACGGGGCATTCCCTACTGGCATTCTCTACTGATGTTAACGGCGACCGATTCCGGCTAGGAGGGGGATCCGGATTTGTCCGCAATGCTCACTACGCGTTCGCGCCATTAATCCCGCATCTTCCACAGTGATTCAACAGGGATTGCACCAGCCCGGTTGCAGTCGTTACCGGAAAGGTTCCTCAAGTGGCAACTTTGTCCTTGCGATTGCGGTGCCGGCTTCCGATAATGTGCAACAGGTTCTCTTACACGTGTACCGATACAGCCGAGAAGACTTGGTTCGGATCCTTCGCGTAACTACGCGCCAGCTCGCAGCCTGGGAAAAGGCCGGCCTGCTGACGCCTGCGGAGAGCTACACCTTTTTCGATTTGCTGCAAGTGAAGAAAGTCCGCGACCTGTGCGCGCGACATGTGCGCCCAGTCGAGATTCGGCAATCGGTCGCGGCCATGCAACAGCAGGCTGCCGGCATGGAGAATCCTCTGCTGGAAGCGAGTGCCTATCTTTCCGGACGTCATCGCATTGCCTTTCGTCACGACGGCATGCTGCTCGAGCCTATAGCCGGCCAGTTCATGCTGGATTTTGCGGGCAACGAAAAAGTAGTGACCAGTGTCCCGGTTGCTCGAAATTCGCCTTCCCCTGCACCCGCGCCGGCGCCTGACGAGCAGACTTCCAGCGATGTCGCGGACCTTTTCTCCCGTGGAGTGGGGCTGGAAGAAGATCCGCGAAACCAACTACAGGCAATTGCGGTTTATGAGCGTGTACTGGAACTCGATCCGCAACACGCCGCCGCTCACATCAATCTGGGGACGCTTTACTACAATCGCCAGGACTACAAGGCCGCTGAAGACCACTACCGCAAGGCCATCCACATTGATCCTCGTTATGCGCTGGCCCACTTCGATCTCGGCAACGTGCTCGACGAAACAGGGCGCGTAGCGGACGCGATTCAGACTTACCTCACTGCCTTGCAACTGGCCCCCACTTACGCCGATGCCCACTACAATCTTGCTTTGGCGTACGAAAAAATAAAGGAGCCGCGCAGGGCCCTCAAGCACTGGCACGCCTATGTGAAACTGGACGCCACCGGCCCGTGGTCCGTCCATGCCCGCGCCCAGATTAAACGCATTCTGAAGTCGGACTCGCTAAAACTGATATTCGGCGGCCGTGCGGACTCTAAGCCCAACTAAGCGGTTGTTCTCCTTCCTGCCTGCAGTGCTAGAATTTTCAGGCATCACTGTTTCGCCAAGTTGGAAGTTCTCTATGCCTGAAACTGTTTTGCAGTCCGCTCCTGCGCCAATTACCTCGCTCACCGAAGACGAGATTCTCTTTCGCGACAACGTTCGCCAGTTCGCCGACGAAAAAGTCCATCCCCTGGCTAAAGAAATGGACGAAAAAGGTGGGTTCGATAAAGGTCTTCTCGAGCAGTTCTTCCAGCTTGGGTTGATGGGGATTGAGATCCCAGAGCAATATGGCGGCGCGGGTGGAAAGTTCTTTGAGGCGATCCTGACGGTTGAGGAACTGTCTCGCGCCGATGCCTCCGCCGGGGTAATCGTCGATGTGCAGAATACGCTGGTGAACAATGCGCTGCTGCGCTGGGCGAATCCAGAGCAGAAGAAACGATATCTGCCGCGCATGGCGGCCGACGTCGCCGGAGCGTACGCCTTGAGCGAAGCTGGGTCGGGCTCCGATGCCTTCGCGCTGCAGACTCACGCTGAGCTCAAAGGCAGCGCCTACATCCTGAACGGACGAAAACTGTGGATCACCAACGCCAAAGAAGCTGGAATCTTCGTCCTGTTTGCGACCGTTGATCCGACCGCCGGGTACAAGGGAATCACTGCATTCATCATCGAAAAAGCATTCGCCGGTTTCACTGTGGGGAAAAAGGAAGACAAGCTTGGCATCCGCGCCTCCTCCACATGCGAATTGATTTTGGAAGACTGCCGCGTCCCCAAAGAAAACGTGCTTGGCGAAGTCGGCAAAGGATACAAAATCGCCATCGAGACGCTCAACGAGGGCCGCATCGGAATCGGCGCGCAAATGTTGGGAGTAGCCCGCGGAGCATGGGAATATGCCGCAAAATATGCGCAGGAACGAAAACAATTCGGAAAGAGCATTTCAGAGTTTCAAGGGATTCAATTCCAACTGGCCCAGATGGCGACCGAAATCGAAGCCGCGCGTCTGATGGTTTACAACGCTGCCCGCATGAAAGATGCTGGAATGCCGTTCGTGAAAGAAGCCGCCATGACTAAGCTTTTCTGCTCGCAGGTGGCTGAGCGCGTGACGTCGCTGGCTATCGAGATTTACGGCGGCTACGGTTTTACCAAAGACTATCCGGTGGAAAAATACTGGCGGGATGCAAAGATCGGGAAGATTTACGAAGGCACCTCGAACATGCAGCTTGCGACCATCGCCAAGCTGTTGCTGGGGAAATGACCATGTGGGTCGGACACTCTTGTCCGACGCATTTGATCTGGCTGTTGCCGGCATAAGTCAAAAACAACGTCAAAGGCGTCGGACAAGAGTGTCCGACCCACATTGCCCTATCTAATCTTCTCTCCCACCGACTTCGCCTGGGTGAACAGATTCAAGTAATCTGGACCGCCGGCTTTCGAATCCGTGCCTGACATATTGAAGCCGCCAAACGGATGTGCACCCACCATCGCGCCGGTACATTTGCGATTGATGTACAGATTGCCAACATGGAACTCGCGCTTTGCAGCTTCAATCTTCTCTCTCGTGCCGGTGTAGATAGCGCCGGTGAGTCCAAATTCGGTGTCGTTTGCGATCTCTAGCCCGTGCTCGAAGCTGTGCGACTTAATCACTGCCAGCACCGGCCCAAAGATCTCCTCTTGCTCCAGCTTCGACTTCGGCTGAATGTCTGCAATTACTGTGGGCTGGATGAAGTAGCCTTCGCCGGCGCCGGTCTCGCGCTCACCGCCGGTAATCAGGCGTCCCTCACGTTTTCCGATCTCAATGTAATTCAGGATGGATTTCATTGAGCCTTCGTTGATGACCGCGCCCATGTTCGCGTTCGAAGCAGGATCGCCAATGGTGATCCGCTCAACCCGGTCTTTCAACCGCTCCAGAAACTTGTCGTAAATGCGGGCGTCAACGATCGCCCGCGAGCATGCCGAGCATTTTTGTCCCTGAAATCCAAACGCCGCCGCCGCGACGCCCTCCACCGCGGCGTCGAGATCAGCATCCGCGTCGACGACGATCGCGTCTTTGCCTCCCATTTCAAGGACAGTGCGCTTGATCCAAATCTGTCCCGGAGCGACATCAGCAGCAACTTTGTTGATTCGCAGCCCAACTTCGCGCGATCCGGTGAACGCAATGTAACGAGTCTTGGGATGGGCAACGATGGCGTCCCCGAAACTGGCGCCTGCGCCGGGGCAGAAATTTACTACGCCTTCCGGCATCCCAGCTTCTTCGAGCAACTCGATAAACTTCGCTGCAATCGTCGGCGAATCGCTCGAAGGTTTCAGAATGACCGTGTTCCCGCACACGATGGAAGCCAGAGTCATGCCAGCCATAATGGCGCAGGGAAAATTCCACGGCGGAATTACCGCCCCGACTCCAAGTGGGATGTAGAAAAGCTGATCATGCTCACCTGGCAATTGCACCGGAGCATTTACATTCGAAAGCCGCTGGGCTTCGCGGGCGTAGAACTCGCAAAAATCGATAGTCTCGCCGATGTCGGCGTCGGCTTCAGCCCAATTCTTGCTCACTTCGAATACCAGCCACGCCATCAGTTCGTACTTGCGCTCGCGCAGGAGATCGGCGGCGCGGAACAACAGGGCAATGCGCTCGTCAAACGACGTCCGGCTCCAGCTTTCGAAGGCGCGCAACGCAGCTTCCATGACAGGTTCAACGTGCTCCTTCCCCGCCTTCTGGTGGATGCCGACCAACTGCGAGGGATGCGCCGGATTCAGCGAGCGAATCTTCTCCGTAGTGCGAATGCGGCGTCCGCCAATTACCAGGTCGTACTCGCGGCCTAATTGCCCGCGAACACGGTCGAGCGCAGCGCGCATCTCCCGCGCGACTTCAGACTTGGTGAAATCCGTGGCTGGCTCGTTGCGGAAAGGACCCAGGTGAGCGCGCGAAATCGGACGTACAGGAGTTTCAAGGATTGCCATGGACTAGACCTCGGGATGAGCTTTGCAGGAGTTTGCCAGATATTATTTTACACCCCTGTCCGGTCGCAGCGCAGCCGCGGTCTTGCCAAACAGACGAAAATATTTAGATAAATATTATCCAATCAGAGATGCTTCCAGCACTTCGCCTCAAGTCCGAACTAGAAAACCATGCCCGCCCATGGCATCGACCCTGTGGATTTCGAGTTGTGGTGCGCCGGAGTATCCGCGATTAAATGGGTGCAGCACATGCGTTGATTCCCACGAGAAAGTCGTCCGCGAAAAGGGCCTGAGCGAGGAAGCGGTTCATGGCGCAATTCGCCTGGCGTCGGTGATTCACCGACTCGCGACGGCCCTCGATGCGGAAAAAGTCAGCTCCGCTCAACCCGTGAGCGCCTGAGCAATGGGTGTCTGAAAATGCTAGCCTGAGCCATGCGAGTCACCATCTTCGGCGCCACCGGCATGTTGGGCAAAGCGCTTGTGCGTCGATGGGAAGACGACATCCGCGGCGAAGATGAGGTCACTGGCCTGGGCAGCGCGCAGGCGGACATCCGCGACCCTGCGCAAGTCGTGAGCGCGATCCAGCAATCCCAACCAGACCAGATCGTACTTGCAGCAGCCTACACCGACGTGGATGGCTGCGAACTCAATCCGACTCTCGCTTTCGGAGTGAATACTGCCGGCGCGGTCAATGTAGCGAAGGCCGCGGCCAACGCGGGCGCCAGGCTGCTTTTCGTCAGCACCGACTACGTGTTCGATGGCACGAAGTCCACAGCGTACGAACCCGGCGACCCGCGCAATCCGATCAATGCTTATGGCAGAAGCAAAGCCGAGGCCGAAAAAAAAATGGTGACCATTCTGCCCGACGCTTGTATCGTGCGCACTTCATGGCTCTTCGGCCCAGGAGGGAAGTGCTTTCCCGACACCATCCTGAAATTCGCCGCTGCACGCCCGGAACTCGAAGTGGTCAACGACCAGCGCGGCTGTCCCACCTATACTCTCGACCTCGCTGATGCCATCATCGCGCTTTTCAAGTCAAGAGCCCGAGGCATCATTCATTGCACCAACAGCGGAGATTGCACCTGGTATGACTTCGCCAGCGAGATCATTCGTCAGGCCGGCCTGAGAACCTTAGTCCGCCCCACGACCAGTGACAAGTTTGTGCGTCCCGCGCCGAGGCCCAAATACTCGGTGCTATCTTCCTCCAGCCTTTCCAAATACGGCATCGAAATGCGTCCGTGGCAAGAGACTTTACTCGACTATCTTGCACTCCGCGCCGCGAAAGAATAACGCCCCGCACTGCATTCCAGCTGCTTTCCAGCGTGACAAGCCTTCCAGTCTGTGCTATATAGCACTAGCCGAGATTGTGCCGGCGAAACCTAACGCCTGAATCTGGAGCCCTCATGCCTCTGACTTTAGTCGACTGGGTAGTCATCATTGGCTACCTGCTGGTGAATCTCGCCATCGGCATCTATTACCGCCGTCGCTCCAGTGGAAACACGGAGGATTTCTTTGTCTCCGGGCGTGACGTTTCTTGGTGGCTGGCGGGTACCTCAATGGTCGCCACGACTTTTGCCGCGGACACGCCGCTGTTTGTCTGCGGAGTTGTGGCCCGGCAGGGAATCGCCGGCAACTGGATCTGGTGGGGCTTCTGCGTCGGTGGCATGTTGACGGTCTTTTTCTTCGCACGCTACTGGCGTCGGGCTGAGATCCTCACCGATGTGCAATTTGTCGAAATCCGCTACGGTGGAAAGCCGGCGGCATTCCTCCGCGGCTTCAAGGCGATCTATCTCGGACTATTCATGAACTGCTTCATCCTGGGATGGGTCACCAAGGCCATGGTCAGCATTATTGCCGTGCTGCTAGGTCCGGTCATTGCTGAAGGGCGCGTGCTGGATCTGGGGAGACTCGGCCATCACACGCTGGGCGATCCTCAAAACACCGCATTGGCGATCTGCGTCTTCATCCTGATTCCGTTTACCGGCATTTATACCTTCATCGGCGGCCTATGGGGAGTTCTGGTCACCGATCTGTTTCAGTTTGCTTTGAAGATGACGATGATCATTGTCCTCGCCTGGGTCGCGGTCGCCAAGATTGGAGGAATGCACGCCCTCGAAACCCATTTACAGCTGATTCAGAAAAACGTGCAGGCCACTGGTGCGGTAACTTCCGACCCAACTTCGTTTCTCCCTGATTTCAGTCAGGGCTGGACCAGCAGCGCTATCTGGACACTGCCGGTGCTGACATTTGTGGTTTATCTCGGAATGCAATGGTGGCTGGCGTGGTATCCCGGCGCGGAGCCGGGCGGCGGCGGCTACGTGGCGCAACGCATGTTCAGCGCCAAGGACGAAAAGAATTCGCTGGGCGCGACTCTGTGGTTCAACGTCGCGCACTACGCGCTGCGTCCTTGGCCATGGATTGTCACCGCGCTAGTTGCCGTTGTGGTTTACTCTCCGAATGGCGGAATTCATCCCAGCGCCGCGTTCGGCCAGAATCCCGAACAAGGGTACGTGATGGTCCTGCGGGATTACTTGCCCCCAGCCCTGCGCGGACTGATGGTGGCAGCCTTCCTGGCCGCCTTCATGTCGACCGTTGGCACGCAGTTGAACTGGGGTTGCTCCTATCTGGTGAATGACCTTTACAAACGCTTCCTGGTGCGTAACTCAACCGAGAAGCACTACGTAATGATCAGCCGGATTTTCACTGTCCTGCTGGTATTAGTGAGCGGATATACGGCAGCACAACTGCACTCCATAGGAGAAGGATGGGGTCTGGTGCTGGGCGTCGGCTTCGGCACCGGCGCGGTTTACATTCTGCGCTGGTACTGGTCGCGCATCAATGCTTGGAGCGAGATTTCCGCCATGATCGCAGCGGCTGCCGTGACCATTGGACTAAACTACATTTCGTTTTCCGGCAACGATGCTCTCGTGTACGCAAAGAAAAGCCTGATCACGGGCGGAATCACCACTCTGGCCTGGCTCCTGGCGACCTACGTCACCCCGGCAGAATCCGATCAGACACTCACTGCCTTTTACCGGCGTGTGCACCCCACGGTTTACGGCTGGCGGCGCATCGCAAGCCTTGTTCCCGAACTCCCCGAAGTCAAGGACGTCGCAGGCAATGCGTTCGACTGGCTGATGGGAGTAATCCTGGTTTACGGCTGCCTGTTCGGGATCGGAAAGTTGGTGTTCGGACAGTGGGGATGGGGTCTGCTGCTACTCGGCCTGGCTGCGCTGGCCGGATACCTGATTTTCTGGGACCTGTCCCGCCGCGGTTGGAAGACCTTCTCCGGGGCGGAACTCCGGGCACCTGCACAGGTTACTCGCTAGCCCCAAAGTATTGGCTAAAAAACGGGTTATTCAGTCAGCAAAATCTGTTGCATGTCGGTCCACGTTACCTTCGTACATCTACTCCTGCGCGAGTCTGTGGGATGATTTTAGCGTGCTCAAGCGAGCTTCATGGCGCCTCGTCGCGCTCCTGGTTTTGGTGTGCGTTCTTGCGGGCTGTAGTCACGCCCCGCAGCAGCGGACGCTCTCCGTCTCCGAACTGGTAAAGGCGATCAACGACACGGGAGCGCGCGGTCAGCAGATTCGCACGTCGGCCATCGTCACTTATATCGATCCGGACTGGCGGGTGCTTTTTGTGCAGGACCAAAGCGCTGCAATTTACATTGACCTGCCTCGCGGCGCGGTGGCGCAGTCCGGGGATCGGGTGGAAATCACCGCCGTCCTTTCCGGTCACGGGACCGGGCTCGAACAAGTTAGGATTTCGGTCCTAAATAAAAACAACGCTTTGCCACCTGCAGTTGCCGTAAGTAACTATTCGGATTTGCCCGCCTCACTGTCCTCGCTGGTCGAGGCTGAAGGTACAGTGCGATGGACAGGAGTGAAACGGGGAAGGCCCGCGATCGAGCTTTCTTCCGGGGACAAAGCGTTGACTTCTTACTTGCGCCAGGCGCTGATTGAAGACCTGCCGCCAATCGGGTCAAGGGTGAATATCGCGGGTGTAGCCGCCGCCGATGTGGATAGCAATGGCCGCCTGAGCGGCACCAAGCTCTTCGTTCCTTCGACGCAATACATCAGAGTTCTTAATGCCGGCCCGGCCGATCCATTTTCCTTGCCACTCAAAACGTTGGCGGATCTGAATAGCATTTCCGCTGGAACCCTAGTGCACGTCTCCGGCCCGGTCTTGACGACTCCCTGGTTCGGCCCTTCACGGAAAGGTCTAATCGCCCTGCGGCCCTGCCCCCGCCACTAGATGGCGACATTGTGCATCTCTCTCAACTCAAGCGCCTGAGCGAAGCCGAAGCCTCTGCCCACAAGCCGGTCACGGTACGGGCAGTGGTCACGTATTTTGATCCGGACTGGCATCTCCTCTTTGTGCAGGATGAAACCGCTGCCGCTTTCGTTAATGCCGGCGACCTGCAAATGCAGCTTCGGCCGGGCGACTTGATCGATATTTCCGGGGTCAGCAGTCTCGGCGATTTCGCTCCCGTGATTGCCCAACCCAAAGTGACGTTCGTGCGCAAATCGTCGCTGCCCACGCCATTCCGAGCCGATCTGCTTGAGGGGAACCTGCCCGCGGCCGATTCGAAGTGGTGCACTTTTCGTGGCGTTGTGCACACCGCGCAACAGCAGGGACCGCATACCGTCCTGAAAGTCGGAACCGGACAGACCGAAGTGATGGTGCAGCTCCCCATGCTGATCCATGGCGACCGACTGGTGGATCAGGAAATCTCTGTGACCGGCGTGTTCGGCGTGCTCTTCAATGATCGCCGGCAAGCGGTCGGGCATCAGATTTTTGTGCCGTCTCCCGAGTTTCTGTCTGTCGTGGATCACCAAGCCAGCCCGAACATTCCGGCAACAATCGCATCTCTCCGCCGATACACGCTCGATGCCGACGAACGCCACAGTGTCACTCTGAAGGGCACCGTGGTTCTGAAGAGCGCCGCCGACACAATCTTTATCCAGGACAGCTCATCTGGCATAAAAGTCCGGGCCGCTGGTCCGGTCAGCTTTGCCGATGGAGACCTAGTCTCGGTTCGAGGCTTCGTCATTCCGGGAGACTATTCCCCCGCGCTGGAAGATGCAGTCATCACATCGGACGCTTCCGGCGATCTTCCCAAACCAGTGCAGGTCGCCGCGAAATCCGCACTCGATGGCTCCAACGATTCCCGCTACGTTTGCATGCGGGGAACGCTGACTGCAATTCACTCCGACGGCAACAGTACGATTCTGGTGCTCAATGACCACGGGACATTCTTCGAAGCCAGTGGTCCGTCCAACGGCGATCTGACTCCGCTTCGCGTCGGAAGTGAGGTCGAGGTACGCGGCGTCTTCCAGGTACTGGTTGATCGTTTTCCGTTCGCCATTCGTGGGTTCACTTTAGTGTTTGATTCGTCGGATTCGGTCGCGGTGACCAAGCTGGGATCATGGTGGGACCCGCGCAAGATTGCCTGGGCGCTGGTGATGATCGTAGTCTTGGCAGCTGTAGCGTCACTCTGGGCCGCGCTACTGCGCCGGCAGGTGGAAATCCAGACTCACGAATTGCAGGATTCGCTCGAATCCAAGCGCAAGTCACGTCAATTCGACATTGCCAGAAACGAAGTTCTGGAGTCCATCGCCGGTAATGCCCCGCTGCCGGAGAGCATGGAACGGCTCGCAGTTGCTATCCAGGAACAGATTGCGGATTCGGTCTGCGCCATCGTTCTGCCGCCGGATGGCAAGTCCTTCATGAACGGCAAACCCACTCCCGTGCTGATTGCTCCCGGCGTTCCGGAACACGTACAACCGGCCCTGCTGCCGGCGCTTTCTTCTGTATTGGTGCCTTCAGCAGCAGGTGGCGATCTGAAAGACAGCGACCTGAAGACGGACTACGATCTTATATCGAGCCTACTGCAAGTTCTGGGTAGCGCTGGGTTGCGGTTCGACAATGGACACGCTACCATCGTCTTCTCTGCGAGCGGTACGGCCGCAGGTTTGCTCCTTCTCTTTCTGAAAAACCCGGTGCATGCGGAACCCGAAAGCGCCCGCCAGAGTATCCTGCAGTCCTCCTCGCGCTTGGTCGCGCTGGCTCAAGATCACTGGCATATGCAGGAAAGACTGCTGCACGAAGCGCGGCATGATGCGCTTACCGGGCTGCCCAACCGTGCCGTGGCCGAAGACCGTATGGAGCAGGCATTGGCCCGCGCCGCCCGGCGACAAAAACTGTTTGCTGTGCTGTGCATTGATCTTGACGGATTTAAAGTCGTCAATGACAACCTCGGCCATCATGCCGGCGATGAGTTGCTGCAGGCAGTAGCTACCCGCCTGCGCTCTCGTGTCCGCCATTCCGATACTGTGGCGCGAATCGGGGGAGACGAGTTTCTCGCCATCATTGAGGATTGCTCTGGAGACTCAGCCGCGCAGGCGGTGGCGGAATCCCTGATCGCCGCCTTGCAGGACCCAATCCTGATCGAAGGCCAGACTCTTTCCATTTCCGGCAGCATCGGAATCGCCATGTATCCCGCGGACGGTAAAAACGCAGCCATGCTTAAGCGCAACGCCGATCAGGCCATGTACCGCGCCAAGAGCCAGGGCGGCAGCCGCATTTGTTTCTGGTCATCCGATCCGGTCCGGGTAGGAAAGGCGGCACAGACCACTTCTTCGAGTGCGGACTGAAAAGGAGACAGAAGAACTGTCAACCTAGGACGGTCGTGCAATAACCATTTCGTGTACAGCGCCGTGGGGGGAACTCCTCCATTGAGACGGTCTGTCTACTCGCAATCGCCTTGGGTGCACAGATTCGAGCGCATAATAGTCCACACTTCATCTTGCGCGCGAGAAACTTCGTGTGGCGACATGCGGGACTAAACGCGGGAATTGCGGGAGGCGTCTCACCTGAAGTGCGAATATTTGAATTTGTAGGATTTCGATGTTTCCAACTGATTGACATTGAGCCTGTTGCGTAGTGCTGTTTGATGATCCGATTGAACTTAGGTGCTCCGACAGCTACAAGATCGTCTACAGTCCCCCCCGTCTAGCTAGCACGCACTTGACTTCTGTCTGAATTTCGACGCCAGGTATTGGAATCAGACCCGTAGCACTACCACTTCGGTGGACTTGATCAGGGCTGCGATATCTTACCTTCTTCAGATCCCTTCCACTCTGATGTCAACGATTCGACCGATCTATCGCGCGGGGCGGCAGGTAGACTTACTGCCCGGGCGGTCGAATTGCGGACGACAAGGTCGGGCTTAATCTTGATTTCCGCTACCCAGTCGTCGGGGTCTTCGAGTCGGTTCAACAACGCACGCGCCGCCATTTCCCCCATCATCACCAGCGGTTGACGCACGGTTGTGAGACTGGGGTTGTTGTGTACGGCAATTGCGATATCGTCGAATCCCACCACAGAAATGTCTTCAG
>WNFC01017166.1_pt1 | contig 11559 bp, 6 predicted proteins | sample 5400541 | NCBI WGS metagenome assembly WNFC01 (sample SAMN13153342, study PRJNA577476) | soil metagenome | isolation source: 120 cm saprolite under Douglas fir tree site 2 hole 2 replicate 1 | place: USA:California | collected 2015-04-18
ATTGCGGTGTATAGTTGGCTGGATCCGCGAGGTGCTCCATGCGCCCGTCCTGGTGCTCTTCCTTCCTCCCTTTCATTTCCTTGCTGGCCTCAACCTCGCTCGCATGGTCTCAGGAACTTTCGTCCCAACCCGAGACAGGCGGAAAAGTGTGCGTGGCCGGGGTCAACAATCGCACCGGCAAGTCTCTTTTTGTGGAGCGTATGACGGAACGGCTGGCGCGAAGCATGAACGAATCCAAGCTGATCGCCGTGGTTATGGACTCCGCCACTACCAGCGACCGCGAACTGCGGCCGACGCTGGAGAATTCTGAGGAATTGAAACGCCGAGAGTGTAACTATCTGGTGCTGACCCAGGTCGCTGACCCTCGGGCCCATCCGACCGAGCTCAAGCTTCCGGAGATCTCAATTGGCGGGAGAGCGCCGAACGTGGACGCAAGCGATCCGCCCGGGACCCCGCCCCGCGAGAATCTCGAAGTGCGCTTCGCGCTCTTCCGACCAGGATCGCCCAAGGCTGTTACGGACACCAGTTTTCCCGCACAGCCGTCGGCGAATGTTTCCGACAGCCTCATGCAGGCGATGGATCGAGTGGCGAACCGCGTCGGAGGTGACGTGAAGAAGAAGTAACGCCGCCTGAGCCCCTGGGCCAAAAAGGGAAAGGCTCCTGGCAGCAACGTGAGGCCGCAGCCGGGAGCCCGGACTTCGGTGTGGAAGCGAACTCTACAGCTTTTCCGACTTGCCTTTCATCTTCACGTTCCCGTTGTTCTGGTTCTGGCGCTCGACGTCGTCGTTGGTATAGGTTCGACCAGCCTTCTTCGCCCCCTTTGCGGCAGCGGCGGCCCCCATGCCGTTGACCGTGTGCTCGGAACCGCTGAAATAAATCCACTCAGCCCGCGCTTCTTCCCGGGGACCATGACCTTCATGCATGTCGTGCATCGCGCGCATGTGATGTCCAACCGGCTCCGGCCAGAGGTGTACAGCTGAGGTCGTCAGCGGCGCGCCGCCACCTTGGTACCACACCGGCTCGGTGTAGACCGAACTGGTGTTTCCGGAAACTTGCGAGAGCGTCGAGTTGGTCGCTCCGGCGATCAGGCCGGTGGTGGCGTTTGAGGCGCCCACGGGATTGGGAGAAACCTGCTGCAACGACACCATGGGAGTCGTTACGAGCGGAACAAACGGGCCGCATCCGAGGATGCAAGGTCCGTAAATCCGAGGTGAGACGGGCTGTTGCCCGAAAGCCGCTACCGCGATCAGAACCACAGCACACAGAACCAAGTAGGGTCGCATACAGCCTCCACAGACGGTACAGATCAGCAGTATCTGTGCAGTTTGTGGGCCAGTATGCGTCACGCCGCCCAGGGTCCAGGATGTTCGGAGATTTACGGCGCTGTCGGGTAAAAAACTGAGATCGCCCGAGAGTGCCAGAGGTAAGAGATGCAACCTTATGCGCAAAACCGCAAGCGCGTTGCGCATCTCAACTGCCGACGTAGCGCGCGTAGAGACTGCGTGCGACGGCCGTATCGGTCGTTCCCTTGATGATCGCTCTTCCGTCGGGAAAGAGGGTCATCTCGTAGGGCTCGTGCCAGAATTTCAGGACGAACTCGTTGTGGCGCACGGTGCCGTGAGGACGCAAGCGGGTCGTCATCTCGGCGAAGTCCACAGGGCGTTGCTGCTCGTGAATCTGTACGGAATTTCTACCACAGAGAGTGATGTGGGGCCGGCCCTCTCCCAACAGGTGGACGAAGTTTCGCTCCCCGCAGGCGCGGCATCCAGGGCGCGGCCGGGTCGCAGATACTTCCGCTCGCTCGTTATTCCAGACGTCGAAGGAAAGCAGGGTCCGCCGCATTTTCGATCGCGCGCCCACCAGGAATTTCAACGCCTCCGCGGCCGCAATCGACGCCACCAGGTTGACGGCGGAGTTCAGGACGCCAGCCGTTTCGCAGGTTTCGACCGTCCCGCGGGGAGGATCAGGGAAAACGCACGCCAGGCAAGCCGTTTCGCCAGGCAGGATGTTCAAGGTCGCTGCATAGCTCCCGACGGCCGCCGCATAGACCCAGGCCACCGAATTCTTCACCGCATAGTCATTCACGAGGTAGCGGGTCTCGAAATTATCGGTGCCGTCAAGAATCAGATCCACTCCGCCCAGCAGATTCTCGACGTTTGCGGGTGTCAGATCGGCAACCTGCGGTTCCACGAGGATCTGCGAGTTGAAGCGCGCAATCTGTCGGGTTGCGGCAACTGCCTTGGGTAGCGACTCCCGCGCGTCGTTTTCGTCGAAAAGGGATTGCCGTTGCAGATTGCTGGGTTCTACGTAATCGCGATCGAGAATCCGCAGCATCCCGACACCCGACCGGGCCAGAGACGAAGCCAGCCCCGACCCGGTGGCCCCGCATCCGACGATGACCACCCGCGATCGCGAAAGCTGTTTCTGGCCTTCCGAACCAATCTCCGCGAACAGCACCTGACGAGAGTAACGGTCCTCTAGTTCCAAAGACATTACCTGTTCCGGCCTTTCCAGCCAGTATTATAGGTGCCGGTCATCAAACTTCTCCGTACCGAGCAACATGTGACGGTTGCCTATTCATCGAAACCAGAAAGTCCTGCCGGCGGTCACCTGAAACTCGGGGAGGTTCCTTTGCGGCTAACCGGCGCCGCCCTGGTTGTACTGATGATGCTAGCGACGCCTCGTGCCGGATGGGCATCCGGTCCGCCACCTTCGGCGCAACAGTCGGCAGAGCCACCGCAGCTAGGAACGATCACTCCCTATCTGGGTGTGCCGATCACCGAGATCGAGGTGCCCGGCGTCCCGGCGGAGGAAGCGGCTCACCTGTTGGCAGCCACTCCGCTCAAGCTCGGAGAGCCCCTTACTCGACAAGCGCTACACGATGCCATGCAGGCGATGTTCGCGACCGGCCGCTTTGCGGACATCCAGGCCGAAGCGGAGCGCGGCACCGCTGGGGTCCGTTTGCGCTTCCTGACGGTCCCCAACTATTTCATCGGCCAGATTATGGCAGAGGGCGTTTCCGGCAGCCCGTCTCCCAACCAGCTGGCCACGGCCAGCCGCTTGCAACTCGGCGAGCTCTACTCACAAGACAAGCTCGAGCGAGCGCTGGCGAACCTGCAACGGGTACTCGAGGAAAATGGATTCCATCGGGCGAAGGTGACCGCCTCCGAGCAGCGCCTCCCGGACCAACACCAGGTGGACCTCAATTTTCGTGTCGAACCAGAGCCGCGCGCGGTGGTCGGACAGATCGCGCTGCAAGGGGACGCAGGTTACTCGAAGGAGGAGATCGAGCAGATCGCGAAGTTTCGTCCCGGCCAGAGCGTGGTGTCAACCCGCCTCACGCACGCTTTACAGCGCATACGCGCGAGGTATCAGAAACAGGACCGCCTTCTCGCCCAGGCGTCGGCAGCCGGGACCTACCGTCCTGAGACCAACACGGTGGACTATACCTTCAAGGTGGAGCGCGGACCGGTGGTGGAGATTGCCGCCGAAGGATTCAAGATCAGTCAGAGCCAACTTCGGAAGCTGGTTCCCATTTACGAGGAAGGCGCCGTCGATGACGACCTGCTCAAAGAGGGCCGCCGTAACCTGCAGAACCACCTCCAGGCGCTCGGCTACTTTGCCGCCACCGTCGGGGTAAGCCAACACGGCGTGCTGGACGGCAAGGGTCTGCGTGTGATTTACGCTATCACTCCGGGCGAGCGCCACAGACTCGCGGCCATTCGGATTTCCGGAAATCAGTTCTTCGACGAGGAACTGGTGCGAGGAACAATGCTCTGCCAACCGGGAGGGCGTCTGTTCAGCCACGGACGCTACAGCGAAGCCCTGTTGACGGAGGACGTGCGCAGCATCCAAGACCTATATCGCTCGAACGGTTTCCGGCAGGCGAAAGTCGGCGGCAAACTCCTGGAAAAATATCAAGGCGATCCCTCTCAATTGGCCATCCAAATTGATATTAAAGAAGGGCCGCAGACGCGCGTGGCCTCGGTAAGTATCGAAGGGAACTACAACATTCCGGCAGAACAATTGACGCCCAGGCTCGCGACCGAGGAAGGCCAGGGCTTCAACGAGTCGAGTCTGGCGGATGACCGCGATGCGATACTCGAGAAGTACTTCGACAATGGGTTCACAAATGCCACCATCGACGTGGCCTACGTTCCCGACACTGCATCACCGGCGGAATCACCTCGTGTCGGTGTGATCTTCACCATCCATGAAGGCGAGCAATTCTTTGTCAGCAATGTTTTTCTCAACGGGCTTTACTTCACTCGCCCTGGAGTCGCCCGCCGCGAAGTGCAAGTGCAACCCAGCGCGCCCCTGAGCCAGCAGGACATGCTCGAATCCCAGCGCAAACTCTATAACCTGGGCTTGTTTAGCGAAGTGGACACGGCCATTCAAAATCCGGAGGGCACCGAGTCTCGCAAGAATGTGCTGCTTTCGGTCCGTGAAACCAGGCGTTACACCTTCGACTACGGAATCGGTTTTGAGTTTCAAACCGGACAACCATCGGTTGGCACCAACCAGCCGCTCGGTCAGACTGGAGCCAGTCCCAAGGTTTCGTTTGGCGTCAGCCGCATTAATTTAGGCGGCCGGCACCAGACGCTCAGCATGAAGACCAGTCTGAGCCGCCTGCAGCAGCGAGGACTGATCAGTTTCGAAGCGCCCAAATTGCTAAATCGCGAGCTGCGCTTTTCGATCCGGCTGCTCTATGACAACACGGTCGACGTCTCAACGTTCACATCGCAGCGTACGGAAGCAACCGTGCAAACCGTCCAGCTGCTGAAGAAAGTGGAAGACCGCGAACTGGACAGTGTCGCCTACCGCTTTTCCTACCGGCGAGTGCAGGCCAGCAACATCCAGGTGAGCGACAACCTGATCCCATTGCTCTCCAAACCCACGCGCGTGGGCGAACCCAATTTCTCCTATATCCGCAACCGGCGGGACAACGACCTGGAAACCAACCACGGAAGCTACACCACGGTCGAGGGTGGCGTGGCCGCCAGTTATTTCGGCTCCGAAGCCGATTTCAGCCGGGTGCTGATCAAGAATTCAACCTATTACCCATTTTTCCGTAATCGGCGAACTGGAACGGGCTTCGTCTTTGCCCGCTCAACCAGCATAGGTATTCAAAATCCGTTTGCGAATACGATCCTGCTTGATCCGTCCCAGACCGGGCCCGGGGCCCCGCCGCTCCCGCCCGGCCGTACCTTAATTCCTCTGCCCGAGCGCTTTTTCATGGGTGGCGGCAGCTCCCATCGCGGTTTCGGGTTGAATCAAGCGGGACCTCGCGATCCGTTTACTGGATTTCCCGTGGGCGGCAGCGCGCTGTTCCTGAACAATCTGGAGCTGCGCTTCCCCAGCGTCACCGTGCCCTACCTGCACGACAATATCGGATTTACTGTCTTCCACGACGTCGGGAACGTTTTCTCCCGCCCGCAGGAGATGGTGAGCAGCCTGGGGCGCTGGCACCAGCCCCATCCCGAGATTTGTCAGCATGATCTCAATCACGAGAAGTGCGACTACAACTATCTTTCCCACGCCATCGGCCTGGGGGTGCGCTATCAGACACCCATCGGCCCGTTGCGGCTGGACTTCGGATACAATCTGAATCCGCCTTTTTTTCCAAGCTTTACCAATATCGTGACTAATTCGGAGAACGGGACCCACACCGGGCAATTTGGATTTCAGCGTGCCGGGCATTTAAATTTTTCGTTCAGCATCGGGCAGTCCTTTTGATGAAAGTCTGGAAACATTGCGGGTTCTCATTTCTGCTATGCGCCGCGCTGGCCGCTCGCGCTGGCGCCGGCCAGATCGTGGACCGGATGGTCGCCAATGTAAACGGTCATGTCTTGCTGCAGAGCGATTGGGAAGAAGAGTTGGCGTTCGAGGCCTTTCTGGATGCGCGTTCTCCGGATGCTTTCGCTCCCGAAGAGCGCAAAGCTGCACTCGATCGCCTGATAGACCAGGAGCTGCTGCGGGAGGAGGTCCGACCGTCCGAAGACACCCCCGCCGAACAGATTGCCGCGCGCGTTACCGAAGTCCGCAAACTTCACACCGAGGCCGTTACAGATGATGGATGGCGCGGCGCATTGCAGCGCTATGGACTCACACAGACAGTCTTGGAGAAACGACTGGGCCAAAGCATCCAGCTGATGCGGCTCGTCGAAGCTCGTCTGCGCCCTTCCATCCAGATTGATCAAAAAGCGGTGGAGTCCTATTACCAAGAGCAGTTGCTTCCGGAGCTGAAAAAGGCGGGCAGCCGGGAAGTGGCTCTACCCGAGGTGTTCGGCCGCATCCGAGATCTGCTTGCCGAGCAGAGACTGAACCAGCTCCTCCACGGCTGGCTGGCGAGTTTGCGTTCCGCGAGCCGCATCCAGACGCCTGCATCCAGCGGCGGAGATCAGACCCGTTGAATGAGCCGACCCCTGCCCGGCGCCGCAGTTGGTGGAAGCTGTTTGGGCTGTTCTGTATCTTCAGTGTCGTTGCCCTGAGCCTGCTGGGCTGGTATGTAACCACCGATTCCTTTCAGCAAGCAGTCCTCCGTCGGGTCGTCGCGGCGCTCGAGAAGGTCACGGGCGGCCGCGTCGAGATCGGTCAGCTGCATTCCATACCTTTCCGGCTGCGAGTAGATGTTCGCGATCTGATCATTCACGGGCGGGAAGCTCCCGATCAGGTCCCTTATCTGCGCGTGGACCGCCTGCAGGCAGAAGTCAAAATCATCTCCCTCCTTAGCACCGAGATCGGGCTGCATTCACTCGTACTGGAGCATCCGGTGATGCACATCATCGTTTATACGGACGGCTCCACTAACCAGCCAGCGCCGGCAGTCAGCCGATCTCCCGGGAAGGAAACTGCAGAGGAGCTCTTCTCGCTGTCCGTTTCCCACGTCGAAGTACAGCATGGCGAGTTGCTATGGGAGGAGAAAAGAATTCCTCTTGAGCTCGACGCGCGCGATGTTGCGTTGATGTTGCGCTACTCCTTTTTGCGCCGCCAATACCAGACCAGTCTGGTGGTGGGGAGCGCAAGCACGCGCTTTCTCCAATATCCGCCGTTCACGTGGCGAGCGGACGCGTCCCTGGTTCTGGCCCGCGATCATGCTGACATCAGCGTGCTGAACGTGGCTTCGGGAAAGTCTGAAATTCATTTTTCTGGCCACTTGCAAGACTTCCGCAATCCCCAGGTGAGTGGCGATTATCACGGCGCGCTCGACCTCGCTGAACTGGCTGCCCTGGTCCGGCAGAAGGAAGTCCACAAAGGCACGGCCCGCGTCGAAGGCAAGGGCTCCTGGAGTCTTCGGGATTTCTCCATTCAGGGAACTCTCTTGGCGAGAGATCTCGAGTGGTCCAACGGCCAGCTGAAAACGCAGAACGGCCGCTTCGGCGCCGTCTTCTCGGTCACGCCCCAGCGCCTGCACGTCTCCTCCATCAAGGCCAACCTTTTCGGGGGCGAGTTGCAAGGAGAGGCGGACGTGACCAACTGGCAAGCCTCCGCACAGGCCCACCCGCTTCCGAGTCGGCCCCGCATGGCCGGACAAGTTTCACCCACAGCTCCGCAGCGTGGCTCGGTGGGTCTCCAGTTAGCCGGCTTCCCGTTAGCCCCGGCAATCGCGGTTGTGAGCGCCAGAAAGATTCCTCTCGACCAGCTGAATTTGTCGGGATTCGCCAGCGGCAAGCTTGAGATGCTCTGGGTCGGCCCGATGCGCGACGCCGAAACCCGTGTGAACCTGAACATCGCTCCGCCCAAGCAGCCGGCGCCCGGCCAGCTCGCGGTGCGTGGCCAAATTGCGGGTGTCTATCGTGGATCGCGCGATGAGTTGCAACTGGATCAGTTCCACCTGAACACGCCCGCTTCCGAAATCACCGCGAGTGGCAATCTCTCTTCGACGTCCTCATTGAAGGTCGCGGCCACCAGTCACGACATGAAGGAATGGGCGCCATTGTTGCAAGCGGCCTACGGACCTGGCGACCTGCCCTTCACCATCCACGGCTGGGCCAACTTCAACGGCACCGTCAATGGTCGGCTGTCGTTCATGCAGGTGAATGGAAATCTCGAAGTGTATGACTTCGAGACTGCACTCCCGACAAGTGGTCACCGTCCCTCGCAGATGATCTTCGACGCCAGTTCGACCATGGTTGCGGGCGTATCCCAGGCCGGCTCTCTCATTGCGTTGCGTCTCGATCTTCGAAACGCCGACGTGGCAGAAATCGCGCGCCTGGCCGGATCCAGCCGGCCGTTAGCTGGAGTCGCCGATCTTACATTCAGCGCGTCCGGCACGCGAGCTCAGCCCCACGGCGAAGGCCGGATTGAAATCCGCAACGCCACAATTTACGGGGCGCCGGTCCCATTCGTACAGAGCGATCTTCGGCTGGCCGATGACGAACTTCAGTTCAACAACCTTGCGGCCAGTGTGTACGATGCTCCCCTGAGCGGCACCGCCGCCGTGAACATTTCCAGCAAGGAGTTTCGGTTGAATCTCTCCGGACGCGATCTGGATCTCGTCCATTTCCCCAAACTCCAGACCAGCCGGTTCACGGTGGGGGGCCGCGTCGATTTTACGGCCAATGCCAGCGGTACACCGGAGCAGCCTTCGGTCGAAGCGCACATTCATTTCCGCGATCTCGCTTTCGACAAGGAACGCGCCGGAGACTTCTACCTCGATGCGGTGACTCGCGGCCGGCAGCTGAGTATTCAGGGGCACACCAATTTTGAGAAGGCGGATTTGAAAATCCAGGGTACGGTCGGGATGGAGAACGATTTCTCCGCCGACCTGGATCTTTCGTTCCAGCATCTAGACGTCGATTCGCTGCTCAATATCTACTTGCCAGGAAAAATCACGGGCCATTCGACTCTGGTGGGGACGCTCGCGCTGCACGGACCTCTACGCAATCCCCGGCAAGTGAAAGTGTCTGCTAATCTCGATTCCTTCGATGCGGAGATTGCGCATGTGCGCTTGCAGAATGCCGAGCCGGTTCGCTTCGAGGTGGCAGACCAGGTTCTCCGGATCGAAACCCTTCACCTCTCTGGAAGCGGGACCGACTTCACGGCGCACGGCCGGGCGCAGTTCGCCGAGCCGCGCGCTCTGGACATTCGGCTCGACGGTACGGTCAACATGGCGCTGCTGCAAACTATTAATCCCAAGATTTCTGCGCGCGGTATGTTGGGCCTGAACCTCACCGGAGGTGGGACGCTCTCCAACCCGGTGTTGCAAGGACGCCTCGAAGTCAAGGACACCTTCGTCAGCCACAATGATTTTCCCAGCGGCCTGAGCGATCTGAACGGTGTTCTTCTTTTTGACCAGAACCGCATCCAGATCGAGAACCTGAACGGCACGACCGGTGGCGGCACGATCGCGTTGACGGGTTTCGGCAGCTACCAGAACGGCGTAGTCCTGATGGACATCGGCGCAACGGCGCAGGGGGTTCGACTTCGTTACCCGCCTGGCGTGAGCTCAACGGCTAACGCCAATCTCCGCCTAGCCGGCTCCTCCAACTCGGCGTTGCTCAGTGGGGAAGTGGTCGTGACCAAACTGGGTGTTACGCCCGGATTCGATTTTGGAGCTTATCTGGAGAGGAGCAAGCATTCAATCGCAGTGACGGGACCCGATAACTTGGAGAGCCGTCTCCGGCTCGACGTGCACGTCGTGACCACGTCGGAACTGCAAATGCAAACCGCCCTCGCCAAGCTCACCGGCAACGCCGATCTCCGAATCCGGGGCACCGCCGACCGGCCTGTCGCCGTCGGCCGCGTGAGCGCCAATGAAGGAGGCGAAATTTCCTTCAATGGAACGAAGTACCACCTGGAACGTGGTGAAGTGACCTTTTCGAATCCGGCCAAGACTGAGCCGATTATTGATGTTCAGGCCGCCACCCGCGTGCGCGATTACGACATCACCGTCAACATCAGCGGCGACGTGAGCAAATCCAACGGGTTGAAGGCCACCTGGCATTCCGAGCCTCCGCTGCCGGAGGCGGACGTCATCGCACTGCTGGCGCTGGGCCGCACGCGCGAGGAGTCAGCAGCGTTACAGGGTAGCGGGGCCTCCGGATTCGGGGGACAAGCTTCGAATCTGCTGATCAGCGAGGCCCTCAACACCGCCGTCAGCAGTCGCGTACAGCGTTTGTTCGGCGTCAGCCGGATCAAGATCGATCCCCAGGGCCTGACCAGTGAAACCAACGTAGTTCGCGGCCCGCAGGTCACCATCGAGCAACAGGTCGCCAGCAACCTGACGATCACCTACAGCACCAATGTCTCGGTGGCCTCGCAGCAGATCATTCAGGTGGAATACAATGTCACGCGAAATGTCTCGATCGTGGCGTTACGCGACCAGAACGGCGTGGTCAGCTTCGATTTGAAAATCCGCCAGCGGAAGCGGTGACAGCCGCGAGTCCTCAGTTCCCGGTTCTCAGGGCTCAGACCCAGCTGCGAGTGCGTACAGCTGGTTACAACATTGTTCGAACGAATGTCTGTTGAATTTGACACAAGTCCCGACGGCTGAGAACTGAGAACCGGGAACTGAGAACTGACTCCGACGTGCCCTTGACATAAATCTCCAAACCAGCAACCCTATCTGTTTTCACCTTGGGCCCGTTCGCCGGGTCAGGAAAGAGCAAGCTTGCGAGTTCGGGTTTTTTATCACGACAAATGTTTCGATGGCGCGTCTTCGGCTGCCCTGTTTTCGCGTTTCTACCGTGAACGCATTCGGAGCGATGTGGAGTTTGTCTATACCGGCCTGTTGCATCGCGCCGGCGCCCTCTTCGACGAGAGAGAATTTGACGGCGACGAGAACGCCATCGTCGACTTCAAATACTCCAGTTCGCCGAAGATCACCTGGTGGTTCGATCATCACGAGAGCGCATTTCTTTCGCCCGCCGATGCCGCCCACTTCGAACAGGACCAAGGCAATCGCAAGTTCTACGATCCCGGCTTCAAATCATGCACGAGTTTCATCGCGATGATCGCGGAGCAGCGCTTTGGATTCGACCCGCGCCCGGTCGCGGAACTTGTCCACTGGACCGATATTGTGGATGGCGCCCTCTACGAAAGCGCGCAGTCAGCGGTGGAAATGAAAGCGCCCGCGATGAAGCTGACCATGGCCATCGAAGCGGTCCAAGACCCTGGCTTCGTGAAGAAACTGATTCCGCTACTTGCCACCCAGCCGATGGCTACTACCTTGGAACAGCCGTTTGTAGCCTCCGCTTTGCCGCCCCTGCTTGAACGGCATCAACGCTCGATCGATCTGCTGCGCCAGCGCTCGGAGGAGAAACAGGGCACAATCTTCTTCGACATCACCGACCTTGACCTCGAGGGGTACAACAAATTCATCCCCTACTTCCTCCATCCCGATTCGATCTACAGCGTGGGTTTGAGCAAGAGCTCGTTTCGGGTAAAGGTCTCCGTCGGTTCCAACCCGTGGTCGAAACGGGAGCCCGTTGTCAATCTCGCGAAAGTCTGCGAACGGTACGGCGGGGGTGGCCATGCCCGCGTGGGTGCCATCTCGTTCGATGTGACTCAGGGCGACGCCGCTCGGACGGCCGCACAAGAGATCGTCGAAGAGCTGCG
>WNFC01013819.1_pt1 | contig 11558 bp, 12 predicted proteins | sample 5400541 | NCBI WGS metagenome assembly WNFC01 (sample SAMN13153342, study PRJNA577476) | soil metagenome | isolation source: 120 cm saprolite under Douglas fir tree site 2 hole 2 replicate 1 | place: USA:California | collected 2015-04-18
GATCCCACCATTTCTCTACAATCAAAAGAGCATGCCCCACACACCTCTCACCATCGGCGTCCTCGCCCTGCAAGGCGCATTCGAAGCCCACGCCAAAGCACTCACTGCCCTCGGCGCGACAGCAAAGCTCGTCCGCACCCCAGCCGAACTCGCAGACATCGACGGCCTCATCATCCCCGGCGGCGAGTCCACCACCTTCCTCAAATTCCTGGAGCGCGGCGGCTTCCTCGACGCCCTCCAATCCTTCGTCGAAACCACCCCAACCTTCGGCACCTGTGCCGGCGCGATCCTCCTCGCAAAGAACGTAGAGAACCCCGCGCAAAAATCCCTCGCCGCCCTCGACATCACCGTCGAGCGCAACGCCTACGGACGCCAGATCGACTCCACCATCCTCACCGCCCCGACAACACTCGAAGGCGGCCCGCTCGAGATGGTCTTCATCCGCGCCCCGCGCATCACCCACACCGGCCCCAACGTCGAAACCCTCGCCACCCGCGACGGCTTCCCTGTCCTCGTCCGCGAAGGCCATCTCCTCGCCGCCACCTTCCACCCCGAACTCAGCTCCGACACCCGCGTCCACCAGCTCTTCCCTCCGCATTTTTTTCCTCATCACTTCCATCATCGCTCCCGTCGCACCAGTTCACGCGCAGGAAGCTAATCCCGTCATCGCTTCGCTAAACAGCTTCAATGAAGCAGTACTGCACGGCAAAGACACCGCCGCGAGAGATGCAGCTATCGGAGGCCTAAGCCCGGCTATTGATCAGGCGTCGATCGAACAACTGCGCGAATCTGTGCCAACCATTCTCCATTCAGTAGAGAGCCCCGATCCAACGATTCGAGGTTTCGCACTCATTGCGGTACTGGCAATGAACCAACGATTGATACTTGAAAATCTTCGCACCGGCAAGATGCCCGTACTTCTCAATCCATACATTCCAGCAATCGCGGCGCACCTTACCGATCCGGATCAGAGCGTGCGCAGCGCCGCTATCTTGGCCCTCGGCAGCTTCGGATCGCCCATAAATGATGCCTTTCCGTCGATGATCGCCTATCTCAAGCGAGACGATGCCACAACAACCATCGGCTCTGCCATCGTCTTTGTGTTGGCAGCACGCGGCAGTCAACGATCAGACGTTGAGGATGCCATCATCGCGTACCTCAACCGCCCCGATCAGACCACCTCCGAACTGAGAGATTCCATACAGGCCATTGCCGGCCAGAACCATCAGAGTCAGCGGCTTGCTTTGGCCATCCTTCCCTTCGTCGACGCCGCCGACCCAACTCTCAGCGGCTCGACAATCCTCAATCTTCCGCGCCAAACCTTTCCCGAGGCCAGCTTTCTCATCGCCAAAACCCATCTTCAAGCCATCGCAGCCGATCCGACCCAGCCGAAGGTCGTCCGCGACGCCGCAGCGGATATCCTCCCCTGCTGGATCAACGACCGGCGCAAGCCCTGCCCGCAAACCACCTCGCCGCCACCTCTTCCCCGGCCTTAACTCACGGGGTTATCCTGAAGCGTGGTCCAAGCGCCTGGATCGCCCTCGCCCTCCTCGCCGTCGCACACCTCATCCTCCTCCTAGGCCTCCTCGCCCGCCGCCACCCAGCACAAAAAAACCTCTGGCGCATCGAGTACCTTCCCCTGGCCCTCCTCGCCATCCTTTTCGCCACGCTCACCATCAAAGCCGAGCGTCTCTGGGCCGCCACCCGCTACACCGGAGCCTCCCTCACGGCCCTGCAAGTCGAAGTCACTGGCGTCCAGTTCGCCTGGTACTTCCGCTACCCTGGCCTCGACGCCACCTTCGGCATCACCCGCCCGCAACTCGTCGCCCCAGGCGAAGGCAACCCCCTAGGCATCGACGCCACCGACCCCCACTCCGCCGACGACGAAGTCACCTCCGAACTCGTTCTCCCCACCAACCGCGAAGTAGATCTCCGCCTCAACGCCCAGGACGTCATCCACGGTTTCTCCATCCCCGAGCTCCGCCTCAAACAAAACGCCGTCCCCGGCCAGACCATCCACATCCACTTCACCCCCACCACCCCCGGAACCTACGCGATCCTCTGCACCCAACTCTGCGGCCTCGGCCACTACCGCATGAACGCCACCCTCCGCATCCTCCCCCCAGAACAATTCGCTCTCTGGCTAGCTTCGAAACAGAAAGCAGCCACCCCATGAACCGTCCGACCCCACGCACACCCAGTCAACACCAGGACCCCAAGCCAAGTCCTCTACTCCCTACTCCCTACTCCCTACACCCTCGCCTCACAGACCACCGCATCATCGGCATCCAGTACCTCACCCTCGCGCTAGTCTCCGTCGTCATCGGCACCCTCCTGTCCCTCCTGATGCGCATCCACCTCGTCTGGCCCGCATGGCCTCTCTGGCTCCACGGCCCCATCCTCCCCGAAGACTACCTCGCCCTGGTCACGATCCACGGCACCATCATGCTCTTCTTCGTCCTAACCACCGCACCACAAGCCGGCTTCAGCAACCTCATCCTCCCCGCACAAATCGGCGCCCGCCACATGGCCTTCCCCGTCCTCAACGCCGCCAGCTTCTGGCTAACTGCCGTAGCACTCCTAACCCTCTTAAGCTCCACCTTCGTCCCCGGCGGCTCCGCCATCTCTGGCTGGACAGCCTACCCGCCACTAAGCGCAGTCCCGAGCGCCGGTCCCGGCCAAGGCCTCGGCATGGATCTCTGGCTCATCTCCATCGCCCTCTTCGCCATCGCCTCCACCGCAAGCTCCATCAACACCCTCACCACCATCATCCGCAACCGCTGCCCCGGCATGACCTGGGAGCGCCTCCCCCTCACCGTCTGGGGCTGGTTCACCGCCGCGCTCGTCAGCATCATCGCCTTCTCCGTTCTCCTGGCGGCAATCCTGCTTCTCCTCTGCGACCGCCACGCCCACACCAGTTTCTTCCTTCCCACCGGAGACCTCGTAAACAACGTCCTTCACAAAGGCGGCGACGGCACCCCCCTCCTCTGGCTCCATCTCTTCTGGTTCTTCGGACACCCCGAGGTGTACATCGCCATCCTCCCCGGCCTCGGCCTCACCTCCATGCTTCTGGCCAACTTCAGCCACCGAAAAGTCTTCGCCTACCGCACCATGATCGTCACGACCCTCCTCATCGGCTTCCTCGGCATCCTGCTCTGGGGACACCACATGTTCGTCGCCGGCCTCAACCCCTTCGCCAGCTCCGCCTTCTCCATCTCCACGATGGCCATCGCCCTCCCCGCCTCCGCCAAAGTCCTAAGCTGGCTAGCCACCATCTGGCGCAGCCGCCCACAGTACACCACCGCCATGCTCTTCGCCCTCGGCTTCGTCAGCCTCTTCATCACCGGAGGCCTCACCGGCCCCATCCTCGCCCAACCCATACTGGACGAGTACCTCCACAACACCTTCTTCGTCGTCGCCCACTTTCACCTCATCATGGCCATGGCCGGAGTCTTCGCCCTCTACGCCGGCACCTACTACTGGTTCCCATTAATCACTGCAACGAGCAACCACCCCGGCCGTCTCCTGTCTGAACCCCTCGGCCGCCTCCACTTCTGGTGCACCCTCATCGGTGCCTACGCCGTCTTCCTCCCCATGCACCTCACCGGCCTCGCTGGCGAACCCCGCCACTACGCCCAACTCACCGGCATCCCCGGCCCCGGCGGCGCCCTCAGCCCCACCGGCCTGCTCCTCGCCCACACCCTCCCACTCAACCGCTTCATCACCTACGCGGCGATCTTCCTCGCCACCGCCCAGCTCGTCTTCCTCTTTAATCTCTTTCGCAGCTTGCGCAAAGGACCTTTCGCAACGTCAAACCCATGGCAGGCCACCACCCTCGAATGGCATCCCGCCTTGAATCCTTTCACCCTCTTACCGGCATCCGATACATCGGAGGTTACCGTCCACCGCGCCCCATGCCACTACTCTTCCACCGGCCTTGGTGACGCATTCGTCCCTCAATGGGTCCAACACACCGTCGTCCAGCCAACGATCGAAGACACCACAAACGCAAAACCGGAGTAAGCTGTCCACAACGCGTGCTTTCAGAGTGCACCTTTATGCCTGCCATTATCACGCCCAACAAAACCGACCAGGAACGAAAACGCCGCCTTGAAGACAACGACAACGGCTCAGGCCGCCGTCCGCCAACCGACAAGCGCACCGGCGGCGGAGGCGACAACGACAACTGGAACGACCGCCCCAACGGTCGCCGCGGCCCCAACGAGCGCCTCCATCGCTATCGCATGGGCATCTTCTTCGCCCTCGCCAGCGACCTCATGTTCTTTGTTGCCATCATCAGCACCTTCTTCGTCAACCAGTCCACCGGCCACATCGACGCCTACAACCACTACGTCAATGCCTGGCTCCCCACCGCCGTCCCGCCGATCCTCTGGCTCAACACCGCCGTCCTCCTCCTCAGCTCTGCCACCATGGAGATGGCCCGCCGCACCATGTTCCGCGAGACCGATGTCATGGACGAGTGGCTCGGCCTCGGCAAACCCATCACCCGCAATGCAATCCCCTGGCTCTCGGCCACCATCGCCCTCGGCCTGCTCTTCCTCGCCGGTCAGTGGACCGCATGGCGTCAATTGGCCGTTCAGCGGGTCTTCTTCCGCACCAATCAGAGCAGCCACTTCTTCTACCTGATCACCGGCGTCCACGCCGCCCATCTCTTCCTCGGCATCGCAGCGCTCATCGCCGCCTTTATTGGCCTCAACATCTCCCGCCAACTCGAAACCCGCCAGATTCTGGTCGACGGCGTCGCCTGGTACTGGCACGCCATGGGCATCCTCTGGCTTTTCCTCTTCACCCTCTTGGCCTTCTTCCAATAGAGATTCACCAATCACCAACCGCTTGTCACCCAGTCACTAACCGTTTGTCATTCTGAGCGCAGCGAAGAACCCCCGCATTTTGCTTTTGTCTTTGCTTTTGCTTTTGTCTTTGCCTTTGCATTTGCTGTTGCTTTTTTGTTGTCATCCTTCGCCAAAGGCGGAGGATCTGCTTTTAGCTTTTCCTTTTAGCTTTTCCTTTTAGCTTTTCCTTTTAGCTTTTGCTCTTGCTTTTTAGCTCATGCTCTTGCTTTTTCGCTCATGCTCTTGCTTTTTAGCTTTTGCTCTCGCCTTTAGCTTTTGCTTTTAGCCCTTAGCCTCAACTCATCACTCCTTCAACCATGCCCACAACCCAACAAACAAAATCGTCATTTCGACCGGAGCGCAGCGAAGTGGAGAAACCTGCTTCTCTACCCCTGCCGCCAACCCATCCTCGTCGAAAAACCATCACAACAAAAAGTCTCCTCACCACCGCCATCCTCTCCGCCGCTCTAACCCTAAGCCCCCCTCCAGCCCGCGCCCAGGGCTGCACCCAATGCCTCGACAACACCGCCGCCACCCCACCCGCAACTCAGCGAGCCTACCGCCGCGCCATCATCCTGCTCACCCTCACCGCAGGAGGCCTCTTCGCCACCACCCTCGCCCTCTTCAAGCGCCACCGCTGATGCTCCATCGGTGTCGCAATCGAAAAAATCATGAAACTCAAATGCGAAGTGCATTACATCCCAAATGGCTGCCAGTCTTCCTCTTCCTCCTTGCTGAGCGGCCTGATCGCAACGCGATAGCGCCTAAACAACCTCTTAAAGAACCAATAAACGTTACAAATAGTTGAGTTCTTCGGCATGCGCGCTACGGTACGCCTCGTTTTTCGCAATTCATACGAATCTTTGGTCACCTGCCAGCTGAATGCGCCAAAATGGAATAAGGAGTGCCATCAACGTGACCCATGAACAGAAATACAAAGCATTCAAAGCACTGCATGAACGCCCCGGGACATTCGTCATTCCCAATCCATGGAACGCGGGAACCGCGAAGATTCTCACCGCCTTAGGCTTCGAAGCCCTCGCCACGACCAGCGCAGGCTACGCCTTCTCCATCGGACAAGAGGACTCGACAGCAAACCTGACGCGCGACGGAATTCTTCAGAATGCGAAAGAGATCGTCGAAGCAACCCATCTTCCCGTCTCAGCCGACCTCCAGGACGGATTCGGCCCATCGCCTGAAATCTGCTCGGAGACCATTCGTCTCGCATCCGTCATCGGCCTGGCCGGCGGTTCCATCGAGGACGCAACCGGCGACCCGAGAGCTCCCATCTACGACTTCCAGCTTGCCGTCGAGCGGGTCGCCGCCGCCGCAGAAACGGCCCAAACGCATCAGTTCCTGCTAACAGCACGAGCCGAGAACTTTCTCCACGGCCGGCCCAATCTCCAGGACACCATACGCCGCCTGCAGTCCTTCGCCGACGCAGGCGCCGATGTCCTCTACGCACCGGGACTTCCAAGCCTCGAAGCAATCCGTGAGGTCTGCGCCTCCGTCTCCAAACCCGTCAACGCCCTCATTGGCGCAACTTTTTCCGTCGAGGAACTGGCAGCCGCCGGAGTCAAGCGAATCAGCGTAGGAGGCTCCTTCGCCCGCGCCGCCCTCGGAGCTTTCGTTCGAGCCGCGCGCGAAGTAAAGGATAAAGGAACCTTCACCTTTGCAACCGACGCGATCTCCCACGCCGAGGCGTCCAGCTACATGACGACACCAAAACCCTAAACCACGAAAACGACTCCAATAAAACACTACCCCAAGAAAAAAGCTCCGGGTGCCCCATCCATCGCGCACTTTGCGAATCGGGGCGGGATGGGTGGGATCACAAATGCCCGACCAGCCACAACACCGCGGCCACCCCTGCGCTTGTCATTCTGAGCGGAGCGAAGAACCCCCGCATTTCGTTTTTGTTCTTGCTTTTGGAATAAGCCCCCGCGCCGTCTCTTCCGCTTGCAACTAGCACGTGCTCCAAAATATCTGTTGCAGCTATATCCGTAACAGATATACACTGCATGGCATGAGCGACACCGGCACTCGCGCAACAAACGACCACCTACCCCTATCCCCAGCCGTCTTCGCCATCCTCCTCGCTCTCGCCGGCGGAGAAAAACACGGCTACGCCATCATGAAAGAGGCCGCCGAACCCGCCGGAGGAGCCATCAAGCTAGGCCCCGGCACCCTCTACGGCACCATCGACCGCATGATCCGCGACCAACTCGTCGAAGAAACCGGCTTCACCGACGACGCCCGCCGGCGCTACTATCGCATCACCAACCTCGGCCGCCGAATCTTCGCCGCCGAGTTCTCCCGCCTCGGCAACATCGTTCGAGCGGCCCGCAGCAAAGCCCTCCCCAAAGGAGCCCGAGCATGAAGCCGCCCAACCCGCCCCTCTTCGCCCTCTACCGCAGCGCCCTCCGCCTCTACCCCCGGCGTCTCCGTCTTCTCTATCAAGACCAGCTCCTGCAGACGGCGCGCGATGCCCACGCCGACTCAGCCTCCAGCCTCTACTTCTGGCCTTCCCTCTTCGCCGACCTGCTCAAATCCGCCATCAAGGAGCACCTGCTCATGATTCGCGACCAAGCCATAGCGCGCCCCATCTTCTTCCACGCCCTTACCCTGGGAATCATCCTCACGCTGTTCGGCGCCTTCGCAGCCTTCGTCTTTCAGGGTCTCCTCCGCCGCGGAGCCAACGAGCCCCAGGCCCAAATGGCCGCCCTCTACGCCTCCGAGATCGCCTCCGGCGTCAAACCCGACGAAGCCATCCCCCGCAACTACGTCGACCTGGAACGCAGTCTCGAACCCTTCGTCATCTTCTACAACGAGCAAGGCGCACCCCTCACCGCCACGGGCTACCTCAACCAGGCCATCCCCACTCCACCCTCCGGCGTCTTCCACTATCTCCGCTCCCACCCTACCGACACCATCACCTGGCAGCCGCAGCCCAACGTACGCATCGCCGCAGTCATCCATCGCGTCTCCGGCCCGCACCCGGGCTTCCTCCTTACCGGCAGGTCCCTCCGCCTCGTCGAAGAGCAAGAGGCGATCCTCCGCAACATGGTCTTCGGCGGCTGGTTCCTCATCGTCTTTCTTCTATTCGCAGGGGCTATCCTGCTCAGCCGCTTCCAGCAACCTCCAGCCCGCCTGGTACGCGGTCGCTAGAGGAAAGGAAGAAAGTCCGAAGTGCGAGTCGGCGCCTTGTCCAGAATGCGCGCCGTAAGGACAGCTCCGCTGCGGTTATCGTGCAGCGTAATCGGAAACGCAAGAACGCTCCAGGTCAGTTGCTGCTCCTCCGCCCGAGGATGGTTCAGCAGCCCGCGGCGCGTACGGTCGATATAAGTCTCGCGGCTGTGGCACACCGTCTGAATCACCTCGCGCCAGTCGCGCATCAGCGGGTGCAGCTCATGAAACACGCAGCGGCCGGTGAACCAGTCGCGAGGCTGGCCGAGATATTCGGCGGCCGCGTCGTTGCAATACTGCCATATGCCCTTCTCATCGAATATCTGGACGAGAACGTCCGAGCCGATAGTCAGCGAGATGCGAGAGTAGAAGAAATCGCGAGCGTCGACGACCACAGGAGCTCCACGGCGTTTAGCACCAAGCGAACTCAAGGCGTCCAGCAGATCATCGACCGAGCTGTGGCCCTTGAGCAGGTGCATATCTTCCACGCCGCCGAAGTACCGGTCCAGCGTCGCCGAAAGAATAATGATCGGAACATGCGGCCGTCGCCGACGAAGCAGAGCCGCGACCTCAGTGCCGAACTGACCAGCTCCAAGGTGGTAGTCGAGGACGGCTATGTCGATTTTATTGAAGAGCTCAGTAGCCTCCTCGATCGTGGAGGCAGGAATACACTCGTAGCCATGCTGGCGCAGGATGGCGGCGCGCAGATGCAGATTGCTGGGCTCGTCATCGAGTAGCAGGACGCGCACGGGTTGTATGTGCGTATTGGGCATCCTGTGAATAACGCTCGGTATGCTGTCGGGAGGCTCAATCATAATCTACCCCCTATGATGCTTCTTTATACGACTATAGTCACCACTTAGACGGTTATTTTAGTTTCAATTTTATATCTCGAAGCAGCTCCGGAAGTCGATTAAATAGTGCAACCGACCGCAGCCACTGCCGGTTATCGATCGCCGGATAGCCGCTGACGATCTTTCCCGGCGCCACATCGCCCGGAATGCCGCTCTGGGCGGTGGCCATCGCTCCGTCGCCTACCGTACAGTGGCCGGCAACGCCAACCTGGCCCGCCAGGATCACGCCTTTACCGATGGTAGTTGACCCCGCAAGCCCAACCTGGGCGCACAGCAGCGTATTGGGCCCGACCATCGACCCGTGCCCGACCTGAACCAGGTTATCCACCTTGGCCCCGGCCTGGAGGCGGGTCTCGCCGATCGAGGCCCGGTCGATGCAGGCATTGGCCTGGACCTCAACGGCATCTTCAAGCACTGCCGCGCCAGACTGAAGAATTTTGTACCAGCTGCCGTCCGACTGGCGGGCAAAGCCAAAGCCGTCGGCCCCAATAACGGCTCCGTTTTGCAAAATGACATTATCGCCAAGGTGACAATGTTCACGAACAACGGCGTGGGCATGAGCGAAGAGATTATTGCCGACCTGCACCTGGGGATAGAACACAACGTGGGGCAGGATCGTGGCGTTGTCGCCAATCGTGACGTTATCGCCAATGACAGCATAAGCCCCGATGTGGGCATTGGCTCCAATGCTGGCCGTAGGTGCGATGGCGGCAGTGGGATGGACGCCCGGCGGATAATTCGGAGACCGATAGAAGAGTTCAACGGCAAAGGCGAAGGCGAGATAGGGGTTGTCAACGCGAAGAGTAGCGGTGCGGACCTCGGGGAAGCCCGGTTCGACCAGGATAGCCGTAGCCTTGGTGGTTCGGGCCAGCGCAGCGTATTTGGGGTTGGAGACGAAGGTGAGGTCGCCCGGTTCGGCAGTTTCGATGCCTGCTACGCGAGTGATTTCGGCTGAGGGATCGCCGCGTAGGGTGGCGTCAAGGTATTCGGCTAGCGCGGCTAGTTTGATGGATTGCATGGGGAGGATTATAGAGACAGGGAGTAGGGAATAGGGTGTAGGGAGTAGCGGACCAAGACAGATGCGAGCGGCGCGAACCCCTGCTTTCTCTTCCCTACTCCCTATTCCCTACTCCCTGCTTTTAGTTAGGTCGGTTGTTAGGAGGAATCAGCTTCTCAAAAAGGTCCTCCTGCATGGAAGGCACGGAGGCCGCCGGGAGAGGTTTGCGGCGCGACGGCGTCGTGATAACAGCAAGCAGCTGGAGTTCCGTAAGCGAGGTGCGCGGCACATAGATCCGCTGGGTGTTGGAGCGGGTGTCGGGCGGAGTGAGATGGAGGCCCGCATCGTTGATCAGGTCGTCAAGCAGGGCAATGTCAGTCGGAGCAAGCCCTTCAAAGACATCTCCTCCGCGAAAGGTCATGCGCAGCCACAGTGAGCCGTTCCGGGTTGACAGTGTCGTGGAGATTGAAGTCGCGGACGTAGCAGACGTGCTTGATGTCATTGAGAAGAAGCGGGATGACTCGGCCGGTGAGGTCGAGCAGTTCAATCCCCCGGTTGCGGACGAAGGCGGACAGAGGCAGATAGCCGGGGAGTGTTTCGCCAGTGAAGCGGCGGACGATGACCTTTTTGTGGGCGGAGGACATGGCGCACCGGGATTGTCGCATGGAAGGGACCGGGGCAGCGAAAAAGGTGCAAGCCCGGTAGCCAATACGCTAATGCTGTGTTACACTTACGTTTTGTGCCTACGCGTCAATATCTTGATAAACACTTGATCCGCCTCAGCTTACATGCGGTGCTCGGGCGTGTTTGAGTGTACCGGTTCGACCGGCTTGGAGTAAACCTACCAGTTATGGCCGACTACATTTATTTGCTGGAAAATAGACTTTCTGCGGCTCAACAAGCCGCGTTGCTTGCCGTGCGCCAAGTGGCTCGTGCCAAAGGGCTTACCGTGTTTCTGGTAGGCGGAGCTGTGCGCGACATGACGAGCGGGTCGCCCGTGCGGGATCTGGATGTAGTGGTTCAGGGAAATGCTCTCAAGCTAAAGAAAGACTTAGAGAAAGCCAAGGCCGTCATCACCGGAGAATACGAACCCGGACAGTCGCTCTTTTTGCGGTTTCCCGGTGGTGTTCGCATGGAGATTGGCAGCACATTGTCGGTCACCTATCCCAAACCGGGAAAGCCCGCGTTCAAACCGGCGACGATTCTCGAAGACCTGCGGCGGCGGGATTTTACCGCCAACGCCATGGCGCTCTCCCTCAACGACGGCTCCTACGGCCTCCTGATGGACCCCCTGAATGGGGTGGCCGACATCGAAAACCGCGAGCTGCGGCTGGTGAGCAACTACGGATTCATCGAAGACCCGGTCCGGATGATTCGCGCGGAGCGGTTCATGGCGCGTCTGGGCTGGCAGATGGATGAGAAGACCCAGCAGCGTTACGAGACGGGCAAGCAGGAGGGGTACATCGGGGCGATGGATGAGTTTCATCGCGGCTATGAGACCGAAGAGATCTTCCACGAGGAGGACCCGCTGCGTGTGCTGAAGCGGCTGGAGGCCGAGGGATGGGTGAAACACCTCTTCCCGGCCCTCTCATCCACGAAGGCGAACGTGGCGGAGCTGGATCGCCTCCGCGAGAGCCAGATGCAGCTGCAGATGCAGGGGATCCATCC
>WNFC01009191.1_pt2 | contig 11556 bp, 19 predicted proteins | sample 5400541 | NCBI WGS metagenome assembly WNFC01 (sample SAMN13153342, study PRJNA577476) | soil metagenome | isolation source: 120 cm saprolite under Douglas fir tree site 2 hole 2 replicate 1 | place: USA:California | collected 2015-04-18
CCTCTCCTCTCCTCCCCTCCCCTCCTCCGACCCCCTTCATAATGGGCAGCCTTTCCCCTCCTCCAATGCGCCATCGTGCCTCCTCTACAAACCTCCGTCCTGCCCTTACCCTGGCAACATTAGGACCACGCCCCAAAACCTGTACCCTTCTAGATCCTATTCCCGTTACACCCCCTGTCACTGCCACTGCCGACATCCACAAGGTGACACCTTCCCTCGCCTCTCCCTCGAGGCTGTCCCTCCTCATCGAGCGATGTCTGGTCCTCCTCCACGTTTATTCCCATCTTCCACCATATTCAACGCCCTCGTCTCCTCGTTCGCCCAGCGAAGAATCCGTTCTTCCTATGTCGTCCACAGCGACTTCCTTTGGGGATGAGGTAGAAGAAAAACAAGGCCCTCTTCCGAGTCCCTCGCCATCCCGCTCTTGGTTTCAGAGCACGCCCTCAGTGTGTTGGATCTTTCACACTAGTCACGCGAGTGCTCATCCCACTCATCACAGGCTCATATACCGATATTATTCGTGATCACAATGTTTCCAGTGTCAACCGTGCTTGTTGTGATCGCATTTTTCACCCTCCCTTTTACCTTTTCATGGCCCCAAAACTTGTCAGACCTTGCCCAGCTGGGACGTGACCTTCATGGTTATTCCCAAAGCGGACCCGGCGCGTTGGCACATGTTGTCGGTGTGGTCTCCGCCGCAACTATTTGGATGCATGCGTGGTCTATCCCAGGGAGCGTCCTTTGGGTACGTCGTACCACTTCATTTTACGAATATTCGTGCTCATGGGCCTGCCCGGAAAGAATGTCCTTGCCGGCGCTTTATTTTCACCCGTTTTAGCAACGCTGTTGCTCGCCGTGCTTACTACTATTGGGTCTCTCCTAGCAACACTTCTGGCCGCGCCTCTTTCCCCCTTTCTCACCCATTTTTTCCCACGTCCGTTGGCATTAGCACGTAACATGTTCGATGCCGATTCTGGTCCAGGCACCAAAGCGACATCACCGACTTGGGTGCGTTTAACAGTCTTACGACTGGTTGGTATCGTGCCTTGGTCAGGGATCAACATAGCTTGTGGTGTCCTTGGTGTCGCTTTATGCGACTGTTCTCTTGGTACTCTCATCGGTTCCATTCCATGGACAGCAGTGACATGTCAGGTGGGTCCTCGAAGTCGTCACATAGACCGGAGTACAGCCATTGACACTATGTCGCTTCTATAGATAGGGGACATACTACAGACGTTAGCATCCACGCCTTCTCCAAATCCCCAAACCATCTCATCGGTCCTCACCTCGCCGTCCATTATCATCAAACTCGTCTTCCTTTCATTTTTATCTCTCGCCCCCATCCTTGGCCGCGATCATCTCAAGGCTTGGTTGTCGCCAGCAATCTCGTCTGTCAGTATCGAAGGACAGAGCGAAGAGCGCGTTTCCCGTTGGATGTGGGTTACAGATTGGCGTGCAAAAGTTCGCTTGCCGTCTCGATCACGAACGCGATACGATCCTGAATTCGAGCTGGAGGCATCTTTGGCCGAGAAGACGCAAATGCAACCAGTGATTTCATGACCCCCGAATGTGCCATACATGATTTATCTATGTATTCGCTCTCGCGACCTTTTACAACACTCACCGTGCCGAATTACTGCACTTCAGCATCATTCACGCATTTTACTTGGATGAAGGGCCACGTAGATTTAGTTATATATAACTTGCTTATCTGACCAATGATTCCCCTATTGTTACCCTCTGGTCATTTCGTTGTTTTTCAATACGCACTACCTCCATCTAGTTACTACCTTACGCACGTAATGGGATGTTTTTCAAAGCTCGGGCCGGAGACCCCAAACGCTCTTAGCCAGTTCCGCTTTCTGGCCTTGCCCACAAAATGGTCCGAGTTTCGCCCGCCAGTGCTTGTCGCTGCATTTGCATTTGCCTCGTGCCAGGTTTGTTTAGCCCCTCTTCAGGTCCGATTGCATTGAAACCACCTGGACTCGGCGCACCGAAAACATGCCTGAACCATGCTCCATGCCATAACAGCACTATAACGGCTCCCCCCTCACCCACCGATGTGACTCCATTTGTCGCTTGCTAATTTAGATCACCCTGCCTTGCCTCGCCTTGCTTTGGCTGAATCCTCGTGTATGTGGCTGCCGACAAACAACCCTTTTGAGACATCGATTCTTCCGGCCACACCCTCCAAACCTGGTGACTCGCTCTGTGTCCTGTTCCAGCACTTTCTCAAGTCCGCACTTGCATTGTCCCTTTCTATTTCTTTATACCACCCTCTAATCACCCTAGTTCTTGTGTCTCAGCTCCCGAGTTGAGAAGTATTAATCTACTGATGACCGCAATTGCTCCTTCGAACTCTCGTGGTATGGGCTGGCGAAAGCCCGTGCCCGTATTCATACCTACCCCACCAGGTTCCCGTCCAACGTCGGATACTTCGTTCGTGTCCGCCTCTGTAGTTTCGGGCGGAAATGTGGGCAAAGGACCCGCAGTGACGGGTCCGGAAGTCAGGCAACCACCAGTGAGCCGACTTTTCATATTCCATCCCTCCCCCCTGGGCAAGTGCAGAAGGCGAATTGACCCCTTTCAAAAGATGCCTGATAACTGGCTCAATATCGTCAGAAGTGCCTCTCAAGATTTCTATAGCGATAGCAGCCGCTTTCACCGCATACCTGGGTCCGGACCTCCTGAACGACAATTGTTTTACGCAGTATGCCATCATTGTTCCAGTGGAGTGAGGCCACAACTCAACGACTCTTTGTAGGAGTTTTCCCGGACTGCGTCTTTGATGGACGATCACCGCCCTCCTTCTCGGTCCCATTATGCTTGCAGAGGTCAGGGCATGTGGAACCTTTCCTGAGCTGTTATAGGATTGCTTATGATTCACTCAGACTTATCGTCCCCCAACACCACCTATCCCATCAGTGCGGCGACCCAAATCATGTGCAATTTCGAGCATGTTGGAACAGCAAACATCCCTAGGGCGGCCTTACCGGATGGTACGTTGTCTGTCCACGTGGACTGCCGCCGTGGCCAATGCATGCATTCTTTGTCAGATCTATCCCGATCCCCCATCTCTTTATATGAAGTCCTCAGACCAGACATTGCGCCATTCTCCACCCGCTTCCCTCTATATGTCGGAAAGCACCCACATGCCAACATCCGTCAAGGCCAGACCTAGCCTGCAATCCCTGACGGACTCCGAGGGGCGCACGGCGGCTTCATCACATGCGGATGCGGATATTGGTTCTTGGTACCTTCCTAACGATCTGCGGGGAGAATGGAACCTGGGGCTAACTCTTGACCGACACAACGAGAAGCAAATGGTCCCTGTGGGCAAATATGTGAAAGGAAAACCCGAGTTGCCGATGCATTTCATACCGGCCTCGAGGCTGAGGAAGACGCAGAAACAGCGATCATGTACTGACGTGCTATGGAACGCGATGGTATCCACTGGCAGGGCTATCGCGTCTTTCTTCCAAACGCCTGTTGGAGCAGGTCTCCCGGTGTCTAGGTAAATTATATGGTATGAATGGGTCGTCGCAATAATTGTAATAGAGTGTTGTAGTTGTAATAATTATATATTCACGTGACCTATGGAACTTGCGTGCGCCGCGTTTGAAACTCTGACGATGCCATTGACAGACAACAGGCGACAGTCAGCAGACCACTGCATTCACAGCGCCAACGAAGAACAGCAGAAAAGCTCATGTTGATGAGCCACTAGTCATTTCCCCACTTTTACCCCTTTCCTAGACGTTTTGCAATCCGAACATTGTGCGGACAAATGCCCGAGCCTTCCGCAGAAACTCCCAAACGTGCCGTTTACGATGGCAGCATCTCTGGGGCTCAGGACCGTCCATATATACCACATCTCCGCTCGGATCCACCCTCGTTCCATCCATTACCGCGGTCGCTGGCGGAGTTCCGCAATCAAGAAGGCCGCGAGTACCGCAAAGCACGTTTAGAAAGAGCACGACAGATGCGGAAGATGTACGAAAGAGAGCTCATGGGCAGGTGCAAGTCTTCGGGTCATATTGAATGGAAAGAGTTTAAAATGTATGCCGACGACAAGGAAGCAGGTTAGTATCTCTCTCTTTCTATCGTATTCCAAAATATATACGCTCGTTAACCGATGCATGGCTCAAATTGGTGTTTGATCAAAGAGCTCTGGAATAATTTCCATGAACTAGACTTGGACAGCGATGGCCATCTAGATGCGGAGGAACTGACCGTGGCACTGCGGAAAGCTGGTGAGCCGTGTTCTTTTCCCATCGTTCTGCGGAGACTTCTCAGTAAGGCGGTGTCCTGCAGGCGTGCGAGTGTCCCCGTCGACACTGTCCGATTTCATGATCTCCCTCACATCATCACCTCACCCACGCTCGATAAGCTTTCAAGAGTTTCGTGACTTTCTGCTGCTTCTGCCGCGAAGAGTATCCACGAAGGAAATATACCGGTTTTACGAGGTGCGCAAGTTCCTCGGCGACGATGGCCGCGGTGCTGCGCGTGTCACAATGGAGGGTACGTGTTCCACGATCCCACGTGGTCGACCTGATCATCTCGTTGAATGGTATTATGCCCACTCTGCCCACGACAGGTGATGTCAGCCTCAGTGGAGAAGACAAACCTCCAAACTACCTTACTTATCGCCCCCCTGCTGTCCAGCTCCAGTCGGTGCCTTCAATGGATCATCGCGACCGCATTCCGAGCGACATGGAGGATGACGACGCTGACGCTGACGACGACGGCCTGCTCCAAGAGCATCACAACGTTGAGGAGGACCACCACAACTGGCTCGGCGGCACAACCGCCCTCAAGTTTTTGGCGGCTGGAGGTGTAGCGGGCGCAGGTCAGAGCTACACTACACATCCCATGACAACAGATCTCGTCTAAGTGCGCATTGGCCCGCGAACAGTGTCGCGGACATCCACAGCACCGTTCGATCGTCTAAAAATTTTCCTCATAACAAGGCCACCAGACCTCGGCGGTACTTCGCTGCATCCGGACGCGAGCGTGCGGGGCGCAAAGGCGATTACGGCTGCGATTTCGCGAATATACGCCGAGGGCGGCGTCGCCGCTTTCTGGGTAGGCAATGGCCTGTCCGTCGTCAAGATTTTTCCAGAATCCGCGATAAAGTTTTTGACCTATGAGGCTTCTGTACGTCCCTTCTCATCTCCTCGCATAGCGGCCCGAGCATGCACCCTGAAGAGGATTGTATTGTGGTTCACAGAAACGCTTCTTTGCTCGTTATGTGGACCGCGTTGAAGATGTCCGCGATATCAGTGGAACGAGTCGCTTCCTGTCGGGAGGCATCGGTGGCATCACGAGCCAACTTAGCGAGTGTTTTTTCCCTCGTCGCGATGAGAGGCCTTTCCGCTGACTTTTTGGGGATAGGCATATACCCGATCGAAACGCTTAAAACGCAGATGATGAGCAGTACCGGGGAGCCAAATCGGACACTCGCTTTGGCTGCAAAGCGGATATGGGCGTTGGGTGGCCTTAAGGCGTACTATCGTGGGCTAGGGGTGCGTAATGCGTATTTGGTGGCGCGTCCGCCTCGCAAGTCGCTCAATTAAAAATCGCGACAGGTCGGTCTGGTTGGCGTATTCCCGTGCGTGTCGTTGCGTCCATTGGGGGTGATCCGATTTTTGTTTACCTGCTTCCCAGATATTCCGCCATCGATATGAGTACGTTTGAGGCCCTCAAATTGGGGTATCTGCGCTCCACCGGTAAAGACGAGCCTGGCATGCTCGCCTTGCTCGCTTTCGGGAGCATATCCGGAAGCGTAGGTGCCACGATGGTCTACCCGCTAAACCTCGTGCGGACGCGGCTGCAAGCATCGGGCTCGTCGGGACATCCAGAGCGCTATTCTGGCATTGCCGACGTCGCAAGAAAGGCGTACAGACGAGACGGGTGGCGTGGGTTTTATCGTGGATTAGTGCCGACCTTGGCCAAGGTGGGTTCCTCCGCGCCTTTTGAATCTGCCCCTTGTTATCCATCACCACCGCGAAATGCAGGTCATTCCTTCCGTTTCAATTTCTTACATGGTGTATGAGCAGAGCAAACGAAAGTGGGTGCCCTATTCAGGTCTTTCATGAACTGTTTTGAACATCATTCTACAGGTTGGGCGTATAGCCAAAAGTACCTTATCGCATCTATATTAGACATTCATAGATATTACTCGCCATAGCACCGCACTGACACTTGTATATGATCACCTTTCACTTGTAGACTTGGGTGCACCGCGCTGTTATTACAGATCTATCTCAGCTCACAGCCCGCCAGCATTTACTTCGAGATTACCTCAGCTTCCCCCGATTACGCGTCCGTAGTCGCGGTCCAGTAGAACTTTCACCATCTGTAACTTGACATACTCAGACTATCAGTACATAATGGAGTACCAGCCCAAATACCCACAACCCTTCTCCTTCGCTGACGCCTTGAAGTTTGACCCTGGCATGATTACCGAAGGTTCTGCCCTCTTACCCGTTCTCGGAGACGCTACTTAACCCGTGGCATGAATGAATGTCCCATTTCCATCCTCCGCCCCTTCTCCCTCCGTGTCTATAGAAATCGCGCGTCTGGAGAATTCCCTACAACACTTGAAGCAAACGCAGGATGAGCTTCGCCCGTATACCCACGATCCCGAGTTGGCGCAGGCTCTACGAGAGAATGAGGCGGTCATGTCTGTGTGCCCACCACTTCTATCTGTTCACCATTTAATATCGAACCCGCTCTGGCGGTCGTGCTCGAATCCAGCGCATCTCAGGAAGAACGGATCAATATGCTGAACATCGCATTGATTGAGAAGGGCGTGGTCACGTCCACCCGCCATTACGAATCGAGGCACGCGCCCATGGCCGACTCACAGCAACTACCTGCGCCTCTGCTAGATGCACCCATGGACGGATTAAATGGAGATAATGAGGGAATTGTGCTCTGAACTTGTATTCGTATGATGTATTCTTTAGTTTTGTACTTAGTGTAGTTTCGGGATGACCCCGTGGTAACTTTCGATGAGCTCCCTCATCTTAGCTCACATCGCTTTCCGCGATGTTGGACGATCACGACAACAGTACGACATGGATTGTCGACATACCAGAACTACATTTACAACAGTTGATAAGAGGCAATGACCCAGAAGCCATACGCGCAGGCCAAGAACCCAGGACATAGAAGCCGAACCGAGATCAAAACAGGTAATCGTCAAGGTTGAACGCGACCAAGGGCAAAGAAGTAGTGTGCAGTGACTTTTTACTTTCTTTTGCGTGCCCGGGGTTTGGGCTCAGGTTCGACCTGAGTGATAGGGAAATGATGACGCTAGATATGGGGCTATCACAACTCACTTTGAGTTCAGACCTTTGAAGCCCTGACTTTTTGGAGGATTTTTTCTGGCCAAGCATTGAGACCGCCGTTTAACCATATAGGAGTAAAGCGACAAACCTGACGCCTCTGTGGTCTTGTCGTATCGCTGTTACTCCCGGATCCCCTGTGCGAAGTTTGAGAAAGTGGACGATCGTGTTTACCCAATTTAACATCGTCACTCGCGGGATCCTTTGTGTTTCGCTGTGATTCCTGAGCGACTCCAGAGAAGAATGCGTTGGCCTCGTGATCACCGGGTAATGCAATATCTGAAGGCTGAGCCTGGCCAAAAGGATCTCTGAGAGGTTCAGACGACGTCTGCAATGAATGATAAACGGGCAGCGGCGTAGTATATGCTCCGCTGACGAGAATCTGGAAAACAGTCTACTAATATAGTGTCACGGGTAAAGAGCTAGCTGCCTACCGCTTTGTCCGGCTCCAACCCGCCCATTGTTGTTTGCGAGGGACTACTGGACAAGGCGAATTTAGAGAGATTCAAAATTGAGTGTGCGTCGTTTCCGGCTGTGAACTTAGGACTCTACAGGAACACAGTGTTTAAGAATTAAGTTTGGGCCTGACGAACAAACCTGAGATTTAAGATAGCGAGCTAGGCCTTTCTCTAAGCTCTTTATCCTGGCTTCTTGTTCTGCAATTAGGTTGTCTCGCTGTATCACACTTAGTCACTCCAACAGTGGAATGGATCAGCTACTCACACGCCTCAGCTCATTTTGTTTGTCCATTATCCGTTTCTCATGAAACGAGCGGGATTCCTCCAGTATGCGATTCACAAGGGTCTTTTCTTCGATACTCTGCGGTCCGTGGAATCAGTATTGACAAGGATGGCATATTGATAACGTACTAGATCATTTGCATCGTAACGGGCACCGATTGTATTGCCTCTTTCGAGAAGCATGACATTTTCTGCTTGTAGAGCATGGTTTCGCATCGTGAGGTTCTTTGCTTGGTCGCCACTTTCGGTGTTTGATGTCTGGAGATCCTTAACTTGCTCTCTTAATGTCGTCAGTTCGTTCTGTGCTATAGTTAGGGAGTCATGTAAGCCTTGTGCCTCTTTGACGGCCTGTGCTTTCTCCAGGTCTGCTTGCAATATTCGCTCCTGGAGCGGCTGTACGTGAGAATAGCTAAGATCTCGCTCGTCCTTCAGCCTTTTTTCGTACTCGTTCCTCATGGCGGTGGCATGTTCTTGCTGGTTTTCAAGTTGGCGTCTATATTCATCGACAGACCTTTGCAGAAAGCCATTCCGTTCTCGGACGGTGAGCACCTCTTGGCGCAGCTTGCCTGTCTCGGCTTCCAACTTGACCTTGAAATAGCAAGTTAGAAGGCAGACATCCTCGTACGGAAAAGACGCATTCTCACTGAAAATGCCGCCTCCGCCGTGATCAGGCGCTCCTGCCAGGTGATGGCAATGAACCATTGCGCAGGATAACCTTCACAGATCAACGCTTACCTGCATATCTCCGTGGTTCTCCCTAGTTAGCTTAAGAGTTGCCGATTGGTCGTCAAACCTCCCCTGAAGTGCGTGGCATCTCATTTGAAGTTGCGTTATCCTAGATGATTAAGATGAGATGTCGATAGTTTCGTGTGGCATGATTACTTGCCTGTCGTTTTCTTGTTTGCGTTCTTCTGTGATGCGCCGTATTTCGTCTTGAAGCACTTGTGACCGATTTTCCGCTACTGATTTTTCGATATTCAAACGTTCGATAGTCGTGCTGAGTAAACTTTCGCGCTCATTCGATGCTTCCCGGACCGCACGAAGGGCGGCATTTTCATTTCTTTGACTTGCTAACTCCTGTTTCCTTACTTCGTTCTCGCTTTCTAGGATTTGACATCTATGACAACGATGAATAGGCGTTCATTCAAACCATGTCAAGGTACCTTACCTGCCACTTAGTTCTCCTATTGTATGCAATTGCTCTGACAATGTTTTCCTCAAACTATCCAACTCTGATTGCTGGTCGCTTGACGAAGATAGGATTGTGACGATCCTACCAGACGTTCGTACCTCAGGCCACTGAAACCAATTTCACTCAGGTAAGTAGAGACTGACTCCTCCTTCAAGGAATGCACTGAGGTAGCGCTGCTTGTCCGATCCTTGAGGAGAGCTTGGAGTTCTGCGTTCCTGTTCAGCTGTTCAACTAGCAGAACATTCTTTCAGGACCAGCCCAACGCTTACTCTCTTTGCAATGCAGATGTGATTAGGGCTTTCTCTTCGGCATCCCGAACTAGCTTCTCCGCACTGTATCTCCAGTCGTCAGTGTAAGGAGCAAAAGGTGTTTGCAACGTCACCGTTTATCGAGTTGGTCTACGTTCTCCTTCACAAGGGCGCACGCTGTTAAGGCGTCAGAGAGCTCTTTCTGAGTAGCATCAAGTTTTGCAGTGCGAGCGGCGGCTAATAAGTCTGGACTTGTCGGATCAACAGCAATACCTGGTTGCGTAGTGTAGAAATAACCGCACTGGCATTGTGGAGATCATCTATGGCAACCCTTAACGCATCTGTCTGGTTCGCATGGGTACATTCCGCAATACGAAGTCGTTCCATTGCATCCGCATATTGAGATGTAATGTCTGTCAACTTGTCACGGAGGAAATCATTTGCTTTCCGTGCTGCATACGAACATCAAGTAGGTAACGAAAAAAGATGTGACAATGACTAGCCGTTAGCGCATTCTAATTCGAGGTCGTGAATCAGTCCTTTCATTTCCGCTGCCTTGGAGAGGTCTTCCATTATGCGGTGACAGTCTATTCAACGTCAAATTCAGACCTGGAAAATGCAACAAACTTATGCAGACTCTCAGAATTGACTTTGATTGCAACCCGTAAGTTGCTGATATCCGGCAGGGTGGAACGAACTTGTGCTGCAAAAGCAAAAGACTCATCGGATCGAGACTTGAATGAGGCGAGTTCCGTGCGAAGTTCCGCAAGTCTGTTCTGTGTGAAATGGCGCTGCGACATGCAACATGAGGTAGACGTACGTGTTTGAACTCGACTCAAACGATCTCTTCGTTGTTTGTTTTAACTTGTCGAGGCGGGCTACGGCATCCGAGACTTCTTTTTGTGTGGCCGCCAGCTGGGCACGTAGACGCTCATTTTCGCCTCGCTAGTAGGTTAGCTCTGGTGATGTAAGTGAAAAGGAAGAATAGCTCGGACTTGGCGTTCCAGTTCATCTTTGACTGATCGAAGTTCCTTGAAACTGTTTCTGATGGAGACAGGAATATCATCCTCTGCGCATTCTTCAATTTTGGGAGTGACTCTCGGGGATGCGCCCGAGTCAGAGGTCGTGTGGCCAGGTTTCAGTGGGCTATCTGAGGTTGTCAATGCAGAATTTGGGTTCGAAGTTCTTGAGACTGCGAAGAGAGTATGTTCTATATGCGACGCGTCAACACGTCTCCAAGTCATGGGACTAGAAATCACCTCTTCCTGTATTTTGTCTCGTTAAGTCCTCCGATGAGCGATGTTGTTTATGCGCCTCCCTGAAACCTTCACGTGAAAAATCAGGATTCGAGAATCTAGAGAGAATTATTGGACGTACCTGCAGTGGGGTAACAAGGAAGAACTGTTACCATCTTGAAGAATTGCGCTAGGGATATGAGATTCGGGGTTCCTCCCGACTGAATGGGATATGTGGCTCTTTCCAAAGAATGATGGCGTATTTACATGCGGTCGCGTGGTTGACAGATGAGAACGAGGACTATTGGATGGCCTCTGTGTTGTGTATATGCGTGATAAAAAATTGCTACGAGTTGAATGTGACTCGAATGAGTTTTGGTCCATTGCAGATGCAAATCAAGAGACAGGGTGGCGGCACCGTTCGGACGCGTCTGGCTCACGTGATGGGAAGAGAGACTGACTCTGGCCCGTCTTGTATTGTATCCCGGCTCCGTCTTGTCCTGGCCAACCCGTCAATCCCACTACGTACATTGATTACGGGCCTCGGATAACTTTTTGACATACCCCATGGCTCCCGCTCCCCCAGAAGCTGCAAAGCTCTTCCATCCCAAAGCCAAGAGGAACGGTCCAGTCGGGATTTATGGCATGCAGCCAGGTCGTTCCACCTCCTCCCAGAAGCCAAAGATATCTTCCAATCCTTCAACTCCGCCCGCGAAATCGTCACCAAAGCCCGAGCAAGAATCTGTTGTAACTTCTCCTTCCCTACCAGAGGGATCATACACGGATTAT
>WNFC01008149.1_pt1 | contig 11555 bp, 14 predicted proteins | sample 5400541 | NCBI WGS metagenome assembly WNFC01 (sample SAMN13153342, study PRJNA577476) | soil metagenome | isolation source: 120 cm saprolite under Douglas fir tree site 2 hole 2 replicate 1 | place: USA:California | collected 2015-04-18
CATCGGCTCGTTCTCACCGATCACCGGGATGACGTCGATCACGACGGTGACCGTATCTTTCGGGTTCAGATGGAAGTGCCAGGTGAGCGTGCCGTCCTCGTGAAGGGTGCGGGGTTCGGGATCGACGACCACGTCGGTGCGTCGCAGGAGGCCATCCAGGCCGTCGTAGGCGAAGGTGATCCCTTTGCTGCCTATCTCGGGCGTTCGCTGCGTGCCGCGGTCTTGCACCTTGTAACCGCGGACGTCGAACATGTCGCGGAAGTCGGCCTCGATCCGGACCGAGCATTCGATCTCTACCGGCTCGGTGCCGCAATTCTGCACACCGATGCGTTCGTGCAGGCCGCCGTAGATGAAGCGACTGCGACGAATGCTCAGGCTCTGCTGGGGGATCCGGCGCTTACCTTCGTCGAGGAGCAGCACCGGGTTGACCATCTGGAAGGTGGCCACATAGCTCTCGTCGACGGAGGCGGACAGCAGGATCGGCTGTAACCGGTTCAGCCGGAACTCATAGGCCGAGAGGAAGCGCGTATCAGAGAAATAGAGGCCGAGTCCTTTTAAGTTTCCGGCCGGGATGTCGCCCATCTCATCGGACACCATCATGATTCGGTTCTCTTTCAGAACCACCCGGCCGTCCGACACGGTGCCTATTATAGGTTCGGGTATTCACAAAGCCCCCAACCCAGATACAGCAAATGCTTACACTGCCCACGACCGGCTGATGGCCCTTCCCGTAGTGGCGATCGTCGGCCGCCCGAACGTGGGCAAATCCGCCCTTTTCAATCGGATCCTGGGCGAGCGACGTGCCATCGTCGATCCGATGGCCGGGTTGACGCGCGACCGGCTGTACGCCGAGAGCGAATGGCAGGGCCGCAAGTTCGTGATTGTCGATACCGCCGGGCTGGTGCTGGGCAAAGACCGGGACGAGATTCCGGCGCAGCGCGAGCTGCGGCGCCGGATGGAGGAGCAGAGCCGGCTCGCCATCGAGGAAGCGGACCTGGTGCTGTTCGTGCTGGACGTCAGGGAAGGCCTGACCGCCATCGATCGCGACATCGCCGAGCTGTTGCGCAAATCGCGGACCCCGGTGCTGGTGGTGGCGAACAAGGCCGATGGCCGCGGCCGCGAGGTGCTGGCGAACGAGTTCTTCGAGCTGGGGGTGGGGGACCCGTGGGTGATCTCCGCCTTGCATGGAACGGGTAGCGGCGATCTGCTCGACGCGGTGGTGGAGAAGTTGCCGCCGCCAACGCCCGAGCTAGTCGATGACAAGCTGGCCGGCCGGGTCGCCATTCTGGGGCGACCGAATGTTGGGAAATCATCGCTGGTCAACGCGTTGATTGGCGACGAGCGAAGCCTGGTGACGCCTGTGGCGGGAACGACGCGTGACCCGGTCGACACGACGGTGACGTTTCAGGGCAAGCGCGTGTTATTGGTCGACACCGCGGGCATCCGCCGGCCCGGCCTGACCAAGGGTGTCGAGCAGTACTCGCTCTTGCGCGGGCTGCGGGCGATGGAACGTGCCGATATCGGGATCGTCGTCATCGATGCCAGAGAGGGACTGACGGCGCAGGACGCGCACATCGCGGGTTATGTCGTCGAGGCTGGCCGCGGACTCGTGCTGGTCCTCAACAAGTGGGACCTCCTCGCCCCGGAGGAAAAGGAGGAGAAGGTCTGGCGTAAGCAGATCAAGGACGCCTTGAGCTTTGCCCCCTGGGCGCCGATCTCGTACGTGTCCGCGAAGACGGGCCAGCGGGTGGCGCAGCCGCTCGAGGTCGCGCTCAAGGTGGTCGAGGAACGCAAACGTCGGGTTGCCACCCCCGAGCTCAATCGGTGGCTGCGAACCAATCTTGGCAAGCGCGAACCGCCCACGCACAAAGGGAAGCGGCTCAAGGTGCTCTATGTCACGCAGGCCGAGGCCACGACGCCGACCTTTGTGTTTTTCGTCAATGATCCGGAGCTCGTCCACTTCTCCTATCGGCGATATCTCGAGACGCAGCTACGCCTGGCCTTCGGGTTCGGAGGGACGCCCATTCGACTGGTCTTCAGGAAGCGCGGCGAGGAATGAATTGATGGCCCCGCTAGTGGTGGGTCGAAATCTGCAGCACCGCAAAAATCAGGGCGCCAACGGCCAGGACCAGCCCCAGGATCAGATCACGGCGGGCCAACTTTCCGAGTCGCTGGTGCGCCTGGTCGGCGCGGGCTGGGTCGCTGACTGACCAGCCCTTTGGTGGACGACCCTCCCAGATCCAGGTCGTCATCCAGAGAAGTGCTGGCCCGAGCGCGAGCAGCAGAACAAGTGGAGGGGCTTCGTTTAGGATGACGAGCCCCAGCAATCCAAGGAAGAGAAGGATGGCTGCGCCACCACCGAGCAAGCGCATGCTCTTCAGCATCCGTGACCATTGCTCGGACCGCTCCTGTTCGTCCTGCATCGGAAAGTAGACCGTGGCCCAAGCTTATTGTCGCGCAGCCGTACAATAGGCTCCGCGTCGGGGAGTGGCGCAGCCTGGTAGCGCACCTGAATGGGGTTCAGGGGGCCGCAGGTTCAAATCCTGTCTCCCCGATAATGATTTCGTATTCAATGTCATCGAAAAAGCAGCCGCCGGACCCCAACCCGGACCCCAGCCGGCGCAATCATCGACAGCGAGGTGTCTCGCATGACTGATAGAACAGCACAGGTCGTGGCGGTCAGAACTCCTTGGCCCCCGGTAACAGAAGATGATCTTCGGAGCGCTGCAGCGGTCGGCGCCCTCGAGGAGCGGCATCATGTCGAGGTCAAACGCGAGCTGGCGCCAGGGGACGCGGCCAACAAAGAACTCGCCGCGGACTTGGCATCCTTCGCAGTCGACGGCGGGCGGTTGATCTTCGGTATTGACGAGCGGAATGGATTCGCGCTCACGCCCATCCCGTTGGCGGGCGTCGCCGAGCGAATTGAATCAGTCGGCAGGTCGCGTGTCGACGAGCCGCTGTACCTGGAGTTCACAACGATCCGGAACGCCAGCGATGCCGACTCCGGCTACCTCGTCGTCACGGTCCCAATGAGTCCGCGCGCGCCCCATATGGCGGGCAACAAGTACTGGGGCCGGGGTGACAAGACCAAGCAGCCGTTACCTGACGCGCAGGTCGAACGGCTTATCGCTCAACGAACTCGGTGGGAGACCGACACAGGCGCCCTGCTCGATGACCTGATTTCCTCGGACCCAATCGGACCGCCGAATCAGCACCTCGGGCACCTCTTTATGGTGTGCGCGCCCGTGCCGCGGAGGGGCGACATTCTCGTCGAATACTTTGGCAGTTCCTGGCAGGATCAGATCCGGAGGCTTGTGGCCAATGCGACGCGGCCCGGTGGCGCGGTGGCGCCAGACATGGAGATGGCGGTTGGCTATTTGCGCCGCACGCCGAGGGGATGGCGTGGCGCGAGCCATCAGGGCGTGCGACCCGAGAACGAAGCTCGCTACATCGACTTCGAGTTCCATGAGGACGGCGAGATCCGCCTCACGTACGGTCGCGCGACCGACCGGACCGAGCCCAATAAAATGGTTGTGCTTGAGACGGCGTGCTTGGGGATGCCCTATCGAATGGTTCAGCTCGCTGCCTTGCTCAGCAACGAGGTACCGTTCCTCGGCAGCTGGGATTTCGCCATCAGCATTACCGGACTCAAGGGTGCAATCTCTTACTTGCGCCCGTACGCGGGCCGCATCTTCGAGCACCCCGTCTACACGGCCTCGACCTTCCGGTCGGCGACGCGAGCGTCTCGGCAGGAGATGGAGGGAAAGCCAGGGGCGATTGTCGATCGTCTCCTCGGACGTCTAGTGCGGGCTATAGGCATCGACCATGCCCCGCAATTGCAAGAACTCCTCGGTCGCGGAAGCCCGGCTCCGTAGGCGAGCTAGTTCGGAAACAGGCCGTCCATCACGCGCGCGGCCTCCCGGTGCATCGCTGGGGTGACGTGGCTATAGGTATCGAGCGTGATGGCGACCGTCGAGTGTCCCAACATGTCCGAGACGACCTTGGGGTGAACCCCTTGGCCGAGCAGTAGCGTCGCGGCCGTGTGCCTCGCGTCGTGAAACCGGACCGGACGCTCCACGCCGGCGAGCAGCTGTAGGCGGCGCCAGCGCTTCCAGAGCGTCGTGACCGACAACGAGCGGCCGTCAGAGCGGGCAAAGACAAATCCTTCGCGCTCATACGAGCGACCGGCAGCGAGCGCGGTTTGCATCGCCGTTGTGCGATGGCGACGTAGTGACTCGACGGCGCCCTGCGAGAGCTCAACCTGACGCCGTGAGCGGCGCGTCTTGGGCTCGGCGGACGCCGGAGATTGACCGGTGCGCCGCACCATGCTCGCTACGACGTGGACCGTGCCGTGCGCCAAGTCAACGTTGGGCCAGCGCAGCGCGATCAGCTCGCCCTGACGCATGCCGGCCGTCAATGCGAGGCGCCACAGAGCCTCGAGGTCGTCACCGCTGGCGGGCCTGGAGGACAGCTCGCGCCTGGTCGGGGTCGAGCGCGGTCATCTCTCGCCGTGTGATCCGCGGTGGGTCGACGAGGTCGGCGACATTGGTGGAGACGAGGCGCCAGCGCAGCGCTTGGTCGAGCGCACGATGCAAGACGCCGTGCGCGTTCCTGACCGTCTTAGCTGAGCGGCCGGATTCGAGCAGATCGCGATAAAACCGCTGCACCTGATGTGGCTGCAGACGTGCGAGCGGCGTCCGCCCGAGCCGGGGCTGGATGTGGTCACGCACAATTTGTGCATATCCGGCGAAGGTTCGCGGCCGCAACGTCGGCTGCGCACCCGCCAGCCAGGCGTCGACGTAAGTCCCGACCGTCTCGCGTGCGGGGACCGGGTGCGTGCCTGCATCGCGGGCAGCCATCGCCGCGCGCATCCGCTGAGCAACAAGTTCTTTGGTTGGAGCGAACAGCGAGCGCCGGACCCACGCGCCGTCGACCTCGATGAAGTAGCGCGCCTCCCAGCGTCCGCCGCGATCGCTGCGCCGCCTAATACTGCCCTCGCCGTTGCTACGTTTACTCATCGCTTCCTCCCTCGTCGTGTGGTGGGTCGCTCGCCCGCCTTGCCGGCCTGCGAAGGTCCAAGCAATCCCATATCTCGACAGCGCTGCAGCCATCGCCGGACGGTTGGCTCCGGTGCGGGGAACTGACGGGCCAACCACTGTACCGGCGCTTTGGGGGCTCTTACAGTTGCTTCGCGGTACTTGGCAGCTACGCGCTCGAAATGCTCCGTCGGGAGGCCGTGTGGTCCGCGGGCGACGAGCCGGGTGAGGTCAGTCACGCCGCTGGGCGAAAAGAGCCACCGCAAGGCCGGATCCATCGGGCGCCCGTCCAGACTTGCACATGCGGCCTCTACGCAGGTCGGGATGTTGCGAAGCTGCTCCGTGTCCTGGGGCCGCCGGTGGCGCCCATGGTGCTCTGCGGCATCGAGGCGGGTGGCCGGATCGTGGTGCATCAATGGGGATTTCGTAGCGAGGAGGCAAAGATCGTGGCCATTAGCGCCGAGCTGCCGAGCCGCGTGCTGAGGGGCCCGTCAGGGCAGGTGATCCAGGTGCGTGCGAGGCGCGGCATCGAGCCGTGGGCCGCAGAGGAGCTGGCGCGACGCTACGGAGCCATGCTGATCGACCTGCATGGAATGGCGAGCGCGCTTCAGCAGTTCGGCGACTTCATTGAGGAGGAGTAGGAGAACTGATGGGAAACCTGGGGAAGCCGTTGCGGGTGATCGAGGTGCCGCGGTTGGTGCCGGAGGAAGCGCCTGAGGTGCAGGAGCCCGTCGAAGAGCCAGCCTGGCCAAACCCCGCGAAGACGCCGGTGCCAGCGTGACCGGTCGCCGGGCGCACAGAACAAGGTGGTGGCACGGTGGTGGTCATGCTCACGGTGCTCCTGGCTTCTTTGTCTTAATGGGCATCTCCCGATGCATCGCCGAGGGGACCGTCGCCGCGTATGCATGGCCATCAGGGTCGCGACCTGCCAGGCGCACCCGCAGTCTCGGCAGAATCCCCAGCCGCCTTTGCTACGTGCCGGGTCCGTGAGGTGGCCTGAACAGTCGGCACAAGCACAGCGTCCGAACGCGATGCGCTTGATCGCCTCGTTCCGATTGAACATCGACAGGGATCGTAACCCCATCCGCTACGGTCGTCGGGCTAGACTCACGAGCGGAGCGCTCGAGAGGGTTCACAAATTTCGGAGGCAAGGGATGAAGGTGACGGCCACGGGCATTGACGCGCAGCTTAGGACCAACGGCATCGATCTCCAGATTCGTAACACCGGCGGGAAGCTCGTGGGCACCCTGCACATTGGAAAAGCGCAGATCGAATGGCATCCGGCCTGGGCGAAGAAAAGCTTCAAAGGCCAGGCCCTGGCCGAGTTCATCACCCAGCACCTGGACAAGCTCCCCGATCTGAAGAAGTAGGGTCGGCTCGGCGCCGGGGTGGCTGGCCAGCTTCTGCCAGTGGGAAGAGTGAGCCTTGTGATACCGACCTAGCAGCCGCCTGACTCATCGAGATCGTAGATAAGATCTCCGACATTTGAGGGGTCCCAATGGCCGACGCTGACCGGGCTTGTCAGCTCAACTAGGAATGTCCCCGCCGTGTCGTTGGCTCCTGGATCGGCGGCGATTGACGCCGACGAGTAGTCGAGGATTTCACAGGTCCCCGGTGGCCGTGCCGATTGAAATTGAGCATCGCTGGGTGCGATTCCGAGCGAAATGATCGAGGCCTTGACATCTGTATCACTTATCGGCTCGGACAAATGTTGGTCGACGGAGACGATAACGCCGCCGGCGGAGCAGCGTGCCGAGAGCTCGTGCAGTCCGTTATTGGGTCCGCCCGCGATAGTCGCGCCGAAGTCGCTGGTGTACTTGGGATCTTGAGGGTGCGCCTCGCGGAACTGCCCGATGGTCGCCCCGAGGCCGGTAAGGTTCCCGCTGCTCGGCCCGCCGCCGCCAGGACAATTGAAGCTAGCTAGGTCGTTGGGCGTGGCGCCAGGCGTGTTGGCGGGTCCACCGTTGTCTGAGGTCGTCGACGTGCCTCCCTGGCCGCAAGCAACCAGGCTGATGAGGAGCGATACGCAGAGGAGTACCCGTTTGATCTTGGCCATGCCCCCGGCCTTCCGGTGGCAATGATAACGACCGCCTCTTCGGACCAGTTGGCGTCTCAGCGGGAGGTATGGCCACCGATAGGTTCCTTCCTGGCGGGCGACCGTGGCCACACACCTCTCGGCTCTGGTGGGCTCTTACATTTAGAGAGGTCTCGGCTTCCCCAGACCAGGGTCTTCACCCAACAACCAATCCAGCTCTTGCGACGCTAAGAAGTCGCTAAATCCTTTCTCCGACGTGAAGTGTTGACCGCCCACCATCCTGGATTGGAGCATGCGGCTTGTATCGTTCGATTCCTTAGCGCCACCGCAGACAATTTGCACCCGATACGGCCCCTTCAGTTTTTGTCGGCAGAGCGCCAAGAAGTTTTCCTCGTTGGCGGCCCAACCGATCACCAATAGGCGCCCTGTCTTCGCCAGCCCGTCACCCAGAGCGTCGAGCTGGTCTTGTGGGCACTCGAAAGCGACCTTCTCCCGGATAGGGATCGTGATCGCCGGCACCGCCGGCTTGCCAGAGGCGTGGAGCCAATTGCCGACAACGAATTCTGTACCGATCGTGATATGGGAGAGTCGATCGACCACCAGTTGCGAGATCCATTCTCCGGAGCCCTGGTAGTTTATCTGCGGGTCGTCATCCGTAGCGACATGAATCCAGTTGGCCGACCCATGAGGCTTGACGACGACATGACGCTCTAAGCTGCCAACGTAACCCGCGAGTTCGTGGTCTTGAAAACCGGTGACATCGGTAAGACCCTCTTCAAGCAGCGAGTCGTAGTTGAAGTCCACCCACAGAATCCGTTCGCCTGCTGATGTCGCCCAAGCGTCAAGCCGATTCGCGAGGATGGAGTAATTCGTCACCCCGTAGAACTCAGCCGACCACTCTCTTGTGCTTCGCGAGATGACATCGGCCAAGTAGTAACGAATTGCCATCAGCTGCCGGCGCAGTCGAAGGTCGCCCCCGCCCGCCTCAGCCTTTTGAGTTAGTCGGTCTAGCTCCTCCTCAATAGACGCTCCCTCGGGCAGACGGCGAAGGTCGTGGATGAGCGGCCGGCAGGCGCGATACCGATCGACGGCATAACCGAAGCGGTCAGCGAAAAGCTGGTTTGAAAGCGGTGGCCGCTTGGGTCTAGTACGATTGGGCGCTGGCGGGTCGGCCGGATCAGAGTCGTAAGATGCCCCGGCCCCGAGAATGACGGTAAGCACTCGGGCCTACGATACGCGTGTGAAAGTCGAGGTCCGCGCCGTCGGCCTCAAAGCGACGCGGAAGAAGCGCAGCCTCACCCAACGCAAGTTGGCCCACGCCCTCGGCATCAGCCAGAACTACATCCCAGCGATCGAGGGTGGCGCTAGGCACGCTGGTCCGAAACTGCAGGAGCTGATGGTGGAGTACTTGGGCTGCCAGTTCGAGGATTTGTTCGAGGTGGTGGTCGTTGACTCCGAAACCGGCCGCACTCAGGTGCTTTAAGGCGCCGATGCATAAGCATTGAACCGGCGGTGGGATCGAGTCAGCCGAATGATGAGTCGAGGCCGATCGGCCGTCGTCGGAATCGTTGGGCTGCTTGTCTTGATTGCGGCTGGATGGGTCGCCATCGCCATTCCGCCGCTGATAGTTCAGCAAGGGAAAGCAGACCCGAACGCCTATCTCAACGCAATCACAGCGACGAGGGCGACCGTGGTCCAAGCGATTGGTGGGATAGCAGTGCTCTTTGGCGTGGTCGTTGCTTGGCTGACACTGCAACAAAATCGCCGCAGCCAGGTCACTGACCGCTTTAGTAAAGCCATTGAGCAGCTTGGGAGCGACAAGCTTGATGTCCGCATCGGCGGTGTCTACGCGCTTGAACAAATCGCAACCGACTCGGCCGAGTTACGCCCGTCGATCACCGAAATCTTGACGGCGTTCGTTCGACAACATGCGCAGTGGCACCTTGGTGAGAAGTCCCTGTGGGAATCCGGCCATCCTGATGCCGATATCCAGGCCGTGATCGCAGTGCTTTGCCGCCGCGATGCCTCCTCCGATCGCATGCCGATCGACCTCAGTCACACAGACCTCGGCGAGGCCGACCTCAGCGACGTCAATCTAAGAGAGGCCCGCCTCAGTGGAGTTCGTTTCCTAAATGCGAAGCTGATAGATGCGGACCTGCGAGGTGCACGCCTGTGGTACACGGTGCTCGAAACCGCAGACGCGCGAGGAGCCCGCTTCGGCCGAGCCGACTTGCGAAACGTCTCGATGAATGAGTACACGCAGCTAGAAGGCGCATCTTTTCGTGACGCGATCCTCATCGACATTTATGCCGACGGCGCGGACTTCTCGAAGTCTGACCTTTCGGGAGCCCACATTCACGGGGTCCATAAAGCGAAGCCCCCCGTGCCCGACCGACTTGTGTTGGACGAGCCATAGACAATTGGCGAACCTTTTAGCAAACTGTTACGGCGTCCATAGCCGCTGTCGTGTTCGAGCGCTTAGTAAAAGCGCAGACGTCGGGCGAGTCCGGGCAGCAGACCAGTCGAGGGTGACGGTCGAAGGACGTGGACGTGGCACGCCTTCCCGCATGTCCAGTTGATCGCGTCGATCGTCGCGACTTGGCCCGTGGCGGCGTTCACGGACTGGCGAGCGATGTGAGAGATGCCAAAGGTGTCGATGAAGGTCAAGGTCAGGTAGCCCGCGAAGATCGATCCGACTGGCGAGTTGAACGCGATGCGGCCAGAGCTGCCGGCGCGCAGATACCGAAGCACCTCCTGTCCGGGCAGCGAGCTGTTCTGCGCGGTCGACGAGTTCGTCTGAATGATGGTCGCGAGCACGTTGAACGCGAAGCCGCCCCCATCGGCATAGATCGTGACGATTGGCGCATTGCCCGAGGGCTGGTCTGAGGCTTTGTCGAACTCAGCTGACAGAAACGGCGTGAGCTTGCGGTAGTAATCGACCTGGCGGTCGAGCCGCCCTTCTTCCAGCTGCAGGGCGAGTGCGAGCACCGAGGCCAGAGCGCCGAGCACCGCGAACCATGCCGCGATGGCAGCGATAGCCGTCCAGAAGGCGATCCAGTCCACATCTAGAAGGATGCGCCTTTGCCATATCCTGCAGGGGATTGCTCAGGGTAGATGAGCCGCCCTCAGCTTCCTATGGCGGCCTCATTGAAGTACGTAAGGTATTGGTTTCGATGCTCGACAGCCTGTCGTGGAATGTGTAGCGGGAACGTGGTGAGCGGTCGCCAGGACGGGCGACGCCACTTCCGCTCGACTAGAGCTTCAACCCCGATGGTGATAGTCACCGGCTCGGTTAGAAGGACCTCAGCAGGACGTGCAATGAATTCGCAATTGATGAGGCGCGTTTCGCGGCCCTGCACTACGATCGAGGAAGACATCGCTCGCCCGTTTGACTGAGGGTTAACAGTTTCACGGATCGCTTGGAATGGAACCTGCGCCGGGAACCCAGGCACGTTAATGCGAAGACGAAGACTTAGTGCGACCGCAGCGAGAGGTCGCGTATTCGTGAAAACAAGCGGAAGGTTGAGGACCAAATCCCTTCCCGAAGCGAAGGCATAGCTTGAGGGCGCGCCGACGATCCGGAGTTTGCCGGGTCGCGCGTTGAGCCACCAGAACGCTATGACCGTGAATGCTAGCGCGCAGATCGCGATTACGTCGGACGCGGTCACACCCAGCAGACTACCGTCCGCCCGCCCGAAGCTAAAGAAATGTAAGGCAGAGCCGTGGCCACTGTGGGCTGGAACCCATCCTGACCCGGACCCCAACGTGGACCCCAACCGGCGCGCGGGATGGTGCCTGTCGGTGCGCGTCAGTGCGCACTTTCCGAATACAAATGGGCCAGTCTGAACGACGCCTCGGCGGTTTCAAATCCTGTCTCCCCGACTCCGTCGCATCCGCTGAGAGGCCCGAGGTTGCGCCGCGCTTATCCCGGCGGTTGCCCTCGGCGGCCCATGAACCACTCCTGGATCGATCGGCAGCGGCCCTGGGCATCGAACCGGATCAGGAAGATATTGTCGAACTCGCGGACGAGCTCGGCTTTGGAAGCGTCCTTGAAGTAGCGGCTCCGTCCATGGGCCACCGCCAGATCGCCCTCGATGGCGATCGGCTCGTACCGTCCTTCGTAGGTGCCCGGCGCGTCCCTGTTCTCGAGCCAGGAGGCGACGATCGCGAGCCGGCCGCGCACAGGTTCCTCGAACGGGTGGTAAGCATAGGTCGCATCCTCGGTGAAGAGGTCGCCGATCGTATCCGGATCGTACGTGTCCCACGCCCGAACGTAGGAAGCAAGCCAGGCGGCGACCGTGTCTCTAGTCAGCGTCACAACGCGGTCGAGTCTAAGCCTGCGGAGCGAAAAGGCTTTTGACGTCGCCCTCGTGGGTGGCCAGCACCTGATGCACGTCGAGGACGTCGTCAGCGGTGATATTCGGCAGGCGCCCAATCGCCCGAGCATGCAGCTCCAGCTGGAGTTCGAACATCGCTCGGCCGTC
>WNFC01008150.1_pt1 | contig 11553 bp, 11 predicted proteins | sample 5400541 | NCBI WGS metagenome assembly WNFC01 (sample SAMN13153342, study PRJNA577476) | soil metagenome | isolation source: 120 cm saprolite under Douglas fir tree site 2 hole 2 replicate 1 | place: USA:California | collected 2015-04-18
GCGGTGACACGGAGAAATATCTGGGCGAGGTCGACGGGCTTAATGCGCCGCTACTGATGCATCTGGCCGAGGAGGACGAGTTCATTTCCAAGCCTGCGCAAGCTGCGATCAAGACGGCGCTTGCCGGCAAACCAAACGCGACAGTCTACAGCTATCCGGGTCAGCATCACGCCTTCGCTCGGCACAACGGGGCACACTACAATGCCGCGGCGGCTGCCCTCGCCAACGGGCGGACAAGCGAATTTCTACATCAACAACTGCGGTGACCTTCAACGATGCTCGGGGCGGTTGCAATGGCTCGCATACTAACTCGTGCGACTGATAAGGGCTCTTATGTTTCCTATCCCCCTCACCCCAACTCGCTTGTGCGCAACGCCAACAAGTTACGGCGACAGCTCCTCAAGCGCCGCGCGCGAGGCGTTCAGTGGCTATCGGCTTCAAGACCGCGATCAGCATGGCAGGAGCTCATCTCGCCGCCGACGCACCCACTTCCTCCGAACACGATTTCGCGGCCATGTTGCTTGACACGTGTTTTTCACGGAGCCTAGAAGGCAGGTAGGAAACACGAGGGGGCCGTCCAACGATCGCGGTCGCTATCAGCTGTCAGCAACTGAACTTGCGCTTGTTTGCATTGAGCCTGGTCCTGCTTTACCCGGTCTCGCAGGCGAGGGCGGCATCACAGGTGAAGGCCGATTACGAATTTACCAGGCTCGAGGTGCCCGGCGCGACGTACACCTACGCCGTTGATCTGAACAACGTCGACGAGGTCGTTGGATACTACGTCGACGGTGACGGCGTTACGCATGGTTTTCTCTGGAGCGACGGCAAGTACACTACGCTAACCGCACCCGGCGCGATCGACACCAGGGCTTTTGGGATTAACAACTTGGGTCATATCGTAGGGCGTTACAACGATGCCGACAATACACAGCGCGGCTTCCTGCTGTGCAACGGCCAGTACACTACCATCAATCCCGAGGGGTCGACCCTGAGCGCTGCTCGTGGGATCAACGACCTCGGGGAGATCGTGGGGCTCTTCGAAGATGGTGGCGTCGTGCGGCATGGGTTCCGGCGCAGCAGCACCGGCGAATACTCCCACTTCGACGCGACGCCGACGGCGAGCGTTACGAACATCATCGATATCAATAACGCCGGGGATGTCGTAGGAACCTACGTCGATAGGACCGAGCGCCACGGCTTTTTCGTAAGCAGCACGGGAGAGTTCCTGTCCATCGATCCACCCACGTCCAGGCCGACCAACACCCTCGCCGTCTCCATCAACAATTACGGGGTAATCGTGGGAGAATACGATGACCTGGACGGCCATCACCACGGCTGGTTCCTGAGCGGAGATGATCACACGTATTACACGCTTCCGTTCGACGTGCCCCGCTCGTCCTGGACTTCTCTCGATGGAATCAATGACAACGGCGATCTTTCTGGACCGTATATTGATGGCGATACTGGTATCAACTACGGCTTCTTCGCCAGACGGCGCAAACCCTAGGAAACGCGAACTCCACCATCGAGACGTTCACGCTGGGCGAGCGAAAACAAGGAGGTCGTTGCTGTCCAATCCTCCTACCTCGGGGTTGCCGGCGACGGGAGGAGGATGATGTCGTCGAGCTCGAAGAAGTTGTGGCGGTTCCACGGACAGAACGTCAGGGTGTCCGCCCCCGTTATCTCGACTATCGCCTTTCGGGAATGGCTGCGGGAGGGTGTTATGGAGCGTCTTTGGTCGAGTTTGTTGGTCAGTCTTATTGCCGGTCTCGTGTTCGTGCAGCCGACTTGGGCGGGTCCGACGGGTTGTCCCAGCATTGAAACTTGGGGGCAGCTTAGAATGTTGGGATACGGTTCCATTCAGCAGATCGCTTACCGCCCAACGGGAGATAAGATTGCGGTAGCCAGCTCCATTGGCGCGGTCGTCATCTGGGATATTCAGTCGCAAGAAGTGGAGCGTGTGCTCTCCGGCCACGCGAGCTCTGTGCAAGCAGTGGCCTGGTCACCCGACAGCTCACGTATTGTCAGTGCTTCATCTAGCCTCAGGGTTCTTCCAGCGCAAGCAGCTCGCCCATGCGCAGCCCAGTCTTTAAGTGCGAGCGCTATCATCCCAAACCACTTCCGCGCCGCAGCCGGCCCCTGTTGTCCCCAGGTTCGCTAGAGATGCCTGAAAACCTCGGCTCGAAGGAAAAAAGAGAAACGGTTTCATCCGCTTCTCAAGCGCGCCAGGCGGGACTCGAACCCACGACCCTCGGCTTAGAAGGCCGTTCCAATTTCGTCCAGCCGTTCGCACCCCCTCACAATTGTTACGTTTTACCCTCTGATGACGGAGGGGGCCAGTCCAGACTTTCCCAGCCGGCAGCAATGGTTTGCAAGAAGTTTGTCCCCGGGTTGTCCCCGGGGCTACGAGTGGTCGCCGGCGGGGCTGATTACCTTCTGAACGTTCGCGACGTGGCCGCTCGCCTCGGCGTTTGCACAGCCACCGTCTACGCGCTCTGCGATCGAGGCGAATTGCCCCACATCCGCATTTCGAATGCTATCCGGATTGCGCCCAGGGACTTGGAGGAGTTCCTCGACCGGCAACGAAAGGGCTTCGATGAGCGTTGGGAATGATGCCTGAAGGCGCCTGGCTGCCCGCAGAGGTTGCAGGAATTGGCGGGCCACCGAGACGAGAGAACCCCACTACAATTTCGCCCGTCCTGAACCAATTTCGGAGGCCGGTGCTGCAGGGCAAATGTAACGACGGTAGTTCCAGTTTCGCTCCAAGCCTCCCATGGCGGGACAACTCTAGCCCCCATTTGCGGGGAGCATCTTGCAACTGCTTGCCGAGAGGGCTCTGAACCAACGGCAAGCACTGAACAGCTGGGGCACCACTTTCGCCGTTGGAGACTGGGCGCGTCGCGCTGCACGCCTTCGTCGACGAGCGCACCTTGCTTAGGGCGCTGGATGCGAGCGGGTCCAGCACCCAGTCCGCGTGGAGGAATCAACAGTCCTCAGGCATCAGGACGATTCCTGTTGCGTGCGCAAGAAGCTCTTCTCGGGTAATGGTGCGTCGCCCGGCATCAGAAAAGGCAACGACGATCTGGTCACCTCGGATATCCTCGAGCAGGACGAAGCGAGCCTCACCCGGTCCAAGCCTAGGGACCTCCTTCCCTTCCGGAAACGTTCCCGAGGACTCTCTCCAGTGAAGGATGGCCGGGAGAAGAAGGACGTCGAAGTCCTTGGAATCAACCTTCACGCCCCGTAACTTGAGGCCATAACGCCTTGCGGCGTCCATTATCTTCTGCGCATTCGCCGCTCCCGTTTCGTTGAGCGTGAGGAATCGCAGTTCATCGAGAGATGCGCGCCTACTACAGTGCTTGAGCAGATTGGCCAGGCATACGGCGCCATCGTCCTCTAAGCGGCTCGATGTCTGGACCTCCTTCCACGCCAGACTGCCGAGACGGCCTGGACCGTTTACGAGAAGCACGATCGAAACATGGGCGGCAACGATGAACAACGCTACGAGCGTCCTCAAGCCCCCGATTCTCTCGTGCGCGACTTCGAAACCTCCTTCGCTATCCCAGGAAGTGGTGCCGGTTGTGCGCAGGCGTCTGTAAGCGAAAGCTAAAGTCACCAGGCTCACGAACGGCAAGCCAATCCCCAGGCCGCGCCACCAAACCTTAAGCGCTCGGCTGAATGCACTAGAGTAAGTAAACTTTCCTTCGGCAACCGGAATGATCTTGGTCCGGAGTAGCCACTTTCCCGGCGTTGTTCCAATGGTTGATAGAAGCTCGGGCTCGACGAACACCCAGGCTAAAAAGGTAAACAGGGCCAAGACCGCTGGACGCAAAGAATACGGAGAACTTGATGGCATCAGCTCCGGCGAAAGAAACACAAGCAACAAACAAACAACCAGGGTAAACCCATAGAGGTCGATAAAACGTGCACAAAAACGGACCCACGGCCGAGGATGGCTAATAACGTCGCCAGAACTCCCCCGTGAATGGACGGGAGAGGCCGCTGGTGCCATCGCTACAAGCGCCGAACCACAGTTTCCACAGAACTTTGCACCAGGCGCAAGCGTTCCTCCGCATAGTGTGCAGAAATCGTCTGGCATTTGCCCCCTCCGCTGGCTGCCCACCCGACTTCGGGCGACTCACACTAGCAGAGCTGGTACCAAACTGAAGCGCCTTTGGGTGCGTACAGGCGGGCGCAGCGTTTCGCCTCCTCCTTGATGGTAGCCGCCTGCTCGGGCGTGAATCGAAATGACTGCGTGAGGTAATCGTCTCTCGCCGGAGTCTTCGGCATCGGGGCTGGTTCCTCAACGAAGTAGCTATCACAGCTCGGCTAGGTGTTAACTCACTTTAGTTATACTTTAGATTCCGCTAGACTGCGTTCCCGGCCGTGAGAGACGAAATGGAGTCCCAACCAAGAAATGCCCAGCTGGGCCCCGGTGCTTCTAGCGATTCCGAGCGAACGTTCTCGGTTCCTGCCGAGGTTCTTGCCGCTAGGCTCACATTCTGCCTAACAGTCTCTCCTGCTTCGACGAGCGTAAGCCTTGACGTGAGTTTGGCGGCAAGTTCGCCGGCAAGAAGAACATGGGCGAACCCAGTGCCTCCGCGAGCTTCCGGGCCGGACCGAGTTCCGACTGCCGAGCCGACCGCACTTGCCGCGCGTTTCCCGACCACCCTCTCCCAACCACAAAAGAGAGGGTGGTCGGGAAACGCTACATACGGGGCAGGCAATTTCAGGTCCGGCCCGGAGAGCAGATTCGGTGCAGACAGGGAGCTATCAGGACATGGGTAACGGGTCAGTAGGGGGTCAGGTTGGAGACCGGAGACGGGGTGGTGCAACCGGTGAATGTCGGGTGCCAATTCGAGCGCCGCGGAGAGGTTACATTGGCGAAAGCAAGTGAACCATGACCGAGAGTAAGACGTCGGAGCTCGGCGAGGCGTTCAGCGGCTATCGGCTTCAAGACCGCGATCAGCAGCTCCTCGCAATGCTGGCGATGTGCCGATATTTGTCCACGGAGCAAATCCGACGGTTGAGCTTCCCGGGAAGGACCGAGACGCCCGCGGACAAGCGCCTTCGACAGCTGGCGGGGATTGGCAAATACGGATTCACCAAACCGTTCGTGGAGCGCACCGCATACCGAAACTACGCCGGCGACCTTATTCCCGTTTGGAAGCCCACTTCGTTGGGGTATGTCGCCGCCGCAAACGTCGTTGAAGCGACGACTCGTCCTCCGCGCAATGCGGAGGTTCGGCCCGAGTTCATCGAACACTTGCTGCTCCTGAACGAGCTTTTCGTCGGCTTGGCAGAGGCACCGCTGAAAAGAGCTCTCGCCAATCGGATTGCCGAAATCCCGAGGCGACGTCACCGCAGCGCGATGGATGGGCTGTATGCAAATGCAAGGACGCTCGCGTTCACTTGGATTCCATCCGACTCCGTTCGCCTTCCCTGGAAAGAGTACCGCGACGGCAATTCGTGGGACCGAATTATCCTGCCCGATGCCGTGCTCGAGCTTCCAAAGTTGCGAAGACGGATATTCCTTGAATGCGAAACCGGAACCCACACCATCGTTCCGCGCGGGTTCCACAAGCCCGGTTCAACATTGGGCAAGGCGGTGCGATACGAAAGCTTCATCTGCGAGCTCGCAGACTTCGATTCGAAGATCACTTTCTACCAGCGTCAGTACCCGGACCGGTTCGCGCCGGAGGTCTACTTCCTCGTTCCCAGGCCTGAGCGAGCTGATTCGATCAATCGCGCCTTGACGCAGTGGGCCGCCCAACGGCAAGGACGATGGGAGTTGCCGCGGGCCCTGACAATATCCGACGCGATCCAGGAGACTCTCACCACCCTGGGTCAGTGGTCTCCAGAGATTGGACCTCGCCATGCGAGAGTGCCCCTGGGCGCATCGGTGGGAGTTCGCGATGTCAGGTTGCTGCACGCCTTCTTTGACGAGGCAGTCGGCACTTTGAAGAAGGTTCGTGCGGAAGCGCGGCAGCGAAACGAAGTACCACCTTCCTATCCGACCACCATGGAAGAGATGCGAAAGCTCTTGGAGCAGCTTTGGAAGAGCGCGAAGGTGGTGGCTTGATGAGGCTATAGAGCGGCGGTTCAGCGTTACCGAGCGTTTCTTGGACTCCAGCAGCACGTTTTCGAGGCTCATTTTCTCCGGTTGGTGATCACGCCACGGTTCACCGCGCAGCCGATCTACATCGGATCCAGTCATCCTCGACCTCGGCGATGGGACCGCTGTCCACGGCGCCATGAGCAGGCTCTTCGCGTTTGCACTGTCCGTGTGCTTCACTAGATTTCACTCTATCAGGCCCGGGTGGGGCTTGGGCGAATGGTTAAGAGGTCGCTGAGTACCATCCTGGCCTCGTCAGTTCCTATACGATCGAGTCTGCAAAATGTGACATCGGATGGCGATCGTCACGCTTCTGTTGGTGGCTCGTACTTTAGAGGTCTCAATTAAAGGAAAAAGCCATGAACAAAAAACTAAGCTGCATTCTTGTCGTATTCGGGGCATTACCCACACTGACTTTCGCGGATGACACCCATGCGACGCGGGTGACCGTTGCGACGGAAGCTGCGCTGCCGGATCCAGAGGCAATGGTAAGAGGTGCTCTTTTCCCCGTCGGACAATAACCGCCTGGTCCGGGCCGAGCGCCATCAATCAGGCCCGACGACGACGCTTCAAATCGATTTGTGGGGCACGACAATCGCCGAGGCGGACATACCGAACATCCTTCGTCGTCGATTCGCCGAGTTGGGGAGCGCGACAATTTCGGCGGCGACGGTCCTCGCCACTAGACCCACGATTGACGGAGATGGCGGTGTCCACGGCCGACGGAGATGGCGGTGTCCACGGCCGACGGATCATCCGCAGAGAGATTCGTGGTTCTCCGTAACAGAAACGATCCGGTTGGAGGCTCGAAATCATCCGGAGTAAAGCGAAGGTCACCGGCCGCCAGAAGTTGAAGTCGTACTTGGCTTGGAATCCCGCCCGGCACGTCCGGGCGTCCTTGGTTCGGGGCGCCCCGGGGCGTGCCTGCCTACCGACTTGGCCGCAACAGGATTACTGCGGGGTGTTGTTGATCAGCACTGAGACCGGGGCCTAGAATAGTCCAATCGGCAGCAATGGAGAGCCGGCAACACGACCACCATCGGTTCCCGGAGAGGAATCCAAAGTTGTTTCGGGTGCCCGTGCCTGAAACTGTAGCGGGCAGGCGGTCGGGAAATTTTCGCCTCGGCGAAAATTCCACTTTTTAACACTTTCGTTTTTCGGCCAGCCTGTGTCCGGATGACTGCGCTTGCTTCTCACCGGTGACCCCGGTGCTCGGCGTTTTCCGAGAACAACGCTTGCTGTCGACCGCTGAACGCAGCTCGTTCTCGCGCTGAAACTGTCTGAACGCGGACACCTGACTGCAACGATCCTTTGGCGCGGTGTCCGACGGACAGGGACGCGTATGTCTCAAGGAGGGATAGGCGAATGTTACGGATTCTGAGTGTTCTACTTTTCGGGATGGCTTGGGAAGCGGGAACCCTGAGTGCCCAGGCGAACGACCCCGCCCGCGGCACCAGTGGCTGCGTCGATGACACCTGGGCAGCTACCAGTACGGTCGATGCCCCCGGCCCCCGTTCCGGTCACACGGCCATCTGGACGGACTCAGAAATAATCGTCTGGGGGGGATTCGGCGGCGGCTGGCTCAACACCGGGGGCCGCTACGATCCGGCGACCGACAGCTGGACGGCCACCAGCACAGAGGGTGCCCCAAGCGCCCGAGATAATCACACCGCGGTCTGGACGGGCAAGGAAATGCTTGTCTGGGGCGGATACGGCTACCCCGGTTGCCCAGGTTTTGGTTTTTGTAACACCGGGGGCCGCTACGATCCGGCCACAGACACCTGGACCACCATCAGCACAGAGGGTGCCCCGAGCCCCCGCTCCGGTCACACGGCGGTCTGGAACGGGACGGAGATGATCGTCTGGGGTGGAGCTTTCATAGGCACTGACAGGGTTAGGGTTTTTCACAACACCGGGGGCCGCTACGATCCGGTCACGGATACCTGGACCGCGACCACTCTGGCCGGGGCGCCGATCGGCCGATGGCAACACACAGCGGTCTGGACCGGGAGTGAAATGATTGTGTGGTCCGGAGTCACTTCCTGTGATGATGTTTGTCACGTAACCAACACGGGCGGGCGCTACGATCCGGCGACGGATACCTGGACGGCCACGAGCCTAGCTGGGGCGTCGAGCGTCCGACGACTTCCTACCGCGGTGTGGACTGGCCAGGAAATGCTCGTATGGGGCGGCGAGGGCCGCGGTAGCTTCTTCCCTGTCAACACCGGGGGCCGCTACGATCCGGTCACGGATACCTGGACGGCGACCAGTCTGGACGGAGCGCCGAGCGGCCGATGCAAACACACGGCGGTCTGGACCGGGACGGAAATGATCGTCTTGGGGGGCTACGACTTCCGCAGTCGTCTGGACACCGGGGGCCGGTACTGCGCGAGATAGCCAGTGAGAGAAAAACCGGGCGAGACTTCGTGAACGGCGAGTGATGCTCACGAAGCAGGGATGTATGAGACGTGGAGTTCGCTGGCGAGATCGGTAAGCCGCGGATCGGCCGTCCATAATACAGTGCGCGCAACGAGGGCGGACGCAAGAAGATGGACGTCGATCCATCCAACCGACGCCACGTCCTTGAAGCTTGCGCGAGCGCACCAGTTCCACTACCTCCGCGTGTGAAACCGTGGGCGCACGCAAGAGCTTTTCGTAGCTCGCGAGCAGAGTCGGTCTGCCGCCGCGATCTCCGATCAGGAGCTCGCCAAACACTAGTTCGTGGGACAGGACCTCTTCCCGATCCAGCAAGGACTTCCAGGCAGAAATCGACGGGACCGCGTGCACTGAGAGGCGCGCCATCGCTCTTATTTCAGATCACTCGCGTCTCCAGTATGTCTCCAAAATTAAGGTCCATTGTCGGGCTCGGGCGAGGACTCATGTAGACAAGTCGACTCGATCCAAATCCCCATCCGGCAAAGCAAAACAGCAAAAGGCGTGCGCTGTCGCATGTTTAATTTAATTGCCGAAATAGGGTTCGAATCCCTGCCTGCGCCAACGCCGTAGGCGACATGGTGTCCAGCTTATACGTCGGATTTCTGCTGGAGCGGAATTTCCCCAGCACCGCATTTGGGATTGCTGGTGCGGTCAGCGTGACGGGAGTCCTCTGGATGACTCTGGTCGTTCGTCGCGCTCGCCAGCCTACGGTAGCGCCATTCTTGCCGAGGTGTGGACGTTGCACATTGACTAACGCGAGTCGAACATGTAGGCTAACTTTAGACTAAAGAAGGTCATAACCTAACTACCAATGAATAAACCGAGCCGCCATGCCAAGAACGCCTGCGAGAGACGACTACTTCGCCCAGTCCTTCCGTTTCACTCCAGAGCAAGCCGCCACCATCAAGGAGGAGGCGAAGCGTTTGGGGAGCACCACTGCGTTCGTTCGGGAGACTCATCGACGACCATCGAACGATGTTCGGTTTGGCGCGCCTGCAAGTCGAGCTGCTAGAGGAAGATATGAAGAACCTCAACATCTTTTCCCCGCGGGAGTACATCCGCCATCTGCTCGCGCTGCGGCATCAGACTCTTCTGCAGGAGGGGGCGACAGACCGAAAAGCCAAGAAGCGCTGAGTTCAACTCCAGCGCCCGCCGGACAAGACCTCTCACTCACATTCCCGATACCGACTAATAACGACCCGTCGGTGCCCCGCGAAATCTGGTGAGGTACCAATTGAACGAACAACTCTGGGATGCAAACGACGTGGCCAACTTTCTAAAGGTCAGCCGATCTTGGGTGTACCAAAAGGCTGAAGCGGGACTGTTGCCCCACCTCAAAGTTGGTGGGCTGCTTCGATTCGATCCCGAGGAGATTCGAGCTTACGCGCGAAGTCTGATGCGTGAGTTATCTCGGGTGGCGCGGATCACCTCCAATGGGTAACTAGTCGCTGCTAACTTGGAGCCTGAAGGGAACGGGCACATAGGGAGTGGATTTCATGGCGAGCGTTTTCGAGCGAAACGGGCGGTGGTACCTGAGGGTCAAGGACGGAGTGGGACTCTGGCGCAAGATCCTGTCGTCCGCGCGAACAAAGACCGAGGCTCGCCGCCTCGCCGAGGATTACGAGCGGCGAGCTGAAAGGCAGCGGCTTGGTATAGAGCCTTTGCCCCCGGAGGACGGCGGCGGCACGCTCGACGAGTTGTTGCATTGGTGGCTCGACACCTTCTCGAGGAGTTCCCCGTACCATGCAGGCGACGTCTCCACACTGACCAAGCACTTCTTCCGGTCAGAAGTGGCGGCTCTACCCTTGATCGCGGTCACTCCTGCGCGAATCGAGCTTTTCCTGCTCGACAAGAGCCGAGAGGGGCTCGCACCGCAGACACTGAATCACCTGCGCGGATACCTGAGCAGAGCTTTCAACGCTGCGCGGAAAACGGGTCGATTCCTCGGGCCGAACCCCGTGGCTGGCGTCGCTAAGCGCAAGGTCCCTCGACGTGTGCCGGACTTCTTGAGGGCCGGCGAGGTCACTGCTGTACTCACGCAGCTGTCCGCGCGCTGGCAGCCACTCTTCGCGACAGCGATCTACGCTGGGCTCCGCAAAGGAGAGCTCGTGGGCCTCCGAAAGACGGACGTTGACCTGAACGCACGTCTCCTGACCGTTGCGCGTTCCTACGATCGCGATACCACGAAAGGCGGCCATGCTGATCGCATCCCGATTGCAGCGGAATTGGTCCCTTACCTCGAGCGCGCGATCCAAGCCTCTCCATCCGAGTTTGTTTTCCCTGCGCCGGATGGGTCGATGCTCCCGAGGGATATCGGCCTGGAGCACGTTCTACGCCGTGCACTTGGGCGGGCGGGAATCACGACAGGCTGGCGGCATGTCTGTCGTCGTCAAGGCTGCGGGCATGTCGAGAACGCCTCGGATTCGGCGTTGCGACGCTGCCCCAAAGACGGGCGCAAGTTGTGGCCGAAGCCCATGGTTCGGCCAATTCGCTTTCATGATCTGCGCCATGGGACCGCGAGCCTCCTGATGATGGCTGGAGCGAATCCAGCTGCCGTGCAGCGCATCATGCGCCACAGCGACCCGAAGCTGACCACCGAGGTCTACGGCCACCTAGCGCCCGAGTACCTCCGTGCCGAGGTCGACCGGCTCACGTTCGGATCATTCACGCCTCCGATAGAGTCGACGAAAGCCGAAGCCAAAGTCGCAAATCTCGCTCCGTTTGTCCCCCTGTTGTCCCCAGGTTCGCTAGAGATGCCTGAACACCTCGGCTCGAAGGAAAAAAGAGAAACGGTTTCATCCGCTTCTCAAGCGCGCCAGGCGGGACTCGAACCCACGACCCTCGGCTTAGAAGGCCGATGCTCTATCCACCTGAGCTACTGGCGCAAGATTCTCTTCGTCAGGCGAACGTATGCCGCGTTGCCTGATACCAGGTCAAGCTCAAGTGAGGCGAGAGCTGGCGAGTGCAAGTGCCAAGTGCCAAGTGGCGACGAAGGGTGTGTT
>WNFC01011313.1_pt1 | contig 11553 bp, 9 predicted proteins | sample 5400541 | NCBI WGS metagenome assembly WNFC01 (sample SAMN13153342, study PRJNA577476) | soil metagenome | isolation source: 120 cm saprolite under Douglas fir tree site 2 hole 2 replicate 1 | place: USA:California | collected 2015-04-18
CCTACGATTCCGACGCCGGACGCGACTACGCCGCCTGCGTGACCGCAATCATGTGCGGCGAAGCCTATCTGCAATCGTCGCGAATCGCCGAACAATGCGAGCCCCTGATCCCAGCCACCGAAGCGACAAGAAAAAATCTAGCCGAAACGAATCTAGGAGCCGGCATAGGCCCCGCTCACGTAGGGAAAGCCGCCTCGGCCGTCCAGCCCGAGCGAAGCGAGGCCGCGCTCCGCAAAGATCGCAGCGAAACCATGCCCGGAGCCGCCTGCCCCGGATGGTACATAAACCGCGAACCATTCCTGGACGTCATCCGCATGCACCGAGCATCAGTCAACAACATAAACAAATCCAACGTCCCCACCCCACTCTACGAAGCCAGCAAACAATGCTGGGACGAAGCCCTAGCCAACGGAGAAAAACACGGCTACCGCAACTCCCAAGTCACCGTGCTGGCCCCCACCGGCACAATAGGCTTCATGATGGACTGCGACACTACGGGTGTGGAACCTGACCTCGCGCTTGTGAAGTACAAAAAGCTCGTCGGCGGAGGGATGATCAAGATTGTGAATCAGACTGTGCCCACGGCGCTGTTGACCACGATCAGGCGAATGCGATCGTCAGCTACATCGATGCGACCGGCACGATTGAGGGCGCGCCGCATATCAAGGATGAGCATCTGGCGGTGTTTGATTGCTCGTTCAAGCCGGCCAAGGGGACGCGGTCGATTGCTTACATGGGGCATCTGCGGATGATGGCGGCTGCTCAGCCGTTCATCTCGGGAGCTATATCGAAGACCGTCAACCTTCCGGAGAATGCTTCGGTCGAAGACATCATGGAGGCTTATCTTCAGGCCTGGAAGCTGGGGCTGAAGGCGGTCGCCATTTATCGCGATGGATGCAAGAAGTCGCAGCCGCTTTCGGCGGCGGGGACCAAGACTGCGAATTCATCGAAGGACGACTCGCGGACAGGAGTGTCCGCGCCACACGTAGAGGAAGAAAATCTCGAGGCGCCTCCGCGTGCTGTGCGGCACCGGTTGCAGGAAGAGCGGGCGTCGATCACGCACAAGTTCAAGATTGGAGACCACGAGGGCTACATCACGGTTGGGCTCTATCCTGACGGCAGCCCGGGCGAACTGTTCATCACCATGGCCAAGGAAGGTTCCACGGTCTCGGGGCTGATGGACAGCTTTGCGCTGGCCGTGTCCATTGCACTACAGCATGGCGTGCCGTTGAAACTGTTATGCGAGAAGTTCGCGCACACCCGCTTTGAGCCTAGCGGCTGGAGCGGCAATCCCGACATCGGCTACGCCAAGTCGATCATGGACTATATCTTCCGCTGGCTGCAAATGCGTTTCCTCACCGGCCAGCAGCAGATACTGTTCGAGAATTTCAGGCCCAAGCTGTCAGCTGTCAACTCTCAGTCGTCAGAGGCCGGCGATGTGAATGGATCGTCGGACCTGAAGCCTGAAGCCCGAGGCCTGAAGCCGAGTTCAATCCACGCGGCCGATGCGCTGTCGAGCATCGTGGATCTGGGTGACGCGCCAACGTGCAGCTTCTGCGGCAGCATCATGACGCGGAATGGAAGCTGCTATCGGTGCATGAGTTGCGGGAGCACGAGCGGGTGCTCGTAGAGAGTGGAGGTAAGTATGCTGTAAAAGTAATCTAAGGACTGCAGAAGTGGACGGCTCTATCGGCGGTTATATCAAAGAGACGGGCAGCGCAGCGTTCGAGCAGGGAAAAATCCCGGGCAGAGTCTGGCAATGTTGAAAGCGCCGCTCTTCTGCGATGGGGCGTAAAGTGGGTTCGCTCTGCGGGTGAGAAGCACAAGGTCTCTCGCGTTCGCTTCGCGAACCGTCGGAAGCGTGAGTCTTCTTCCAAAAACGGAAATCCCTTCCGGCAACGACCTCTGTCAGCCCTCAGAAAAACCTTTCTAGCTCCTCCACTTGTCACAGCCTTTCCACAGTCTCACCCAGAATTCGGGCGATAAAGTTGCCGTAGTTATGATAAGGCATAAGCAACATCGGCCTTCCGCCCTAACCGGTCCGGCCGCCGAGTGCACCGCGCGGCTAAGTCCCAATTCCAGAATGTTTTAGCTGCAAACCCTCTGTGCAAGGGTGGGAACCACGGAACCCCCAACCCGTAACGTCTGTCACGGCAGCGCGAGCGAACGCAAGGGTAAACCCGATTCCGCTTCGAGAGTGAACAAAAACACCCCCGGCGGGCTGAGATCCAAAGGCTACCAGCTAAGAGACCAAAGCTGAATACTCCAATCCGAAACTTTTCCCCAGCTCGTACCTCTAATGAACTGGTTTAAGATGCCAGATTCGGGAAGAGCATAAGTTCCCAAGTCCGCGGGAGGATAGTCATGTCCAGCAGTTCTGTTCGTATCTTTGCCATGATGCTGATGTTGCTGGCCGGCACGATTGCCTGCACGGCGCGTGCTGCGGGGAATGGAGCGGCGGTTCCGGGACCGGTGGTGGACGCGGTGAAAGCGTCGGCCCCTGGGCAGGCGACCGCGGTGGTGGCCGGCGGATGTTTCTGGGGAGTCCAGGCGGTGTTTGAGCATGTGAGGGGCGTGATCAAGGCGACTTCGGGTTACTCGGGCGGCTCGCCCAATACGGCGGAATATGAGACGGTGAGCACGGGCGCGACCGGACACGCGGAGTCGGTGAAGATTGTTTACGATCCGTCGCAGGTGACGTATGGCGAGTTGCTGCGCGTATTCTTCTCGGTGGCGCACAATCCGACGGAGTTGAATCGGCAAGGTCCGGATTCGGGCACACAGTATCGGTCGGTGATTTTTTACGGTGATGACGAGCAGAAAAAAATTGCCGAGGCTTACATTGCGCAGCTTGATCAGGCTGGCGCGTTCAAACAGAAGATTGTGACCCAAGTGGTGGCGTTGAAGGCGTTCTATCCGGCGGAGGCTTATCACCAGGATTATGCGACGCGGCATCCGAATCAGCCGTATATTGCGTTTAATGATGCGCCCAAGGTGGAGAATTTGAAGAAGAGTTTTCCGGAGCTGTGGGTGGGGAAGCCCGATCTTTCGGCAGCAAAGTAGGAGTTCGTCATGTTTGATTCTGATCTGGAGCGGGAGGCGGCGGTGAACTTGCGACGGCGGGCGTTTCTGGGAGGGTCGGCTGCGGCGGTGGTGGGCGCGGCGGCCTGGTCTCTGTGGAAGTCGCCGCTGATCGCAGCAGCGCCAGGCGGCTCGGATGCGGGTTCTAAAGAATCGGAAGTGACGATAGTCCAGTTTTCCGATGCAGGGAGACGGCTGCAGAAAGTGCGAGTGCCTAAGGTCATCAAGAGCGATGCCGAGTGGCGGAACCAGTTGGGATCAATTGCGTTCGACATTACACGGCGCGCAGACACGGAACGAGCGTTCACGGGACAGTACTGGAATGTGCACGACAGAGGTTTGTACCGGTGCGTGTGCTGCGACAACGCGCTGTTCAGCTCGGATACGAAGTTTGAGTCGGGGACGGGATGGCCGAGCTTCTGGGCTCCGATTGCGAAAGAAAATGTCCTCGAGATTCGAGATTCGACCTTCGGCATGGTGCGGACGGCGGTGGCCTGCACCGAGTGCGACGCGCATCTGGGACATGTATTCGACGACGGCCCGCAACCGACCGGGCTGCGCTATTGCATGAATTCGGCGTCATTGAAGTTTGTGAAACAAGTTTAGAATCGCGCCTCGCCCCGAAAAGGCGCCGTGCCGGAGATATTGAAGCAGCCTCGCTGAAGGCTATTGCGGCAATGAGATGCCCGTGCATTCGCCGAACCTAGGGCTCTGTAAGTATTCTCCTTCCGCGTTTATTCCTTAACCGCGATTCCCACAACCATCATCTAATCGCGAAACCCAGAAAAAGGGGGTAGGCGAAAATACCGGGGCTGGCATCCAAGACGCCTGTCCAGACGCACCGGCATGAAGCTACGCCCCAAAGTCGTGGCGCTGAGTGCGCGCGTGTTTCTGGTGACTATGTGCGCCGCGGGATTCGCTCAGAGTCAGTCTGAGTCGGCGGGCGCTCAAGTACGATACCAGGATCGTGGCGGATTTTGGGAACCTGGTTGCGAAGTATCTCGATCTTCAAAAAAAAGCGGGAGGCTCCCCGAAGCCTGCGAAGCAACCTGCGAAACTGGCTGAGTCCAGAGAGCAGATTGCGGCCAAGGTTTTAGCCGAGCGGGCCGATGCGAAACTAAGGAGATGTCTTCACTCCCGAAATTTTTCGACCGGGGATCAATGGTCGTGGAAATCGCGGGCGATAATGTGTACTTTCAGACCATCTCGCGTACCGGGCAGACAATTGATTCGGGGACGGTAGCGCGTCAGTGAGAACAAAGTGACGCTGATTTTTATGGATTCATTCTTTGAACCGACGGACATCCGGAGACCACAATGGACGAAAACAAGCCAGCGGCAAAGGACGACAGCCTCCTGAACACCATCGCTCGAACCGTGGGGACGACTGCAGGCATCATCGTCTCGAAGGCAACACAGTTTACGGAGGAGGCAGCGGCACAAGCGTCTCGTGTGAGCAAACGAGCGAGGGCGCCGGAGCGGAAGGCTAAGACCCCGAAGAAGAAAGCAGTGGCGAAGAAGAAAAAGGCTGTTGCTCGGAAGCGCACCCTTAAAGGTAAGAAGGCATCCAAGCGGGCGACTGGAGGGCGAGCGAAACGTCGGCGCTGAGGAGAGCGGGTTGGGCTGCGCATATCTTACCCGCGTCGGAGTGAGTTACTGCTGGCGGAACTGGCTCTCCGATTTGAGTCAGGCTCCAGTCACAAAAAACTTATTGTCAGGGGTGGTGCTTGCGTTTGCGGCCACTTCATGAACGACGTCGTGGCGACGCTCCGGGCCTTTGCGATTCTCGAGCACGCGCACACGACGCGCGGGAATGTTGCTGGGGTCGAGGCGAAAGAGGCGTCCGTCGCGGACCTGGAGGTGGAAGCGGAACCAGTCGGTGCGAAACATGCGGCCGGAAGCGTAGAAGGTCATTGCCGCCGCAACCTGCCCTTCGAAATCTGGGTCGGTGCAGGCGAGCAGGCGTTTGCTGACGTCGCTGGTCCAGGTCAGGCCGCCGACAAGAGGATCGTTCAAGAACCATCGCTCCGATGGTACCGCGTGGGTCAGCTTGCGAAGTTGAATCATTTGCAGCAATACTGAAGTTCTACCCAGATTGGTAACCACGATCCGTGCCTCGCTGGGGGAGATGGGCTCCAACTTGATGTGTAATTCGGGAGACCATTCGCGCTCAAACTCTTCGCGGGCCAGCGCCAGGCCTTTGTCCGTCGCCTCCACATACCGGAGCGTGGCGCGGGCCAGGATCACGCTGAAAAAGCAGGTTACGACGGTGGCGATAACCGGGATGTAAGCGATAAGTGTCGAGAATGGGATGCGGTTGATCGAATGCATGGGCCCTCCCCGCGCGCAGCGCGATGTCGCTGAAGTGGCGGGGATTGTGGGGGTCCATGATCCCGCACGCCGAAACTACTATCGACGCAGTCTAGCGAGGAGGGCAGCTTCGCTCTAGATACGCATGGTGCAGAGGCGGCCACCGCATCGGACGCGGGCTTTGGTAACGTCCGGATAGGCTTGCATTTCTCCCTGGCAGCGGGTTGCGACTATTCCAGCACGCTGTCGTCGAGCTTCTTGCGGCCCCAGTCGGCGGCGGCTTGAACAAAGGCGAGCACTACGGGATGCGGTTTCTTCTCCGTGGATGATAGCTGCGGCTGAAAAAGCGTAGCCAGGAAGAAGCGGTGGGTGGGCGACTCGATAGCGCGAATCTCGCCTCCGGCACCGCGGGCCACAATAGGAAAGCCGGCCTCCATGGCGCACCATTCGTATTCGGGGTTCACTTCAAAGTTGCAGAAGAATTCTTCCTTAGTTGTGACTTTATCCTTACCGTAAAACGATTGCAAATAGGAGCCGGGGCGCAGACGGATCTCAGGGATTACTCCGGAAAGCTTGGGGGCATCTTTTTTGCGGTCGGGCACAGCGCAGGCGACCGGATAGATAACGATGTTTTTCGACCCGGAATTGTTTTCGGCGGTGTCAGCGTCGGCGATGCCGACGACGTTGCGAGCGAACTCGATGAGCGCATATTGGAATCCGCCGCAGGTCGCGAGCAGCGGCCAGTCGCGGCGGCGGGCGAACTCGATGCCCTGGAGCATGCCGTCAAAGCTCTTGTACGGGCTGCCGGGCGCGGCCCACAAGGCGTCGAAACTTTCAAGAATCTTCTCAGCCTTGGGGGCGGTGAGCGAGGGCGTGGGCAGCCACTCGGATTCAACTTTGAGTTTCAGCTTGCGGGCGGCGTGCTGAATGGAGTCGGTGGTGGCGGGATGCGAACGAAATTCGGGATTGAAGTCTCCCAAAATTCCAATGCGAACGGCGTCGGCCACGCGGGTATTGTACTAGAGGGGATTGCGCTGAACGGGAGAATTGCCAGAGGGTAGTTGAGGAAAATGGTGCGCGCTACTTCGATAGTTGGCCGGGAAGTGCCGATTTGCAACTTCCCATTGCATATTGCAGTTACAGCAAGTGCAGCAAGTTGAACAGAGTGTATAGACAGGCTAAAGCCAGGGCGGGACCTCCCCAGATCATCAGAATTGACTTCCATCGTAGCCTGCCGGCGACGGCCTGCTGGCTGCGCCAGGAAATCATGAAGGCGGGGTTGTTAGTGCCCTTCATCAGAACGATCGGCGGACGCTGATCGAATGTGTCCGACTTGGCCGCGACCGAATTCTGTGCGACGTCTTGGGTGAAGGCTGGAGTAAGAGGCGTATCCGGGGCAAGTACTCCGGCATTCGTGTTCCCATCGCCATCGACTGGAGGGTTCAGCGCGGCGGCGGAGTTGTTTCTGCTTGCGAAGGCTGGATCCGAGTTCAATTGTAGGGTTGGTTCTCCCAGGCCGGCTGCGGCCCACGCGGCTGGATTGGAGATGCCAGCTTTCACCAGCGCTGCAGCAATCTTCTGCTGCTGGGTCATGTCCATGGATTTTGCAGGAGCGGTTTCTGACGAGAGCCGGATGACCTGAGAAGTATGCGTGCTCGGATCAGTTGTAAGTGTCTCACGCAGCAGCATTGTGTCATGGTTCTCTTCTGTTTTGTTCCCGAAAGAGAGTGAAGCGGACGCGAACGATAACGAAGAGCCGGCCAACGTTAACAACGCGCTTCGAGGAGTCGAGAGCAGGGATTCCTCCTCGCGTGTGGGTTGCGGCATGACTTCGATCCCAGGATTGTCGGCCAACGATCCCAAAATGAAGAGCGAGTTCTTAGGCTTGATGCAGTACTCCTCGACCTTGATTTTATTGTTGATGTCGACGCCATGACGCGCGAGGAAAGCGCGGACGTTGCCGGGAGGTGGATCCTTAGTGGTGAAAAGCGCGTCGCTAAATTCCTCGAGAACATCGCAGTGGATGTCGAGCTCAGCGCCGCGCGGATCGACCAGCACGCGCCCGGTATTGTCGTCGAGGAAGAATGGCAGATGCATGCATTCAGCCGCGACTTTGACCCACTGGTTGCTTTTGCCCTGGAGCTTCCACTCCCAAACCAGAGTGCGGTAGTAGTAACAAGGACGGGCGCTGATGGGCGCGATCATGGTGTACGGCCCGACGGCGAGGCCGCTGAGCTCGACCATTCCCATGGAGGCACTGCGAATTTTTGAGAAGGGCGTGTCGAGGATCAGGTGGCGACGCTGCAGCAAGCGGAAGCCTTGAACGAAAAAAAAGATGCCGGCACAAAGTCCAATGGCGCACCAGAACTCGACGGAAGCGGGCGACGATGATCGAACAAATGCGGCGCAGAGAGTCAATGGAAAGGTCCGTGGGGCTGGCGTTTTGGCAGACTGCGTCCCCTGAGTCAGCGTAGCGATGAGAGAAATGCGGGCGCAGCAGAAAAGGATGGATTGGGCTTACGTTAGTAATGCGAACTGGGTTCGCTATCGAACAGCTGGACCCGGGGAGCAAGATTGTGCCCTTTGGACCGGGGTCGGCAAAGTTCTTCTTCGCCAAGTTGGCGAGCAGGACGCCTCCCATGGGCTTCAATAAAGTGGAGAAGTTGAGGGACAGCGTTTTACTTCGCGATAAATCCGTGGACCACTCCTTTGACGTCGGTGTAGCGACCCACAATCTCGAGACGTCGTGAAAGTTCGCTACTTCCGGCTCTCAGCGGTCGGGCTGGCCAAGCTGACCGCAAGCACGCAGCAGGTGTAAGGAACAGCCTCTTGATGGTTGATCCTGACATAACAGCCCTCCGATTCTCCACGAGACCGTATTCAGCGTTCTTGCGACGCCCGCATTAGGCTCAGGAAACACGAGTAGAGGCAGCAGGCAAACTATATAGCATCGTCTTGCCCCCGAACTGGCACCACTATGTGATTGGATTGTCAATTTCGCCCCCCGCCTTCGGGTTCCAGCCCGGGAACACGAAGGTCACACGTGCGGAGGAAGGCGAATGAGTAGCTTCTTACTCCTGCACCAGCCACTCCATCGCCTCTTCGCGCGTCTTAAAGGTGGGCAGTTCGCGGCGGGAGAAGCTCTTGATGTGCTCGTAGAAAACCTTAGGGAGACTCTCGATACCCACCCAGGCCGAGCGCCTGAGGTAAGGCCGGTCAAAGACCGCGCCCTCCTTTAGGCGGTCGATGGCAATACGATCAAACTCTGCGCCAGTGAAATCGGCGAGCAGCAACACCGAACCACGCGGTTCGCTGGTCACATATGAGGGGACTAATCTCGATATCTTCTCCACTTCGCCTGCGGAGCAATGAGATAGATCCACCAACAGAATCTGCCTGCCCTGGTGTTCGATGAAACGAATGCGGTCTTCCATGACATCTTCCACCCTAGCAATCATTCTGGCGAGTCGGATTCCCGTGAGCGAAGTCCTAGTTGCCCAGAAGCGACCCGACCACCCCGTACACATCGTCTAAGGCGGCATCCAGCGCGCCAGCATCTTTCCCCCCAGCCTCAGCCAAGTCCGGACGCCCGCCCCCCTTGCCGCCGACCTTCTGCGCTACCGGACCAATGACTTTGCCGGCCTGCACACGGCCAGTCAGATCCTTGGTCACACCAACGATCAGCGAGACGTTCCCATTCGACGCCGATCCCAGCACTACCACGCCAGAGCCAATTCTGTCGCGAAGCTGATCGACCAGCGTGCGCATTTGCGGGCGTTCCAGATTGTCCACACGATGAGCGAGGACTTTTATGCCTTTAACTTCTTTCACTCTGTCGCCGATGTTAGCCGTGCTCGACGCGGCCGACTTCATCCGCGCCTGATCGAGCTCGCGGGCTAGGCGCTTGATCTCGGCGTCTTTCTTTTCCAGTTCAAGCTTCAGGCCTTCTGCCGGAGAGGCAGAGTCAGAGTGTGTGGTGATGCTGGCGACCACGCCTTCCAGTTGATGATCTTTGCGGAAGTGTTGAAGTGACCCTTCGCCCGTTACCGCCTCCACGCGCCGCACTCCTGACGACACACTGCCTTCTTTCAAAATCTTGATCAGTCCAATCTCACCGGTCGCGTCGGTGTGCGTGCCGCCGCAAAGCTCAGTCGAGAAGTCGCCAATCTTGACCACGCGCACTCTGTCGCCATACTTTTCGCCGAACAACGCCATGGCCTTGTGCTCGTTGATGGCCACGTCAATGGGCATGTCGGCGATGGTTTCGACCTTCTGATTGCGCAGCACTTCCCTGTTGATGATGTCTTCAATGTCCTGCAACTCTTCGTCCTCGACAGCAGTGAAGTGCGAGAAGTCGAAGCGCAAATGATTCGGCGCTACCAGCGATCCTGCTTGCTTCACATGCTTCCCCAAAACCTCGCGCAGCCCGGCGTGAAGCAGATGCGTAGCCGTGTGATTGCGCATGGTGGACTGACGGATATCGGTGTTGACTACGGCATCGACTTTGTCGCCCACGCGGATCGCCTGCTTCGCGAGAACTTTATGTGCCCGCACGCCTTGGACCGGTGCGTAGCATCCATTCACGTCAGCGACGGCGGTGTTGTGATCGTCCGAATAAAGCCATCCGCGGTCGCCGACCTGTCCGCCGGATTCAGCGTAGAACGGCGTGTGGTCCAGGATGACCTCGCCTTGGTCCCCGGGCTTGAGTTCTTGGGTGCCTTGGCCTTTGTGGATAATGGCCAGGACTTCACAGGCGTCGGAGCGGGTTTGGCGGTAGCCCTCGAATCCTGATTTCGGGAGCCGTTGGTATGCGGGATTTGCGGTTTGCTTGGCAGCAACTTTCCAGGAAGCGCGGGCGCGCGCCCGTTGCTCGGCCATGGCGCGGTCGAAACCTTCCTGATCGAACTCGACGCCCTGATCGCGTGCCGCGTCTTGCATGAAGTCAAGAGGCATGCCGAAGGTGTCGTAGAGCCGGAAAAACAGCTTTCTCAGTTCATCGAGCGTTGTGCCTGGATTTGCGGCTAAGTGCTTTTCAGCCACTAACGGAGCAAGGTCGTCAGCTAGCTTTTGGAGACCCAGGCCCAAAGTGTGCGCGAATCGATTCTCCTCCGCGTGCACCGTCTTGGAGACCCGTTCCGATGTTTCCTTCAATTCCGGATATGCGTCCTGCATCATGTCGCGAATCGCGAAAACCATTTCGTGCAGGAATGGCTTCGTCTGTCCGAGCAGCCGCCCGTGCGTGATCGCGCGGCGAATGATTTTTCTAAGCACGTAGCCGCGACCTTCGTTTGATGGCAACACTCCATCTGAGATCAAGAACGTCGCTGCGCGCGAGTGGTCGGCGATTACTCTGAGGGAAGCGCCCGACTTGTGGCTGGGAAAGCCCGCCGAGCTTTGCTCGGCACGAACAGCTGAGGCGGCTGTCCCCACATGACCTGTGCCGGTCAACTCAGACGCCCGCTTAATCAGCGGCGTGAACAAATCCGTGTCATAGTTAGAAATCTTTCCCTGTAGAACTGCAGCCAGGCGCTCCAACCCCATCCCCGTATCAATCGACGGCCTGGGCAGCGGATTCAGCTTGCCGCTGGCATCACGGTCAAACTGCATGAAGACCAGGTTCCAGATTTCAACGTAGCGACCGCAGTCGCAGGTGAACGCGCAATCGGGATGACCCTGTTCGGACGCGGACGGGCCCATGTCGTAGTGAATTTCGCTGCTCGGTCCGCAGGGACCGGTATCGCCCATCTGCCAGAAATTATCTTTGAGGCCCATCTCGTAGATGCGATCTTTGGGCACGCCCTGCGCGACCCACAGGCCGTAGGCTTCGGCGTCGCGCTCGATGCCGGCCTCGCCCTTGAAGATGGTCACGTACAGCATATCTTTCGGAATGTCGAACCATTGCGGAGAAGTAATCAGCTCCCAGGCGTAGGCGATAGCGTCTTTCTTGAAATAGTCGCCGAAAGAAAAATTTCCCAGCATCTCGAAGAACGTGTGATGCCGGTTGGTGAAGCCGACATTTTCCAGATCGTTGTGCTTGCCGCCAGCGCGTACACATTTTTGCGAAGTCGTTGCCCGCGTGTAGTCGCGCTTTTCCAGGCCGAGGAAGACGTCCTTGAACTGGTTCATCCCCGCATTGGTAAACAAGAGCGTGGGATCGTTCGC
>WNFC01010639.1_pt1 | contig 11552 bp, 10 predicted proteins | sample 5400541 | NCBI WGS metagenome assembly WNFC01 (sample SAMN13153342, study PRJNA577476) | soil metagenome | isolation source: 120 cm saprolite under Douglas fir tree site 2 hole 2 replicate 1 | place: USA:California | collected 2015-04-18
TTATCGCGGTGGACACGCCATTCCTCTCGGCAGATTTCCTCAGGTTTCTTATGTCCAGAGCCGTTGAAGCAAACGCTGTGGTAACCACGCCGGAGATTGCCGGCTACACGCAGCCGCTGTGCGCCGTTTACTCCCGCGACTTCCTGCCCATCGCCGAGCAGGCACTCAAAGCCGGAGAATATAAGATTGTCCCGCTGTTTCCCGCGGATCGAACTCTGACGATCGCTGAAAACGAAATGGCACAGTTTGCCTTCACGCCGGAGATGTTCGACAATTTGAATACGCCGGAAGATCTGGAGCGAGCGCGGCGGCGTGGTATCGCCAACAAACCATGAGTCAAAATCAGGTACCGGAAAATCCACAACCTTACATCGAGTTTCAGCACGTCCATAAGGCGTTTGACGACCATCAAGTGCTCAACGACGTGACCTTTCAGGTTTATCCCGGAGAGACTCTGTGCATTCTGGGCCGCAGCGGTGTAGGTAAGTCGGTTTCACTTCACCACATCATGGGATTTCTCAAGCCTGATGCAGGCAAAGTGATCGTCGCCTTCCAGGACATTGCGCAATGCAATGAGCAGGAGATGGAGCGGATCCGCAAGAAGGTGACCATGGTCTTCCAGAATGGCGCGCTGTTCGATTCACTCACCGTGGGCGAAAATGTGGCCTTTCCCCTGCGCGAACGCCATGATCTGGACGAGGAGCAGATTTATCAGATCGTGGATGGCCTGCTTGATATGGTGGGTGTGAAGCCCATGCGCGACCTGTTGCCATCCGATCTTTCCACCGGCATGAAGCGCAGCGTTGCCATTGCCCGGGCGCTCTCAGCGCAACCGGAGTGCATTCTCTATGACGAGCCCACTACGATGGTTGATCCGCTGATGGCAACGCTTCTGGGCGATCTGATCCAGAAGCTGAAGCAGCAACTGAAGCTCACCAGCATTGTGGTTACACATGACATGCGACTGGCGAAAAAGCTGGCCGATCGGATTGTTTTCCTGCATGAAGCCAAAGCTATTTTCGTGGGCAGCGTGCCGGAGATGAACAAAAGCGACAACCCGATTGTGCGCCAGTTTCTGGAACTCGACGAGCTGATCATTCCCGTCGCGTGAGGCGCTTAAGAACTTCGGCCCGTTCTCTTGTTCATTATTCCAGACAGATAGGTTCTTACGTTCGGCGCTACGCGTCCGTGCGTCAACACGTCCCGCAGGGCCTGTAACGGAAGATCGGCAGCGATCTGGACAACGCGGGCGAATGGCGTGTTTTTATTGCCGAGCAGAGCAGCCTTAATGTCATTACGATGGAACCACTTCTGATGTCGCGAGACGGCAGGGGCCAGCATTTCACTGCCGGCTTCGTTCTTGAGCGCCCTCACGATCCATGCTTCGGTCATCTGCGGATTCATCAGCGCCGCCTGAACAATGCGGTCTTCCTTATCAGTCAGCAGCGCGGCAGCTACGCGACCGGAACTTCGCTTGGCCAAAGTAAAGCGCTCACCGGCTGAGATGGTGGCCAGCTTGTTGATCAGGACGTCTTCAGCAGCACGCTTCACGTCTGCCGCTACCGTGGGCAGCAGCGCGATCTGCATCAATTCAAAAACATAAAGATGGCGAATGGCGGGAACCGACACGTGCCTTGGTGTCTGCGGGTGCATCACCAGGGCGAGCGTCACCTTGCGCATCCTGGCCACGGCGCCGTTGCGACTCAGTTCCTCCAGCGCTTCCCGTGGCAGATCGCGACGGTTGAGCAGCGAGAGCGCGAGATCTTCACTGAGCCTTGCATCGCCGGCCACGGCGATCAAAATTTCCGGTGCAGGGTCATGGATCAACTCGTCGAGCACGGCATCCGGCGGGAGTGTCGGCTTCGTGCGCTGAGTGGATACAGTATCAGTCATTGGACCTGGCCCAAATTTTGTGCGTTAGCGCCGTCCGCGATGCGCCGCAATCTCAAGCGCTCCCAGCACTGGCCGAACGTGGGTGAAGCTGACGGCGGCTTCGGGCCGTGCATCCCTCAGCGCATCACGAAATGCATTACGAACATCCGCGGAGCCTTGCAGCACGCCACCTGAAAGCGCCACCGGCACCACGCCTCCGTCGGGCCACAATTTTTGAATGACGGAAGCGGCCAGGCCAGCAAGCGCGCGACCGGCGCGATCCGTAATATCGCAAGCGCTTTTATCACCTTCCTCGGCGGCGGAGGCTACTGCCGCTGCAAGTTCGGCAAAGCGAGGCTCAGATGCATTCGCCAATCGCACGACTTCTTCCGGAGCCACCCGCCAGTGCCGCGCGATTACTTCCATCAGGCCGATCTGCTCTCCGCGATCATAGGCCCGCAAAGTAGCCGCCACCGCCTCTCTCCCAACCCAGAATGCTGACCCTTCGTCAGACACATTGGGTCCCCAGCCGCCGGCACGCGAGGTTTCTCCCGATTGATTGCGACCAAAGGCGATTGATCCGGTGCCGGAGATCACCAGCACTCCGTGTGAAGTACCAAAAGCAGCGCGATGAGCAATCACGTGATCACCCGCGGCATAAATCGTGGCTGAGGGAATTACCTCGCGGATGGTTTCCTGGGCCCAGCTCACAGCTTCCGGCATTGAGGCCCCCGCCATCCCGATACACACATGCTGTATGTCACGCGCCAGCACCCGTGCGGACTCAGCCGCCCGGCCCATGGCGTCCTGCAGGTTGGTGCGGGCAAGTTCCTTGCCTACGCGGGCCAGCTTGCAGGAAGCACCGGTGGCTTGCCCAAGCAACTCAGCGCCATTGCTGATGGCGCAGTCGGTCTTGGTGCCGCCCGCATCAATTCCCAGATAAAGTGACATAAGGGGAGAGCTAGATCATAGTCCAATTTTTTGTTCTTGCTTTGTGAGATTCGTACTAATAATGTTTGCAAACCCAATGACTTCCCGTATAAACCAAGCGCATGCGACTCCATTCAGTTGACGTCGTCATCATTGTCGCCTATCTGCTGTGCATAACGTTCTTCGGATTAAGGTTCCGAAAGTCCCAGCGTTCCCTGCGCGATTACTTCCTGGCCGACCGTTCTATTCCCTGGTGGGCCATAGGCCTTTCGATCGTTGCCGCAGAAACCAGCACGCTCACCGTTATTGGCACACCGGGCATCGCCTACTCAGGTAACTTCGGATTTCTTCAGCTGGTATTCGGCTATCTGGCCGGACGCATTGTCATCTGCCTGCTCTTTATACCGCAATATTTCCGGGGTGAGATGTTCACGGCCTATCAGCTTATAGACCGCCGGTTCGGAAAAACGCTCCACAAAATTACTGCCGGAATCTTTCTTGCCACTCGTGCGGCCGCGGAAGGCGTGCGCATATGGGCCGTGGCCATCGTGGTACAGATTGCCCTGGGGACCAGTGAGATCCTGTCAGTCGCCATCGTTATGGCACTCACACTGATTTACACCTTTGAGGGCGGAATGGCCGCGGTGATCTGGACGGACGTTGTGCAACTGGGCATCTACATTGCCGGGACGATCGTGGGCTTCTTTACCCTCACGCATCTGGTGCCCGGTGGCTGGCCAGCGATTCACTCTGCGGCCGCTCACGCTGATAAGCTCCGAGTTTTTGATTTTTCTTTCAACTTTTTCACCAAATACACGTTCTGGGCCGGACTGATCGGAGGCATGTTCCTGAACACCGCCAGCCATGGCACAGACCAGTTGATGGTGCAGCGTCTGCTCGCGGCCAAAAACGAACGTGAGTCCAAAGCTGCTCTGCTTTCCAGTGGCGTGGTCATTCTGGCGCAGTTCACCTTATTTCTCCTGGTAGGCGCGGGGCTTTGGGTCTATTACGGTCTTTATCCGCCGGCAGCGGCGTTCGCACGTATTGATGACGTCTTCCCCACGTTCATCGTTGACCACATGCCTCACGGCATCTCCGGACTGCTGATTGCGGCGATTCTGGCAGCTGCCATGTCCAATTTGAGTGCATCCCTGAATTCATTGTCGTCAACCACGATGATCGACTTCTATCTGCGATTCCGCCCGCAGACATCCGATCGCACGCGTCTTGGCCTCTCACGCGCGTCCACGCTAGCCTGGGGCGTGGTCTTATTCGCGCTCGCCGTGGCCGCACGCGGACGCGGAAAGGTCCTGGAACTCGGACTCAGCATTGCCGGCGTTGCTTACGGATGCATGCTGGGCGTGTTCCTTCTCGGCTTATTGACCAAACGGGCCACGCAATTCGGGGCGATCGTTGGTATGCTCTCCGGACTGGCGCTGAATATCTATTTATGGAAGTGGACCCGCGTACCATTCACCTGGTATGTAACTCTGGGTTCGTTGATGACTTTTGCCATTGGGTACGCTACGAGTTTGATCGAAGGCAACAATCTGATGCCCGCGAATGCGGAGCCGCTGGAGGCTGATGCAAGCCACGGAAATTAAACGCAGCGAACTAGTCCGCGACCTCAATGTGTGGCATTCCACCGCCATCGTGGTGGGAACCATCATCGGCAGCGGCATCTTTCTTGTGCCGGCTGAAATGATGCAGGCCGTAGGCTCGGCCAAACTTGTCTATCTCGCCTGGATCGTCGGCGGGATGCTGTCATTCTTCGGGGCACTAACCTACGCGGAACTTGGAGCGGTGCGTCCGTTTGCCGGCGGCGAATATGTTTACATTCGCGATGGTTACGGTCCGCTGCCCGCGTTTCTATATGCGTGGACGTGGTTCCTGATCGCCAAGCCAGCTTCGATTGCAACCATCGTCAGCGGACTGGTGCGCGTGCTGGGGAATTTCGCCGCGCTCAGTTTTCTCCCCAGACCTATACTCACGTTCTCGCACTACTCCGTTACTTACGGACAACTGGTCGCAATCGGCGCAACCATTTTGATTTCCGCTTTGAATTACGTTGGCATTCGCAAGGCCGGGAATTTTCAACTGGTACTGACCTCGCTCAAACTGGTCATGATCGTGGCCATTATCTTTGCCGGATTCTCGGCAGCAACGGGCACATGGAGCAACTTCGGTACCACGTTTCTTGGCGCAAAAGGCGGCATGGCCGGCTTCATGGCAGCTTTGGTCGCTGCGTTATGGGCCTATGACGGTTGGAATGACCTGAACATGGTCAGCGGAGAGATACAACGGCCCGAGCGCACGATTCCACTCGCTCTCATCTCCGGTGTATTCATCGTGGCTGTGCTCTACATGGGAGTGAATGCAGCGGTGCAATATGTGATGCCTTCCAGTGCGATTGCCGCCGCGCAGGTGCCTGCCTCAGCGGCCACGCAGATCGCCATTGGACGCATGGGCGCTTTGCTGGTCTCCGCCGGCATGGCCATCTCCATGTTTGTAACACTCAACGGCACCATCATGAGCGGCGGACGCGTGCCCTTCGCCGTGGCGCGCGATGGATATTTCTTCAAAGCGCTGGCGGAAGTCCATCCCAGGTTTCACACACCGTCGCTGGCGATCGTAGTGCAGGCGGTGATGGCGATTATCCTGCTCCTGGGTGGAGGCGCCTTCAAAGACTTCTTCTCTCTGGCGATCTTTGCTGAATGGCTCTTCTACATGATCGCGGCCAGCACCATCTTTGTATTCCGTGTGCGCGAGCCGAACGTGGTTCGTCCCTACAAGACCTGGGGGTATCCCGTTGTTCCCGCACTGTTCATTGTGGCCGCAGCCGTTCTGCTCTATTACACGTTTACTGATAATTTGCGGAACTCGTTTGCGGGCGTAGTCATCATTCTTGCCGGCGTACCGGTGTATTGGTATTTTGCGAAGAGACGTTCCACTACTTAACCACAGAGGACGCAGAGGAACACGGAGGAAACAAAACCTTTCAACCACAAAGGACACGAAGGATCACAAAGGTGGCAAGACCATCTGACCATACTTTCCTCAGTGTTCCTCGCGCCCTCCGTGGTAAATCCCCTGGGGTCCTTCCTGGTTAGAGCATGCGCAGCCGAGAGCGGCGCTCCACAAAGTTGTGGTCAAAGGTTTTGGTTTTCCTCTGTGTTCCTCTGTGTCCTCTGTGGTAAAGAGCTAAGCTCTGTTGAATTCCAGAACCTTCTCCGTCGGCAAATTTGGTTTGGGTGAAACCAGCCGTTCGTAAACTTTCACGTATTCGCGTGCGGAAGCCGTCCATGAGAAATCTTTTTTCATTCCATTAACCATCAACTTCTTCCAGTTCTCTTTGTCCTTAAACGCCTTCAACGCTTCATGAATGGTCGCGAGCAAGGCGGCTCCTGAATAGCTTCCAAACTTAAATCCAGTTCCCTTCCCGGTCTGCGGATTCCAGTTCTCAATGCTGTCATCCAGGCCGCCGGTGGCACGCACGATCGGGACCGTACCGTACTTCAGGCTGTACATCTGATTCAGTCCGCTGGGTTCGTAGCGGGACGGCATCAGGAACATGTCAGCGCCGGCTTCAATCTTGTGTGCCACGGCGTTGTCATAGGCGACTTTCACGGCAAACTTTTCCGGATAAAGACGGTTCAACTTAACAAAAAGGTCCTGATACTCTTTGTCACCGCTGCCCAGAATGGTGAATATCGCCGGAAGCTTGGCCATATCATCGGCCACTTCCGCAAACAGGTCAAAGCCTTTCTGCGCGGCAAAGCGAGAGACAATTCCGATCACCGGCAGCTCAATGGCAACATTCTCCAGCCCGAAATGGCGCAGCAGGTCGTACTTACATTCGCGCTTGCCGTCCAATTGTTCTGCCGAGTACTGGCGAACGATGAACTTGTCTTTCTCCGGATTCCACTCGTTGTAGTCCACGCCGTTCAGAATGCCGCTCACCGTATTGGAACGGCGGCGCAGAACACCATCCAGGCCAAAGCCAAATTCCGCCGTCTGAATTTCCTGGCTGTATTTGCGGCTCACCGTGGTGATGTAGTCGGACATGGACAACGCGCCCTTCAAAAAATTCACCTTGCCCCAGAACTCCATTTTGTCCATGGTAAAGAGGTCCCAGGGCAGCATGAGCAAGGGCAGAGTGTCCGGGGGAAACAATCCCTGGTAGCCCATGTTATGGATGGTGAAGACTGTTGCCGTGCTCTTGAACACCGGGTCATCGACATAGCTGGTGCGCAGCAAAACGGGAATGAGCGCCGTCTGCCAGTCGTGACAATGAAAGATATCGGGTACGCCCAGAATTTTTGAAGCTTCCAGCACGGCGCGGGAAAATAAAGCAAAGCGTTCCGCGTTATCAGGGTAGTCGCCGGCGGGTGTACCGTAGAGCGCGTCGCGATCAAAGAACGGTGGATAGTCAATGAAGTACACTTGAACGCCGGAATGCTTGCCGCCGTCCACGACGGAGCAAAAACGATACTGGTCGTCAAACGGGATGGTGATGCTGCGCAGAAGGAGTTTGGGTTCGGCGACCCGTGTCTGCCGGTATCTGGGAAGATAAAGGCAGACTTTATGACCTAAGGCAGCCAGGGCCTGGGGCAGTGCGCCGACAACATCGGCGAGGCCGCCTGTTTTGGAAAACGGAACACCTTCAGAAGCGGCAAATGCGATGTTCATGGAGCCCTCCCAACTGAAGGCAAAAGCGACCCGCAAGCGCGCTTGCCGGGACAAAGTCTAAATGCGGAAAGAACAAGGGTCAATTTGAGTAATGTAAAAAAACCGAAGCTGGGTCAAAACTTCCTCTCTGATATCGGCGCAGCCGAAAAAATCATTAACGCTCTAGGCGATATCGGCCAGAAACTTGTCGTCGAAATCGGCCCTGGCCAGGGCGCACTCACCAAGACTCTGGCCAAACGCGCCGGGCGGCTCATTGCGATTGAACTTGACCGGCTCATGGCCACCGAACTCCGCTATACCTACTCGCGCTTTCCCAATGTTGAGATCCTTGAAGGCGACATTCTTAAGATCGACTTCCGCACCGTACTCCATCGCACGATTGGACCGCTCAATGATCTGCGACCGTTGAAGCCTTCGCGGGCCAGCGTCATCGGCAACCTGCCTTACTACATCACGTCAGACATCCTGCTCCGTCTTTTCGAATTCCATGATCAGTTTGATGCAATCGTCATCATGGTGCAGCGTGAAGTTGCGGACAGAATCGCCGCCACACCCGGCTCCCGCGACTACGGCCTGCTATCCGCAACGGCGCAACTTTATTGCCGTGTGGACAACCTCTTTACTCTGCCTCCAGGGGCGTTCTCTCCGCCGCCCAAAGTCCACTCCAGCGTTTTGCGGCTTACGGTGCAGCCCCGCTTTGACGAGCTCAGGGTTGAGACGAAGACGTTTATTCCGTTCCTGAAAGCGGCGTTCGCGATGAAGCGCAAAACTCTGCTCAACAATTTGAAATCACTGTATTCATCCGCCCAGATCAAAGCCGCGCTGGGACAGACCGGCATTCGCCCGGACGTCCGCGCAGAAGCAATATCCCTGGAAGAGATGGCGAGCCTGTTTCATAAACTTCAGGTAGCCGCTGTAGCCAACGGGCGCTAGCGGCTGGCACGCAAGCACTGCGCACGTCACTTGGGAAATCATGCCTGCTCCTACTTTGGACGAGCCGGGCTCTCCGCCGGTGGATGTGATGAAGGCGGAGGTGGTGGGGGCGGAGGTGGTGGGGGCGGCGGAGCCGAAACGTGCGGAGCCTCTACGTGAGGTGCAGGTGTCTCCACGCGAGGTGCTGGTGTTTCTACGTGAGGTGCAGGCGGCGGTGTTGTTATATGGCTCGGCATCGGTTCGGCGCGAATCACCGGCGCGGCAGGTGTTCGCGCCGCTCCTGAATTCTCCCCCGCATGCTGTCTGGAGCTGTTGTCACCAGATCTGTCCAAGCCGCCTACTCGGTTGCCCTGATGCGAAGGCTGCGTGACACTATTTGTGCCATTAATGTCTTTATCTTTAATCTCTTTATCTTTCTGAATCACCGCGTTGTCTCTGTGCTCGACCACAACATTGCCGCGCGACGGCTTTGTGTCAGCGGCGTTCTCATTCGCACCTGTAGACCCGCTCGTTGGTGGTGTAACACCATTGCGGCCCGGCCCGCGATCCTGCGGTGCGCGATCCACATCGACATTACTAAACACACGATGGGGCCTTCCCTCCCGCATCAACGAAGATCCAGAAGACGGCGATCTACCAGTGGACGAACCCGGGGCGCGGTTTGCATTCCTGTCAGGATTCCCGGGATGGTTCGGGATACGCACAGGCGGTACGGGTGGGTGAAAATTGGGAGGCGCATGCACGAGTACCGGGGTCCTGTTCCAGTTCTGCCAGCGACCCGGCTGCCACATCCAACCGCGTCCGCCGAGGTAAACCCAGTTGCCGTAACGGTACGGCATCCATCCCCATGGATATGAGGACACCCAGGTGAAGCCGAAGAACGGCCTCCACACCCAATGGCCATTCAAGTATGGATTCCAACCAGCATCCACTCCGTTAGGCTGCCAGCAATAACCATATCCAGGTACGTAATAGTATTGGCCGTAGTAATTTAAGTCGCTCTCACCATATTGATAAGGCGATTGAGTGTAGCCCTGGCTGGACGCGTTGTAGGCAGTGAGCGCCTGCTCGCGCTCGTCACTCCACTGGTCAAGCTGATCGGCCTCTGTCCCGTTATCGACAACGTACTCCTCAGGGTCGGATGCGTTCAGCGTGAAGGTCTCGTTCTTCTTCACCTTAGCGCTGTCGCCTGAAGATGCATCGTTCACGGAGACTTCGCCCTTCATCACCACAACTTGCAGAGGGTTGGAGTTGCTGGTGGTGACGCGGAAGCGTCCTGAATGGTTCAAGACCATGGTCTTGTTGCGGGCGGTTACGGCAAATTGGCTACCTTCATGTTTAGCGACCATGAATTCCGCTGCGCCTTCATCCAGATCAAGGGCGGTTAACACATTGCCCTTAGAATCGCGCCCGAGTTCAGAAAAAACGATTTGCGTTCCTGGAGCCATGCGGAGCGTGCTGCCATCTTCAAACTGCACTTCGGCCCAGCCATCGGATTGCGTGAGCAGACGGTCTCCTTCCGTCAGTGGAGTATTCATCAGCGCATTTTGGGAACCGTGAACATTCTCTATCTGCACTCCCCCTTGCAGGTAACTCAGCCGAACAATGCGCGCATGCGATCCCTCATCCTGCGATTGCGGCGTAACTGAATCCTGTGAGCCATCATCTTGTGCGGCCAATTCAGGCTGCTCTGTAGTTTGTGGTGGGTCAACACTCTGGAAAATCTGTGCGGTCAGCACTTGAGCAAAACAGAAGGAGAAAGTAAGCGTGGCCAGCAGGGAGAGCAACAAAGATCGCAGACAAGTCGCGTAAGGCCTAAAACCCAAAGACAGAGCTTATGGCTGAACGCTATTTACTTTTGCCCAGCAAACGCTTCGCCCGTGCCCGCGCGATGTTCATCACGGAACTGTCCTCAGCGATACTCTGCAATGCGGGCGCGATGATTTGAAGTTCAGCCAGGTTGTGATACTCCATGGCATCTTCCATGGATTTGAGATCACCTTCCAGGCCGAGCTTGTCATATTTATGCTTGAACTCCAGTTTGCGACCATACTCGATGGTGTTTGAGATGGCCTGAAACAGCTTTGCCAGATCTTCAACCGACTTGTTTTCGGAATAATTAAATACCGTCTGGAAGTGACGGCTGGGATCGGCATAAGACAGGGTCTTGCGTCCGGTATTGGCAATGTCATGTTTGGTGAAATCAAACGAGCCGTTGAAGTAGTGAGCCTGCTCGGCATCTTTGAAGATACGCTGTGCCGTTGCAGGAGACATGGTGAACTCAACATGAAAATCAGGGTCCTGATCTTCGGATGGGGCTACCTTTTCTTTATCTTCTTTATCCGCCCATCTTTTATCTTCCCGATTTTCGTCTGCCCGGACTGGCCTTGAGACACTTCGCGAGAGATACGTCGACGGCCCATCTGATCTGACGGTGATGATGTATTCCTGCGGCGTGGCTGATTCCCAAACGGAATCAAACGTCACGGTCGGCACCGATGGGTTTTGCACCGTATTTTGAACAGCGCCCGGCGAGTTTTGCGCGGCGGAAATCTGGACGAGCGCTGCCAGCAAAAAGCATACAAAGTTCATGAAATGATTTCCTGCGTCTTAGGTCGTTGATAACGCTTGAGTGTGGTGGCGGTATGAATATGGCAGATGGCAATCCCCAGAGCATCGGCCGCGTCAGCCGGCTGCGGAGGAGCCGGCAGGTTCAGCAGGCGCATCACCATCTGCTGCATCTGCTGTTTATCGGCGCGGCCATAACCCACCACGGCTGATTTGATGGAAAGCGGCGAGTATTCCGCGACTTCCAGACCGGAAGAAGATGCGGCCAGCATGGCCACTCCGCGCACCTGTCCCAGCTTGAGCGCTGATTTCACATTGATGGCGTAGAAGACGTCTTCAATCGCCACAACTTCCGGGCGATGCTCGGCGATGATTTGCGTGAGCTCGGAGAAAATCTGCTGCAGCTTGGCCGCCATGGTGTCGCGATGGCGAAGCTTGATGGCCCCCACTGCATAGCACAGCAGGCGTCTGTCCGGCAATTCTTCCACCACGCCGTAGCCGGTGTATTCGCTGCCACAATCAATTCCCATGACCCGCATGAAGAGAGTTTAACGTATTTG
>WNFC01014778.1_pt1 | contig 11552 bp, 10 predicted proteins | sample 5400541 | NCBI WGS metagenome assembly WNFC01 (sample SAMN13153342, study PRJNA577476) | soil metagenome | isolation source: 120 cm saprolite under Douglas fir tree site 2 hole 2 replicate 1 | place: USA:California | collected 2015-04-18
ACGGGAAGACCGGGGCCGAGTACCATGAGCTGTCCCGACTCTCCGAGCACCTCGATGCAGGCAGCCCTCTTCGCACCATGCGCTGGAGCGAAGCGGAGGATAAGGAGATGGCGCATTTCCAATTCCTCTCGCGTCGGCCGATGCTCGTCGCGGTCAATGTCGCCGAGGAGCAAGCCTCCAGCCCCCCCACGCCGGAGCTGGTCGCCGAAGCGAAGCAACGGGGAGCGGAGGCGATCTCTTTCTGCGCCGCGGCGGAATCAGAGATCTCTCAGCTCGATCCACAGGATCAGGGCGAGTTCCTCGCTTCGCTTGGTCTCTCCGAACCGGCGCGCGCTCGTTTCATCCGCGCGGCATACAAGCTGCTCGATCTGATCTCCTTCTTCACCGTCGGCGAGGACGAAGTGAAGGCATGGACGATCCGCCGCGCCGACCACGCGCCCCGCGCCGGTGGCCGCATCCACAGCGACATTGAGCGCGGCTTCATCCGGGCGGAGGTCATCCACTACGACGACTTCATCGCTTCCGGCAGCGAGGCCAAGGCCCGCCACGAGGGCAAGCTGCGACTCGAGGGCAAGGAATATGTCGTGCAGGACGGCGACATCATGAACTTCCGCTTCTCCGTTTGACCTTTGTCAAGTGGGTTTATCCCTTGCATGGGACTCAGTGCACCGAGATCTCCTGCTGCCGCAGCTTTTCTACTTTTTTCGATCGCTCCAGCTCGATCACCACCTGATAGGTGCCCGGCTCGAGGGCGAGGGCGCTGCGCAAGGTCGAGCTGCAGATGCACGCGCAAGGGCGTCCGCTCAGAGTCTCGCGGAGCGTGGCGGTCTGGCCCTTCACCTGCGAGGTGACCTTGGCTTTGAGACAGCAGGCATGGGCCAGCTCGTGGACCACGATCAGTCCGCCGCCGGTGGGTTGCACCTCGAGGCGGGTCTGCGAGTACATCGCGCGCGGAGGTGCCTGTTTGGTACCCCGCTCGGGATGCGCCGCGCACCCCTCCACTTCGAAGCGCGTGGTGCCGGGCTTCCCCGGCGGGGTGAGCGGCTTGCCACCCTTCAGTTCCGAACTGCCAGATGAGGCGGTACCGCCATCCGTTTCCGCGGTCCGTTCGGAAAGCTTGGCCTTGAATCCACTCCGTCCCGCCAGATCGCTGGCCAGGACAGTCGCCGTGAGCGTCCAGGAAACAAACGCAAACAATGCGAGAGATACGTTGATCATCGCGCTCCTGTGCCTCCGAACGTCAACGTTCACAACCTCCTAGATCCGATCGCCCGAGGCTGTGCTTGGCATAAGCAAGGACGTTACCGCGGGCGAGACTGTCTGCTTTTGACGGTCTTAATCGGAGGAGGGATCTTCTTTTGGAATGAAGTGAGTTCGCAGGAACTCTTCTTCCAACGGCGAAAGATCGAAACGGACGGCAGCCTGTTCGACGATTTTCAGCGTCAATGGGCTGCCGTTCGATTGATCGCTCAACCAACGGACCGCGCTGCGCAGGGCTTCTCCCTCCGGGAGGAGGTGCTCGTTGATGCTTCCGCGACGACCGGTTCCCATGGCTCTCTCCGCATCCGGCCGCGTCAGCGTCACTACAGCCCGACGCGCTCGGCCAGGTCTTTGGGTTGAAGGGCGGTATAGTCCTTATCCAAGGTGAGCTCTACGCGCTTGGCGACGGTGTGGTTGATCGTCGCGCGGAGCAGGCCGAGGAAATGCGGGGGGGCGACGAGCACCAATCGGTCGTAGGCGTTCTCCGCCAGGCTCTTTTCCAGAGCTTTGGCGATCTCGTGGGCAAAACGCTCGGACTCCACCTCGTGGATGGGTTTGGTCAGCTCCATCGCGGGCCGGTCTGGGCTGGCGCTCTGCTTCATTCTCCCGGGCCGGTCGGTCAAGATGTCCCTTCCCTTGGCTCGGGATTCTGGGTGCTCCAACTCGCGAATCAGCTGCCATTGGCGTTGCGGTCCAAGTCGAAACAAGCGGGCTCGGCTGGCATCGCAAACCACCACCCAGGTACGTCCCATTTTCTCTCCTTGGTCGCGAATACGCATGCGAAGTTGGGTTCAGGCGATGACACGTTCCCAGCTCCAAAAGCGGATAAGCCTGTTTCGAGGGTGAAGTGAGCTTTGCTCACGGGCCCTGAGCATCGCGCATTGCCGCCGGCTCGGTCCCGCGGCATGGTGACAACTATGTGGCCCAAAACACTCTCCAAGCGACTCGGCATCGACTACCCGATCATTCTTGCCCCGATGGCGGGCGGCCCAAGCACCCCGGAGCTGGTATCGGCCGTCAGCGAGGCCGGCGCGCTCGGCTCATTCGGCGCCGGTTACCTGGCGCCCGAGGTCATCCGCGCTGCGATCCGCGACATCCGGGGTCGGACGAGCCGCCCCTTCGGGGTGAACCTGTTCGTTCCCGATCCCGGTACGCGACCTCCAAGCGATGCCGAGGTGCAAGCAGCCAGCGCGGCCCTGGAACCGATACGCCGCGAGCTCCGGCTGAGCGGTGCGCCCAAGCTCGGACCGCTTCCTGACTTCGCGGCTCAACTGGCGGTGGTGATGGAGGAGCGGGTGCCGGTCTTCAGCTTTACTTTTGGTCTGCTGGACGCAGCGATCGTCCGGGAGCTGCAGGGTCTGAATATCGTGGTGCTCGGCTCAGCCACCACCGCAGAGGAGGCCCGGCTGCTCGAGGCCACCGGCGTCGACGCGATCGTGGCCCAGGGCGCGGAGGCAGGCGGCCATCGGGGCACCTTCGCCGGTGCTTCCGAACAGGCGCTGATCGGCACGATGGCGCTCGTCCCCCAGTTGGTGGACTCGGTCCGCGTGCCAATCGTCGCCGCCGGTGGGATCATGGATGGCCGCGGCGTGGTGGCGGCGATCGCTCTGGGCGCCGCCGCGGTCCAGCTGGGCACCGCGTTTCTTGCTTCGCCGGAGAGCGGAGCGCCGCCGCTGCACAAGAAGGCGATGCTCGCCCGATACAATGCCGATCCGACGCGGCTGACGCGCGCCTATTCCGGCAAGATGGTGCGAGGGTTTTCAAATCGGTTCATGGCCGATGTCGAGAAGGCCGGGGCCATCCTTCCCTATCCGTACCAGAACTCGCTCACCGGGGAGATCCGACGAGCAGCGGTCCAACAGGAAAAGCTGGACTTCGCATCGATGTGGGCCGGGCAGGGCGCTCCTCTGACGGTGGCGAAGCCGGCGGCGGAGATCGTGCAAGATCTGGTAATGCAGGCCGAGCAAGTCGCGGCTCAGCTCGGATAGGGTCTGCCTCAGGCGCGAATCGGATCCACCACCGGAAAATTCGCGGTCACCTGCTCCGGATATTTGAGGCCGGTCCCGGTATTCATGAGAACAATTCGTTCGTCGCGGTGGATCACTTTGTCGATCAACAGCCGTTTGGCGGCAGCCCAGGTGGCCGCGCCTTCGGGCGCCGCGAAGATCCCCTCCCGCGCGCCGATTTCCCGCATCGACTCGAGGATCTCGTCGTCGGTCACGGTCAGCGCGGTACCGCCCGATTTGCGAATGATGGACAGGATGAGGTAGTCGGCCACCGCGCCGGGAACGCGAAGGCCGCTGGCGATGGTCCACGCGTTCTGCCACGGCGGCGCGTTGTCGAGCCCGTGTAGAAATGCGCGGACGATCGGAGCGCAACCGGCGGCTTGGACGGAAATCATCCGGGGGCGCTGCGAGCCGATCAGTCCGAGGTCCTCCAGCTCCTGGAAGGCCTTCCAGATCCCGATGATCCCCGTGCCACCCCCGGTGGGGTAGATGATTGTGTCGGGCAGCTCCCACCCGAACTGTTCGGCAAGCTCCAGGCCCATCGTCTTCTTGCCCTCGGCGCGATAGGGTTCCTTGAGCGTCGATACATCGAACCAACCGTGTTTGGTCGACTGCTCGCGGACCATCGCGCCACAGTCGTTGATCAATCCGCGCACCAGCGTCACCTGTGCCCGGTAGATCGCGCCCTCTTTCTTGTTCAGCTCGGGCGTGTCCTCCGGCATGTAGACGTGCGTGGGGATTCCCGCCCGTGCCCCGTAGGCGGCGAGGGCGGATCCGGCGTTCCCCGCCGAAGGGATCGCCATCTCCTTCACTCCGAGCTCGATCGCCCGTGAGACCGCGGCGGAGATTCCGCGCGCCTTGAAGGAGCCGGTCGGATTCAACCCCTCGTCCTTGATGAACAGGGCCTTGCACCCGAATTCAGAGCCGAGGCGGGGCGCCGGCAGCAGCGGCGTGTCTCCCTCGCCGAGGGTGACGATGTTGGCATCGGCTCGGACGGGCAGCAGCTCGCGCCAGCGCCACATCCCCCGGGGCCGTTGGGCGAGGCTCTCTTTGGTGAGCGTGCGCCCCGCGCGGGTAAGGTCGTATCGCGCCAGCAACACCTTCTTGCAGCTTGGGCACAGGGTGTGGATCTGGTCGGCCTCGTACTTGTTTCCACAAGCGCTGCACTCGAGATGCGAAAGCGCGCTCCTCTGCTCGGCGAAAGCTGGCATGGAATGCCGCTGTAACAAAATCAACTTCCCGAATGCAATCGATGAAGGAAGTCATCCAGCATCAATTCCTGCGCCAGTCCCGCCGTGGGTAGGAGGCGATTGGCGAACAGGTGGATGTGGCTGTAGGCCTGATCGGCCACCGATCGCGAGAGGCGGTCCGTTCGCTCCAGCTTCACGAGCTTGGCGCACGGGCCTTTCAGCCTCTCGGAGCGGCGGCGCAAGACGGCGAGCGCTCGCGCGAGTGCGGACCCTGGCTCGGGCTTGGAGGCAAAGAGGCGCCGCAGAGAAGGAGCCTGGCTTTGGTACCGGAGAGCGATCTGCCTCTCGAGATTCGCGTCCGCTTTGAGGCGCACCGCGAGATCGTCCCTCGCGGTCTTGAGCGCGGCGACCTTCTGCGGGCGGGTCAGGCCCAGATCGGAAAGCAGCAGGTCGAACCCGATCAAGGCAACCTGCCAACGCATTTCGTTCAGCTCCGCATCCGAAAGCTGCCCGAGGATCGAAAGGACCGCCTCGCTGTCGGCGCAAAAGATCTCTTCCGCGGCGCCCATTCCCTCGTCCCCTCCGAAGCGACCGACATCCCGCCGGTAGGTGTCGAGCTTGACCCCGAAAACCCGGCGGTCCTCGAGCAGCGCCGCGGCAAGAGATCCGATCTCCGGCCAGACTTCCGAAATCAAGCGGTCCGGGGCGCCGTGAAGCCGCAGCCGAAGGTGGAACCCGGGGTCCGCGTAACGGAGGAAGTGCCAATGTTTGACCGCGCCCGAGCCGAGCGCGCGCTCGGTCGCCGGCGAGACCACCTCGCGCAGCACCTCGTCGAGAACTGCCGGGGCGGAGTAGAGGTTCACCTGCAGCCATTCGGAGCCCGGAGGAAAAGATCGCTGGGTCGCCAGGCGCGGCGGCCGGGCGCCTACCTTCGCTTCGCTTCGCTCGCGAAGGAAAGGGACGATCATCTCATGCGCGTACCGGCCTTGTGGCCCGAACGTGCAGAGCGAGTCCGGCATCGGAAACATCTCCACCAGCGAGGCGCTCCGCTCGGTGCGGATCCGCTGGATCAAGCTCTCCGCGCTGAGAACATTCTCGAGGTCGAAGACCGAGCTCCGCAGGCCTTCCCCGGTCTCGACGAAACGCGGAAGCCCCAATCGCTCCCGGATTCTACACAGCGCCCGGAAGCGATCGACCGCCTCCGATGTTCCAAGCTCTTCGATCGCTTTGGCGTCGAGCGCCCATCGAGTGCGGCAGAGGACCAGTTTTCCGCAGACTACGCGGGGCAGAAACGCGGCCCGGGCAAGCGTTCCCCAGCTCCACTGCAACCGGGCGGCGGTGCCCTGACTCTGCAGAGCGCAGAGAAATCGATAGATGGGGGGATTTTTCGAATCCAGAAAGTCGTGAGTCGCGGTGAGCCGCGGAATCAGCTCGCACCCCAGCCGCTTCGAGGTCAATCGAATCCGTTCGGCGACGACCGAAAGGTGGAGATCGGTCAGCGGAATCCGATCCTCGGGATCTGCCACGGACGGACCGAGGTACGAAATCTCCCGTTGGCGAAGCCGCGGGCGCACCATTAGATGCCGATCGCCGAGGTTCGGGAGAGCCACGATCTCGGCGAAGCTCGAATCAGGCCGGAGCGACTCTTCGGCTCGAAGGTGCCGCGCCATCCGTTCCTTGAGCCTGGGATCGCTGGTGCAGAATGGACCAAGCGGGGCCAGGCCGGGAGGACCGGTCACCCGGTCGATGCGAAACGAATACTCCCCGGCATCGAGCGCCGCTTCCGAGGCAGCGGAGAGCGCTCCAACAACCGCGAAGGAATCGGGCAGCGGCAGCGCATCGGGCGCGGCGATCGACGCGAGCTCTTCGGAGGTCAGGGCGATCACCGCCGAACCGGTGGTCCATGCTTCCTCGAGCTTTGAAAGCAAGAGCCTCTCGCGCGCGCCAAAACCAGCGCCGGATTCAGAGGGTCGCGCAAAGTCGAGGCCTTCGAGCAGGGGCTCGCTTCCGGCCCCCGAGCCTTCGAAGCCAATTCCGTACTGCTCATCGAGCGCCTCGACGAGCGGTACCACCGAGTCGCCGTAGCGGGCGAAGAACGACTCGGTGAACTTCTGGATCCGATCGTGGGGCGGTTCCAGGCTTGCCAGCAACTGCGCCCCGCGCAGGATCTCCGCGGCAATTTCGTTGGAGAGGGAAGGGTTGGCCGCGCTCCGGAAGACCCGAACGCGAAACAGCGGCCGGTTCGAGCTGGACATCGAAAGGAGCTTGGCGATTTCCGGATAACGCGGCGCCTGTCCGCTGAAGGGCTCCCAGTCGAGGTGCCCGATCCCTTCGCGGGCGCGGTCGAGCGAGCGACTGATGTTTTGCGCCTCGGGGAATGAGGTTAATCTCTCGGACAGCTCTCCGAGCGGATCCGCACCGACGAGCGCGGTGGCCAGCTCCGGCATGAGGATCTGCTCGTCGACCAGCTCCGCGACGTAGGACGCGGCTTCGTCACGAGAAACCTCGGGGTCCTGGCTCACCAGCGCGGAGGTCAACTCGTCGAGGGACGCCCCGGTTTCCGCGACCTTGATGATCGTTTCAAGGTGGGAGGTGAGCTCGATGGTCACCTCGCGATATTCCCGGGCAGCGCCGTCGCCGTGGGACGTCAGGCAGCGGGCCTTGGCATGGACGCGATAGAAGGTCGGGTTGTTGAAGAAGCGCAGGCCGCTGCGGACCGTGGGCAGGCGCGCCGCGGCTTCTGCTGCCGCGGTGAGATGGTCGATATTCACCTGGCTGTGCCGGCTCGACAAAGCGCCCAGGTGCAGGCGCGTGGCGCGAGCGATCTCACCGGTTAGCGGCGCCATCTGCATGCCGCTGAATTCCACCACCGTCGCCAGGCGCACCAGCTGCTCGGCCAGCGCGGCGCCAATCCCCTGCTCGTTTTCCGGCTCGCGCACCGATCCATTCAGCCCCTTGAAGAAGTCGCCCGAGACGAGGAAGAGTCCCTCCCGTACCTCCGGCCGAGAAAGGGCCTGGCGCAGGCGACGGCGGAGCAACGCGCGGCTTTCTTTGAACGCTTCTTCGAAGCGCGGATCATCCACCGCGATTTGCCAGCCGGGGTCGGCCCAGCGCAGCAAATCATCGAAGGCAAGGAGCGGACAGCGCAGCGACAGGAATTCGGGACGGGCGAACGCTTTGGAAGGCTCCACGACGCTCGGCACAGGCACGCGCTTCTTAAAGCACTGCGGTCCAGCGCTGTCGATGCCGGCCCCGGTTAAACGCAGGTTGGATTAGCCCCCCGACTCCGATGAGCTCGGCTTGGATCCGCGGATGCTGCAGGGCCGCTCCCTCTGTCCGTTCCCCCTGCATCCCCTCCCACGGCCCGGGGGCGCATTTATACACTTGCTTATGGAGAATACAAGCCAAGATTGTGGGTCTCCGGACCTTTCGCGCTGATCCTGACAGGCCACCCTCAGTATTCGCCGTCGCTGTCGAACAGGAAGATCTGGGCCTGCACGTGCAGCGTCAGCCGTCGGATGCGCGCGAGCACCAATTCCAGCTCGGCGCTCGCCTTTTCGCGCTCGTGCCCGTTGGCGTCGGCTCTCGCGAGGCGAGACGCCGCTTGCCGGCCCTGTTCCACCTGAATCTGCAGAAACTGCTCGGCGTGACGGATGACTTTCAAGGCGGGCTCGTCACCGCGGACATTTTTTTCAAACGCGAGCGCCTTGATCCGCACGATCGCGTCGCGCGCGTGGCTCACCTCAGTTTCGAGGTCATCCGAGGCAGAAGGTTCCGCATTCATGGTGTGGGTGTCGCCTGCCGTCGGTGGGTTCAATCGCTTTGAAAACACAGGCTCTGCATCGGGGGCGGGCGGGACAAGTGGGAAGGAAACGAGAGCTTGGCTGTCCGATGGTTCAGCACAAGTTTTTGAACCGATCGGGGTAGCCGCGAGGCGGAAGGAAGGTGGCTCGTCGAGCGAGCATGGAGGCTCAAGCTCAAAGCTTCCGGAGGCGAGCAGGAGAAGGACCCGAACCCACCGGACTTTCAATGCCCAAGCCGAGGCCAGTTAATGCGCCGGTTTGGAATGCAGCTTCTCCGGTTTCGGTGTAAGAGGGGCGACCTGACGAGCAGGAGACGAGGTCCGCATGCGCAGCGCACAAACGGCGTGGGTCGTGGTGATTTGCTTGATCGCAGTCGGTCTGGCCTTGCCGGTGATGGCCAAGGGGCCGAAGTCCGCTCCATTGGATGTGACCTACTACTACCTTCCCGGTTGACCCATCTGCGCCCAGGTTAAACCCGCCGTGAGCGGGTTCGACAAAGAATTTGCCGGCAAGGTTCATGGGAAGAATGTCGACGCGACCACGCCGGAGGCCACGAAGGCGATCAAGGAGCTGGGTTTCAAGAGTCATGGCCTGGTGATTCGTTCGCCCGATGGAAAAGTGCTCTGGAAACAAGCCGACCATCTGGTCAAGGTTGAGGACGCTCGGACGGCGATTCAAGGGTTCCTCAAGAAGTAAACCCTCCGAGCTAAAAGGTGCCCCGGATCACCAGCTGCCTCGCGTTCGGCGCTCTTAGCGCGCCGCGCGAACGAGGGGTGGGCGCGTGAGGAGCGCGCGGGGAGCTGCGTATGGGCTTGCGGCCGCCGCGCTGTTTGGCGCGAGCGCGCCCTTGACCAAGCTGCTTCTGCCGCGGTCGAGCCCGCTGATGCTGGCGGCGCTCCTCTATCTCGGGGCCGGACTGGCGCTCACGCTTTACCGCGCTGCTCGTCCGCGGCGCGCCGCGGCTCAAGAGGCACCCTTAACCTCGAAGGATATCCCGGCGCTCGTGGGTATCGCGTTGTTCGGAGGTGTTCTTGGACCGGTCCTGATGCTCTGCGGCCTGGCGCGGGTGTCGGGCTTTGCCGGGGCCCTTCTCTTAAATCTGGAATCCCCTTTCACGATGATCCTGGCGGTGATGCTCTTCCGCGAGCATCTCGGCCGCAGCGAGCTCCTGGGGGCCCTGCTGATCGTCATTGGCGCCGCGCTCTTGAGCGCGCGGCCGGGCGAGCCCCTTTGGGCCGACGGGTTGGGGATCGCCTTCATCGCCGGCGCCTGCTTGAGCTGGGCATTGGACAACAACCTCAGCCAGTGGGTATCGGGGAAAGACCCAGCCGCGATCGTCCAGGCGAAGTCGCTTTCGGCGGGCGCGGGGATGCTCCTCGTCGCGGTGGCGACCGGCCAGTGGGTTCCCAGCGCGAGCTTTGCGGCGGTCGCCCTCGCACTGGGCGGCTTGAGCTACGGCTTGAGCCTTTTGCTGCACATGCGCGCGCTTCGTGTTCTTGGCGCCGCGCGCGAGGCCGCTTTTTTCGCCACCGCGCCTTTCATCGGAGCGGCGCTCGCCATTCCCATCCTGGGGGAAAGGCCGACTTCGTTCGCCGCGTTGGCCGGGATCCTCATGGTGAGCGGCGCGATCGTCCTGGTGCGCGCCCGCCACAGCCATCTGCACGTCCACGCGCCGCTCGAGCACGAGCATCTCCACGTCCACGACGAGCATCATCAACACTCGCACGAGGGTCCGATCACCGAGCCGCATACCCACCCGCATCGGCACGTTTCGCTGACCCACCAGCATCCGCACGCCTCGGATGCGCACCATCGCCATCTTCACGACCGATGACGGCAGGTGCGGAAACGCGAAAGGGCCGAGCCGCGTGAGCTCGACCCTTTCTTCCAGACAACTTTTGCTTACTGGCCGATGGTGACCGTGCCACCCCGGGTCATCAGGAACATCGGCTGGGTGATCGTCAGCCGCTCGTTGTAGTTGCGGGCGGTGATCTTGAGTTGGGCCTGATTCCATGCCCCGTTGATTCCTTCGGCGATGGTGAGGAAGGGTTGGTCCGGAATGCCCATCCGGAAGAAAACCCCCGTCCCGCCGTCGATGTAGACGGCGATCGCCTCCTTGAGATTTGGCAACGGTCCGATCTGCCGTCCCGACGCCTGCGCGACGCCGGTCTGGCGCAACAGTTGCCTCATTTGAATCGAGCTCAAATGCGCCAGGCCGCGGGTGCGGCGGACGCCCTGAACATTCGCCACCGCGCCGGAGATGATCGCCGAGCCGCTGGAGGTGCCGCCGAACGAGCTCGTGTACCACCGGGTTTCGATCGCGAATGAGTCGCGGGTGGAGCGGTTGAAGAGGTTATTGTATCGGGCGTCGTCCAGATTCATCTGACCATTGCCGGCCGCTTCCACGACGACGATCAAGCTGCCCACCGTGGCATTGCGAATCGCATCGTATTCGGCCTGGTTCCACTCGACTGCAATACTGCCGAACTGACCGCAGTTGCCGCAGCTCGTGTTGCAGGTCAGCGTGCCAACCGGCCCGGTGACCTGCTGCTCGATGAGGATAATGTCCCCGTTGCGCAGTTGCCCCGCGGCACGGTTGACTGCATCGGCAACGTCGTAGACGTTTCGACAGGGAAGCGGCGTGCAAACCAGACGGTAGGGATGAGAAATTCCCACCGGCAATCGCGGCGCCATCCCGGTGACGCCGATGCCGTTTTCGACTCCCGCCACAACCCCCAGGACAGCAGTACCGTGGTTGCGATTGACGCCATCCCGGACGCCGCTGGTGTAGAAGAGCCCAGGCAAGTCCTCATGCCCGTCTCGCCAATCGTATTCAATGTCGATCAGCCGCACCGCTTCGCCTTTTCCACCCGGCAGCGTCCAGGCGTAGCGCGAGTCAAGGCCGTTGGATCCCGCGGTCGTCGATGCGACGTTGAGATAGCCCTGCTGCCCGCTGAAGTCCGGCGTCACCGCCTGCGCCTGCGTGTAGATCGGCTGGGGGTAGGCGATCTCCACGATGTCCAGAGCGTTGAGCTGATCGATCAAAGCCTCGCTGTCCTCCAGGAGCCCATTGTCTACAAACAGATGGAAATAGAGGTTCAGGTCAGCCAGCTCTTCGTTGCTGTTCTGCTCACCGACCCGCTTCTCCAACTCGAGCTCGCTTTCGGGTCTGGTGAACAGCCGCGCCACCGCCACATTGGAATTGGCCTGCAGCAATAGATTCGCGCCGTCCAACGCGCCCGCGACCTTCGCCGAATCCAGGTTCGCCCTCTGCAGCAAGAGCTCGTCTTCCG